>OHMY01000029.1_pt1 | contig 166448 bp, 147 predicted proteins | sample 1569381 | NCBI WGS metagenome assembly OHMY01 (sample SAMEA3879528, study PRJEB24766) | human gut metagenome | biome: human-associated habitat; feature: feces | place: USA | collected 1985/1987
CGTTGATTGTCACACGTCCCATGATAGGGACAATTCCGTTTCTCTCCTTGCTTCCGTTTACATAGAAGACTGTCTTGAATGTACTTCTCATAATTCCTTGCTTTTTGTTCTGTGCAAAATTAAATCATGAGAGTTGCATGGCAAATTCACAACCTGTGCAGAATTGAGAAGTAAAAACCGAAGCCGTTAAAAATGCTTATTAGAGCGTTTCTTTGAGGTAATGACTTGAAAGCGTTTCTACTTCTCAAATCCGCCATTTTCGCATTTCCTCACGAACGTCACTTAAAGCCAACAACTGCCACAACCACTTGAAACTCAAAACAAAAGCCCAAATCTGCTATTTTTTGCTTTTTTAGTCATTCTTTTTCTTCAAAATCCGTTTTATTTGAGTAGTTTCGAGCTACTTCAAATACCTTTTCTTTAGTCCAGAATTTCCTTCCTGGATTGTCCTGTATTAAACCTAATTCAGGCAACCAACCATTTTTCTTTGCTTGGTTATATGCGTATTCATTTATGCGCCTAAAATCAGCATATGTTATACATTTATGTTCTTGTATAACAGAAACAACTACCTCTTTTGTGTATTTGTGATTTGCACGTGGTCCACGCTTCTTATGACGGTCTGTTTTCAACCATATTATCTCTTTTATCAGCTTCTTTTCATTAGCCTTTTTGTATGCTGTAGGTGCATTTATCTTAAACTCTATTGGGGTTTTGTATTTCTTTGATTCTTCAATGATTCTTTCATCAGTCCAGTAACCATATGGATGTTTTTGATTTGCCATGTTTTTAAGGTTTTGTTGTTAGATTATATTGAGTATAACCTGCATCTTGCAGGCATCTCATTAGATTCTTTATAGGCAGATATTCTGCATTTCGATCAGCTTCTATTTTAATCTTCAAGTCTTCACTTTTTGTAATCTCTTTGTAGGTAGCTATAGTGTTGCTTATCTCCGAAAGTTTAATTTCCCATATCGAGTCTTCATTTGTAACCTTTAGATTTGCCAATTGAGCAAATTTCAACCTAACCGTATCACTTGGAATGTAGACACAATATTTGCCTATCTTATTGACTTTGATTACCAAAGCATTTGAAAACGAGTCTGTTTGAATTACTTTAACAGGCTCGTTTTTTACTTTACTACAATTGCAAAAGAAGACAGAAATTATGAGCAATGAAATAACTTTGTATAAATAGAATTCTTTATTCATTTAACTTCGTTATTGTTTATGTTTATAAATATTTATAGTCTATTTCTTCTTCCTCCAAATGTTAGAGGTATAAGAGTGTCTTCCAAATCTGGAATCCAAACTGGTGTGAACTCATATTTGATTTTGTTCATTTTCATATACTCTTCTAATTTGGAAGTATCTATTCCTATTTTCTTAATGTCAGCCAAGAGCGTTTTTACATCAAACTTTCTTGTATGTTCAAATTTGATAAGAAAAATCTCCTTCTGTATTTCTTTATTATAGAACATTGCGTCATCATAATGTTTGGAATCGGGATTCATATCATCATTCACAAACTTCAAAAAATCAGGCTCATTAAATTCTTTTATAGACTCATAATATTTTGTAGCCCTACCATATTCTGTAGAGAATGCAATACTGTCATTTTCATAACTCTTAATTGACACTTTTACTTCAGGATCGTAATACTCTCTACCATATCCCCAATTAATACTGTAAAGTTTTACCATTTGTGGATAATATGTTACTTGAAGATAATCTGTTACCATATCACAGTAGTAATACTTATAACCAAAGGCGATAATACCTAAAATCACGATTGGCAATGTCACGTATAAAAACTTTTTCTTTTGCTTCATAAAAATTATTACCTTAGAACGATTATATGAATTTGCAATCATTAGTTGTTAATAAAATCTGCCTCCAAGAGCTTTATAATACTTAATTGTTTCTTGGATAGATGTAATAGTCGCAGATTTTAGAGTACGGGTGTCATAATATTTATCTCCATTCATTTTAATCTTTATACTCTTTGCTTTTTCAAGTGCTCGTATAAGGTCTATATCGCTTAGTTGCAAATCACACCATTCCCAGATTTGCCCTCCTCGACAGTCTGTATTAAAATCTAATCTTCTATACTCAAACACCTTACCATCTATATTGAATATTAGGTCCTTGATAAATAGCCAGTCACTATTAACATACTGAAAGACAAACCTAAAATTCCTAACTTCTTTGTTTTGTTTCATAAAATAGCAATAAGTTGCATTTCTGTTTCGATATTTAGGACTATCTTTAGGAAAAATCCAGATTTTATTACTAAACTCGTCCTTTTTCTGGTTAAAGTTTTTAGAAAGTTTGTCCAATTCTGCTTTTCTTTCTTGTAATCGTGCTTCTTCCGCTGCAATCCTTTTTTGTTCTTCAATAATACTGGTGCTATCCACAGATTCCATGATGGTATTAACTGTATCTGTGTCCTTGGAAAAAGAACTGTTTTTTACTCTCGATTGGCATGATGACAAAATAATGCCACAACCAATAAAGGTTATTATTAAATATAATGAATGTTTCATAATGATATGCATTTTGGGTTGTTCTTGCCCTTGCTGTATATTGTCGTCATCTTGTAATGCTCGTTAATACACAGCAAATTCTTTTAATTTAAAGCAAATTCCTTATTAAGTTTGTTTTTATAGTTTATTATTTTTAATCTACTTGCGTTTTATCTTCAGCTTTCTCTTTTTGTTCTTCTTCTAATTGTGCACGTTTCAGGGTTTTCATATATCCCAATTTATAATAATCTTCAGCAGTTTTTAGATTCTTAAACCCCTTTGGTAACTTTTCTTCCAATTGTGACAATTGAAATTCTAATTCAGCAACTTTGTTATCAATTTTTTCACCTGAATAGTAGCTGTCAGAATGAATATATTTCTCCATGTCATTCAAGAAAACTTGAATGAGTATTTCTGCTGCTTTGTCATTCAGACCCAATAGGCGATATTTACGGAATAGTTCTGTAGTATTAGAGCGTGTAAGTTCTGTTTGGATTTTTTTTACATTGTTGGTCATACCCCATACTTTAAAGAAAAGAATAACCTCCAATATACCCCATACAAAAAGTATGAACGTCAAAAACTTAATAGTTCCTGGTAGTTCTATACTACTATAATCGCCATAATAGGCAAACATGGCGATAGGCATTGTCGCTAAAAGCGAGATAGTACATAATCTTTTCATAGATTTTAGTTGTTTTTTATTATGTTTATAGAATTAATATTTACAAAATTTTATTCATGACATACAGGACGAACAGATCGGCCTATATGACGAGTACCTGTATCATAAAAGTTCAAATCGTTTTCAGCATGAAAGCTGGTAAAATATGCATTGGAGTACCAGTTTGAGAGAGAACATGTCCAATAGCTGCAGGTTTTGTCTGTCTCGCCTATTCCAGTATTAACATAACCACCTGCTGCTGGAAGGAAAATATAATTACCATTTGGTCCCGTTATTTTATAGCCGTAATTACTTTTCATTAAAGCCCATTCCCATGTACATTTATCACGTAATTCTTCAAACTCTTCAATTGTAGGCATACGCCATTTGCCACCCCAATTCTCATAAGCAGCATCATCTTCTAATTCTAATGTAACTTTATCATCGCGAAAACCATCATATCCTGATTTATCATCAGTAACGTACTTTGTGTACCCTTTCTTTGTTATTTCAATAAGAAATCCATCTTCGTCTGTTGTTTTAGTAGTGCTTTCCATGTAATATTTGTAGTTCTTTTCTGTGAAATTTGTTTTTCCCTCCTGACTACCTTTGGTTTCTGCCCATGCAAAATAATCTCCATAGGAAGATATGCTTTTGGCACCGATATTCATATTTGCCCATTTTGTTCCTGATGGCAATCCAAGATCAATTGCAGTTACGCCATTGGGGGTGTTGTCTGGTTTTATCGGTTCTGATTTGTTAATACTCCATGTGATATTATCGATTAAAGAAACTGGAATTTCCATAACCTTACCATCGACAAAATTAATTTGCATTTGTGCATTTTGTGCATTTGAGCAAATAATGGTTGAAACAAAAGCAAAAAATAAAGCTAATATTCTTTTCATTTTTTTAATACTTTAAAAGTTGTATCGCCTTTCTTGATTATATAAATCCCCTTAGGAATTTCTAAAAAATTGGTTTCTGATATTCCAGAATCATTGTGTATCCTTTTTAGAAGTACACCTTTTTCATTATATATGAGAATATCGCTACTTTCCCTTTCAATATGTTGTAATTTTATGTCTGTTAATTCGTCTTCAAAAGAGAGCTTGTCAAGTTCGGTTAATGGGAATTCAATAGAAACAGTTTTTGTGGAAACCTTTAATGTGTTTCCTTCATAAGTAACTATTGGCTTGTCTAAAAAATCACAACAGAATATCTCTCCTTCTTTTTGGTGAATGTTCAGAGTGTTCTGGGCAAATCCTGCAATCGAAAAGAGGATTATAGGAATTAATATCAAAAACTTTTTCATTGTTTTATCTTTTTGTTAAACGCAAAAACGTGAGACTCTACACTTGTCCGTCACTTATTCTTGGTCGTAGGAAACCATTGGTTAATGACGAACAGATAGAATCTCACGCTGAAAGTTATACGTACCCCCGAAAAGTGTGCCGCTGAGGTTTGTCCTCCTTGGCACACTACGAGGGTTGATTATACAACCTACCCGTGACATCTTCTCTGCAATGTCATTGATAACCATTTTGAATTTCCTACGTTCAGAATAATCAATGAACAAAGCGTTGATGACGCCTTATGTATGTTTTGCAAACGCTTTGATTGCGAATGCGCCACAAAGTTACTAAAAATATGTGAGAATAAAAACTTTATGGTCTATTTTCTGGCAGTTTGATGTTGCCTTTATCGTCCATGTATTTGTAGATACCCTGCTTGATGTTGGAGAAGGCGAAGGCATGCTTTTGCTTCTGTACACGCTAATCGTTTGAATTGTTTCCATACTTACCGCTGATGCCCTTAATGACATTATTTATTTTTGTGTCTCTATCCCAAGCAAAACTTTCTTTGCCTCCAATCCTCCTGCATAGCCCGTCAAGGAATTGTTGCTGCCTATGACGCGATGGCAAGGGATGAGGATGCTGATGCCGTTTGCCCCGATGGCTCCGGCAACGGCTCTTACGGCTTGGGGCTTGCCGATGCTTTGGGCTATATCCTTGTAGCTCTTTGTCGTTCCGTACGGAATGTTTAGCAAAGCGTTCCACACTTCATACTGGAAATCGGTACCCACCAGGCGTAGCCGTATGTCAAAAGACTTGCGCTTGCCGGCAAAGTATTCGTCGAGTTGCCTCTTTGTCTCTTCCAGGACAGAGGATGTTTCTGTCTTGAAAGATGCATTCGCATACCATGCAAGCCGACGCATGTTGCGCTCGGCGCTCGGCATGTCGTTCCAGTCGCAAAGGCACAACTCGTCGCCTATGGAAGCCAAGACGAGTCTGCCGCATGGCGAGTCGTAATATTGTAAATTAACTTGCTTTCTGTTGTTCATCATAATAGCTATTGGTTGGTCGGTTTTTTAGTCAACCATCTTGTTCTCGCCAACCTTAATCTTCGTTGTTGGAATTATATATTTAGGATCAAATGCCTATCATTCTATTCCCAATAGTGCAGATTTAGTATTATTGTTGCCGTCGAAACGTCACCGTTCGCGTTCGCTGTCCGATCAGATTGCGTCCGCTGCCCGATCAGATTGCGTTCGGGGTCTGATCGGGCGGCGTACGGGTGCCGATGACTTTTGCAAAAGAGTTGCTATAGTCCGCAGAGCATTCGGTAGGGGCAAAGCTCGCACTTCTTTCTGTCGTCGGTGGGTGTGAAGGGGGTGTCGGGGGAATAGATGTCGGCGAGGGTGTGCTTGAGTTGTGTGAGGAACTCTTCCTCGTAGACGGTGACGTCGCTTATGGGGTGTTTGTCGATGTGGAGCGTGGGGTCGTAGTGGGCGGCGGGGGCTTGCTTTATGAAGAGCAGGGCTGGGCTGACGGGGTGGCCAGCTGGGTTCCACTCCTTGGAGCGGCTGACGATGAGCGAGTAGAGTATCGCCTGGAGGTAGTAGTTGGAGTGTTTGCTGCGGATGTTGTTGGGGTCGAAGATTTCGTCGATGTTCTTGATCGGGCTGGAGGGTTGGTTGCCGGTCTTGTAGTCGACGACGCGTATGCGTGGCTTGCCGGTCTGCTTGTCGGTGAGGATGTCGAGGCGGTCGATGATGCCGCCGATGGTGAGGTTGTACTGCTTGGTTGGTGCACTTGTTCTTGGTGCACTTGAGACAAGTGCACCCCCTTTAAGTGCACCCCCTGGAAGTGCACCAACAGAACAGGTTGGCTGCGTGGGTATGGCAGGGATGCCATACCCTCCTACAAGTGCACCTTCTGAGGGGATGGTGAAGGACAGGGAGGTGTAGACTTTTGCTTCTTCTTCCATGGCGAGGATGGAGAAGGGGCAGAGCTGCTGGTCGATCTTGAGGAGCTTGGTGATGTACTGGATTATCACTTCGCGGTTGATGATCTGCAGTCCGTTGTTGGGGGTGCATTCCTCCTCTTCGAAGGCGCGGTCGACGACGTTTGCCAGGAGGGTGCGGTTGCTGAGGTAGGCCTGTATGTGGGTCTTCTCGATAAGGGGGCTGCGGTCGGTGATGTCTTTGTATATAAGGTAGGCTGCGCGGTGGAAGATGTTGCCGAACAGGCGGTTGTCGATGGTCTCGGGGTCGGGGTGGGGCTCCTGGATGTGTGCTATGTACTGGTAGTAGAAGGCGAGGGGGCAGCGTATGTATGTGTTGAGGGCTGAGGGGGAGAGGCGACTGATTTGCTGGAGCTTGCTGAGGGTGGCTTCGTCTTTCTGGATTGGCTTCGGCATGAGGGGGGTGGGGTGGTTCTTCGCGGTGAGGGTGTAGTGGCCTATCTTCTGTCCGCTTTCTACGAGGAGCTGGAGCATGAAGCGGCTCATCTCGCCGGTGTGTCCGTTGTCGGTGGAGTTGTTGTAGGCGATGGTGATGTCGCGGGCGCGCTGGAGGAGGCGGTGGAAGTAGTAGGAGTAGAGGGCTACTTTGTTGTCGATGGTGGTGAGGTGGTGTGCCTTGCGTATGGTGTAGGGTATGAACGAGGAGTCGTTGATGCCTTTGGGCATGTTGCCTTCGTTGCAGGAGAGGAGGAGGAGGTGGTCGAAGTCGATGTTGCGAGTCTCGAGTACGCCCATGATCTGCACGCCTACAACGGGCTCGCCGTGGAAGGGTATGGAGGAGGTGCTGACGAGCTGGGAGACGAGTCGGCGCAGCGTGGTGTTGTCGACGAGGAGGTCGCCGCTGTCGGCTAATGTGGCGAGGCGGTTGAGTATGGTGTACATGCGGAAGACTGACTCTTGGGTGAGTGGGTCGCCCTCGGGCTTCGTGGCTATGCCGACTTGCTTTATGAGGGTGGCGATGTGGTGAAGGATGGTTGAGATGGTGAGATGGTGAGGTGTTGAGATGGTGAGGTGGTGAGATGGTGAGGTGGTGAGATGGTGAGGTGTTGAGATGGTGAGGTGGTGTGCGTATGGGTGCGCCATGAGCTTCTTAAGGTAGTGGGGGTTGAGGGCGGTGCCTTTCTTGCGCAAGCCGAGCGTGTAGAGGTCGAAGAGGAGCATCACGAGCGAGGCTACGGGCGTCATGGCGAGGGGAAAACCGCTTGTGATGTTAACCTTGTCGGCTTCGGGGGGGAGACTGTGCATTATGGGCAGCAGTATGCTTTCGTCGCACATCACTATGGCTGTCTTGCGGCCAGCACGGTAGCGGTGGTTCTCGAGGAGCCAGTTGGCCGCGAAGCGCGCCTGCGCGTTCTCCGTGGGCGAGGATATGAAGCGTATGCGTTTAGGTCGGCGCATGTTGGCGTAGATGTCGGGGTCGGTGTTGTCGAGCTCGTTGGGGAAGTCGGCGAGGTTGAGGTGTTGGGATGGTGAGGTGGTGAGATTGGTTGGTGCACTTGAGACAAGTGCACCCCCTGAGGGGAGCGGAGATGGTGAGGGCATGTAGTATTCGTCGAAGTCCCAGTAGAACTTCGCCTTGCCCTCCTTCATCAGTCGGCTGAACAGCAGGCGCTCCACTTTCTGCAGGAGGTTGAAGCCTACGAACAGATATTTGTCGTACTTTAGGTGGAGCGTCTGCTCGCTTGCCACTTTTCTGTATATGGCGCCCTCGTAGCCTATGCCCTGCTCGGTGAGACGGCGGTTGTAGTCGTGGTAGATGTCGCCGAAGTGCGACCACAGACTGAGGAAGCGCTTCTTCAGTTCGGAGTCGATGTCGTCGCTGAAGTTGGCGAAGAAGCGCGCAAGCATCTCCTTCTGCTCGTTGTCGAGATAGGATATGTCGTCGAGTTCGTGAATGTCCTTAAGGTTGCAGAATATGCTGTCGGCGTCTGCCATGTTCTTGTCGATGTCGTCGAAGTCGGCAAGCAGGAGCTGTCCCCAGCCGTAGAAATGGTCGAGAGTCTCGTCGATGCCGGTACACTTGGTGAACGACTTGTGTATGTCGCAGATGAGCTTTATAGGGTCGGCGGTCTTGAGGTCGGTATGCTGGCGGAAGAGGTCGCTGATGGTGATGTAGGCAGGGCTCCATACGGGCTGACCCGCAAGGCGGGCAAGGTGCTCGTTGAGGAAGAGAGCGGCGCGCTTGTTGGGGAACACGACGGCGATGCGCGAGAGGTCGGTGCCGTATTTGCTGATTATATCTTCTGCGACATATTCTAAGAATGTCTTGTTCATGTTGTTTTCTTTTATTGTTAAACTTCAACGATGTTGTCCGAATAGACGTACCAGAGGTAGCCCTTCACGTCGGTGTAGCCCATGCTGTGTGTGAGCGATATGTAGCGCCGCACCTGGTCGGTGTGTTCGGGCTGCGGTTTGCCGAACTTGAAGTCGACAATCTGCACCTCGTCGCCGCGCTTCATCACGCGGTCGGGGCGGTGTTCCGTCAGCTTGTCAGCGGTCGGGTCGTAGCTGAGGATGGAACACTCGTTGAAGAGCGTCCAGCCACCCCCGAACCACTCCTTCACCTTTGGGTTAGAGAAGCGTTTGTGGAGCATGTTCTTCAGTTTGGTAGGCGTGATGACGCTCTCGTCGAACAGACCTTCCATCTCCATGTCGTGCAGACAGCGGTCTACGTCGTCGGCGGTCTCGATGTTAGAGAACAGATAGTGGAGCAGCAGACCCGTCTTGATGTACGACTGCTGCTCTGCCTGCTCGTCGTCAGCCTCGTCGCTGATGAAGTCGCGACTCTTGTTGCTCTGCTTGAACTCTACGTTAGAGGCGTAGGTCTTCATCGGCAGCAGGATGTTCTCTACGTGCGGCGTGAAGATGTTCGGCTCCTCCGCCTTTTTCTTCTCCTTGGTGGTGTCTATCTTGCCGTAGGTCAGGGTGATATGTTGAGATGGTGAGGTGGTGAGATTGGTTGGTGCACTTGAGACAAGTGCACCCCCTTTAAGTGCACCCCCTGAGAGGTGGTGAGATGGTGAGGTGGTGAGATCGCCTTCGAGCGAGCAGTCGGGCAGCTGCATGTTGCTTATCGCTTGCTCTATCACGTAGGAACGTAGCGACGCGTTGCCGCGGCGTGCGAAAACAATGAGGCTGCGCTCAGCGCGGGTGAACGCTACGTAGAGCAGGTTGAGGTTGTCTACGCAGTTCTGCAGATGCTCCACGATGTAGTCGTGCTCGTATATCGTGCCCATCATCTGCTTTGCGCTGAAGTCTACCGGCACAAGCGGCAGTTCGTTGAACGGAGCCTCCGTAGGTTCGCACCATATAGTGTTGGTCTTCTCCATGCGCCAGTCGCAGAACGGAATGATGACGTGCTTGAACTCCAAGCCCTTACTCTTGTGTATGGTGATAAGGCGTATGCCGTCGATGGAGCGTGCCTGGATGGTGTTCGATGCGAAGTTCTCGTTCCACTCCTCAACGAAGTCGTCGAGTGTGGCTGTGTTTGAGGTAAGGAAACTGGTGAGGCAGTCGAAGAAGGCATACACGTAGGCGTCTTCGCCCACGATGCGCTCAAGACTGAATATCTTGTAAAGACGTTCGGCAAGTTCGTAGATAGGCATCTGGAGCAGTTCGTCGCTGTGGTCGCGGTAGCTGGCAGGCAACGCTTCCTCTACGCCCTCCTCGGTAGAAACCATGCGGTTGGCAGCTTCGAGGTCTACGCCCTTCACCTTCGTGAGGTAAGCCTTTGCTATGTACGCCCTTGTCAGCTTGTCGTCCTGGTGCGTCAGCGAGTGCATCGCCGCTACGAGGATGTTCAGCGCCGTAGAGTTGTCGAGACGGAAAGCCTCGTCGGACACAATCTTCAGTTGGGGGCGTACACAGGCGAAGTGCTCCGCAATCTGCTGTATGGTGTTGTTGGAGCGCACGATGATGGCTATGTCCGACGGGTCGGCGCCGAGTTCTATCAGATGGTCTACTGTCTCTACGGTCTTGTTGAGCGTGATGTCGATGTAGTCGTCCTGCGGAAGCAGCTCGATGTGTACGTATCCGGTGTCCTCGCGCTTGTCGGGCACCTGCTGACACACGTCGGCATACGCACTCTTCAGCTGTTCGGCAAGCTGCATGTCGTCCTCGCCGCAGCACTTCTTAAGGTCGTTGAACTCTATCTCGGCGGCACGCTCGAAGAAAGCGTTGTTGAAGTTGATGACACGGCGCGACGAACGGTAGTTGTGAGTCAGCGTGCGTATGTCGAGCATGTCGCTCACCTGCGGAAACTCGCCCTTGATGTTGTTCAGCATACGCCAGTCGCCAGAGCGCCAGCGGTAGATGCTCTGCTTCACGTCGCCCACAATCAGGTTGCCGTGCTCTTCGCTGTGGCTCATGCACTCCTCGAGCAGCACCTTGAAGTTCTGCCATTGCACGGTGCTCGTGTCCTGGAACTCGTCGATCATCACGTTCTCCAGATGCGAGCCTATCTTCTCGAAGATGAACGGCGAGTCGGTGTCCTTGATGAGCGAGTGGAGTAGGGTGTGGGTGTCGCTGAGCAAGAAGCGGTTCGCCTCGACGTTCATCTCGCGCACCTTCCGCTCAATGCTGTTGAGCAGGCGCAGCTGGTTGAGATGTTTCAGCGTGAGCACCGCCGATGCGTACATCTTCCAGTTGCTCCGGCGTGTAGATTCTGCCTTTTCGAGCAACGGCACGATGGTCTCCTCGGCGAAGTGGCGCAGCGATTGCGGCGCACTCTTCTTCGTCCAGCAGTCGGCAGAGGCTTCGTCGAGCGCCTTCTGCACTCTGCTGGTGATGATGCTCTCGTCGTATTGTCCGTTCTGCAGTTTGATGAAGTAGCCGGCAGGACCCGACTTGCCGTAGCTGAGGTCGGTGATGTCAACGCCCTCCGTTTCGAGAGCCTCGAAGAACTCCGCCGCAACACTTTTCAGTTCCGCTTCGGCTTCGTCGCGTATGGTTCTGATGCGCTTGGTGTACTGCTCGAAGAAGCCCTTCTCGTGCAGCAATGTGTTAAGCTCCTTGCTCTTTGTCTTGTAAAACTCGCGGAAGATGTTCTCGCCGAACGACTTTATGTAGCCGATGACGTTCCAGTTCTTGTCGTCGTCGATGTTCTCCTTTATATAACCGAGAATCCACTTCAGCAGTTCGTCCTTTTCGCCCAGTTCGTCGATCATCTCGTCGACGGCGATGCTCTCAATCTGTCGGTCGTTAAGCTCGATGCGCAGGTTGGCAGTGAGGTCGAGTTCGCGTGCAAGATTGCGCAGCACGCTCTGGAAGAACGAGTCGATGGTCTCGATGCGGAAGTAGCTGTAGTTGTGTACAATATTAAAAAGAGCGATCTTGGCGCGATCGGACATAAACTGTTCGGTCACACCAAGTTCGCTCTTTATCTTTTCTATATAATCCTTCGACTTCGGGAGCTGCTTCCATATACCATAAAGCTGACTGAGGATACGTGTCTTCATCTCCTCAGTGGCTTTGTTCGTAAACGTAACAGCGAGTGTCGAACGGAAACTCATCGGGTTCTTGATGAGCAACTTTATGTATTCTACGGATAGCGTGAATGTCTTTCCGCTACCCGCACTTGCTTTGTATACGGTAAGTGCTTTCTCTTCAGTCGGTGTCATAATGGATTGTTAGTCAATACGTGTGATAGTCATGGCGATGTCCTCAGTAGGACGGTCGGCACGGTCGGTGTCGGCGTTCTGTATAGCGTCTACTACGTCCAGTCCTTCCTCTACCTCTCCGAACACGGTGTACTCGCCATCGAGGAACGGAGTGCCGCCAACTGTTGTGTAAGCCTCCATCTGCTCAGCACTGAAGCCCACGGGATTCTGCTTGCATATCTCCTTCGCCTCTTTCATAAGGCGCTCCTGCATCTCCTGCAGTCCGGCACGGTCGCGGTTCTTGCGCATCTCCATAATCTCCTTCTTGTAGTAGGTCACAAGGTCGTTGAATGTGATGGTCTCCTGGTTCTGCTTCATCTGCTTCTCCATCTGCTTGAGCTGTCCCTGGTTGTACTTCTCGCCGAGCACAATGTAGAACTGGCTGCCGCTCGACTCCTTGTTGGGGTTCACCTCGTCGCCTAAGCGTGCTGCAGCAAGAGCGCCGCGCTTGTGGAAGTGAGCCGGTGTGAACTCAGCCTCAATAGTGTAATCTGGGCCGCCTGCACCAAGCTGCTTTCCCTTCGGCGCATTCTTGCTGTCGGGGTCGCCGCCCTGCACCATGAAGTCCTTAATGACGCGATGGAACAGCGTTCCGTTGTAGAAGCCTTCTTCAACGAGCTTCAGCATATTGTCACGATGTTTCGGGGTGTCGTCGTAAAGGCGCACGATGATGTCGCCCTTCGGTGTCTCGATCTTTATCTTTGCCATTGTTATAATATATATGAGATTAGTATTTATATGCAAAATTAATTATAAATTCTGTGAATGACGAATAAACAATTGTGTAAAGCTATTGTTTGTCAGATTTTATTTTTACCTTTGTCTTCATATTAAATGTTTTTACAACATAGTAATTATGGAAGAAAAGTTCAAATTTACAGACGAAGAAAGGACAACGCTCCTTGAAATAGCCGAGCAGTTGAAGTCGCTGATGGGTGACGAATACCGTGAGGAAGACGCTGTCAAGGTACGTGCCCAAATCGAATCAGAACTCCAAGAGAATAAGATAAATAGAGATGTTTTCGGGCTAAATCCTATACTTATGAGTTTTCGCACGGCTCTGCTCGAGCTTGAGGAGATAGGCATGAAGCGCGACTGCGTGCTGTCGATATTGCTATACAATAGTGTGGCGAACGAGAGTCTCACAATCGAGCAGATAGAGAAGGAATACGGTGCGAGCATAGCGCATATCATCCGTGGCCTTGTACGCATTCATGAGCTATACCGCAAGTCGCCGGTGATAGAGAGCGAGAACTTTCGCAACCTTCTGCTTTCGTTCGCCGAGGACATGCGCGTGGTACTGATTATGATATCGGAGCGCGTGGTGCTTATGCGCCATATCCGCGATACGGAGAACAACGAGGCGCAGCAGAAAGTGGCCGAAGAAGCGAGCTATCTGTATGCTCCGCTGGCACACAAGCTGGGCCTCTATAAGCTGAAGAGCGAGTTGGAAGACCTCAGCCTGAAGTATCTTGAGCACGACGCCTACTATATGATAAAGGAGAAGCTCAACGAGACGAAGCGCTCTCGCGACGCATATATAGAGAAGTTCATAAAGCCTATCGCCGAGAAGCTCGACGCCATGGGCATAAAGAGTCATATTAAAGGCAGAACGAAGAGCATACACTCGATATGGCAGAAGATGAAGAAGCAGCAATGCGGATTCGAGGGCATCTACGACCTCTTCGCTATACGCATCATCATCGACTCGCCGCTGAGCGAAGAGAAGATGCAATGCTGGCAGACCTACTCGCTCATCACCGACATGTACCAGCCCAACCCGAAGCGTCTGCGCGACTGGCTCTCGGTGCCGAAGTCGAACGGCTACGAGAGTCTGCACATCACCGTGCTCGGTCCGGAGCAGAAGTGGGTGGAGGTGCAGATACGCACCGAGCGTATGGACGAGATAGCCGAGAAAGGTCTGGCAGCGCACTGGCGCTATAAGGGCATCAAGGGCGATTCGGGCATAGACGATTGGCTCAATAACATACGAGCAGCGCTCGAAGCAGGCGACAGCTTGCAGCTTATGGACCAGTTCAAGATGGATCTGTATGAAGATGAGGTGTTCGTATTCACGCCGAAAGGCGATCTGCTGAAATTTCCGAAAGGATCGACCGTGCTCGACTTCGCCTACCACATACACTCAGGCGTCGGCAACAAGTGTGTCGGCGGCAAGATAAACGGCAGGAACGTTTCGTTCAGAGAGGTACTTCACTCGGGCGACACAATAGAGATTCTGACGCAGAACAACCAGACGCCGAAGCAGGAGTGGCTGAACATCGTGCAAAGCTCGCGTGCGAAGTCGAAGATACGCCTTGCGCTGAAGGAGCTGAAGGTGAAGGACGGCGTGTTTGCGAAAGAGATGCTCGAGCGCAAGTTCAAGAACCGAAAGATAGAACTTGAGGAGAGCGTGCTTTACCATCTCATCTCGAAGATGGGCTTCAAGGAGACTTCCGACTTCTACAGACAACTCGTAGACGAGAAGATAGACATCAACGATGTTGTGGACGGATACATAGCCGAGAAGGAACACGGCGCAAACCAGAAGATGGGCGCTGCGATACGTTCGGCAGAAGAGTTTGTGCTTGACAAAGACAATAACGCAAACAGCTTCCGCACAAAGTCGTCAGACGACGAGCTGGTTATCGACCGCAACCTTAAAGGCGTGGATTACTCGCTGGCACAATGTTGCCATCCTATCTACGGCGACCAGATATTCGGCTTCGTGACCGTGAACGGCGGTATCAAGATACATTGCCAGGACTGTCCGAACGCCCCCGAACTGCGCAAGCGTTTCGGCTATCGAATAGTGAAAGCAAGATGGAGCGGCAAGGGAACATCGCAGTATAACATCACACTGCGCGTTGTAGGAAACGACGACCTCGGCATCGTGAACAACATCACAAGCATCATCTCTAAGGAGCAAAAGATAGTGATGAAGTCGATAAACATCGACAGTCACGACGGACTGTTCAGCGGCAATCTGAACGTGCTGATTGACGACACGTCGAAGCTCGACGCATTATTGAAGAAGCTGCGCACCGTGAAGGGAGTGAAGTCGGTTACACGTTTGTAAAGATAAAATTGTACTTTTTATATACAAAATAAAGCCTTGGTAAATATACGTACATTGTTGTGTACGAATGCTTTACTAAGGCTTTATTAAATTTTATATGATGCTTATTCGGCGATTGCAGCGTCAAGTTCCTTTATGCCTTTCGTGGTGCAAATACCGCGCAGATAAAGGAAGATGGTGTTGTGCATGATTGTAGTTATGCTATATTCTTTATACATTTGGGTTTCCATAGCGTAGTTGGCAGACGCAGAACTTGTTTTGAGAATAATGTCGAAGTTGATGTCCGAACGGAAGAATCCCTCTCTTACACCACGTCTGAAGAATAGCAAGGCGTTGTTGTGGCGTTCAGCATTTAACTGTTCGAGATATGCTACAACCTGCTTGTACTTGCGTAGTTCAACTAAGAATAAAGGAGATACGTCCGCAATAGCAAGTAGTTTCTTCTTGTAAAACTCGATAATGATATCCATCACACTATGATTCTTGTTCTGGCTATACTGCACCATGTGGTCGTTGAACTCCTCCTCATGAATACGCACCGCCTCAAGCAGAAGCTCCTCTTTGTTAGAGTAAATCTCATACAACGTGCGTTTGGATATAGCAAGAGCATTTGCTATGTCATCCATTTTTACAGACTTCACGCCTTTGTGTAAAAATTCTGTCATAGCAGCCTTTAGTATTCTGTTGCGCAATTCCAACTTATAGCATGTTTGAGAACTTTCCTTGTGCATAAATCTTGGTTTATAATATGATGAATATCGCAATAATTTTTCACAAAAGTATAAAAAAACTTTCAAAGTGTTGTGAGTTTTTATGTTATTTTAAATAAAACGGGCGAAACAATCTTTTAAGCAATGCTTTTAATCCAAGCTTTTTCAGTAACTTTGCGGTGAAATTATATATCTAATAATTATTTAATACAATGGTTAAAATCACAAAAGAAAGTGCATTGGAGTATCACGAAAGTGGACGTCCTGGCAAAATTGAGGTAAAGCCGACCAAGCCTTACCACACCCAGACCGACCTTAGTTTGGCGTATTCTCCTGGTGTAGCTTTCCCGTGTCTCGAGATTCAGCAGAATCCGGACGATGTGTATAAGTACACAGACAAAGGCAATCTTGTCGCCGTTATTTCAAACGGCACCGCCGTATTAGGTCTTGGCGACATTGGAGCAATGAGCGGTAAACCAGTTATGGAAGGCAAAGGCCTGCTCTTTAAAATATATGGCGGCATCGACGTATTCGATATCGAGGTTGCTGAAAAGGATCCGGAGAAGTTCTGCGAGGCAGTAGAGAAGATTGCACCGACCTTTGGTGGTATCAACCTTGAGGATATTAAGGCACCAGAGTGCTTCTATATTGAAGAGCGTCTGAAGAAGACCCTCGACATCCCCGTGATGCACGACGACCAGCACGGCACAGCCATCATCTCGGCAGCCGGCTTGAAGAATGCGCTTGAGGTAGCCGGCAAGAACATCGCCGACGTAAAGATTGTTGTAAACGGAGCAGGAGCAGCCGCCATCAGCTGCACTAAGCTGTACGTAGCGCTTGGCGCAAAAGTAGAGAATATCGTGATGCTCGATTCGAAGGGTGTTATCACCGCCGACCGTCCGAATCTCACTCCGCAGAAAGCCCTGTTCGCCACAAAGCGCACCGACGTACACACCCTTGAGGAAGCCGTGAAGGGCGCCGACGTGTTCGTCGGACTCTCTAAGGGCAACGTGCTCTCGCAGGATATGATCCGCTCTATGGCAGACCAGCCTATCGTGTTCGCCCTTGCCAACCCCGTGCCTGAGATCAGCTACGAGGACGCAATGGCAAGCCGCCCAGACGTGCTCATGTCTACTGGCAGAAGCGACTATCCCAACCAAATAAACAACGTAATCGGTTTCCCGTACATCTTCCGTGGAGCACTCGACGTTCACGCCAAGGCTATCAACGAGGAGATGAAGATGGCTGCCGTTCATGCCATTGCCGACCTCGCGAAGCAGCCCGTGCCAGATATCGTGAATGAGGTATATCACGTTAACGATCTCACGTTCGGTCCGAAATACTTCATACCGAAACCCGTCGACCCTCGTCTTATCACAGAGGTGAGTGCGGCTGTTGCCAAGGCTGCAATGGAGAGTGGAGTAGCACGCAAAGCCATCACCGACTGGGACGCCTACAAGAAGAACCTTATGGAGCTGCTGGGTCAGGAGACAAAGCTCACACGCAACCTCCACGACACAGCCCGTCTGCATCCGCAGCGCGTAGTGTTCGCCGAGGGCGGTCACCCGTCTATGATGAAGGCTGCCGTTCAGGCACGCCTTGAGGGCATCTGCCATCCAGTACTTCTCGGCAACCCCGACCGTCTGCAACGACTTGCCCAGCGTCTGAAGCTAAGTCTTGAGGGCATTGACATCGTAGACATGCGTGCCGATCAGGAGCAGGGACGCCGTGCCACATACGCCAAGCATCTCGCGAAGAAGCGTGCACGTCAGGGCTACACCTTCGAGGAGGCATACGACAAGATGTATGAGCGCAACTACTTCGGTATGATGATGGTAGAGACGGGCGATGCCGATGCATTCATCACCGGTCTTTACACCAAGTATTCGAACACCATCAAGGTAGCGAAGGAGGTGATTGGTATTCGTAAGGAGTATAGCACATTTGCAACAATGCATATCCTTAATACAAAAAAAGGCGTATTCTTTGTGTCTGACACACTCATCAACCGCCATCCCGACGAGCATATTCTTGCCGACGTGGCACGCCTCACGGCCCACACCGTGCGCTTCTTCAACGAGGAGCCGAAGATAGCCATGATCAGCTACTCCAACTTCGGTACAGACGAGATTGGTAGTCCGGTGAAGGTGCATGCAGCTGTCGACGAGTTGCAGCGCTGCTTCCCCGATATGTGCATCGACGGCGAGATGCAGGTCAACTTTGCCCTGAACAAGCAGCTGCGCGACGACAAGTATCCGTTCACACGCCTTAAGGGCAAGGACGTCAACACGCTCGTCTTCCCGAATATGAGCAGTGCACAGAGCAGCTACAAAATGTTGCAGGCACTTGACCCGGATGCCGAGATCATAGGCCCGATTCAGATGGGCTTGAATAAGCCAATCCACTTTACCGACTTTGAGAGTTCGGTACGTGACATAGTGAACATTACGGCTGTGGCTGTGATTGATGCTTATGTTACAAAGAAGATAAGTGGACATAATTAATTACAATTGAGAACAGACCGTTCGGAGTTTCATGTTATGAAATGCACGATTGTGGCAACTCCGAATGGTCTGTTCTCATTTTTTCATTTGACAGGCTTTTGTAAAAATCCTATATATTGTCTTTTAGTTCTTTAGATATTGTGATTAAGTGGCACTTCTACAATGTTTAAGTACCACATCTGCTATGCTTAAGTGCCACTTGCAGATAGTAAAACATCAACTTTACTTAGGTAGAAGTTAGAAGTATAGGCTAAAAAAGTCGTATTCTATTTTGTATTCTCTTCTATTTCCACTAAATTTGTAGTATAAAACAAACAAGATGAATACATATACACGAATAATATCTGATGCGCTTGGCTTGCCACAGCGCGGAGTGGAGAACACACTACAGTTGCTCGACGAGAATTGCACCATACCGTTCATCAGTCGCTACCGCAAGGAGATGACCGGCAACATGGACGAGGTGCAGGTGTCAGACATTGCGCTGATGCGCGAGAAACTCACAGACATTGCGAAGCGCAAGGAGACAATACTTTCTACCATCGAGGCTCAGAGCAAACTTACCGACGAGTTGCGCAAGCGTATTGAAGATTGTTGGACGCTATCCGAACTTGAAGATATGTATCTGCCATACAAGCCGAAGCGCCGTACAAAGGCAGACATTGCCCGTCAGAACGGACTCGAACCGCTTGCCAATGCCATTCTGCTGCAACTCGATAAGAACATCAACCGTACAGCTGAGCGTTTCGTGAAAGGCGAAGTGAAATCGATGGAAGAGGCTCTTGAGGGTGCGAAGTTCATTATAGCCGAAGCTGTCAACGAAAACGAGAATGTGCGCAAATCGGTAAGAAGTGTGTACAGACGCGAAGCCTTCATCACCTCGAAGGTGGTGAAGGCTAAAGCGGATACGGAGGAGGCGCAGAAATACCGCGACTATTTTGAGTTCTCAGAGTCGCTCCGCCGTTGTTCGTCGCATCGATTGTTGGCAATGCGTCGTGGTGAGCGTGAGGGATTTTTGAAGGTGAGCATCTCTGCTAATGACGAGGTATGCAAGGATAAGATAAAGGCGCAATACGTCCGTGGCTACGGCGAGTGCAGTAAACTCGTTGCCGAGGCTGCCGACGATGCTTTCAAGCGACTACTCAAGCCTTCCATCGAGACAGAGTTCTCCGTGTCGAGCAAACAGACTGCCGATCAAGAGGCTATCAGCGTATTCGCTGAAAACTTGCGCCAACTTCTTCTTGCTGCTCCGCTCGGACAGAAGCGTGTCATGGGTGTAGACCCTGGTTTCCGCACCGGTTGCAAGGTGGTTTGTCTCGACGCACAGGGCACACTGCTCCATTTCGAGGCTATCTATCCGCATCCGCCCAAGAGCGATACCCGTGGCGCAGCACGCCAGGTGTTGGGCATGGTGGAGAAATATGGTATAGAGGCGATTGCTGTGGGTAACGGTACGGCAAGCAGAGAGACGTCGGCTTTCCTAAAGGAGATAGGTCTTGACCCAAAGATACATGTCTTCGTGGTGAGCGAGGACGGAGCATCGGTCTATTCTGCCTCTGAAGCCGCACGTGAGGAGTTCCCCGACGAGGATGTCACGGTGCGTGGTGCCGTCTCCATCGGTCGCCGACTCATGGACCCGCTCGCTGAACTCGTTAAGATTGACCCTAAGAGCATCGGTGTCGGACAGTATCAGCACGACGTAGACCAGTCGGAGCTGAAGAAATCTCTTGATATGGTTGTGGAGTCGTGTGTGAATACCGTCGGTGTCAATCTCAACACCGCCAGTCGCCATCTGCTAACATACGTCAGCGGTCTGAACACCACGACAGCTAAGAACATTGTAGAGTACAGAGAGAAGAACGGAGCGTTCAAGTCACGTGCGGAACTGAAGAAGGTGCCGCGTCTTGGTCCGGCTACGTTCGTGCAGTGTGCCGGCTTCCTGCGCATTCCGAATGCGAAGAATCCGCTTGACAACAGCGCCGTTCACCCCGAGAGCTACGACATCGTCAAGCGCATGGCAGAGGACAAAGGCTGTACCGTAGCACAACTGATTGAGGACAAGAACCTGCAGAAGACCATAAGGCTTGCTGACTATGTGACGGATAGCGTCGGTATGCTTACGCTTACCGACATCATGGCTGAACTGCAGCGACCGGGACGCGATCCGCGTGCTGCGGTTGAGGTGTTCGAGTTCGACCCACGTGTGCACGAGATAGGCGATTTGCAGGTGGGTATGCTTCTGCCTGGCATCGTGACGAACATCACGAACTTCGGGGCTTTCGTAGATGTAGGTGTGCATCAGGACGGACTGGTACATATCTCGAAGCTTGCTGACCGATATGTGAAGGACCCGAACGATGTTGTGAAGCTGCATCAGCATGTGGTAGTGCGTGTGACGGAAGTGGACTGCAAGCGCCAGCGTATATCGCTGTCGATGAAGGAGTAGGAAGGTTGGATGCTTTAGCCTCCTTCCTTACATGTATATTCTAACAATGGTATATTCTAAAAAAGTATAAGATGAAATCGATATTGTTAATTGCTGCGTGCATCGTTGCTATGGGATTTGCTGTTGCAAGCTGTCGTTTCGCTCCTTCGCCGAAGTTGGGTGATACGGTTGCGTCTTCGGTGTTTGAACCTGCCGACACTGGTTTGATAAACAAGAAGACGCGAGCAAAGGTGGCAGATACGACAATCGTTGCAGATAGCGTTGGATTGTACTACATCGGTAGCGGTTCGACCAAACAATTCCTGCAACTCGTGTCCTACCCATCGCGCCGAGACACCACCGTGTATGGCAAAACTCTACATATAAAAGTGAAAGGATCCGCCGAGATAAACAACGTAGTAAGAGTGAAATATTACTTGCTCAACGGAAAGGATTCGCTTGTGAAAGAAGTGGAGCAGGTGAAATTCTCCTAATCACCCAGCTCTTATGGCTTATGTTCGTCATGCTTCTCTTACAAAATGAGGAACGGTCATGTCACCTAACTGTGGAGCGAATTCAAAACACTCATAACTGAATCCGCTAAGTTCCTCTGGAGTGACGAGACGATTGTTCAGAATAAAGCGTACCATCGCTCCACGACATGATTTTGCCCATACCGCCTGCGTCTTCAAACTGCCGTCTTTTTGTCGTATGTAGAAGTGAGGCTGAACAACCGTCACTTCCTTGCATACCCTTTTCCAATCGAAAAGATGCTCGTATTCCTCGGTAGAGAGATGCAGGAGAATGCCATCATCAGCTTGCACGCTCGCGATAAGCACATCTGTCAGTTTGTCTCTCCAAAAATGGTTGATGGGTTTATCGTTTGTGGTTTCGAGAGAGACGTAATGTTCCATGCGATAGGGTACGACGGCATCCATGGGACGGAGTAATCCGTAGAGAAAGCATGTAATCCAGAGATGTTTCTGAGCGTATTCTAAAGCCTCTTCGCTCAAGGTGGCAGCACGCAGATGCTTATATGCCTGACCATTGTAGGCAAGCAGAGCTGGCATCTTTTCGGCAACCACGAAGTTCTGGTAGCGTATCCAGTTTTCCGTGGCAATCTTCTTACTGCAATTAAGTTGACGAGCCAAATCCTCCATATCCATTTTTGCCATTTCTGCAGCCAGCATGTCGGCTGTGGTCTGGAAGAGTGGTGTTGAGAGTGGCTTTCTGTCTGTCTTGCCAAACATAATTTTGGCATTTGCTAATAGTATCTGCATGTTATTATTTAAATCATTCGTTTCTAAAATTAAATTATTAATGTCTTGTTATCTGAAATATCTCTTGCAAAGGTACGATTTTTTTTGTAATTGTATCAATTCTGTTTATAGACATGATTCTACGGTCTTTGTTTCAGGTGCAAAATATGTTAATGCGTTAAACTTTTGGGGTGATCCTTGTTACTAGCATATAAATTGGCATATATACAGGAAAAAGGGCAAAAGTAGAAAATAAGAATCTACTTTTGCCCTTTATATTTTACTCGTATCTCAATATCTAATAGAAATCTTACAATCTACGGTTTATTATACGAGATACTGTGAGCTGATGCTCTCGTTGCTGATAACGCGGCGGATGGTCTCTGCGAACATGTCCGCAACAGAAAGCTGCTTAACCTTAGCACAACGGTTTGAGTAAGGGATTGAGTCGGTGAAAACAATCTCCTCCAATGCAGAGTTCTGAACACGCTCAGAAGCAGGACCAGACATTACACAGTGAGAAGCACAAGCACGAACGCTCAGCGCACCAGCCTCCTTCATTACGTCGGCTGCCTTTGTGATTGTACCTGCTGTGTCTACCATGTCGTCTACGATAATCACGTGCTTGCCCTTAACGTCACCGATAATCTGGATGGTGTCAACAACGTTTGCACGAGCACGGGTCTTGTTGCAGAGCACGAGCGGACAACCGAGGTACTTAGCGTAAGTGTTAGCACGCTTAGAACCGCCAACGTCAGGCGAAGCGATAACAAATTCGTCAGCATTCAGGTTCAGGCTCTGCAGATAAGGCAGAATAACACCAGAAGCGTAAAGGTGGTCTACCGGTACATCAAAGAAGCCCTGGATCTGGTCAGCATGCAAGTCCATTGTGATAAGACGATCAATACCTGCAGCGCTCAGAAGGTCGGCAACAAGTTTCGCACCGATGCTAACACGTGGCTTGTCCTTACGGTCCTGACGAGCCCAGCCGAAATAAGGAATAACGGCGATGATGTGGCGTGCAGAAGCGCGCTTCGCTGCGTCAATCATAAGGAGCAATTCCATAAGATTGTCTGAATTCGGGAATGTGCTCTGAACGAGGAATACGTCGCGACCGCGGATAGACTCCTCGTACGATACTGCGAACTCGCCGTCAGAGAATCTGGTTACTACCAAATTGCCTAAAGGACAACCCAAACTTGCGCAGATCTTCTCTGCAAGGTATCTCGTGCTTGTACCTGAGAATACCAAAAAAGAGTTTTGTTCACTCATCTTTAATTGTTGTTATTTGTTAGGTTTTAATATATAAGCTTTCTTAATTTCTCAAAGTAATTTATGAGTTCTTTGTAATCCATTTGATTGTGGATGTTGAACTTGTTCCAGAGGTCGCCACGGATAACCACTCCGCCGAAACCAAGGTCGCGTGCTATTTGTATGTTATCAACATTCATTCCACCCAATGCGTACACTCGCTTGTCAATCAATCCTTTGTCGGCAGCATCTTCCAAATCGTTCATCGTGAACGTAGAAGGTTCTAATGGCTCTGACTGGCTATTAAAAACGTTACCAAGAAAAATGTATGCTGATTGTTTTTTGAGTTCTTTAAGCTGTGTGAGGTCGCGACATGTGCGTCCGACTTTACCTTTATAGCCTTCAGGCACTGGCTCCGCAGCATTATCAAGATGTATTCCTGCAAGACGATATTCATCCTTGAGGTAGTAATGTCCGTGTACGAATATCTTCTCGTAGGCTTTATCTGGCAGCAACGACAATAGCCGCTCTGAATAAATAGGCGAAGTCTCTGGCTTATAAAGGTGCAAATTGTCTAACCCAACATCGAAGAGGGCTGCAAGTATTTTGTCTTCTTCCACAAAGAAAGTGGATTTAGTCATTATTGCTAACTTCATAGTCCGTATTCTTAATTTAGTGCAAATGTATGAATTTTCTATCAAACAGGCAATTTTATAGCCAACTATTTGTAACCGAAATGTAATTTGACCGTGTTATTCCACGAGTTTTCCGCCTTTCTGCAAGGCGTGCCATACGGAATAGCGTGCTTCGGGGTTCGTTTTCTCTATTTCTTCAAATATGCGTCTCATCTGTGTACGGTTGGTGTTACGCTCGTGCGGACATGCCTTTTTCTGCTTTACGTATTGGCGGAGTTGAGCATACTGTGCTATATCTCTTTCGTGTTCCAAACACAATGGACGAATGATAGTCACAGGCATCTTGTCCATTTGCTTCACGGCTGGCATCGTAGAGAACGAGCCTTGGAAGAAGGTGGTGAGCATCGCAGTGTGAATAATATCGTCTTGATGATGTCCGAATGCAATCTTATTGAAGCCGTTTTCTTGTGCGAAGCGGAACAAAGCCTTACGTCTGTGCCACGAACAAAGGAAACAAACAGGTTTGTCAGAAGGAGTGGTATCGTCGAATGCAGTCTGCACGATGTGCAGCTTCACGCCGTGCTCTTTGGCAAAAGACTCCAAATAAGATGTGTCTGATTCGTAGCTCACGTTCGCCATGCGCACATGTACGGCTTCTACTTCTATCCGTGGCTTGTAAATGCGCTGTCGCTGTGCAAGCATCTCAAGCAGACAGAGCGAATCTTTACCGCCTGAGAGACCGATAAGTATGCGGTCACCGTCAGAGAGCATAGAGAAGTCTGTTAGAGCTTTCTGAAAACGCTTGTATAGCGTATGGTATAGAATTTGTTCGGGAGTCTTCGGCATGGCTTCTTATTTGAAAACAAGATAAACTGCCGCTACGAGGAACACGAAGGCAAGCAGATGGTTCCATCTGAGCGATTCGCCCTGGAACATTACGTTGGCTATCACGGCAAAGACAATGAGGCTGACGCATTCCTGTACAACCTTCAGCTGCACAAGTGAGAACGGTCCGCCGTTGCCTTGAAAGCCGATACGATTGGCTGGTACCTGGCAGCAATATTCAAAGAAGGCTATCATCCACGAGAATACGATGACGCCTATAAGCGGCCAATGGCTCGACGTGCCAGTCTGCTGTAGCTTGAGATGTCCGTACCAAGCTAAAGTCATGAAGATGTTACTTAATATTAGAAGTATTATTGTGTAGAATCCTGACATTGTGTTTTCTTTCAATTGTTATTATCGTAAGTTGTCATTCTTGTCAGAAATAAAGGAGCCGGTTGCTTGTTTCCGACTCCTTTATTTCGTTCGTTATTTTTCGTTATCTGTTTGTTATCCGTTCATTGTCTTATCCTCTGAGTTTCTCGTCCATAGATGCAGCAGCTCTTCTGCCGTCGCCCATAGCAAGGATAACGGTAGCTCCGCCACGAACGATGTCGCCACCTGCGAAAATTTCCGGACGCGAACTCTGCATCTGGTCGTTAACGGCGATAGTGTTTTTTCTGCCAAGCTCAAGACCTTCGATCGACTTTGGAACAAGTGGGTTTGGAGATACGCCAACTGCAACGATTACCTGGTCGACATCGAGAGTAACGGTCTTGTCTTCAACTGGCACCGGTGAGCGGCGTCCGCTTGCGTCAGGCTCTCCAAGTTCCATAACCTGAAGCACGGCAGCCTTCACTGCGCCCTTCTCGTCGGCGATATATTCTATCGGGTTGTGTAATGTGAGGAAATTGATACCTTCCTCCTTTGCATGCTTCACCTCCTCAAGACGTGCAGGCATCTCTGCCTCAGAACGACGATATACAAGAGTAACGTCGCCACCCAAGCGCTTAGCAGTACGGCAAGAGTCCATAGCGGTGTTGCCTCCGCCTACAACGAGCACATGCTTACCTATATTAAGAGGTGTGTCGGCGAGTGGATTGGCAGCATCCATGAGGTTTACGCGAGTGAGATACTCGTTAGATGACATGATGTTGAGCGCATTCTCGCCCTTAATATTCATAAAGTTAGGCAGACCAGCACCCGATCCGACAAAGATACCCTTGAAGCCTTCTGCCTCGAGCTGGTTGACAGTTATCGTCTTTCCAACGATGCAGTCGGTCTGGAACTCAACGCCCATCTTCTTGAGGTTCTCTATCTCTACATCAACGATGTGATTAGGCAGACGAAACTCGGGGATGCCATATTTCAATACGCCGCCAATCTCGTGCAATGCCTCGAATACATGCACTTCATAACCCTTCTTAGCCATGTCGCCAGCAAAGCTGAGTCCTGAAGGACCGCTACCAACTACAGCCACCTTTATACCATTCTTCGGAGCAAGGTCGGGCAGAGCGATGTTGCCGCTCTCGCGCTCGAAGTCGGCAGCGAAGCGCTCCAGGTAGCCGATAGCTACAGCCGGTTCGTTCATCTTAAGATGGATACACTTGCTCTCGCATTGCTTCTCCTGCGGACATACACGACCGCAGACAGCAGGCAGAGCAGATGTGCTCTTAAGAACCTTGGCAGCAGCGAGGAACTGTCCGCGTTCGATGTTCTTGATGAATGAAGGAATATTGATGTTAACTGGGCAGCCTTCTACACAAGCTGGCTTTCCGCAGTCGAGACAGCGATGAGCCTCGCGTACAGCCATCTGCTTTGTCAATCCTTTGTTCACTTCCTCGGTACGTGTGGTTGCACGATATACGGGGTCGAGTTCGGGCATCATGACACGCTCGATAGCCTTGCGTTCTGCAGGCTTCATTGCTGCACGAAGCTCCTTACGCCATTCAGAATCGCGATTGGTGAGTTCTTCGATAGTCTCGGTTGTTGGCTCTACATCCATGCAGGTCTCGCAGGTATGATGTTCCGCTTGCTTTACAAACCCATTCAGATGCTCCTCGTAATGTTCCATTTCCTCGCGTTCTACGTTGCGGAAAGTGCCCATACGCTTGAACATCTCGTCCCAATCGACAAGCGAACCATCGAACTCCGGTCCGTCGATACATACGAACTTGGTCTTGCCGCCAATAGAGAGTCGGCAAGCACCACACATGCCCGTGCCGTCAACCATGATAGTATTGAGCGATACCTCAACCGGTACGTTATACTTCTGTGCCATGAGGCAGCAAAACTTCATCATGATAGGAGGACCAATTGCGAACACCTTGTCCACATGCTCCTCTTGAGTGATGAACTTCTCGATACCTACGGTCACAACGCCCTTTTCGCCATACGAACCATCGTCGGTCATTATGATGAGTTCGTCAGAACTCTGGCGAACTTCGTCTTCGAGAATAACAAGTTCTTTAGAACGACCTGCGATAACCGAAAGCACACGGTTGCCAGCAGCCTTCAACGCACGGATGATTGGAAGCATTGGAGCTACGCCAACGCCACCACCAGCACATACTACAGTTCCGAAGTTTTCTATATGGGTAGGGTTGCCGAGCGGTCCTACAACGTCGGTGATGTAGTCGCCCTCGTTAAGATTGCACAACTTGGTTGATGACAATCCAACTTTCTGCACCACGATAGTGATAGTGCCTCGTTCAATGCTTGCATCAGCAATAGTAAGAGGCACACGCTCGCCATTCTCGCCAACTCTGACGATAATAAAATTACCAGCCTTACGGCTCTTGGCAATCAATGGTGCTTCGATTTCAAAAAGGAATACCTTTTCAGAAAGTTGCTTTTTAAGGACAATTTTGTTCATAGGTAGTAACAGATTAGATTTGTTGATGTTTGCTTTGTAGATGAATTAAAACAAAAATTTGAGAGCTACGACTGCCTGTTGTTATACGTGTAAATATCATACGCTTTCGCAACGTGCAAATCTTAACTCTCAAAACTCCGTTGTAATTAATTAAAAGTTCTTATCGTCGAGCATCTCGAAACCGCAGTATGGTACGAGTACCTTCGGTACACGGATGCCTTCAGGTGTCTGGTTGTTCTCGATGATTGCAGCTACGATACGTGGCAAAGCAAGTGCAGAACCATTGAGAGTGTGGCAAAGCTCGGTCTTCTTTGTCTCTGCATTGCGATAACGGCAGTGTAGACGGTTTGCTTGATAGCTCTCGAAGTTAGATACAGAAGAAACCTCAAGCCAACGTTTCTGGGCTGCGCTCCATACCTCGAAGTCGTAGCAGATAGCAGAGGTGAAACTCATATCGCCACCGCAAAGACGCAGGATGTGGTAGGGGAGTTCGAGCTTCTTAAGCAGGCCCTCTACATGGTCGAGCATCTCGTTGAGCGACTGATATGAATGCTCAGGTTTGTCAATGCGTACAATCTCTACCTTGTCGAATTGATGCAGACGATTCAGACCGCGAACGTCCTTGCCGTAAGATCCAGCCTCACGACGGAAGCAAGCAGAGTAAGCGCAACGCTTGATAGGCAGATCTTTCTCGTCGAGTATCTCGTCGCGGAAGATGTTTGTTACTGGCACCTCGGCTGTAGGGATAAGGTAGAGGTTGTCGAGCTGGCACTGGTACATCTGAGCCTCCTTATCAGGAAGCTGACCGGTACCGTAACCAGAAGCCTCGTTCACAACGTAAGGAGGCTGTACCTCAAGGTAGCCACTCTTGCGAGCTTCATCAAGGAAGAACGCCTCAAGAGCACGCTGCAAGCGAGCCATCTTACCTACATAGATAGGGAAGCCGGCACCTGTAATCTTAACGCCCAAATCAAAGTCGATAAGATTGAACTTTTTGCAAAGATCCCAGTGGCACATAGCGTCCTCCGGGAGATTCGGCATTTCACCACCTTCCTTAACGACAACATTGTCGCTTGCGTCCTTGCCTTCCGGAACATCATCGTTCGGAATGTTAGGAATAGTGCAAAGCTTAGCCACGAGGTCTTTCTCTGCCTGTGCCTTTGTTTCTTCAAGCTGTTTGTTCACTTCTTTAAGAGAAGCTACTTTTTTCTTTATTTCTTCAGCCTCTTCTTTGCTGCCCTGTTTCATAAGAGTACCGATTTGGGCTGCCATCTTCTTTGCTTCTGCAAGGTTCGAGTCAAGTTCCTGCTGTGTCTCGCGACGACGCTTGTCGATTGCGAGCACTTCGTTAATGGCTTCCTCAGCACCCTTGAAGTGCTTCTTGTTCAAACCGCGGATAACACGTTCTGTTTCCTCACTGATGAGTTTAAGTGTAAGCATATCTGAAATATTAATTATAAAATTCTTCGTTATCTTATTCGAGATACAAAATTACATAAAAAATATTTCTTACGGCATAAAAACTAATAAAAAACTAAGAATTTATTAGTGTACGGAAGGGTAGTAATGTATAAAAAGCATTAATCCCAATCCTCAAGTGTATGAGGATTGGGATTAATATGTTTGTTTGGAATAGTTTTTTTATTAAATTTAAGCCTCTGCTTCAGGTATTACAGACACAGTGCTCTTGTCCTTGCGACCCTTGCGGAAGTTAACAACGCCGTCAACCAATGCATAGAGTGTGTCATCCTTACCAATACCTACGTTCAGGCCCGGGTTGTGCTTTGTACCGCGCTGGCGAACGATGATGTTGCCTGCGATGCACTTCTGACCACCCCAGATTTTAACGCCTAATCTTTGAGAAGCTGATTCACGTCCGTTCTTAGAACTACCTACACCTTTCTTATGTGCCATTTCTTGTTCCTCCTAAATTTAAGCGATTACTTCTTTGATTGCAACTTCTGTGAACTGTGCGCGGTGACCATTCTTCTTGCGATAGTCCTTGCGGCGCTTCATCTTGAATACGATGACCTTGTCACCCTTTACAAGAGGATTTACAACTTCACATACAACTTTAGCACCTTCTACGGCAGGTGCACCTACCTGTACTGAACCTTCTTTGTCAACAAGCAGTACCTTGTTGAATTCAACAGTCTGGCCTTCCTGAGCGTCCTTGATGTGGTGAACGAAGAGCTTCTTGCCCTGCTCAGCCTTGAACTGCTGACCGTTAATCTCTACGATTGCGTACATTTATTTATTTATATAAACGGGTTTTTCCGCAAGGCGTGCAAGCATCGTGCCGCAACTTCTTTGAGCCTTTACGGACTAAATCGGCTGCAAAGATACAAATTATTTATATTATTAAGTGTGTTAGGTGATGGAAAATTTAAAAAGTTTAACAGATTGAATGCCTAATTAACGGAGTTTTCTATAAATTGGGTCATTAAATGCAAAACGAGCAGACAGATAAAGGTTTGTATAGCATCATAGTAACGCTACGAAAACGTTTATTCGTCTACTCGTCTTCTTATTTATTTGTCAACGAGTCTACTCGTCAACTTGAATATATTAATCAATTAGTCAAGCCACTTAACGTAGCAGAAGTCCTCACGATGAACAAGGTTCTCGTTCTTCGGGTACATACGTACGCAGCTCTTGAATGCACCAGCTACGTCAGGCTCAAATGTAGCCTCGAATGTGTAGTTGTTGCCATCACGGCCTACCATCTTGAATTCGCGCTTGCTGAAGATGTGGTCCTCTCCGTTCTTGTCTGTCTTGATAGAAACAAGCTCAAGACCAACAGCATCGTTCAAACCCTGCTCGTCGATAACGTAGCGAAGAGTGTACTTCTTGCCAGTCTCGGCAGCATAGAGCATAGAATCATCCTTGCTTACTACGCGAATAGAGTCCCAACGCTCTGCAACTGTCTCCTTCCAAGTAGCGAGCTCTTTGGCAAGGCGATTATTGTCGGCAGCGAGCTTTTTGAAGTTTGCAGCCTCCTTGTTGTAGAACTTTTCATAGTAGTCGTCAAGCTGACGCTTCATTGTATAGTGAGGAGCGATAGTTGCGATAGAGTTCTTGATTGTCTTTATCCAACCCTCGCTGAAGCCCTGCTCGTTGCGGTTGTAGTAGAGCGGCAGAATCTCATTCTCAAGCAGTGAGTAGATGGTAGCTGCGTCGAGCTGATCCTGATAACCCTGATTCTGGTATGTACGCTCCTGCTTGAGAGCCCAACCTGCACCCTCGCGATAGCCTTCAACCCACCAGCCGTCGAGAACTGAGAGGTTTACAACACCGTTCATCTCAGCCTTCTCGCCAGATGTACCAGAAGCCTCGAGCGGACGTGTCGGAGTGTTCATCCAGATATCAACGCCTGATACGAGGCGACGAGCGAGTTGCATGTCGTAGTCTTCGAGGAAGATGATCTTACCGAGGAACTCAGGACGCTGGCTGATCTCGAAGATCTTCTTAATCAAGCCCTGGCCAGCACCGTCAGCCGGGTGTGCCTTACCTGAGAAGATAAACTTAACCGGACGCTCCGGGTTGTTCACGATCTTAGAAAGACGCTCCAAATCGGTGAAGAGGAGGTGAGCACGCTTGTATGTAGCAAAGCGACGGCAGAAGCCGATGTAAAGAGCGTTCGGTGTGATGCTGTCAAGAAGGGCAACAACACGTGAAGGATCGCCCTGGTTCTTCAACCATGTAGCAGCGAACTTCTCGCGGATATAGTTGACGAGCTTCTTCTTGAGTGCCATACGTGTCTCCCAGATTTCTGCGTCAGGCACATTGTAGATAGCGTGCCACAGGCTCTCGTTGCTCTGGTCGTAAATGTAGTTCTTGTCGAAATACTTAGCATATACTTTGCGCCACTCTGTAGCTGTCCATGTCGGGAAGTGAACACCGTTTGTTACGTAGCCTACGTGGCTCTCCTCTGGATAGTAACCCTTCCAGATTGGAGCGAACATGCGTTGGCTTACCCAACCATGAAGTTTACTTACGCCGTTAACCTCTTGGCAGGTGTTACAAGCGAATACAGACATACAGAAGCGCTCTGAGTGATCCTCAGGATTGTTGCGACCCATGCCGATGAATTCGTCCCATGTGATGCCGAGCATCTGAGGATAACCGCCCATATACTTGCTGAAGAGTGATTCGTCGAAGTAGTCGTGACCGGCCGGTACTGGAGTATGAACAGTATAGAGTGAAGAAGCACGAACGAGTTCAAGAGCCTCGTTGAACGACAGACCTTCCTTGATGTAGTCGATAAGACGCTGGAGGTTGCAGAGTGCTGCGTGACCCTCGTTGCAATGATAGATATCTTTCTTAATACCGAGCTTCTTGAGTGTGAGGATACCACCGATGCCGAGGAGAATCTCCTGCTTCAGACGGTTTTCGTTATCACCACCATAGAGAGCGTGTGTGATAGGGCGGTCGAACTCTGAGTTCAGATCGTTGTCTGTATCGAGTAAGTAGAGCTTGATGCGACCTACGTTCATTACCCATACATATGCATGTACCTGATAGTTCATGTAGGGAACATCAACAACCATAGGCTGACCATTCTCGTCGAGCACACGCTCTACTGGGAGTGAGTTGAAGTTCTGTGCATCGTACTTTGCAATCTGCTGACCATCCATTGAGAGGGTCTGCTTGAAGTAGCCATAACGATAAAGGAAGCCAATACCACACATATTTACGTTAGAGTCAGAAGCCTCCTTCATATAGTCACCTGCGAGCATACCAAGACCACCAGAGTAAATCTTTACAACCTGATTGATACCATACTCCATACAGAAATAAGCCACAGAAGGACGTGTTGCGTCTGGCTTCACATCCATATACTCGCGGAACTTCTTGTATACCTGTTTTACCGATTCCATGATTGCCTTATCCTTCACGATAGCCTCCTTGCGCTCATAGCTAAGGCGGTCGAGAAGCATTACAGGGTTGTGTCCAACCTCTTCATAGAGATCGCTGTCAAGGCTTTTCCACATGTTGCGAGCCTCGTAGTTCCACGCCCACCACATGTTGTGTGCGAGTTCATCAAGACACTTCAACTCTGAAGGAAGTGTAGACTTGATGGTTACCTCCTTCCACTGAGGAGTATTAGCATAGTCTGCTTTGATTTTCATAAGTTATTAATTATTATTTATTTAGTTGTATTTTTTTACCTTTTAATTACTCGCCAGCTTTCGAACATCTTGCCTCCGCCTTGCGCAGCGCGATGTCGTATGCTTCATAGTAATAGGTGATAAACTTGCTCCACAATGCGTGTTCTGCCAGAGCGCGTGCCTTGTTGCGTATGCGTCCCTGCTTCTGCTTCGTAGCATTGGCGTACTTCTCAACAGCCGCCTTTATGCTGTCAGCCACCTCATTGTAGTTGTAGTCTGTGCGGTGGATTACCTCCACGCCATCCTCGATGGTGCCTTCCTTGCCAATAACGGTGTTTGCCCAAAGGCCGAAGCCTGCAAGATCAGTTGTGATACACGGCACCTTGAACGCCGTAGCCTCCAGCGGAGTGTAGCCCCACGGCTCGTAGTAAGACGGGTAGATGCAGAGGTCGTTGCCCAGGATGGTATCATAATAAGAAAGGTTCACAATGCCGTCCTCGCCTGTGAGATAGCACGGAATGAACACCAGCTTTACGCGTTCGCCCTTGGCGTTGTGCATGCCGAGCCAGTTCATCATGCCCAATGCACGGTCGTTCTGTTGCTCGTTCAGCCAATGAGTGATGACTGGGGTAGGAAGCGGAGTGTCGAATTTCTCACCTTTCTCCATAGCAGCCAAACGCTCTGCCAAGTCTTCGCGTGCACAATTCACCCATGCCGGCACTTCGATGAAGGCAACTATGTCCTTCTTAAGGTTCTCTGCATTGGTGCGCAGACGATTCATAGCATCGATGAAGACATCAATACCCTTGTTGCGCCATTCGTAGCGTCCGCTTGTAGAGATGATGATTGCGTCGTCTTCAATCTCGTCGCCAGAGAGAGCACGTGCTATGTCGAGCAGACGCTTGCGGGCTGCGACACGCTTCTTGTCGAAAGTCTTGCCCTGTGGCACAAAGTCGTCTTCGAAGCCATTCGGCAGCACTACGTCTACTGGTTTGTCCATAAGTTCCTTGCACTCTGTGGCTGTGATATCGCTCACAGTTGTGAAGCAATCTACATGCAATGCAGTCTGTTTCTCTATCGAGTGTTTGCTCTCCATATTGAGCTCGGCTGCCATTTGATCACCATTATAAGCTTCCAAGTATTCATAGAGAGGCTTGTTGTTGCCTGCAATACTGCGTCCGATACTTGTTGCATGTGTTGTAAAAATCGTTGCTATCTGTGGCAGATGGTCGTTGATATAGAGTGCACCGAGACCTGTCATCCATTCATTGGCATGGTAAATTACCTTTGCAGACTTTTTATTGCCTCTTATCTCGCTATTATAGAAACTCTCTACAACAAGTGCTGCTGCGTATGAGAACATCGAAGCTTCGTCGTAATCGCCGTATGCATGAAGACTATCAACATGGTATTTCTCCCAAAGTTGACCATAAATCATATCCTTTTCTGCGAAATAAGGGTTGAAGTCAACAAGAATAGCTACGGGGGTGCCTGGTACGTTCCATCTACCTATCTTTATTTTTAAGCCTTCTGCTTCAGCTTTCTTTCTCCATGTAGCGAAGAGTTTGTTGTCTTCTGTGAAGTATTGGTTGTTTTTTTCTCCCCAACAGTCAGGACCTATGAAAATAAGTTTTTCGCCAAGCTGCTCTACAAGCGTCTTAGCTCTCGTAGAAAGTACCGTGTATATACCTCCTACTTTATTACAAACCTCCCAACTTGATTCAAAAATATAGTCTGGAAATAAAATGTCTCTTTTCATAAAAAGTTTAATGTTGCGTGCAAAAATAATATTTAAAAGGTAAATAAACGATTGTTGACACATTTTTTTTCGTAAAATAGCCTTATTCTTGATATAAATTCCTATTTTTGCATGGACATTACAGCATAATAAGTTGTCATACAAAGAACATAATGATATAACTAATACTTAGATAATATGAAAAAAGTACCCTTTCTTCTCTTCTTCTTTCTTGTATCTCTAAAAATAATGTCACAAACAGACAAAGTGTTCAATGTTCGTATCTGTAATGACGAATATCAAGTATATATGCATATAAATCTCTATCAAAATAACATTATTGTACCAGGCCAAGAACTTTTTGGTGAAACACCTGGCTACTTTGGTGCTATGCGCGATCCACGCAAATGGTTAATTACTTCTGCAAAGATAGAGGACAAACATACTGCCACGCTTGAGATAACAAACGACTATGGTTCTGAAGATTTGACTGCCACACTTATATTTAACCCCAAAGACGGTTCTTATGTACTAAAGCAAAAGAGTGGTAGTCGCATGAAAATTGTCGTCAATCGTAAATGGTTAAAGTTGCCAGTAGAACTAAAATTTGTTGTTGAATAGAAACGTCCGGTTTGTAATTGTGAGAATATTACAAACCGGACGTAGTTGTATATAAATCTAAATATCTATTGAACCTGCTTCTTTTGCACGGGCTCACATGTAAGTCCAATGCCCAATTTCTTGAAAATCTTTCTGTCCACTTCGCTAAGCATAACCGTGCAATGAACCTGACAGCCACGCAGCTTAGGCAATTGTTCCAATGCCTTGCGGCAGTTCTCGTCGTTCTCAGAGAGTACAGAGAGCGCCACGAGCACCTCATCGGTATGCAGACGCGGGTTGTGACCGCCAAGATAATTGGTCTTGGTGTACTGTATCGGTTCGATCATCGACTGCGGAATGAGCTTTGTTGTGTGGTCGATTCCGGCAAGATGTTTCGTCACGTTAAGCAGAAGAGCGGCGCTACAGCCCAACAGCGGGCTTGAATTGCCAGTGATGATTGTGCCGTCCTCAAGTTCGATAGCTGACGATGTGTGTCCTGTACGCTTCAGACACTCGCGTGCTGCAACGGTGGTGCGGCGGAAGTCGGTTGTTATCTTCGCCTGGTTGAACAGCATCTGTATTTTGCTGATTTCTCCTTCGTTGCATGCGCCGAGAGCCAGCTTATTTGTAGCCTCATAGTAACGGCGAATAATCTCGTTCTTCGATGCCTCGCAGCAAACCTTGTCGTCGCTGATGCAGAAGCCTACCATGTTCACGCCCATGTCTGTCGGCGACTTGTATGGATTCTCGCCGTAGATGCCTTCGAAGAGAGCGTTCAATACGGGGAAAATCTCGATGTCGCGGTTATAGTTCACCGCAATCTTGCTGTAAGCTTCAAGATGGAATGGGTCAATCATGTTGACGTCGTTAAGGTCTGCCGTTGCTGCCTCGTATGCGATGTTCACTGGGTGCTTCAACGGAAGGTTCCAAACCGGGAATGTCTCAAACTTCGCATAGCCCGCTCTTACGCCGTGCTTGTGCTCGTTATAGAGCTGGCTAAGACATACAGCCATCTTGCCGCTGCCCGGGCCCGGTGCGGTCACGATAACCAGCGGACGCTCGGTCTGTACGTAGTCGTTCTTTCCGAAGCCGTTGTCTGAAGCGATGAGCTTGACGTCATGCGGGTAGCCCTCAATGAGGTAGTGGCAGTAGGTCTTGATGTTGCTGCGCTCAAGACGCTGCTTGAAGGCGATTGCGGCGGGCTGTCCGTTGTAATGAGTGATGACAACCGAACCGACCATGAAGCCACGGTTCTGAAACTCGCCACGCAAGCGAAGCACATCCTCGTCGTAAGTTATGCCAAGATCGGCGCGTTTTTTGTTCTTTTCGATGTCGGTAGCACTAATGACAATCACAATCTCTATGCTGTCGCTAATCTTTTGAAACATGCGCAACTTGCTGTCGGGTTGAAAACCTGGCAGCACGCGGCTTGCATGATGGTCGTCGAAAAGTTTGCCACCAAGTTCGAGATACAATTTGCCATCAAATTGTGAAATTCTCTCTTTGATGTGCTCCGACTGAATGTTCTGATACTTCTCGTTATCAAATCCTATATTCATAATTGCTTATCTATTCTTGTACATTGACTCGTAATAGTTCTGATAGTCGCCAGAGGTTACATTATCCATCCACTCTTGGTTATCAAGATACCAGCGCACTGTCTTTTCTATGCCTTCTTCGAACTGTAGGCTCGGTTCCCATCCAAGTTCGCTCTGCAACTTGCGAGAGTCGATAGCGTAGCGCATATCGTGACCCATACGGTCGGTAACATGAGTGATGAGGTTGAGGTCTTCACCTTCCTTACGACCGAGCAGACGGTCGACGGTGTTGATGAGGACGTGGATGATGTCGATGTTCTTCCACTCGTTGAAACCGCCGATATTATATGTGTCAGCCACCTTGCCCTTATGGAAGATAAGGTCGATAGCGCGAGCGTGGTCTTCTACGTACAACCAGTCGCGTACGTTCAGACCCTCGCCGTATACCGGCAGCGGCTTGCGATGACGGATGTTGTTGATGAAGAGCGGGATGAGCTTCTCCGGGAACTGGTACGGGCCATAGTTGTTGGAGCAGTTGGTCACGATAGTCGGCATTCCGTATGTGTCGTGGAAAGCGCGTACAAAGTGGTCGCTGCTTGCCTTTGCGGCAGAGTAGGGCGAGTGGGGGTTATACTTGGTTGTCTCAAGGAAGAACTCTGTGCCGTAAGCATGGTGGTGAGCAGAAGATGCTTTTGTTGTGAACGGCGACTCAATACCTTCCGGGTTTGTAAGTTCGAGCGCACCATAAACCTCATCTGTAGAGATGTGATAGAAGCGCTTGCCTTCGTACTTCTCTGGAAGGCTCTCCCAATATATCTTCGCAGCCTGAAGCAACGACAATGTGCCCATCACGTTAGTGCGTGCGAAGGTGAACGGATCCTTAATAGAGCGGTCTACGTGGCTCTCTGCAGCAAGGTGGATAATGCCGTCAACCTTGTGCTTCTTCATGAGTTCGAGAACCATCTCGAAGTCGCAGATGTCGCCCTTAACGAATGTGTAATTCTCCTTGTCCTCGATATCCTTCAGGTTGGCAAGATTGCCAGCATATGTAAGTTTGTCAAGGTTTATTATGTTATACTCTGGATACTTGTTGACAAAAAGTCGAACAACATGTGAACCGATAAACCCGGCACCACCAGTGATAATTATATTCTTCATAATATATACTAATTTATTAGTGTAATATTTAGTTGTTATTAACCTCTGCGAGTTGCTTGATGCAAACTTTCAGCGAGTCTGTCCAATATGGAACTTTCACGCCAAATGTATTTTTTAGTTTCGACTTGTCGAGCACAGAGAAGTGCGGACGCTTTACCGGACTCGGGAACTCCTCGCTGTAGCAAGGCTGGATGTCGCAAGTGTTGCCAGAAAGTTCGCATATAACCTTCGCAAAGTCGAACCATGAGCATACGCCTTCGTTAGAGAAGTGGTAGATGCCTGTCTTGTCAAGTTGTTTTGTTTCGATTATATGTGAGATAACGTCAGCAAGATCGCCCGCAAATGTCGGGGTGCCTACCTGGTCGAATACGACCTTGAGTGAGTCTTTTGTAGAGGTGAGCATCTGCATCGTCTTTACAAAGTTCTTGCCCCACTGCGAATAAAGCCATGCTGTACGTATGATGATATGGTTGCATCCTGTGGCCTCTATCGACTTCTCGCCTGCGAGCTTTGTCTTGCCATAAACGCCGAGCGGATTTGTCTCCCAATCCTCACGGCACGGCACGTTGCGGTCGCCCTGAAATACATAGTCGGTGCTCACGTGTATCAGCGTACCGTCTACTTCCTTCATAGCAGTGGCAAGATTGCCTGCAGCCGTATTGTTAAGCAGATTGGCAAAGTCGTAGTCGGTTTCTGCTTTGTCTACGTTGGTGTAGGCTGCACAGTTGACAATAACGCTTACGCTGCGTTCCTTTACCATCGCACGGATGGCGTCAAGATTGGTGATGTCGAGTTGCTCGTAGCCATCTGCTACATCTGTGAAGATATAATGATGATTGCTACCAAGTGCCACACGCTGCATTTCGTGTCCAAGTTGTCCGTTGGCACCAGTTACTAATATGTTCATACTTTTGGATGTTTAAAAAGTAAATGGAGAATCGAAGTCTTTTAATAGCGCATGCTTTGTGTCCTTCTCGCTTAAGATAGCTTTGTCGGTAGGTATTCGCCAATCTATACCCAACGATTTGTCGAGAATAGATATGCCACCATCGGTCTCTGGATGGTAGAAATTATCGCATTTGTATTGGAATACAGCAGTCTCACTCAATACTGCGAAGCCGTGCGCAAAACCTTTGGGTATAAAGAACTGACGATGGTTGTCTTCTGTCAGTTCTACGGCCACATGTTTACCATATGTCGGCGAACCCTTTCTAATGTCTACAGCAACATCAAGAACAGCACCTTTAACGCATCTTACGAGTTTGCTCTGTGTGTAAGGCGGACGTTGGAAGTGAAGACCACGCATTACGCCATATGACGACATACTTTCGTTGTCCTGGCAGAACTCTATGTGTCCTATCTTCTCGTCAAATTCTCGCTGCGAAAAACTCTCAAAGAAATATCCTCGAGCATCTTTGAAAATACGTGGCTCAATAATAACCACTCCTTCAATATCGGTTTTAATTACTTCCATATCAGTGTTATTGTTTTTGCAAAGGTACATATTTTTTTATTTATGGCGTGGCTTATCATCATAAATTGCTTACTAAAAAAGGTAAAAGCCTATTAATGTGTGGTAAAGATGCTTGAGAAATTTCTCTATTAGAAATATAAATGGTAATTTCGCTTCAATCTATTCAAGTCCCGAAAACGAATTTTATTTATGAAAAAGATACTTTTTACTCTGTTTTTAGTGTTTTCGACATTGCACATGTCGGCTTATGATTTCCTTCGCCCCGTGAAAGATTCCATTCCCAATGGCTATAATTTTTGGGTTTACACACCTGTCGATTATTTCTATACGCAGGAGCAAACTCCAGTAATCATATTCTTACATGGAGCAAGTCTCTGTGGTCGTAATCTTGACAGGGTACGTCGTTATGGTCCGCTCGATGCAATAGTGAAAGGTCGCGATATCGATGCGCTTACAATTGTGCCACAAAACCCTGGTGGTGCATGGAATCCGAAAAAGGTTATGGACGTGTTCGACTGGGTGAAACGCAACTATCCGTGTGACACAACCCGTGTATATGTACTTGGTATGAGTCTTGGTGGTTATGGCACAATGGATGTTTGTGGCACTTATCCGGATCGCATTGCTGCCGGAATGGCATTATGTGGTGGCACAACATTAAAAGATGTCAGCGGATTGGGGGAACTGCCTTTTTGGATAATACACGGTACAGCTGACCGTGCCGTACCCGTGAAGCAATCGAAGGTTGTCGTAGAAAAACTAAAGAATAGCGGCAACGACACTCGTCTGCTTTACGATTGGTGGCAGGGAGCAAACCATGGAGCACCTGCACGTCTGTTCTATCTGCGAAAGACTTATGAATGGCTATTCTCGCATAGTCTGCTTGACAGAGAACGCCCGGTAAATAGAGACATAAGCATTCGTTACGAAGACTTACGAAGAGTATACAATGACATAAAGCGAGGTGCAAACAATCTTGAAGTGATTGATGGACCAAGTGTTATAAAGTCTGATGGTTCAGAGTATTAAAGTCGATAGTGATATTAAATATAATAGGAGATTATAGCTGATACTGTAATCTCCTATTCTTTTTTACATTATGCCATCTTCGCGAAGCTTTAGCTGCCACTTCCATGCTGAAGCGAGCACTTCGCTGAGGTTTGATTCTGCCTTCCAGCCCAATACCTTGTTTGCTTTTGAACAGTCGCCCCAAATCTTCTCGATATCACCTTCGCGGCGTGGACCGTACTTCCAGTTCAACTTCACGCCAGTAGCCTTCTCAAATGTCTCTACGATTTCGAGTGTCGAGTTGCCATTGCCTGTGCCGATGTTGAAGTATTCGATTGGTTCAGTCTCCTTATCAAGCACACGAGCCATAGCTGCAACGTGAGCCTTAGCGAGATCTACTACATAAATATAGTCGCGAATGCAAGTGCCGTCAGGAGTATTATAATCGTTGCCAAATATGGTAAGTTCCTTACGGATACCGATAGCTGTCTGAGTTACGAAAGGAATCAGGTTGTTTGGAACACCATTCGGCAATTCGCCGATTTCTGCAGATGGGTGAGCACCTATCGGGTTGAAGTATCTGAGAATGATGCTCTTGATAGCAGCACCACTATGGATATAGTCAGCAATAATCTGCTCGTTTATTTCTTTTGTATTGCCATAAGGCGATGTAGCCTTCTGGTGAGGCGCATCCTCAGTAACGGGAAGGTTCTCAGGCTTCGGCTGACCATATACAGTACAGCTTGAAGAGAAGATGATGCCCATCACGTTGTGTTTGGGCATAAGTTCGAGTAGATTAACGAGCGACACGATATTGTTGCGATAGTATAGCAAAGGTTTCTGTACGCTTTCACCAACAGCCTTAGAAGCAGCGAAGTGGATGATACCCTGGATGTCCGGATATTTCTCGAATACAGCTTCTGTAGCCGCCTTGTCGCGAAGGTCTACCTGCTCGAATGCAGGGCGAACGCCAGTTATCTTCTCAATGCCGTCAAGAACCTCAATCTTTGAATTGGAGAGGTCGTCAACAATTACTACTTTGTAACCTGCTTCAATGAGCTCTACTGTTGTATGCGAACCGATAAAGCCAGTACCGCCAGTTACCAAAATTGTTTGTTTCATAATACTAAGATAAGTTTTATAGTCTATTAATTATAATATTCGTATAAAAAGCATGTAGAACACTTTATATTACTACAAAATTAATATTATAATTCGTAATGGCAAATAAAACACAGATATTTTTCTGTAATTTGTTTGCGTTGTTAATAAAAAGGTGTATATTTGCAGATGATTGAATGCACATCGTAAAGTGAAACTAACTTCATTTAATTCCAACTGCATTATCAATGAATAATAATCTAAACAAAAGCGAAATGGAAAAAGCAACCGAACAAACAACACAGCAAATTGAACGCTTTCTAAAAAAGATTGCGCAAAAATTCCCTCCACGTGAAGATACTTCAATCGTGACAGATATTCATGTGCGTGTCTCTCAAGGTAGTGGAGAAATGTTGGCGTTTGACGATGATGATAATGAAGTGACACGTTGTGTCGTAGAACAATGGATAAACAATAACGACGAGGACTTTTATAATGGCGTAGAGCAGACCCTCATATCTACATTCTCAGCATTGTCTACAATCGCTGATAGTTTGGGCATACTTAAGCCCTATAGCTTTGTTCTTGAGAATGACGACAAAGACACTATAGCAGAGTTATACATCGCTGACGATGATACTGTGATTATTGGAAAGGATCTTATGGAAGGACTCGACTCCGACTTGAATTTATTCTTAGAAAAGCTTTTAGGATAAATGATAGGGCGAATACATTCTTTTGAGTCGTTTGGTACTGTAGATGGGCCAGGTGTGCGTTTCGTTTCTTTCATGCAGGGATGCCCTTTAAGATGTTTGTTCTGTCACAACCCCGACACATGGGATATTAAGAGAAAGTGTCAGTACGAGATGACACCAGAGCAATTGAGAGACGAAGCTTTGAAGTATCGTTCATTCATAAAGAGTGGCGGTATCACTGTGTCTGGTGGTGAGCCACTTATGCAAGCTGAGTTTGTGGCAGAATATTTCCGACTATGCCATGAAGAAGGATTGCACACCGCGTTAGATACAAGCGGTGCGATAATTACAGATAAGGTTCTGAACGTGTTAGACAATACCGATCTCGTATTATTGGATATAAAAACAATGGATGCAGAACTCTATCCACGTCTCACAGGTGTGAACCAGAATAATAACCTTGCCTTCCTGGATATTCTCGAAGAGCGAGGCATCAATACTTGGATTCGACATGTGGTTGTGCCCGAAATCACAGACAACGACAAGTGGTTGCATAAACTTGGTAATCATGTGGCGCATTATAATTGTGTAGAAAAGATAGAGATTTTACCTTACCATACATTAGGCACATATAAATACGAAAAGCTTGGCGAGAAATACAAGTTGATGGACACGCCTGCGTTGTCGGCTCAGAGAGCTAACGAGATACGCAAGATGATGTCGCAATATAAGCCATGTCAATAGTATAAACTTCTAACCTATGGAGAAAACATTCGTTATAGACTCCATTTTGTCAATTTGCAAAAGTATCGGCTTTCCATTCACAACAAGGGTGAAGACAGATAAATGGAAGGCTGATGTCGTAGTGGATTGTGCTACTTACAAAATAGCTTTCAATGTGTGCAACTTACCACGTAATGTTGAAGATGTGTACTTAGCAATGCGTCAAGAACGAGTGTGTGGTTGTTGGATGCTATTGCCTTCGTTTAGAAAGATTGTGTTAAGCAAACTTCCTTGTTTTTACATTCAAGATATTCGTGGCGAAGTAAATGTTCTTCTTCACAAGATTAGAGAAGAAGAACATTCGCTTCCGCTCGACGACTTTATTCACTCTATGATTTTAGGCAACATACGTTATACAGAGACAATGAAAGTGAAGTATGTTGAAGTGTGTTTTTATCAGAAGATATGTTGGAAGTGCCATGAAAAGAATCATATATACCTTATTAATAAGTTGATTTCTACAGAAGGTGTTGAGATTGAGAGCGGAATAGATAGTTTTTATCCCGAAATAGTTAATGGCGTAAAGCAATATCTTGATGTTAATTCGGGCCTAAATATAAAAATGGGGGAGATAAAACCACGTTATAGTAAGTTCTATCATGGTGCTTATATGTCCTTCGGTTGTGCATATTGTGACAGTCTGTTTGGTAGCACTTACATACAAGATGCCTATGATAATCTTGTCTTTTGCGTTAAGACGCTGCCAAAAGCACGAATATTAATCAGTAGAGACCTCGTTGTGCCAGCAAATCGTTGGTATAAAAGAGGCTAAAAGGCTTAAAAATGTTATCGTGCGGCGAACGCAATCTGAATAGACGGCGTCCGCGATCCGATCAGATTGCGTTCGCCATCCGTTCAGATGCCGTCCGCCATCCGCTTTGGTTTTGCTTAAAAACAAAATCCGCGTCGACTGATACGAACATTCGTACCAATCGACGCAGATTACTTATACAATGTTGTTATGCCCAAAAGCATAACCTTTTAGGAAAGCAAGTCGTGAACCGATTCTACCAAACCTGCGTATCTGATAATCAATGTCAAGCAAAGCGCATAGAAACCAGCCAACGCATCGTCGAGCATACACCCCCAGCCTCCGTGTATATGTCGGTCTACCCAACGGCAACCAAGCGGCTTGGTGATGTCGATGATACGGAAGAGGACAAATCCAATTGTAGCAAGCGATATTGCTACATATGACGGACCGTCAACGAACAAGGCTGCAAGCGTAGCCACCCATGTGCCGAAATACTCGTCTATAATAACGGTGCGAGGGTCCTCACCCCAATACCGTTCCATCACATTATCTGTCCATACACCTACAAGGAGTGTTGTCAGAACCAGCAGCACTGTGGCAACTGCAAGCCATATGGGTGAGAGGGTGAAGTAGAGTGCTATCCAGATAAGTAACGCAACGAAACCTCCAAGTGTCCCTGGGCCCCAAGGCCAAAAACCAACACCGAATCCAGTTGATATAACGACGTGCAACCAAGGTGCCTCGCCAAGTTGATGATTGTTATTATTGCTCATTTTCTATTCCAAATTATTTTGTTTCAGAGGATGAGTCTTTAAAAGTGACCTTTAGTTTGTCGCCCTCATCAACATCAATTGTAATGGTGCTGCTTAGCTTTTTCTCGTTGTCGAGCAGCAGTTCGCATAGTACATCCTCGATGTATGTTTGTATGGCGCGTTTCAGTGGGCGTGCTCCATACTGCGGACTATAGCCCTTCTGTGCGAGCATCTCCTTGGCTTCTTCACTAATCTCAACCGCATAGCCCATATCGTTTATACGTTTGAACAAACGCGACAACTCGATATCTACAATCTTACGTATTGCAGTATTGTCAAGTTGGTCGAACGTGATTATCTCGTCGAGACGGTTGAGGAATTCCGGAGCAAACTGATGTGACAGACTTTTCTGTATGACAGAGCGTGCATGTTCCTTTGCTTTCTCGCTTGAAGAACTTATCAGTGAAGCATTGAAGCCTATGCCATTTCCGAAGTCAACCAACTGGCGTGTGCCCGTGTTGGATGTCATAATGATGATTGTATTGCGGAAGTCGACCATTCTGCCATTACCATCGGTCATACGTCCTTCGTCAAGCACCTGCAGCAGGAGGTTGAACACGTCGCCGTGCGCTTTTTCCACCTCGTCAAGCAACACAATAGAGTAGGGGTGACGGCGCACTTTCTCCGTTAGCTGTCCACCTTCACCGTAACCAACGTATCCCGGAGGTGCTCCAACGAGTCGTGAGGTGTTGAACTTCTCGGAGTATTCGCTCATATCTATACGTATGAGGGCATCCTTTGTACCAAACATCAGTTCTGCCAGTGTCTGTGCCAGATAGGTCTTGCCGACACCCGTAGAGCCGAGGAACATGAACACTCCGATAGGGCGATTGGGATCCTTCAAGCCAAGTCGGTTGCGCTGTATGCTACGAACGATTTTGCCGATGGCATCGTCTTGAGCCACAACAACAGATTTTAGTCTGTTGCCAAGGTTCTTTAGTACACAACCTTCCGATTCGGATATGCGCTGTACAGGTATGCCCGACATTATTGATACAACATTAGCTACATCAGCCTCAGTGATTGTCTCACGATGTCCGTCGTCAGAAGCCACCCACTTGTCGTTGAGTTCTTTCAGTTCGCCTTCAAGTTGTGTCTCACGGTCGCGATAGGTGGCTGCAAGTTCAAAGTTCTGGTCGCCTGCTGCTGCAATCTTCAACTGATGTATGTTGGACAGTTCTTTTTCCTTTTCTATGATTGAAGGTGGTATCTCGGCATGTTGCAAATGTACTTTTGCTCCGACCTCGTCCATTGCATCAATGGCCTTATCGGGGAATGCACGCTCAGAGACATATCTACCTGTAAGTTTCACACATGCCTCCAGTGCTTCGTCGGTATAACGAACATGGTGGTAGTCTTCATAGCGCTCCTTTATATTCTTCAGAATGTCAAGCGTTTCTGTTTCTGTGGATGGTTCTATCATGACACGCTGGAAACGGCGTTCAAGTGCTCCGTCTTTCTCTATAGAGTTGCGATACTCATCAAGAGTTGTTGCACCGATGCACTGAACCAATCCACGGGCAAGTGCAGGCTTCATTATATTGGCAGCATCCATTGAGCCTGGTGTACTACCAGCACCTATTATGGTATGTATCTCGTCAATGAATACGATAATGTCAGGGTTCTGCTCCAACTCATGCAGGAGAGCTTGGATGCGCTCTTCAAACTGACCACGATATTTAGTGCCAGCAACTATAGCGGTCATATCAAGCCTAAAAATGCGCTTGTTGAACAACAGAGGAGAAGTGCGACGGCGAGCGATAAGCTGCGCAAGTCCTTCAGCAATAGCACTCTTGCCTACGCCTGGTTCGCCGATAAGAATAGGGTTGTTTTTCTTTCGGCGACACAAAATTTCAGTGACACGCTGTATCTCCTTGTCGCGTCCGATGACAAGGTCAAGTTTACCTTGTGCTGCTGCAAGGGTAAGGTCGGTGGAGAACTTGTCAAGTACGGGTGTCTTGTCTGTTCCGCCACCCATCGGTTTGCTTGTAGTATCAGAAGTGGAATTTTTACTCTTCCCGTTATTACGAGAAGCAAAATTGTCCTGCGACATTAAGTTGTCATCATCTTCGGACAATCCAACGCCATTCTTTATGTTTGAATTTGTTTGCATAAGAAAATTCATAGCTTTCTCGTAAGTTAAACCATTCTCTAAAAGTACATTCTTTGCACCACTTGCCATTTTGTCATGCAAAATAGCAAGAATTATGTGCTCCACGTCTACCTCCTTTGAATGTTGAAGTCGGGCTTCAAGTATTGATAGTTTGAGAATATTATTAGCATGTTCATCGAGTGAGATGCTACCATTGTTTGACTCTGCCATTGTTGTGTTGTCAGCCTGAGCATTCTGCTCAAGTTGCAATTTTACTTTTTCAACATCAATATTAGCACCCATGAGAAGTGCTTTCAATGGGCTATGTTTGTCTCTCAACATACCAAGCACAATATGTTCGGGGCGTATTACGCCAGAAGATAGCCTTATTGCTTCCTCTCTGCTGAAAGATAGGTTTTCAGAAACTCTTAGTGAAAACGAATTTGTCATTTATATTATCCTTGATAAATTATGTTCATTAATATTACTTTATGCCTTATATGTAGGCAATATTGTATATGCAAAATACATGCCATTAATTATCGGTGCTGCGTTCTAACTCTCGTTCTATATATTTTAATCGGTCTGTATCATTATAACGACGGAAGTAAGCCAAGGCTTCAACAAAATACTCTTGAGCGGTTTCGATGTCGCCTAAGCATCTATAGCAAATGCCTATACGAAAAAGCGAATCGCCTTTCTCGTTGTTGTAACAAAGCAATGTGTGCTTCTCATAAAATGGAACTGCGTCGATGTATTTGTTCAGGCGAAAATAGCTATCAGCGACACTATAATAATATACAGCCAATTCGTGCGGGGCAAAGGCTTTGAGCTTAGGAAGAATAGGTTCTAAAGCCTCTATTGCACGTTTGTATTCGCCATCATAATAACAACATACTCCCATGTATGCTTGAAAGCGAGGGTTAAGCTTGTATTTCTTATCAAGTTTAGAGAACCATATCAGTGCCTCATGATACTTGCCGCTTTGGAAGTATTCAACAGCTCTTGAAAGTTTTTCAGCATCAGTATAATCTGATGTATTCTCTAAAATAGCGGCATATGCGCCACTATGTCTGTGAGCAATACATGGGAGAGCGATGAAACATACCAATAAAAAAAACGTGATTCTTTTTGATATATTCATGTTATGAGTTATTCTGTATAGAAATCAATCAGTTCGTTGATTGCTTTTTGACAAGCTGCACAGAAGTTGGGATTGGCATTGCTTCGCATACGACAATCGAACGAAGGTCGGTATACACCTTTGAGGCTATAACCTGCACCTTCATACACACCGATAGAATGTGTATTAACAATCTTTTTTTTGTTATTTGTCTTTTTGCCCAAGTCTGTTGGGGTAGGGATAGGAGTTGCTGGCGCAATAAGGCTTTCCCATTTATCATGGAAATTAACGAGTGTGGTGATATTCTTTTCCCAAGGCTCTACGTCATGTGGATACATCGGTATGGCTTCTTGCTCGTAAGCATATTCGTCTGCCAATCCAGCGAAGCTATGACCGAACTCATGTACAACGACCTGCTTGTAAAGTGGATGGTGCGTCATGCTAAGGTTGTAAGAATTCAGTATGCCACCGCCTCCGTATTCCGAAGTGTTTACCAGCACAATGATGTGTTCGTATGGAGTTCCGGCAAGCGCATCGTGTAAATTCTTCTGATTGAGGGTTGTTAGATAGCGATTGGAGTAGAATGTGTCAAAATGACTGCCTAAAACCGTCTTCTTCCATACTCCTTGCGAAGGTATGCTTGTTCCAGTATCCATTGATACCGACTTTACAGCAATGATATTAAAGCGGTTACGCTTTGTCTTGAATGGTTCATGCTCGAAAAGGGCTTCTGTTGCAATGCGAGCATCCTCTAAGAATATAGGCATTTCCTCTGCTGTATATCCTTCGGCAACGTATGCGATATGAATACATTTTGTGGTATCCTCAGCTGTCTGTAATGTGGCGTAAGGCGTTACATAGCTAAAGCCAGTATGATGAATTAAAATGTCATTCGGGTCTACAATATGTGTCATAGATGTGACTATTTCGTGACGATTATTGCGTAAATCGACAGTTACATCTACAATGTCTTTCGGCATTGGTACAAGAAAAACGTTCTCAAACGACTTGCTTGTAGTCTTCGCCTCATCGTATGTTAACCATTCTTGGAACAATGTTGAGAAAGAGTTGATGTATATAATTTCCTTTGTGTGATGGTCCCGCACGGTAATCTGTCCATTTCCTTGGACTGGAAGAATATTTAAATTGTTCTTTTTGCCATACCAACGAGGCATTAAGTTGCACTTGTCAAGTGAAATTTGCTGCGATTGAGCGTTTCCGGAGAATATATAATCAATGCGTAATGTACTATCGCAGAAATGTTCATTAAAGTCTACCGACTTGTTTTGTGCCTTGCTTGATGTAATAGCACACATGCAAATCATGAATATTATTAGTCTAAATATGTTCATCATATTCAATTCATATTGTTTTAAACCTATTTGTCAAAATGTTTCATTAGCTTTACGATGTAATCTCTTGTCCAATCGCTTTCATGAAAACGTTGATTGTCATACTTCAGTAAATCTATGTCCATCGCTATTTTTCCCTCGTCGCGTAAGAACTTTGTGTTGCCACATTGGGTTTCTATCAGCTTTAATATAGAAACAAATTGTTCGACTCCCTTCTCAGTGGAACCATAAACAAGGAAGTTGAGAAAATTCTCCTTGCTTGTGATGTCTCCTATTGGTTCGGTAAGCATATCTTCTGAGAATTGTATTTCGTTTATTTCCTCTGTAAGTTTTTCTTTCACGAGTTTCGCGTTCTGCTCGTAGTTAAAATTTGTGCCTACTGATAATATTATTTTGTGCATATTATAAGCGTCTTCTAAATTCTGCGCAGACAATAGATGTGGCTATTGCTACATTCAAACTGTCTGCCGTCTCGCGACCTTTAGGATAATTCGGTATGCGCAAAGCGCGATTTATAAGTTGGCGAATGGCTGGCGAAATGCCGTTTCCTTCATTTCCCATTACAATCAAACCAGTGTCAGAAAGCTCCTGTTCGTAGAGATTTTCGCCTTCAAGAAGGGTCCCATATATGGGGAAGTTGGCAGGGAGTGAATTGAAAAACTCTGAAAGATACATATATGCTACATTCACACGCGCTATGCTACCCATTGTTGCCTGGACAACTTTTGGGTTGTAAACATCTGCGGTCTCGCGGCTGCAGATTATATTTTCAATGCCGAACCAATCGGCAATACGAATAATAGTTCCAAGATTTCCAGGATCCTGCACTCCATCAAGCGCAATAGTTAGTTTGCTTGTAAGCATGGTTGTATCAACTGGAGTCTTGAGTTTCTTAAAAACGCCTAATACTTGTTGCGGATGACATAAGAAGCTTGCTTTAGCGAGCTCTTCTGTAGTAACTTCGATAATCTCACAATTTGCAGATGCAGACACTTTCTTGCCATCACCATTGAGCCATTCGGATGTTGCAACGAGTAATGTCAAATTGGACGGATGGCTTGCAAAAATGTCACCAACAACCTTTGGACCTTCGGCAACAAAGACACCTTCTACGTCACGAGATTTCTTTGTATTAAGCGAATGTAAATATTTAATTTTATTTTTACTTAACATCTTCTTAATTAAAACTATCAAAATACGTTATGAATTCTATCTTTGAGTAAAAGACCTTGCAAAGGTAGTAATATTTATCGTTTTTTTTGTACCTTTGCAAGGTTTTTCAAGCATATTGTGTATTAATTAAGTACTATTAATAAAGATGTTGTCTAAGGTAAAGTATAAGTTCGTTTTACTAACATTTGGGATGGTGTGTGTATTGGCCCTTATCTCGTCATGTTCATCAACGAAATTTATTACTGAAGACAATTGTCTTTTGAAAAGTTGCGCAATTAATTGTGAGGACCAGTCTTTCAATACAAAATCACTCGAATCATATTACGCGCAACGTCCAAACTCTAAATGGTTTTCTCTGATGAAACTTCCATTGGGAATATATAATATGTCTGGACGTGATTCAACAAAGTGGATAAACCGTACATTAAGAAGAATAGGAGAGGAACCTGTTGTTTTTGACTCAGTAAAAACAAAAAAGTCTTGCGATAATATGATTTCTGCAATGAAATCAATGGGCTACTTAAAAGCCAATGCATCTTATACAGTTGCGAAAAAAAATAAAAGAGCAATAGTCAACTATGAAGTAAATCCTGGTACATTATATTTTATAGATTCTGTCAAGTATGTGATTGAAGATGAGACACTTTTACCTTTATTAGAATCAAAAGCAATAAAAGGAAAAATGTTAAAGAAAGGTTTGCCATTTTCAACATCAAATCTTGATGCTGAACGCAAGCGCATCGCCCAATACCTTCTTAATAATGGCTATTATAAGTTCAATAAGGATTTCATACACTATGTGGTTGATACAATAGGGAAAAGCAATAGGGTAGACGTGGAACTTCACCTTATAAAGTATCGAAGTTCTAACAATAGTCCAGAAACGCCACATAAACACTATAGTATAAATAATATTTATTTTCGCTCTGGAGATGGCAAGAAATTGCCATTGCGCAGTCGTGTACTTATTAATAATGTAGCAATAACCTCAAATTCGCAGTTTTGCTCAGAAGATGTTCAAAATACTTACAATAATTTTGCACGTCTTCAGGCCGTGCGTTTCACAAATATTCACTTCGAAGAATTACCCGATACAAACTTGTTGGATTGTAATATACAAATTAGTACAAGAAAACCCAACTCTATATCATTTCAACCAGAAGGAACTAATACAGCCGGTGATTTTGGTGCAGCAGCTTCGTTAACATACACTAATAACAATCTGTTTCGAGGAAGTGAAACGTTCAGTGTGCAGTTGCGCGGTGCCTATGAAGCAATCAAGGGACTCGAAGGCTATCAAAATGAAAATTATATAGAGTATAATGTTGAAACCAAACTGGCTTTTCCACGCATTATTGCGCCATTTCTTTCAGATGGATTTCGTAAAAGAAATCGCATGAAATCAGAGCTGTTATTTAGCTATAATCTACAGAATAGACCCGAATTTCATCGGCGCGTCCTTACTGCAGCATGGCGATACCATTGGAGTATGAGCAAAAAGAAATCATCATTCAGATACGATTTCTTAGACATCAACTATGTATACATGCCTTGGATATCTGCAACATTTAAGAAGGAGTATCTCGATGACGTTTCAAATAGAAATGCTATACTTCGGTATAATTACGAGGATATATTCATTCTACGTACTGGTTTGAATTACTCGTTTAGTGATTCAAAGAATGCATTGAGATCAAACATAGAGGTTGGTGGCAACTTACTATATGCCATCTCAAATTTGTTTGGAGAAAAACGTAATGCTCAAAACCAATATACGCTTTTCAAAATTGCTTATGCACAGTATGTTAAAGGCGATTTCGATTATACTCGTCTTGTAAAAATCGATACAAAGAATACACTTGCATTACATTTTGGTCTTGGTATTGCGTATCCATATGGAAATAGTACTATTCTTCCATTTGAAAAACGCTACTTCTCTGGAGGTGCAAATTCTGTAAGAGGTTGGAACGTTCGAGCTCTTGGCCCTGGAAAATTCAAAGGAAAGGATGGACGTATTGATTTCATTAATCAGACTGGTGATATGAAACTTGATATGAATATGGAATTGCGTACATTTCTATTTTGGAAGTTCAATTGTGCATTCTTTGTAGACGCTGGCAATATATGGACTCTAAAGGATTACAAAGATCAACCTGGAGGTCAATTCAGATTCAACGAGTTCTACAAACAAATCGCAGTTGGATATGGTTTAGGTTTGCGCCTAAATCTCGATTACTTCATTATGCGTATCGACTTCGGTATGAAAGCCGTAAATCCAGCTTATGATACACGCAAAGAACACTTTCCAATAACAAATCCACACTGGAATGATATGACTTTCCATTTTGCTGTTGGTATGCCTTTCTAATCAAAAATGATATATCAACAGCAAAATGAAAACAAAGTCGAAATTAAAGATGGAGTATTCTTTTGATTAGGCGGTAGTTTTCAATTGTAATACAAACAATTAGTTATTTATCATAATGTCCATTATAACTTATTTGTATTCGTACCCAAGAATGTCAATTTGTAACAACCACAATGATAGTTTTTCAATAATATTTTGTACTTTTGAAATCAATATCAAGAGCCTTGATAGTTGGTATAAATTTATCAAAAATGCAATACAATCGTAAGATAATACATATAGATATGGATTGTTTTTATGCAGCAGTTGAATGTCTTGACAATCCTGCGCTTTGGGGTGTGCCTGTTATTGTTGGGCACGACTCAGAACGAGGTGTTGTGTCTACAGCCAGTTATGAAGCGCGTCGTTATGGTGTACATTCTGCACAATCCATACGTATGGCTAAGCGGTTGTGTTCAGATCTGCATATTGTAGAACCGCATTTTGAGCGTTACAAGGAAATCTCAGATGCAATTCATAAAATTTTTCAGAGGTATACTGATCTGATTGAACCAATCTCACTTGACGAAGCATTTCTTGATGTCACAGAGAATAAGAAAAATATAGAACTTGCAATTGATATAGCTAAGGAAATAAAGTTCGCAATTTGTAAAGAAATTGGGCTTACGGCTTCTGCCGGTGTTTCATATTGCAAATTACTCGCAAAAATAGCATCTGATTATAATAAGCCAGATGGACTTTGTGTTATACATCCAGACAATGCGATAACGTTTCTTGACAAATTGAAGGTTGAAGACCTGTGGCTTGTTGGTCATAAGACTGCCCTTGAGCTACATTCGCTTGGTATCTTTACAGTCAAACAATTGCGTGGTCAATCGCTTACTACTTTAACACGTCTTTTTGGGAAGCGTGGACAACAATTCTATAACTATGCTCGTGGCATAGATGATAGTCCGATAGAAGTTCGTAATGTGAGAAAATCAATGAGTTGTGAAAATACTTTTATGCAAGATCTTTCAATACGTTCTAATGTCATTATTGAGTTATATCATATAACTATTGAACTTGTTAATCGTTTGTCTGAAAGCGGTTTTGTAGGACACACACTTACACTAAAAGTAAAGTATGCTGATTTCACGCAAGTCACGAGGAGTGTAACCCACACTACTCCACTCTTGACGAAACATGAGATACTGCCATTAGCAAAAAAACTTCTTGCTAAAATTGAATTTAATGCCTTACACCCAATAAGGTTAATGGGACTTGGTGTAAGTAGTGGAGATGAAAAGTCAAAAGAAGAAAAGGAACCAAAAATACACTATGAAGAACCAATGCTTCCTTTTACTTAATAACAATAGAAAAAGGGCAACCCAATATCACTATTGGATTGCCCTAACACATATTATTATATTGCTAAATTAGCAAACCTTGTGCGAACCGTCGCTAATAACAACGTCGATAACCTTAGGCTCCTTGCCATATTTTGCAGAATACTTTGCCTTAGCATCAGCGATGAACTGATCGTAAAGCTCTTCCTTAACGAGGTTGATTGTACAACCACCGAATCCACCACCCATGATGCGGCTACCGGTTACGCCGTTCTCCTTAGCGATGTCATTGAGGAAGTCGAGCTCTTCGCATGAAACCTCATACTCCTTGCTCAGACCCTCGTGTGTTTCGTACATCTTCTTGCCTACAGTCTCGTAGTCACCTGCGTTAAGAGCTTCACAGACGGCAAGTACACGATCTTTCTCGCCAAGTACGAAGTGTGCGCGCTTGTAGTCTTCCTCGCCTACTTCTGCCTTAACCTCCTCAAGTTGCTCCCATGTGCAGTCGCGCAGAGTCTCGAAATGAGCCTCAGGATGTTTTGCTGCGATATGCTTAACAACATTCTCGCAAGAGTTGCGACGATCGTTGTATGGAGAACCTGCAAGTTCGTGCTTTACGCAAGAATTCAGAAGAACGAGCTTGTAGCCAACTGGCTTGAAGGGGAAATATTCGAACTCGCGGCTGCGGCAGTCGAGACGCATGAGGCAACCTTCCTTACCGAATACACTTGCAAACTGGTCCATGATACCGCAGTTTACACCACAGTAGTTGTGCTCTGTAGCCTGACCTGCGAGAGCCATATCCCACTTACTTACCTTGTTATCGCCGAAGAGATCGTTGATAGCAAAAGCGAAGCAGCTCTCGAGAGCAGCAGAAGAAGACATACCAGCACCGAGAGGAACGTCACCAGCAAACGCTGTATTGAAGCCCTTCACGTCAACACCGAGTTTACGCATCTCCTGAACAACGCCATAGATGTAGCGTGCCCAACTTGCGCGTGGTCCTTGAGGATCATCAACTTTGAACTCTACACGGTCCTTGAGGTCGATTGAGTAACACATAACAGTGTTTGTGCCATTCGGGCGAAGCTCTGCCATAATACCCTTGTCCACTGCACCAGGGAATACGAAACCTCCGTTATAGTCAGTGTGCTCACCAATGAGATTGATACGACCTGGTGACTGATAAATATTTCCTGTCTTACCGTCGAAGTGCTTAATGAAGCGACTTCTTACAAATTCGATATCCATAATTAATAAGGTTTTAGTTATAAATGTTTTATTAGTGCAAAAAGGCTTGCCCGCAAGAGCAAGCCCTTATATATTCAATATGATTATTCTACAGGAATGTCTGTATTGACATTCTTTGAGCCCCAAAGAGCGTAGTAGAAAATGTATGCAGCAGCAAGAAGCACTACTACGAAACTTGTCATGTAGTCATGCGTGAAGTCAATAACAAAGCCCTGAATACCAATCATAACTGCGAAGCCTGCAACCATCATCATGAAAGCGCCTGAAGCCTTTGCTGTGTATTTGCCAAGACCTTCGGTAGCAAGGTTGAAGATACCACCCCACATCACAGATGCACAGAAACCAACGAGCATAATTGCAAAGATACCAACAGGTATCTCACCCCATTTCAGACTGAGTGTTGTGTAGTCAATACCCGGGAAACTAATAGTCTGTTCAACGGGGAGCATGATACCCAATGCAACAAGTACCATTGCAACGAAGCTAACGGTAGCAATCATTGTCTTAGCAGAAACCTTACCACCAATCATACCGCCTACGAAACGTCCGATCAGCATGAAGATAAAGTAAACAGCACTAAGAGTACCAACGTAACCTGCATCCATAGCAAGACCTGGGTTTACTGCATCCTTAGCTGAAGTAAGGTAAGCAAGAATGTATGTTGGAGGACAAACCTCCACAGCACCATAGATTGCAATTGCAAGCATACCAAGCTTGAAGTGACGGAACGAGAAGCAGCTATATTTGTCGTCTGCCAATGTGTCTGCCTTAGGCTGTTCTGGCTCCTGAATCTTTGTGAAGAAAATAACAACGAGTGCGAAAACAAAAATTGCAAGTGCAATCATCAACGCTGGAGTTGCAGCTGAAACCTTAGCAGTACTTGCATCGCCAATAAGTGCACCCATAAGGATGTAAACACAAACGGCTGCAGCCGAATTAAATACGCCACCAATCTGAACCAATTGGTTACCAGTGTTGCCACCACCACCAAGAAGGTTGAGCATTGGGTTTACAACGGTGTTGAGCATACACATGCAAAGACCAGAAATGAAAGCACCAATAAGGTAAACAACGAAGCCCATAGAGCCACTGAGCCACTGGATAAGAAGTCCAACAATACCTATAATAAGAGCGAGGAGGGCTGTCTTCTTGTAGCCAAACTTCTGAATAAGAAGACCTGCTGGGATACCCATAAGGAAGTAAGCGCCAAAGTTGCCATAGTTGCCTACCTGTGCAAGAGTATCAGATACACTAAAGTTGTTTTTCAGAATGACAGCCATTGGTGAGCAAAGGTTGGTCACAAAGGCAATCATAGCAAAGAGGAAAATCATTGCAATGATAGCAACGAAGTTACCTTTTTTTGTTGTGGAATTTCCCATTGTTTTTTTTGTTGTTTTAGTTATTTTTTATTGATTAGTACATTCAACAAAGTTGCGGAGGGGTGATTCCTCCGCATTATTTTATGCAGTGTAGCGGAGGCGTGCAACCTCCGCTACATAGTTTGTCTACTTTTCTACTCCGAACTTATACACTGTCTTTTGTGTATACTGTTCACCAGGATTCAAAACCACTGATGGGAAGTAAGGATGGTTCGGTGAATCTGGGAAGTGCTGTGCTTCAAAGCAGATAGCACTGCGACGTGGGAATGTAGCACCGTTCTGTCCCTTATATCCGTCAGCCCAGTTGTCGCTGTAAACCTGAACACCAGGCTCTGTGGTATACACTTCCATTGTTCTGCCACTTACCGGCTCCTTGATACGTGCTGCAAAGCTGAGTTCGCCCTCTTCCTTCTTGTTGAGCACGAAACAATGGTCATAACCTGCACCGTTCTTGATTTGTTCGTGGTCGGCATCAATGTCCTGACCAACAGTCTTCGGCGTACGGAAGTCGAACGGTGTACCCTTTACGAAACGTACCTCACCGGTTGGGATAGAAGTCTCGTCAATCGGCAGATAGTAGTCTGCATTGATCTCGCACTCCAGATTTTCGATAGAAGGAGTCGGGTTAGCAATGCCTGCGAGTGAGAAGAATCCATGACTCGTTAGGTTTACAACAGTCTTCTTATTTGCTGTAGCCATATATTCAATAACAAGTTCGTTGTCGTCAGTGAACGAGTATTCAACTGTTACTTTCATCTCGCCAGAGAAACCTTCTTCACCATAAGGACTTACGTACTTCAGTACGAGTGTGTGCTCGTTCATCTGAAGTGCTTCCCATACTTTTGCGTTGAAGCCTTTCAAGCCACCATGTAAACAGTTTGGACCGTTGTTAATAGGCAACTGATATTCCTTGCCATGAAGCTGAAAACGTCCCTCGCAGATACGATTGCCATAACGTCCTACAAGTGTAGACAAATAAGGTTCGGGAGAATTTATAACGTCTTGAATGTTGTCATGGCCCTGAATCACATTAGCTCTCTTGCCATTCTTATCTGGAACCATAATTGCAACGAGTGCACCACCATAATTAGTAATAGCAACCTCATTGCCTTGATTGTTTTTCAAGATATAAAGGTCGGTCTCTTTACCGCCTACTGTAGTCTGAAAATCGCTTCTCTTCAGACCGCAGATATTTTCTGTTTCGGTTGTGTTAATCATAAATTAAGTTTTTAGTTACTTATATAGTATGCAAAGTAACCAAAAAAAAATGTAACATACAAAAGAAAGCACCAAAATTACTTGGTGCTTTCCGTTAAAAACAATTAATTGTTATTTTCTAAATATGTAAGAAGGTCAGCAACCACATAACTGCTACCTCCGATGAAGATAAAATCTTCTGGCGAAGCCTCATTGCAAGCTACGTTATACGCAGCTTCAACACTGTTGTAGCATGTGCCGTGAAGACCGCATTCCTTTCCTATCTTCTGTATTTTATCTTCAGTTATGGCTCGATGTGTTGTTGCTTTGCAGAAATAGTAGACTGCATCTTTCGGTAGCATAGCCATGACATGAGTTACGTCTTTGTCGTCCACCATTCCGAAAACAATACGCTTTGTCTTGCCCTTCTGTCTAACAATCTGTTGACAAAGGTTGTTCCAACCAGCTACGTTATGTCCCGTATCACAAATGGTGAGCGGAGTTTTGCACAATGTCTGCCAGCGACCAAGAAGTCCAGTTGACTCACATACATTAGCAAAACCTGCAGTAACGCAATCGGTATTTTTAATAATTCCAAGCTTGCGTAATAGGTTGACAGCGTTGAGTACTGTATTGGTGTTCTTCTGTTGGTAATCGCCACATAATTCGCCTTTAATGATGCCGTATGTCTTTGTTTTATAACGCATAACGTCATTTTCTTCAAGCGAATATCCAAGCATCTCTTTGCTGTCTTCTGCGAAGACAATGGGGGCATTTACTGCTTTCGCCTTAGCTTCAAACACCTCGCGTGTCTCATCACAGCACTCCCCTATCACAACTGGCACATTAGGCTTTATGATGCCAGCCTTCTCTGCGGCTATCTTTGCCAGGGTGTTGCCAAGAAACTGAGTGTGGTCGAAACTGATATTTGTGATGACAGATAGAAGCGGCGTGATGACATTGGTGCAATCAAGCCTACCTCCCAAGCCAACTTCAATGACTGCAATATCAACCTCTTTCTCTGCGAAATATTTGAAAGCAAGTGCGGTTGTGAGTTCAAAGAAAGACGGATGTAATGGTTCAAAGAAGTCGCGCTCTTGCTCAACAAAGTCTACAACATATTGCTCATCAATGCACTTGCCGTTTATACGGATACGTTCGCGAAAATCTACAAGATGCGGAGAAGTGTAAAGTCCGACTTTGTAGCCAGCTGACTGAAGTATAGCTGCCAAGGTATGCGAGCAGGAACCTTTTCCGTTAGTTCCTGCCACGTGTATGGTCTTGAACTTGCGGTGAGGATGGTCGAAATGGCGATCAAGCTCCTCCGTATTGAACAAGCCCTCCTTATAAGCAGAAGCCCCCACCTTTTCAAAGACGGGGGTCGAATTAAATAGATATTCTATCGTTTCCTGATAATTCATTTCTGTGATGTCAACTCGTTGGCTATTAGTTGAAATAATTCTTGAAGCGTTCGAAGATAGACTTCTTTGTCTCCTTATCGCCCTTGAAGTTATCGCTTCCCACGAACGACTCAACAGCCTTCTTCTCATCTTTCGACAGGGTCTTCGGAACATATACGCTGATGTTTACAACGAGATCGCCTGTGCCCGTGCCATAGCCTTGAACAGAAGGCAGACCCTTGCCGCGCAAACGGAGCGTCTTACCAGGTTGTGTGCCCGGTTCAATCTTTATCTTAACCTTTGAGCCGTCGATAGTAGGTATCTCTACGTTGCCTCCAAGTACTGCTGTAGGGAAGTCGAGCAACAAATTGTAAATCACGTCGTTGCCATCGCGCACAAATGTGTCATTAGGCTCCTCCGAGATGTACACCTGAATGTCACCATTGATGCCATTATGCTGTCCGGCACTACCCTTGCCCGGAACATTTACTACCATTCCTTCTGCTACACCTGCTGGTATCTTGATTTCGACAACCTCTTCACCTTTTACGATGCCCGTGCCGCCACATTCCTTGCACTTATTCTTTATGACAGTACCTTCACCATGACAAGTAGGACACTCCGACTGGGTTTGCATCATGCCAAGCATAGTGCGGACGGTACGAGTAACAACACCGCTACCGTGACAAGTAGGACATGTTTCGCTTGCACTACCATTCTCGGCACCCGAACCATTACAATGTGTACATGTAACGTCCTTCTTCACCTTGAACTTCTTTGTAGTTCCGGTAGCTATCTCCTGCAGAGAGAGTGTCACCTTTATGCGCAAATCGGCACCGCGGTACTGTGGCTTCTGACGTTGACCGCCACCACCGAATCCGCCAAAACCACCGAATCCACCACCATGTCCGCCGAACACATCGCCGAACATAGAGAAGATATCGTCCATAGAGAAACCACCTGCGCCACCGAATCCGCCGCCACCGAATCCGCCACCAGGAGCATCAAAGCCGAACTGGTCGTATTGCTGGCGTTTCTGAGGGTCGTGAAGTACGTCGTAAGCTTCAGCAGCTTCCTTGAACTTCTCCTCAGCCTCTGTATTGCCTGGGTTACGGTCGGGGTGATATTTGATAGCTATCTTTCGATATGCCTTCTTGATTTCGTCGTCTGTGGCGGTCTTGCTGACGCCAAGCACTTCATAATAGTCTCTCTTTGCCATTATATATTAATGTATAAGTGGTTTTAATTACTGTCCTACTGCTACCTTCGCGTGACGAATAACCTTATCATTGAGTTGATAGCCCGTCTGAACGCAGTCGATAACTTTACCTTTTTTGTCATCGCCCATACCCGGAACCATTGCAACGGCTTCGTGAAAGTCGACATCGAAGTCCTTTCCTTCTGTCTCAATTTTTCTTACGCCGAGCGATTCGAGCGTCTTGTTAAACTTATTGAAAATAATCTGTACGCCTTCCTTGATAGCATTTACGTCTTCTGTTTTGTCAGCAATGGCGCGTTCGAAGTCGTCAAGAATCGGCAGGAAAGCACAAACAGCCTTCTCGCTACCATTGAGCAGAAGCTCCGCCTTTTCCTTGAGTGTACGCTTGCGATAGTTATCAAATTCTGCAACTGCACGCAGATACTTGTCTTTGTACTGCTCTACTTCTTTCTTGGCTGCTTCAAGCTGCTCCTCTACTGTGAGTTCCGTTGTCTTCTCTTCTGCCGAATTGTCAGTGTTTGCAGATGTGTCTTCTGTATTGTCATCAGAAATCACATTGTTTTCAACGTTCTCATCATTGATTTCGATGTTATTCCCTGTATTTTCGTTATTTTCCATATTATATTAAACTTTAGTATTTATATGTTATTTAGCAAATACCTTGCCAATTTGTGTTTCACGAAAAAAATAGAGACAACATAGACATAAATTGTATATGCTGTCTCTATTGCTATGTCGTTTAAACTATTTAATGTTAATCGAATTAACCTTTTGCGTACATTTTAGCTTTCAGCTCCTTTATCTCCTCGTTGTAAATGTAATCATCGTAATCCATGAGTTTATCGATAGTGCCGTTTGGCGTAAGCTCTATGATACGATTTGCTACAGTCTGAATAAATTCGTGGTCATGGCTTGAGAACAAAATGTTGCCTTTGAAACCAACGAGGTTGTTATTAAACGCCTGAATGCTCTCGAGGTCGAGGTGGTTGGTTGGCGTGTCAAGGATCAGACAGTTAGCATTCTTTAGCTGCATACGTGCAATCATACAACGCATACGCTCGCCTCCAGAGAGTACGTTCACCTTCTTCAGTACCTCTTCGCCAGAGAAGAGCATGCGTCCGAGGAAGCCCTTCATTACGACTTCGTTACCCGGACCATACTGCGAAAGCCAGTCAACAAGGTTCTTGTCGTTTTGGAAGAATTCTGTATTGTCGAGTGGCAAGTAGGCTGTTGTGATTGTCACGCCCCACTTGAATGTTCCTGCTGTAGCTTCACGATTGCCATTAATTATCTCGAAGAGCGCAGTCATTGCCTTTGGGTTATGGCTGAGGAACACAACCTTCTCTCCCTTTTCTATGTTGAAGCTTACGTTGTCAAAGAGTACTGTACCGTCATCATCAACTGCCTTCAAGCCCTCAACTTCAAGAATCTGGTTGCCTGGTTCGCGCTCCATCTGGAAGATAATGCCTGGGTACTTGCGGCTTGATGGACGAATTTCCTCGACATTGAGCTTCTCAAGCATCTTCTTACGCGATGTTGTCTGCTTACTCTTTGCCACGTTTGCAGAGAAACGGCGAATGAACTCCTCAAGTTCCTTGCGCTTCTCCTCTGCCTTCTGGCGTTGGTTCTGTGCCTGACGCAGAGCGAGCTGTGACGACTCGTACCAGAAAGAATAGTTGCCGGCAAACACCGTTACCTTTCCAAAGTCGATATCCACGGTCTGTGTGCTGACTGCATCAAGGAAGTGGCGGTCGTGGCTTACAACGAGCACCGTTTGCTCAACATTGCTCAAATACTCCTCAAGCCACTGTACGGTGTCGAGGTCCAAGTCGTTGGTAGGCTCGTCAAGCAAGAGGTTGTCCGGATTGCCGAAGAGAGCCTTTGCAAGCATCACGCGCACTTTCTCGTTGTTTGACAGTTCGCTCATCTGCTTTTCGTGCAGCGATTCGGGTATGCCGAGGTTAGAGAGCATCTGTGCAGCATTGCTTTCAGCCTCCCAACCTTCCATCTCTGCAAATTTCAACTCAAGGTCGGCAGCACGTACACCATCCTCCTCGGTCATCTCTGCCTTGCTATAGAGTTCCTCACGCTCCTTCATGTTCTTCCAGAGAGGTTCGTGACCCATGAGCACGGTATCAAGTACGCGGTATGCGTCGAACTTAAAGTGGTCCTGTTCGAGCACAGAGAGACGCTCACCAGGACCGAGTTCTACAGAACCCTTGTTTGGCTCCAAATCGCCACTGATAGCGCGGAGTAATGTAGACTTACCAGCACCATTTGCGCCGATAACTCCGTAAATATTGCCTGGAGTAAACTTCAGATTTACGTCCTTGTAGAGAACTCTCTTACCAAATTGAATAGCGAGATTGCTAACTGTTATCATATTGCCTTTTCTTCTTTATATTGTTTCGAGGTGCAAAGTTACACATTATTTTCTGGATGGGCAAATTTTATGGTTAGCATATCTAAACTATAGCTTGGTAGTAAAAAAGGATAATTATAGTACTCCCTATGTAGTACTGGAGTAATCTCAATGTAGTACTGGAGTAATCTCACTACTGTACTGCAGTAATCTCACTACCAGTACTGCAGTAATCCCTATGCCAGTACTGGAACTATCTCTATGTAGCACAAAAAAAAGACCTTGCCAACACTGATTGACAAGGCCTTTTATGATGTTTAATGATTTAAATCATACTCAAGAAGTATTCGTGTACGCGTGTATCATCGTTCAGTTCGGGGTGAAACGATGTAACAAGCTGTTTACCTTGGCGCGCTGCAACGATGTGTCCATCTACCTCTGCCAAAATTTCAGCATCACCCTTAACATTGCGGATATACGGTGCACGGATGAATGTCATAGGTATGTCCTCGCCTACTCCCTTCATTGGTGCTATGGTATAGAAGCTACCAAGCTGACGACCGTAGGCGTTACGGAGAACTTCCGTGTCCATAGTGGCGAGTCGGGTTGCAGGCTCGCCTTCAATCTGCTTTGAGAGTAGAATGAGTCCGGCACATGTTCCAAAGACGGGAAGTCCGTCGCTGATGACGTTACGGATAGGTTCGAGCAAATGTAGGTCGCTAAGCAATTTTGCTTGCACAGTGCTTTCACCTCCCGGGATTATCAGTCCATCCTTCGGCTGCTCCCAATCTGCCAGTTGTCTTATTTGGAAAGTTTCAACTCCAAGGCGCTGAAGCATTTGCTCGTGCTCCGCGAATGCGCCTTGAAGTGCCAATACTGCAATTCTCATTACTTGCCACGCTCAGCCATGAGCACTTCAATCTCGTGCTCGTTGATACCTACCATAGCTTCACCGAGGTCTTCAGAAAGCTCAGCAAGCTTCTTGGCATCGTTATAGTTAGTTACGGCCTGCACGATAGCAGCAGCACGCTTCTCAGGGTTACCGCTCTTGAAGATGCCAGAACCCACGAATACGCCCTCTGCTCCGAGCTGCATCATAAGAGCGGCATCAGCAGGAGTTGCAACGCCACCAGCAGCAAAGTTTACAACTGGCAATTTGCCGTTTTCGTGTACGTACTTAACCAACTCATAAGGAACCTGCAACTGCTTAGCAGCCTCGAAGAGTTCGTCCTCAGCCATTGACTTGAGACGACGCATCTCGCTCTGCATCATACGCATATGGCGTACAGCCTGAACAACATCACCTGTGCCAGGTTCACCCTTTGTACGAATCATTGTGGCACCTTCTGCAATGCGACGAAGAGCTTCGCCAAGATTTTTTGCTCCGCACACAAAAGGAACGGTAAACTTTGTCTTGTCGATGTGGTAAACATCGTCTGCTGGAGAGAGAACCTCACTCTCATCAATATAGTCGATAGCAATAGCCTGAAGTATCTGAGCCTCTGCGAAATGACCAATGCGACATTTTGCCATTACTGGAATAGAAACGGCTTCCTGAATGCCCTTAATCATTTTGGGGTCGCTCATACGTGAAACGCCACCTGCTGCACGAATATCAGCTGGAATACGCTCAAGCGCCATTACAGCACATGCACCTGCAGCCTCTGCAATGCGAGCCTGCTCTGGAGTAGTAACGTCCATAATAACACCGCCCTTAAGCATCTGAGCCAAGTTGCGGTTCAATGTTTGTCTGTTTTCTGTCATAATGTTATTAAGTAAAATGTATTTAGATTATTTTAAATCTTATTCTGAAAGAGTGCTTCATTTCGTCCCAATTTGTGCCGAGCATCACAAATTTACCTATCTGTGAAGTTGAACGCACGTGTTTGCCAATGCACGGACAAGCGTCATAGTCGCCAATTCGCACAATACGCAAATTCTCTGAGGCATCCTCTGGCAATCGATCAATACTTATATCGTCTGGAATATGATTACGATCCACCACTTCATACTTTACGGGGAGGTCTTCCTCAATGAGTTCATTCATGCGCACTTCAATCTCTTTCTCTTCCTTGCGCGAAGGTTTGTGGTCGAGGATGAAACTGATTTTGCTTTTCTTGCGTTCAATGTGCGCATTGCGCGAGCGCTCGCATCCGAACATTCTCACCATTGTTTGGTTGAGTAGATGTTCTGCCGTGTGGGCAGGTGGGTACTCTTCCTTGTTGTGTGCGTTGAAAATCTCTTCTGTCTCCATACTCAATTGCATTTTAAGTATTACACATTTATACGCATCCACGTCCACGTTGACGGATGTAGTAGAGCCGAAGTGTACTGCCACGTTTGTACCAGAGAGCAAATCTGTAGCTACAACATCCTTGCGTGGAATATGAAGGAAAGTGAAAGCGTGGTCGGGTATATTTACCGTTAGCGATGCCTTCGCTCCGTCGAAGTTAGCAACAACAAACAACAATTCGTTGTTGGCTTTTCGCAAGAAAGCGTATTGACGTTCGGCAATATGTTCGTTGACGTACATCAAATCGAAGAAGTCGCCCTCACTTACAGCCTTCTCTGCATTGGCTATGTTGAGCACTTCAGAGTAAAGACGTGAGAGTTCACGCTCTTCATCGGTTGACTCTTTAGACACAAAAGCACGATACAGAGACGGAACAGTCCAATAATCGAATATAGTTGTTCTGCCGTCGCAACCGCTGAATCCTTCTTCGTCCATACCACGCTCGCCATACTCCTGACCTGCATATACCATGAACGGATTCTTGCGCATAAGCACATTTGCAACAAGAGCCGGGTAAGCACGGAATGCATCGCCAGCGAAGTAGTTGCTTGCAATGCGCTGTTCGTCGTGGTTCTCAAGGAAGTAAAGCATATGTTCGTTGATATCGTCCACCCACTGCCATGCTGTGGTGATTTTAGAAGTTGGACAACCATCGCAGATTACGCTACGCATCGTGTCGTACATGCCCACCTTATCATATAGATAGTCGAAGCCTGCAGCCACGTAGTGACGATAATCCATGGGGTTATATACCTCTGCGATAAACAATATGCCAGGGTTGATGGCTTTCACCTTAGCGATAGCCCAACTCCAAAATGCGGTTGGCACCATCTCTGCCATATCGCATCGAAATCCGTCTACTCCTCTTGTTGCCCAAAACAATAGAATGTCAAGCATCTTCTGCCATGTGTTTGGCACCGGCGAGAAATGCTCTGAGCGTCCTCCGGCATCACAATAATCAACACCGTAATTGAGTTTTACGGTTTCATACCAATCGTTCTTGCCTGGATATGCATCGAAGTGATCATTACCTGTTGCTTTTGCAGGGTATTCGGTGTAAGGTTCGGATTCTCCTGCGTAGAGGTCTATGCTTGGGGAGAACTGCTGTCCTACATTATAATAGAAGTTGTTATCAGAGCTAAATCCCATCGACTGGTTGTCTGTTGCTCCAAGGTCAACGATTCCTTCTGGTTTTACAACCGAGTGATATTGACGAGCGACATGGTTAGGCACGAAGTCGATGATTACTTTCATGTTTGCCTTGTGAGTACGCTCTACGAGTGCGTCGAATTCCGCACTACGCTCATTCACATCTTCTGCAAGGTCGGGGTCTACATCATAATAGTCGGTGATAGCGTATGGCGAGCCTGCTCTACCCTTCACTACAGCAGGGTGTTGTCGAGGGATACCGAACGAAGAATAGTCTGTCATAGAAGCATGGCGAATGATTCCCGTGTACCATACATGGGTGATACCTTTCGCACGAATCTGCTGGAGTACTTCGTCGGAGAAGAAGTTCATCTTTCCACAACCGTTCTCGGCAATCGTACCATTCTGCTTGCACACATTGGTACGATTGCCGAACAATCGTGTAAAAATCTGGTATATTATGATTTTCTGCTGAGCCATGTCAATTAGATGATACCGTGGGCAGCCACAGTCTTATCGATACGACCAATCATTCCCTGAAGAGCCTTACCTGGGCCACACTCTGTGAAGTCGTTTGCTCCTGCCTTAATCATATTCTGTACGCTTGCAGTCCAACGTACACTGCTTGTGAGCTGAGCAATGAGGTTTGCCTGAATCTCAGCAGGGTCGGTGTGTGGCTGTGCGTCCACATTCTGGTATACGGGACACTTCGGCTCAGAGAATGTTGTTGTCTTGATTGCCTTTTCAAGCTCTTCCTTTGCTGGTTGCATCAGCGGAGAGTGGAATGCTCCGCCAACCTTCAGTGGCAGAGCGCGCTTAGCACCTGCAGCCTTCAGTTTCTCGCAGGCAGCGTTGATTGCATCAACATTACCGCTGATAACGAGCTGGCCAGGGCAGTTGTAGTTGGCTGCAACAACGATGTTACCATCGGTGCTAACCTCTGCACAAATCTCCTCTATTTTCTCGTCTGGCAAGCCGATAACAGCAGCCATTGTACCAGGGGCCACCTCACAAGCCTTCTGCATTGCAATGGCACGTGCAGAAACCAGTTTCACGCCATCCTCAAAACTCAATGCGCCTGCTGCAACAAGTGCAGAAAGTTCACCAAGCGAATGACCAGCTACCATTGTCGGTGCGAATTCGTCACCAAGACAAAGAGCAGAAATAACGCTATGAAGGAATACTGCAGGTTGTGTAACCTTTGTTTGAGTAAGCTCTTCGTCTGTACCCTCAAACATAATATCAGTGATGCGGAAGCCCAGGATTTCATTAGCTTTCTCAAAAAGTTCCTTTGCTTTCTCGTTATTATCGTACAGGTCTTTGCCCATACCTACAAACTGTGATCCTTGTCCAGGAAATACAAATGCTTTCATTCTAATTCTTTTATTTAATATTAATATACTCTTAATAACACACAAAAACCTTCATTCCAAGCAAACTTGATAGTTAAGGTTTGCGCATATTTTATGCAAAGATACAAAAAATGTAACAATCGCTATCGATATTTGATTAATTGTTGCTAAAAAATACTAACTTTGCAGTTGTAAGGCTTTGATGATACCCCATCATCAAGTCAACATCACTTACAAATTAGCATTAAACACTCTACATTTAAATATATGAATATCTATAAATTGCGGCACGCTATACTGACACTTTTAATATTTACATTGTCAATTGCACATCTGTCCGCTCAGATTAAATGGAATTCTGCATATCAAGCATATATTGATCAATATAAAGACCTTGCCATTGAGCAAATGCTGAAATATAACATTCCAGCAAGTATTACTCTGTCGCAAGGTTTATTGGAAAGTGGAGCTGGAAAGAGCTGGCTCACCAAATCGTCAAACAATCATTTCGGTATCAAATGTCATGGTTGGACCGGTCGTCGTGTGTTTCACGATGATGATGCACGCGGAGAATGCTTTAGAGCTTACGATAATCCCCGACAGAGTTTTGAAGACCATAGCCGTTTTCTTGCTACACAATCACGCTACGCACGCCTGTTTTCTTATTCGCGAACCGATTACAAGAGTTGGGCACGTGGACTGAAGCAGTGTGGTTATGCAACAAATCCTCAGTATGCTTCAAAACTGATACAGATAATTGAGCTCTATCAGTTGAACAAGTTTGACAAAGCTACGAGGTTCGATCAGTTTATGGTTAAACATTCAACGGAGGATGGCTTAGCTCCCGATGGCACATTCCACGTTATAAAAGCATACAACCATAACTATTATATAATAGCCCGTAAAGGCGATACGTTCAAATCGCTTTCAAAAGAACTATGTATTGGTAAACGAAGACTCGCAAAATACAACGAACGTTATTATAAAGACGAGTTAAATCCTGGCGACATTATTTATTTAAAGCGAAAAAGAAAGAAAGCCACAAAGGAATACAAAAATGTGCCACACGTCGTAAAGAACGGCGAAAGCATGTATTCTATAGCTCAAAAGTATGGCATTCGTTTGTCAAGTCTGTATAAGAAGAACGGACTTAGTCCCGACTTTGAGATAAGAGTTGGTGACAGACTTAGAGTTTATTAATGATAGTATCGGTCGTTACGCATACATACATCCATCAACCGATACCAACATCCGCAACGATTGATACGTTTATGTGTAACAGTCGTTGCGGATGTTTTTTACTCATTTTTCATATGTGTCGATTTCTTCTTCAAACAATTTGTCGAATATATCCATTAATGCATTCTTATCGTTTATAATCTCGCGTATCGCTTTAAGTTTATCTGTGTTTGGCGAGTTCGGTAACCACAGACGTATATATCCATGTGTGGAATACTTATGGTCGAGATGCTCAAAGAAGCGTTTCTTTTGTTCTTCTTTATTGTATTCTGGATAATGACTCAATCCATACTGTATCGTACGGCGGAAAATGTGTATAGGCTCAAGATCTCTATCGGCTTCGGCTACAATCTTGCCATAAATGCTACGTGGTGCATGTGAGGCTGATGCACGATGGTCTTCCACAGCTTCCTTCATTATACGCAATTGTTCGGGTGAAAACCAACGCTGAAGACGGCGATCTGCCATAAGTATTTTGCCGCTTTGGATGTGGTGTACAGCACGCGGACCCTCAAGTCCAAGGTCGTGATAAGCGGCAATCGTATATGCCATATTGATGTCTGCACCACATTTTAAAGCAAGTTCAAGCGACTGTTTTATTACATGATTGACATGTGACAATCGGTGTGCTTTATCAAAAGAATTATAGCGGGGTAATATATTTTGCTCGACAAACTCCATCAGATCGAGACTTACGTTTTTTCCATTCATGTCTTGAAAACTTTTATTTTAATTGCAAAATTAATCTATTATAGTTAATTTTGCAAGAACATACACAACTAATATCAATAAATAAGATGAACGAATCGAATGTAACAACCAATTCTTTTAAAGCGTGGTTTCTTGCAGCACGCCCGAAAACACTCACGGGGGCTGCTGTACCTGTGATGATAGGCATTGCTGCCGCTATTGCTCAATATGGTGACACAGTACGAGCTGGTGCTGCTGTACTCTGTATGCTCTTTGCTCTCGTGATGCAGATTGATGCCAACTTCATAAATGATTATTTCGACTTTATGAAAGGTACAGACGACGAGAAGCGTCTCGGGCCTAAGCGCGCATGTGCGCAAGGCTGGATTACGGCTGCTGCAATGCGCCTCGGGCTTCTTTACACTACTCTTTTAGCTTGTGCTATCGGTCTTCCACTTATATATTATGGTGGTTGGGAGATGGTACTCATAGGTGTAGCTTGCGTCGTATTTTGCTTCCTATACACCATCTCGTTTTCATACATCGGACTTGGTGACGTTCTTGTGCTCGTATTCTTCGGTCTATTACCGGTCTGCATGACGTATTGGCTTGTGTCTCCTCCAACGCCACTTATGTCAATACCTTGGCAGGTGATTACATTGTCCGCAGCTTGTGGTCTGGTTATAGATACACTACTTGTAGTGAACAACTACCGAGACATTGACAACGACAGACGTGCTGGCAAACGCACGCTCATTGTTCGTATTGGCGAGCATGGCGGCTTGACACTCTATGCTATTCTTGGATTTATAAGCACTATTTTGGCGTTAATTGGTATGACATTCCTTAATTGGCAGGATGAGCAATACGCGAAGTTGATTATATTGCTTTATTTGCCATTTCATATTGTGACATTCACGGAGATGCGCCGTATACGAAAAGGTGCAGAACTGAACAAAGTGCTTGGCATGACAGCTCGCAATATGTTGATATATGGCATTCTGGTCACCATTGGATTACTCGTATAAGCACACTCCATTATTCATGTGCATGTACTTAATCAATGAGTAGGCAATAAATTCACGTAAATAGCATAAAAAATTTTATAAAAACTTGTAGGATATAACTAAAGTATATACTTTTGCAGCGAAAATTGCGATGGGATAAATATAAACGCCTATCATAACAAGCAAATCAAGTAACAAATAATAAGACTTTAATAATATATGAAACAACAAAAAGCTCTGACACTCAAGACACTAACAAAGAGTAATGTATGGGAAGTTGAAGAAAATGACATCTTCAGAATGTGGGAAACAGCAGAAAAAGAGTCGGATTTCAAAGACAACCGCAATCATTATATTGACGTTATACGTAGTGCCTTTGAAATAGAAGAAATAAAAATAGACAAGCCGGAGGTAATAAAGAAATATGAAGCACGCGACTTTAAGGTCGGAAATATACACTTTGACGACAACGACAACAAAAAATGGGGCATTAAGAAGCGTGCAATCAACCGCATCACAGATCTTACATACGAGAATATACATCATATTTCTGCTGCAAAACTTATTGAAGTTCTTGATCGTAACTTCGGCGGTGGTTGGGATTCATTGTCGCAGAGCATACAGGATATAATAGAGTCTGGTTTCGATATTAGCACGACAACCTTACCTAAAGATCGTCTGCACAAACCTGGTGGTATGTACGATAAAAAAGTTAATGATGGCTATGAGGTTCTCGAAATAACCAAGGGGCTTTGGGTTGAAGCTATTTTTGCAAAGGCAAAACCAAAAGTAGAAAATCACCATAAGCATGATGACGATAACGACTCTATGAACAATGGATTTGGTGACGACTATGACGAAGATCTTGAAGATGAGAATCCAAGTGAAAACTCTTATGATGATGACGACGATGACGACTTCGATGAGGACAAATTAACAGAGGAGAGCTATCGTACTACATTTGAAACAGAAGAAGATCTCAACCTTGAAGCAGAGGACGTAGCGGATGATGACTATTAATAATCTGCTGCTTCAATAAGTATAAGAAACGATAAAAACATAGCTTATTTGCACTAATGCGTAAAATATTGCACATAACTTTTGGCATTGTGCAAATAAGTATGTACCTTTGCACAAACTTTTTATTATTGTGCAAATGATTGAAATACCAAGTTTTAACGAACTTATAGAAAAGAGTATTATCTCTAATTGGGATAAGGATGCTCTTACCGATTTTAAAGGCGCAACTTTACAGTATCATGATGTAGCTCGCAAGATTGAAAAGCTCCACATTATGTTTGAAAGTAGTGGTGTGCAGCGTGGTGACAAAATTGCGCTCTGCGGACGTAATAGTTCCAATTGGGCTGTAGCTTTCCTCGCAACACTTACCTACGGTGCTGTAGCTGTACCTATTCTTCATGAGTTCACAGCCGATCAGATTCACAACATTGTAAACCATAGTGAAGCAAAGTTGCTCTTCGTTGGTGACTATGTTGCTACGATCATCGACCAAACAAAGATGCCCGACCTTGAAGGCATTATCTACATCCCCGACTATTCGCTCGTAGTGTCTCGTACTGATAAGCTCACTTATGCTCGCGAACATCTTAACGCTATGTTCGGTGAGAAATATCCTAAGTTCTTCCGTAAGGAGCACGTACACTATTACAGAGAGCAAAGCCCAGAGGAGCTGGCGCTTATCAACTACACTTCTGGCACTACCGGTTTCTCTAAGGGTGTTATGATTCCGTACCGCGCAATGTGGAGCAACTACGACTTTGCTATGACTGCCGTAGCCAAGCACATTAAGAAGGGCGATAATGTAATCAGTATTCTCCCTATGGCGCACATGTATGGCATGGCGTTCGAATTCCTCTTCGAATTCCTCTTCGGCTGTCACGTGTTCTATCTTACACGCGTTCCTTCTCCGGCTATCATTGCTGCAGCATTTGCAGAAGTAAAACCGGCAATCATCATTGCTGTACCCTTGGTTATCGAGAAGATTATCCGCAAAAAGGTGCTGCCTAAGCTTCAGACCAATCGCATGCGTCTGTTGCTCAACATGCCGTTCGTAAACAAGAAGGTTTTAGAGAAGATTCGCGAGCAGGTAGTAAATGCGTTCGGTGGCAAGTTCTATGAGATTATCGTTGGCGGTGCTGCTTTCAATCAGGAAGTAGAGCAGTTCTTGCAGCGTATTGAATTCCCGTATACTGTTGGTTACGGAGCTACCGAGTGTGCTCCTATTATATGCTATGCAGATTGTCACGACTTTGTTGCAGGTTCGTGCGGCAAGCCCGTTGTACACATGGAGGTTAAGATTGACAGCCCGGATCCGCAGAATGTACCTGGCGAGATTCTTGCTCGTGGTCTTAACGTAATGCTCGGATACTTCAAGAACGAAGAGGCTACAGCACAGACACTCGACGCAGAGGGTTGGTATCATACAGGCGACCTCGGTCTTATGGACGCAGACGGCAATGTATTTATTAAGGGACGTTCAAAGAATATGCTCCTGGGCGCATCTGGTCAGAATATCTATCCGGAGGAGATTGAGGATAAGCTCAACTCGCTGAATATGGTTAACGAGTGCATTGTCGTTCAACGTGGCGAGAAACTTGTTGGTCTTGTTTATCCCGACTTCGACGAGGCAGCTACAATGCAGCTCAACGACTCCGACCTTGAGAACATCATGGAGGAGAACCGCCAGGAGCTCAATGCTTCACAGCCTCCTTATTGTCGACTTGCTGCAATTGAGATTGTAAAGGAAGAGTTTGAGAAGACCCCGAAGAAGAGTATTAAGCGCTATTTGTACAAGTAAACGCATACAACATTGAAGCATAGCAACATGCTTCTCCATACAAAGAAAAAGGATAATTATGATACGCTGTTTAAATATTACAGCAATCATAATTATCCTTTTTTGTTGTTCTATTATCGATTATTTCTTTTCAACAGGAACTGCATACCAATCACCGGTTTCTTTTACGAGCTTGCGTCCGAAGCTTGCCGGATAACCAGGACGTGTTACAGACTGGAGCAACTTGCCGTCTTTCTCCTTCTTTACAGCCATGTCGTTGTACTTGACAATGATGCGTGTAGCAAGACGCTTCCAGTTTGCAAGCATCTCGTCTGCCTTTGCGTTGCTGTAGTTGTTCAGGAGTTTCAAAGCTGCAGCCTTATCTGTCAGATACAAGTCGGCTGCCTGCTTCTCAATCGAAGTCTGATTTGCGAAGTAGCTTGTTTCGAGCGAATCGCGAACAGCCTTAAGTTCCGGGAACAACTGCGAGTAGCGTGGATAAACCATGTTGCTCACCATATTGCAAAGCCAGAATGCATTGTCAGCACTAAATGTAACAGCATCAGCTCCCTTTGTATTGTAACATGTAGGTTGTGTAGTATTGCCACAATATACAGGTGTATAAGCTACCATGTTAGCATCATCATTTCCAAACCAGAGTACGCCACCAATCTCACGTGGCAACCACGAACGCAACTGCGACACAAATGTGAAAGCAGTCTGCTGCGTAGAGATAGGACGCTCGTTGAAGTATTGTTTACCATCGACTGTGAAAGTCAATGGAGTCGGACGATAAGGCATTTCGTAGATACCGCTACCGATGTTTGTTGTGTCGAGTGCAAGGGCTGTACCCTCATAATGATCGCGCATGCCGTTCTCTACATCAGCCACAGAAAGTTTGCGATTTGGCACTATCCACAAAGGCATATCCTCTGCATCCTTATCCTTGCCTAAAGCCCAAGGCAAGTAACGGTCAAATCCATCAGCATAGTGATTGAAGAAGCTCCAAACGCGTGCATCGCAGAAGCGGCGACCAGAGAAATCAGGGAAAGCATATGTATTCTTCCAAGAGAACTCAGAATCCTTACCATTAAACCATCCCATCTTACGGGCGTAAGAAATTACGTTCTTCGAGTAAAGCACGTTTTTCTTGTCCTTCATGTTGAACTTGCCAATACGGCTTTGGTTGGCATGAGCGCAAATTGCATCATCGGGTATGCGCAGAGCTACCCAAACAACACCTTTAGAACCAGCACCTGTACCCTGCATCTCCATAATCCAAGCCTCGTTGGGGTCGCAGATAGAGAAAGTCTCACCTTCTGAGTTATAACCATATTTCTCTACAAGCGATGTCATTACGCTGATTGCCTCACGTGCAGTCTTTGCGCGTTGCAAAGTTACGTAAATAAGCGATCCGTAATCAAGAATTCCGGTTGAATCGACCATCTCCTCACGACCGCCATACGTGGTCTCGCCGATTGAAAGCTGAAACTCGTTGATATTACCTATAACGTTATAAGTAACTGGCGCTTCCTCAATCTCTCCATGATACACGCCAGAATCCCAATCGTAAATCTGGCGCATTGAGCCCTTTGGGTGAGTGCCTGCCGGATAATGGCAAAGATGACCGAACATACCGTAATCGTCAGCATTATAAGACACCATGACCGAACCGTCAACACTCGCTTTCTTACCTACAATGAGATTAGAGCAAGCGAATGCTCCGCTTGAAGCAAGGAGCATTGCTGCTGAAAGAACTAATGATTTCATAGGCTTCGCTATATTTAATCGCAAGCCTTGAAACTCATGTCAAGACCCTTTACCGAGTGAGTAAGAGCACCAACTGAGATGAAGTCAACACCACACTCTGCATAGTCGCGAATTGTGTCGAATGTGATACCACCACTCGACTCAGTCTCGAACTTACCACCTACAATATCTACAGCCTTCTTTGTATCTGCAACAGAGAAGTTGTCGAGCATGATACGATTAATGCCACCGCAGTTCATTGCCTCTGCAAGCTCATCAAAGTTGCGCACCTCAATCTCAATCTTCAGGTCGAGACCTTTCTCCTTAAGATATTCATGGCAACGAGTAATTGCATTGGTGATACCACCACAGAAGTCAATATGATTATCCTTCAAGAGAATCATGTCGAACAAACCGATACGATGGTTCATGCCTCCACCAATCTTCACAGCCTGCTTTTCAAGCATACGCAAGCCTGGAGTTGTCTTGCGTGTGTCAAGCACGTGAGTTTTTGTGCCCTTCAGACGTTCAACATATTTGTTTGTCATTGTTGCAATACCACTCATACGCTGCATGATGTTCAGCATGAGACGCTCTGTTTGTAGCAGAGAACGAACCTTAGCAGTAACAACCATCGCAATGTCACCCTTCTTTACCGGTGTGCCATCGTTGATGAGCACTTCCACCTGCATTGTCGGATCGAACTTTGCAAACACACGTTTTGCCAGTTCTACGCCAGCAAGAATACCATCCTCTTTGATAAGAAGATGCGACTTGCCCATTGCGTTCTCTGGAATGCAACACAATGTAGTGTGGTCACCATCACCTATGTCTTCTGCAAATGCCAAATCGATAAGTCGATCTTCTAATTCGTTTACGCTTAACATAATCTTTAAAATTTTTAATTTGTTATTATATTAATATATTATTGTCTTTAAAAGCCTGCAAGCCAACAGCTGTTTTCTTAATAATGATTGTTCCGCCAAGCCAGATAGTAAACGCAATCTCTTTTTCGAGGTGGAACACTCTCTTCACAACGCCATCCTCTATCTCCACCACTCCATTTGCTATGGAATTGTCATCACTAACAATGTGATGGGCTGCATATAGATTACTCATTGCTTTAAGGATTATTGCTTTTGTTTAAGCATTAATGGTTTCTTTGATTGTAGAATGAGACTGCTATCATTAGTTGTTTTTAGCGAATCTACTTTGTTGCCGTTCGATTGTTCTGCACGCTTTGTATGCATACGTATCAACTTGATGTTCGTAATAAGCAACATCTTCAACGTTGTCTTTGATGTCAAGTTTTGGTTCTGCGTATTATTGTGCAAGAAGAAACCCTTTATGCTCTTTATCTTTAAACGTCCTGTATTATTTATCTGCAAATGATAGTGGGTGCTTGACATAAGCGAATTGCTTACCACCTCTACCGAATCGTTGCTATATGTTACCGCAAGTAATGCAACACCATCTCGCATTCCATCTTGATAGATAAACTTCGTGTCGAAATCGAGGAATATTCTATCGCCTTCATGGTAGGAAGTATCAGCTTTTATCTCGAATGTCTTACGATTAAAGGCTAAGTATGGTGATAGAATAACGATTGGTGACGACTGCCACACGTTTGTTGTGTCTGAGTTGTTTATAATCTCATCACCTATGCTCAGCTGCGAACCACCATATATAGCCGATTCGTTATTGAGTCGCTCCGCCACTTTATCGTACACATCTTCAAGCAACTTTGTGTGACGAGTATAGTAAACTAAAGACGAATCAAAGTCAGCCTGACTAACCCTGTGTTTCTTTAGAATATATGCTTGATAAGCGCGCATAGCTATAGTGTCGCCAGTTGTATTAACGCTTTGAATACCCTCAGCAATGTGGTAATCGTATATGATATCAGCCATTTTGTTGGGCTGAAGATACTTGCGGGGTATTCCTGGTTTGCAGCTGATGATGCCCAATACGGACATTATAACAATGGCACAATATATAACTCTTTGCATTATGTATATATATTATTTGTTAGAAAACAAAACTTCCAACTGTTTTCTATAGAATAGTAACAAAGTAACTACACCAACGCTGATACATGCATCAGCGAAGTTGAATACGGGGGAGAAGAATACATATTCAGAACCTCCGACATAAGGCATCCACTCTGGCCATGTGGTCTGAATGATTGGGAAGTAGAACATATCTACAACTTTACCATGAAGGAATGTAGAATATCCCTCACCAAACGGAACAAACTGCGAGACTGTAAATGGTGTTGAAGCATCGAATATCAAGCCATAAAACAGACAGTCGATTAAGTTGCCAGCAGCACCTGCAAGCACCATCGCAATTAATACGATGTATCCGATAGGTGCCTCATTTTTCTTGATTATCTTAGCAAGATAGTAACCAATAAAGCCTATAGCAAAGAGACGGAAGAGGCTGAGTACAAGTTTGTTTATGAATTTCATTCCATAAGCCATTCCGTTGTTTTCTATGAATTCGATATAGAACCAATCTGTCACTCGCTTAGCCTCGCCGAGTGTCATATTGGTCTTCACTTCAATTTTTATTATTTGGTCGATAAGCAGTATAGCTATAACAATAGCTATTGCTATCCATGCTTTAAATGTTTTGTTGTTCCGTATCATTGATTATTAAAAATATGGGAGTGTACCAAGTCCTTGCATACATTATTATATATGCAGTCCTGATACACTCACAATTAGTAGCGACTACTACTTTTTACGTGCATTCTTTGATGCGACACTAAGTGTAGCATGGGGTACAACGCGAAGACGTTCCTTTGGAATGAGTTCGCCTGTCATACGGTCAATACCATAAGTCTTATTCTCCACACGCACCAAAGCAGCCTCCAGTCCCTGGATGAACTTTTGCTGACGATTAGCCATCTGTGCAATCTCTTCTTTTGATTGCGATGCACTACCCTCTTCGAGAGCTTTGTATGTAGGAGATGTGTCTTCTATGCCATTGCCATCTGTATTACGCAGCTGCTCCATCATCGAATTAAAATCGCGACGAGCAAGGCGCAACTTTTCGTTAATTATCTCGCGGAACTCTTCAAGTTCCTCGTCCGAGTAACGTGTCTTTTCTGCCATGATTGATAGGGTTTAGTAAGATTGAAAATGTAGTTATTTAAAAGTAAAGTGAGGGCGTGCTTGTGCAACACGCCCCCATGTGTTGATTATCATTAGTTCTTAACGATTTTTACGTTCAGCTTGAAATCGTCGATTTCAACCTCTACGCCGTCGTTTTCAGCTACGTTAATATTAAGAGCAAGAACCTGCGACTTTATGTAATCAGCATAACCTGCGATAGCGTTTTCTATGCGCTCGTTAGGCGAAACTGTTACATGAATACGGTCTGTAATCTCAAGACCCGATTCCTTGCGGATATTCTGAATGCGTGAGATAAGCTCGCGAGCCATACCCTCGTTGCGGAGTTCGTCGGTAAGCTCAATCTCAAGAGCAACTGTCAGGTTGCCCTCGTTGCTTACAAGCCAGCCTGGGATATCCTCAGAGATAATCTCTACGTCAGCCACCTCGACGGTTACGTCCTGACCCTCAACGTTCACAACGATGCTGCCGTTGTTCTCGAAGAGTGCAATCTGCTCCTGATCGAAAGCAGAAACAGCTGCTGCGATGCCCTTCATGAGCTTGCCGAACTTCTTACCCATTGTGCGGAAGTTGCACTTCACCTTCTTCACGAGAACGCCGTTGCCCTCAACGAAGCGAAGTTCCTTCACGTTTACCTCGCTAAGAATAAGATCCTTCACAGCCTCGATGTGGCGACGCTGCTCCTCGCTTGCTGCCGGAACCATGATAGCCTGCAGCGGCTGACGCACAGCGATGTTCACCTTCTTGCGTAGAGCGTGAATCATGGAAGTAATGGTCTGTGCCATACCCATGCGGCTTTCAAGTTCGCTGTCGATGAGACTCTCATCGGCTACCGGGAACTTAGCTAAGTGAACCGACTCTGTGCCCTCAAGCTCGTTTACGCCGAGGTCGCAGTAGAGCTGATCGGCAAAGAACGGAGCGAACGGAGCGAGCAACTTAGCCACGGTCTTAAGACAAGCATAGAGAGTCTGATAAGCAGCCAACTTGTCCTTAGACATGTCTGTACCCCAGAAACGTTTGCGGTTAAGACGAACGTACCAGTTGCTGAGGTCGTTGTTCACGAAGTCGATGATGAGACGACCGGCGCGTGTCGGGTCGTAGTCCTCCATCTCCTTTGTTACATTCTTCACAAGAGTGTTGAGTACAGAGAGCACCCAACGGTCAATCTCCGGACGCTCTGCAACCGGAACAAGCTCAGCCTTAGCGTCGAACTCGTCAACGTTGGCATAGCCGCTGAAGAATGAGTAAGTATTATATAATGTGCCGAAGAACTTGCGACGCACCTCGTCAACACCCTTCGGGTCGTACTTGAGGTTGTCCCAAGGCTCAGAGTTAGTCATCATGTAGAAGCGAACAGCGTCAGCACCGTACTCCTCTATCTGGTCGAACGGATTGACAGCGTTGCCCAAGTGTTTAGACATCTTGTTGCCCTTTGCGTCGAGCACAAGACCTGATGATATTACGTTCTTGAACGCAACCGAGTCGAACACCATTGTAGCGATAGCGTGCAATGTGAAGAACCAGCCACGAGTCTGGTCAACGCCCTCGTTGATGAAGTCAGCTGGGAAGAACTTTGGCGGTATAGCCACGCCTTCGTAGTTGCTATTCACAAGAGCCTTGCGATCGTCCTCTGTGCCACGCGCCATCTCGCCCTCGAACGGATAGTGGAGCTGTGCGTAAGGCATAGAACCAGAGTCGAACCAAACGTCGATGAGGTCGCTCTCGCGGTGCATAGGCTGACCCTCGTCGTTCACGAGCACGATGTTGTCTACATACGGACGGTGGAGGTCTACGCGGTCGTAGTTCTCCTTAGAGTAGTCGCCCGGTACGAAGCCGTTGTCCTTAAGCGGATTAGAAGCCATAACGCCAGCAGCTACAGCTTTCTCGATTTCTGCATAAAGCTCTGCGAGCGAACCGATGCACTTCTCGCCGCGCTTGTCGTCGCGCCAGATAGGAAGCGGTGTACCCCAGAAGCGTGAACGCGAAAGGTTCCAGTCGTTGAGGTTCTCGAGCCAGTTGCCGAAGCGGCCCGAACCGGTTGATTCCGGCTGCCAGTTGATAGTCTTATTGAGTTCAACCATGCGCTCCTTGCAAGCTGTGTCCTTGATGAACCAGCTATCAAGCGGATAGTAGAGAATCGGCTTGTCGGTACGCCAGCAATGCGGATAGTTGTGCACGTGCTTCTCTGTGCGGAAAGCCTTGCCATCCTGCTTCAGCTCCATGCAGAGCACTACATTGAGGTCCTCAGCCTTGTCGGAAGCCGCCTTGTCCCAAACGCCGTCGGCGTTGAACTTCGGGTCGTAAGCGTTCTTAACATAGTCGCCTGCGTGATGAGCATAGAGCACCTTGTCAACGCAAGCGTTCAGGAAGTTGTTGTCGAGATCCTCAATAGCGTAGAACTTACCCTGGAGGTCAACCATCGGGCGTGTCTCGCCCTTCTTATTAATAAGGTAGAGAGCCGGAATGTTAGCATCCTTAGCCACCTTGGCATCGTCAGCACCGAATGTCGGAGCGATATGTACGATACCCGTACCGTCGTCTGTAGTAACATAGTCGCCGAGGATTACGCGGAAAGCCTCGCTCTCCATCTCAACAAACTTGTCGCGACCGTCTTCTGAAGCGAACACCTTGTCGGCATGAGCGGCAGCATAGTCGAGAACGAAAGCTGGAGCTTGGTCGTCAACCTTCTCGCACGGCTTAACCCACGGCATGAGCTGAGCGTAGTGCAAGCCCTCGAGCTCAGTGCCCTTCATGCGGTCGACGATGCGCCACGGGCAGAGTTTCTTCTCCTTGTCGAACGGCAGCAACTCGCCCTCTGTGCACTCCTGGTCAGCCTTGAGGTACGACTTAACGAGGTTCTCTGCCATAACAAGTGTTGCAGGCTCGCCGCTATAGAGGTTGTATGTCTCAACTGCCACGTAGTCGATCTTCGGACCAACGCAGAGAGCCACGTTTGAAGGCAATGTCCATGGAGTGGTTGTCCAAGCTACGAAGTAAGGCTTACCCCACTTTGTCCACTCTGCCTTCGGATCCTTAATGAGGAACTGAGCGGTTACGGTCAAGTCCTTAACGTCGCGGTAGCAACCAGGCTGATTAAGCTCGTGAGAGCTAAGACCTGTGCCTGCACCCGGAGAATACGGCTGGATAGTGTAACCCTTGAAGAGCAGGCCCTTGTTGTAGAGCTGCTTCAGAAGCCACCACAGAGTCTCTATGTATTTATTGTCATATGTGATGTACGGATTGTCGAGGTCTACAAAGTATCCCATCTCCTCAGTAAGCTTGCGCCACTCGGCTGTGAACATCATGACGTTCTCGCGGCACTTGTGGTTGTACTCTTCTGTAGAGATATACTTCTCCGAATCCTTGTTGTCAATATCCTTCTTGGTAATGCCAAGCTCCTTCTCTACGCCAAGCTCAACGGGAAGACCATGGGTATCCCAACCAGCCTTGCGTGGCACCTGAAAACCGTTCATTGTCTTATAGCGGTTGAAGGTATCCTTAATTGCACGAGCAAGCACATGGTGGATGCCCGGATGTCCGTTCGCCGAAGGAGGACCTTCGAAGAAGATAAATTGCGGACAGCCTTCGCGCTCATCGATAGACTTGTGGAAGACATCAAGCTTCATCCACTTGTCTAAAATCTCTTTGTTTGTTTCAACGAGATTGAAACCTTTGTGTTCAACAAATTTGTTCGACATGTTTATATGTGTTTTTATATTTTCTATATTTAAGTTGCAAAGATACGCAAAATCGCGCATATTACGAGCAAAGTATATTGCATTTTAATTAAATGTTTGAAAAAAATGTTCCAACTGCAACTATTATCTTACAATATTATTGATATTCATGGCTCTTAGCGTGATGTTTTAAGCAGGTCAACCTAAACTTTTCGGTAGCTCATACTAAACTTTTGAGTTCGTCAACTTGATGTTTTACAACCGTTCACCGTACGCAATCCAATCGGACGGCGTACGCAATCCAATCAGACACCGAACGCAATCCAATCGGACATCGAACGCAATCCAATCAGGCGGCGAACGCTACGCGATGCCATGTATTTAGCATTTGCATTGCAAAAAACATGGTTGTAATGCTACAATGCACAATATTTTCAGTAATTTTGCATAGAATAAACAAATCAGTATATATGTCATTAATATTACCGGACGGACTTCCTGCTATAAAGAGTCTGAAAGAAGAAAACATATTTATAGAAAACTGTACTCAAACAGAGGACAGAAGCACACGCAAACTGAGGATAGCTCTTCTCAACATCATGCCGATAAAGGAAACCACCGAGATGGATTTTGCAAGGGTACTCTCCTACTCGCCGCTCAACATAGAATTGACGCTAATGAAGTTGAGAACACACACACCAAAACATGCTTCACCAGAACACATGGAGCGCTTCTACACCTATTTCGACGAACTAAAAGACGAGAAGTTCGACGGATTTATCGTGACGGGCGCGCCGATTGAGCATCTTGAGTTTGAGGACGTTAGTTACTGGAAGGAGCTTTCGGAGATATTCGTTTGGGCAGACACCAACGTGAAAAGCACGCTCTACATCTGCTGGGCGGCACAAGCCGGACTCTACTATCACTACGGAGTGCAGAAGCACCTGTTGCCTACGAAGAAGTTCGGTATCTTTCGTCAGAAAGTGATGAACCCTACCCTGCCTCTGTTCCGCGGTTTCGACGACACGTTCAATATGCCGCACAGTCGCCATACAGAGGTGCGCGCGGAGGAGATACGCATACACTCGGAATTGGACATCGTAGCCGAGTCGGCGGAGAGTGGAACGAGCATCGTATATGCGCACAACGGCAGACAGATATTCATAACCGGACACATGGAGTATGAGCCGTACACGCTCGACAAGGAGTATCGTCGCGACAAGGACAAACGCGATGATGTGGATGTGCCGCAGAACTATTATATTGACGACAATCCGGCAAACAAGCCTAACGTGACTTGGCGTGCGCACGCCAATCTGCTGTTCAACAACTGGATAAACTATTATTTGCTATGAGTAACGGATTAAGAAAGATAGAACTCTTGGCGCCTGCCAAGAACCTCGAATGCGGCATCGCTGCCATCGACCATGGTGCTGATGCCGTATATATCGGCGCAGCCCAGTTCGGTGCTCGCCAGACTGCCGGTAACAGCACGGATGATATTGCCGAACTAACCCGATATGCGCATCAGTTCGGTGCGGCGGTGTACGTCACAGTGAACACTATCGTCTACGAGAAAGAACTGGCTGCCCTGGAGCATCTATTAAAACAGCTTGTAGAGATGGGCGTTGACGCTATACTGGTGCAGGATATGGCTGTACTCGAAATATACAAGAAGCTGAAGGCAGAATACGTAGTTCGCGGCTACCGTATGCCGGCTCTGCACGCTTCTACGCAGACCGACAACCGCTCAGCCGACAAGGTGAAGTGGCTGAAGGAGAACGGCTTCGAGCGTGTGGTATTGGCTCGTGAGTTGTCGTTAGAGGAGATTACGGATATACACAAGGCGCATCCTGATGTGGAGCTTGAGGCGTTCGTGCATGGAGCGTTGTGCGTGAGCTATTCGGGTGCGTGCTATGCTTCGCAGTATTTCTTCAACCGCAGTGCCAACAGAGGCGAATGCGCGCAGTTCTGCCGTATGGCGTTCGACCTGAAGGATAGTGACGGCGAGACTCTCATCGAGGATAGTTATCTGCTTTCGCTTAAGGATATGTGCCAGCTCGACCGTCTGGGCGATCTGCTCGAAGCGGGTGTCTGCTCGCTGAAGATTGAAGGCAGACTGAAGGATGCCAACTACGTGAAGAATGTGGTGGCTACATATAGCGAGGCACTAAACGCTTACATCGCAAAGCATACAGGCAAGTATTGCCGTTCGTCGTATGGTCGGTGTACCTACACATTCACTCCTGCTTTGGAGAAGACATTCAACCGCGGATTTACGCACTACTTCTTCAACGGACGACAGAAGGATATCTCGTCGTTCAACACACCGAAGGCTATGGGCGAATACGTGGGGTATGTCAAGGAAATTCGCCGTGGGTCGTTCAATGTGGCAGGTACTGCAATGTTCGCCAACGGCGACGGTCTGTGCTTCTTCAACAGACAGAAGAAGTTGGAGGGTTTCCGCGTAAATCGCGTGGAAAACAACCGCCTCTACCCTCTCACTATGCCTAAGAATCTGGAGCCGGGCATGGCGCTCTATCGCAATAACGACATCGAGTTTGAGCGTGCCATGCAGGGCAAGACAGCTACACGCAAGTTGCAGGTAAGATTCGTCGTGGATGTTGTAGACGGCAAACTTACGTTTACAGCCACGGACGAATGCGGACGCAGCGCAAATGTAGTGCTCAACGAAACTCCAGAAAAGGCTCAGAAGTCGCAGCATGACAATATTGTGAAACAGCTCGAGAAACTCGGCAATACAGTTTGGACTGCTAATGAAATCAGTATCAACAACTCGGCTGATGAATTCTTCATTCCGTCAAGCCGTCTCGCTGCGGTACGCAGAGAATTACTCGAAGCATTGGAGAATACTCCAGTCTCTAACCATACTGATAAGCAAGCGGTTGGTGAAACTGCGACTAATAGCGTAAACGCAAACAATACAGTTTATGCAGATACAATAAATATCGCAAATGTAGCAAACACAACAGCGCAAAACTATTATGCAGCACATGGCGTAAAGAACGCACCAACGGCTTTCGAGTTGAACTCTGACTACAAGGCAGGTAGCACTACGGCCCCCTCTGCCGTACCTCCGCTTATGACGTGTCGCTACTGCCTGCGTTACGCCTTGGGCTATTGCGTGAAGAATGGTGGCAAACGTCCCACATGGCATGAACCACTACATCTTGAAGCAAAGAACGGCATACGTGTGCGCCTTGCATTCAATTGTGCAAAATGTCAGATGGAGGTTTACGCAGAATAGTAACAATCTTAATTGAAAAGGAATTAGTTAATGCACAGATTTGTAAAATTCATATCATTACTGATAACAACGATGGCGTTGGTAGGGTGTTACCATTCTAATCCGAATGGTAAAGTTCTGCCTTCGACTGCTTCATCCTCTACGCAGGCACATGAAGTGGCAGGATATAATCTCGACAGTGTAAGCGAGATGCAGAACTTCAACTACGAATTTTACAAGACTCACCACTATGCACAGAACTATAACTTCGTTGTGAGGAAAGACTCCATACATCTGCTCAAGCAACAACCAGAGGAGATGCTGAGCAATATGGAAACCGACTCATTTGCAATAAAGAAGAATTCGCACATCGTGGTGGCTGACATAAAGATACTGAAAGACGACCCAATAGACTCGGTTTGGATTGAAATAGCAAGCGATCAATACGAATTTGGCTGGATACACGAGAGCGAATTACTAAAGTCGGTGGTACCTGACGATCCCATATCACAGTTCATACTGACGTTCTCCGACGTACACCTGCTCATATTCCTCATCATTATCAGTTTGATAGCAGGAGGCTATGTTGTGTATCGCCTGCAACGTCGCAAAGTGAAGGTAGTACATTTCGACGATATCGACTCGTTCTATCCTGCCCTGTTGGCAATAACCGTAGCTGCAGCAGCTACGTTCTATTCGAGTATCCAGCTCTTTGCACCCGACACATGGCATTACTTCTACTTCCATCCCACGCTGAACCCATTTGCCTTGTCGCCAATACTCGCTGTGTTCTTGATATCGGTATGGTCAATGATGATAATCCTCATCGCCACCATTGATGATGTCTATCATAAGCTTTCGCCAACAGCAGCCACACTATACCTCTGCCGATTGGCAGCAGTCTGCGCTGCCAACTATATAATATTCAGCATTACCACATTATATTATATAGGATATGTAATATTGGTTGCATATATATATAATGCATTAAGAGTATACGCACGCAACAACTACTTTAAATACGTATGTGGTAATTGTGGAGCAAAGCTACATAAAAAGGGAGAATGTCCAAAATGTGGAGCCATGAATTCATAGCTCCACATTTTAGAATAAGAATGTACCACCAAAGGCAAGTATTATGTATCGTAAGAGTTTTCCTACGGCTATTGTCGTAAAAGCGATAGGTATGTTTGCCTTCATTAGTCCAAGCATAATGGTTATGGCACTTCCAAGAATCGGAAGAAATGCAAATATACCCATGAATGCACCTCTACCACCCATGAAGTGCTCTGCCTTCTTCAGGCTCTCTGCACTAACGTGCAGATATTTTTCAATCCATTCGAGTTTACCTAATCGTCCTACCCCATAGTTGAAGTAAGATCCTAACGCATTGCCGATTGTTGCATATATCACGAGCGGAAGCGGCTCAAGACCTGCTGCTTGCAATGCGAGCATAACAGCCTCACTACTGAATGGGAAAAAACTACCCGCTAAGAACGATGCAACTAACATTCCCCAATATCCCCAGTCAACAAGAAAACTTAAAAGAGTGTCCATACGTTGCCTATTGTTATGCCAAGGGTTATTAATATGATTATGTAGAATGAAACATTTGTAACCTTTGTGTTCGTGAGCGCAATATAATGTGCTATCATTGGAGCAGTATTGACAATCAACAATGTCAAGAGAGGCTCTATCAGATTGGGTTGAAGCACAATAAACACCATCAAACAAAGATTCATAACCGAGAATATCTCGAACAGCATACGCGTGCGGATCTTGTCCTTATAGTTGTTCAAGCGGAAATGTATCATACCTGTAATGGAAAGCAACGCAACGAAACACAGGGTAAATATCTCTGCACGGCTCACTACTTGCCAGTCGGCTAATGGTCCAAATTCAAGTAAGGCTTCAAAATGTGGTACTATCAGTAATGCATTACCTGAAAACACTCCGTAGGCACCGACGAACCAATAGGGCAATATTAGTCCTAAGAGTGAAGCCACAATCATGCGCACATTACCTGCCATAATGTTAGTGAATAACAAAACCCATATAATCGGCACAAAATATAAGGTTTGAACAAATATAACACTCATTGTTCCCAATATCGCAAAGGCATAGAAAATTCTGCCAACAGCCCTCCCCTCCTGATAGATACTGAAGAAGAAGATGTAAAAAGCGATGGCAAGAACAGAAATAATGCTATTCGCAATATCTTCAAAAAGAAAGAACGCCATGGTCATAAGTACAAGATACGAGCATGAAACCATGCGGCTGAATATACGAATCAAGGCGTTCACATTATTCAACTGGAACATTAGGTAACCTGCAAAACCAAGCAAGGCCACCTGCAACCACCTGCCACCGCCAAACATACCTGACAGTGCACACATGGTTAGTACATAAACAGCGGTTGCAGGGAGCGCAATGCGACTCTCTGCAACCTTATTTTGAAATCTTTTAACGTTCAAATCTAATGAGAATTATAAATCCTGACCGATGTCTCTACGGAAATACTTGTCCGTAAACTCTATCTTCTGTGCTTGAGTGAATGAGTTCTGCAAAGCCTCTGACTTGTCCTTGCCATAAGAACTGACAGCAATAACACGTCCACCGTTTGTCACAACCTTGCCGTTTTGCATCTTTGTGCCTGCATGGAAGACAACAGAATCTTCAACCTTATCAAGGCCGGTTATCTCGTAGCCCTTTGCATAAGTCTGCGGATAGCCGCCACTTACAAGCATTACACATACTGCAGCACGCTCATCAAACTCAATGTCGCGCTTATCAAGGTTACCCTCTGCAACACCTTCAAACAAGTCGACGATATCGCTCTTCAGACGCAACATTACGGTTTCGGTTTCTGGATCGCCCATTCGGCAGTTGTACTCAATAACCATAGGTTCACCCTCGACATTGATAAGTCCGAAGAAGATGAAGCCCTTGTATTCGATGTTTTCTTCAGCAAGACCCTCTACTGTCGGGCGAATGATGCGATCTTCCACTTTCTGCATCCATTCCTTTGTTGCGAACGGAACCGGAGATACGCTGCCCATACCACCAGTGTTAAGACCCGTATCATGCTCACCGATGCGTTTGTAGTCCTTTGCCTCGGGCAGAATCTTATAGTTCTTACCATCAGTCAAAGCAAACACAGAGCATTCTATGCCGCTAAGAAACTCCTCAATAACGACACGAGCAGAAGCGTTGCCAAACATGCCGCCAAGCATCTCCTTAAACTCCTTCTTTGCCTCTTCGAGGGTTGGAAGAATAAGAACGCCCTTGCCTGCACACAGACCATCTGCCTTAAGAACATAAGGAGCCTTCAATGTCTCAAGGAACTTCAGACCTTCTTCTACTGTTGTGCCGTCAAATGTCTCGTATTTAGCTGTCGGGATGTTATGGCGCTTCATAAACTGCTTCGCAAAGTCCTTGCTACCTTCCAAAACAGCACCTGACTTTGACGGACCGATAACCGGAACGTTCTTTGTGCGCTCGTCGTTCTTGAAGTCATCATATACGCCCTTCACCAATGGATCTTCCGGTCCGACAATTACCATGTCTACGCCATTCTCCACAACGAAGTTCTTCAAAGCCTCAAAGTCATCGGCTTTAATATCTACATTCTCACCGACATTCTGTGTGCCTGCGTTACCTGGAGCGATAAAGAGTTTCTCCACCTTTGAGCTTTGAGCGATTTTCCAAGCTAATGCATGCTCGCGACCACCGCTTCCTAACAATAGAACTTTCATTATATAATAATGTTTAATGATTAATGATTCGTGTTTTGTTGAAATTGCAGGAGGGTGCAACGGCAAATAGTTTAAGATGTTTACCGGCCGTTACGCCCTCCTGTTTATATAGATATTATTTCAAGTAATCCTCGAAATACTGTGTGATGCGCTCGTGCAAATGTACACTCTGATGACCGCGCATATTATGTGGTTCGCCTGGATATACAAAGAAATCAGGCTGTGTGCCTGCGCCGATACATGCCTTGAGGAAAGTAAGGCAATGCTGCGGCACGCAAGTCGGGTCGTTATAACCCTGGATAATCTGGAGCTTACCCTTCAAATTCTTGGCAGTATTGAGCAAAGAGGTCTTTGCATAGCCCTCCGGGTTCTGCTGCGGTGTGTCCATATAGCGCTCGCCATACATCACCTCATACCACTTCCAGTCAATAACCGGACCACCAGCAACACCAACCTTGAACACGTCAGGATAGTTTGTCATAAGCGAAATGGTCATGAAGCCACCATAGCTCCAACCATGAACGCCGATGCGGTCGGCATCTACGTAAGGAAGCGACTTGAGGTATTCAACACCCTTCAACTGATCCTTCATTTCTTCCTGACCAAGCTGGCGGAATGTAACCTGCTCAAACTCCTTGCCACGATGCTCAGAGCCTCGGTTGTCGAGAATGAAGAGAACATAACCCTTCTGAGCCATGTATGTCTCCCAGCTGCGGCTGCTATAGTGCCAGCGTGCGTCAACGTTATGTGCGTGAGGACCGCCGTACACATAGACAACAGTAGGATACTTCTTGTTCGGGTCGAAGTCTACCGGCTTAACCATACGCCAATAGAGGTCGGTTGTGCCGTCAGCAGCTTTTACTATACCGCAACTGTACTCGGGAATCTTGTATCCCTTCCACGGATCTTCAGCCTTAAAATAAGAGAAGCACTTGCCGTTTGCAACATTCACAATAGCAATATTGCGCGGAACATTTGGCTCCGAATAGTTGTCGTAGATATACTGTCCGCTCTTGCTCAAAGATGCAGAGTGCCAACCCTTTCCACCTTCGTCCATGCGAGTGCGCTTACCTGTCTTCAGGTCTACAAAGAAGAGATTGCGCTGAATCGGACTTATCTCGTTTGATGCGATGACAACGCCCTTGCGCTTTGTGTTGAAGCCCATGAACTCGAGAACCTCCCACTTACCTTTAGTTAGCTGCTTCACCTCAAGCGAAACGGTATTGCTTGCCATACGACTGCCCGATTTGCCGATAGTGCAAAGATAGAGATGGTTATAGCCATCAATACGACTCTGCATAAGGAATGTGCTATTGTCCCATGGTAAAAAAACGATCGGGTGCTGTGGCTCAACATATTTCGCATCGGTCTCGCGATAGAGTTCGCCTGTCTTCTCGCCAGTTGTAGCATCATAGCTTATGAGACGGCAATCGTTCTGATTGCGGTTAAGCTCGAACATATACACGGTCTTGTCGTCTGGCGACCACGCTATGTTTGTGAAGTAACGATCCGTTGGGTCACCTGCCTTTAGATAAACAGTCTTGCCAGTGTTTATATCAAACACACCAACAGTAACCTTGTGGCTTGTCTCGCCAGCCATCGGGTACTTCTCAGGAGCAAGAGTTGCTATGCGCGACTTGCCATTCTCCGGCTGGAAGCTAACTTCTGGTATATTTACAAGTGGATAGTCTGTCACCATGCTCTGGTCCATGCGATAGAAAGCAAGTTTCTCACCGCTGTTGCTGAAGAATGTGCCCTTACGGATTCCGAACTCATCACGATGAACGCTCTGACCGTAGACAATCTCACGTGAACCGTCAGTAGACAACTGCCACTTCTGGTCGCCACGTGATACATAGAGGTTGTTATCCTTAAGATAAGCGATAGCATCGCTCTTTGTGTTCATCTCAAGCATATACTCGCCGTCAACGAACTCGTTACATTTCTTCAATGAGCCACTCTTGAAGTCGATGGTATATATGCGCTCGCCGGTGTTAACCACAACGAGCGACTTGTCGGCATAAGGGAAAGATGCGCCACGCAAAGAGCGCACTTTGATATCCTTTGTCGGACCAGCCCATTGGTTAACCTGACTTACCGTGAAGAGCTGTGTCTCCTTGCCGTTCTGATTGTTCACAAGATAGCAAGCGTCAGATTCAACCCGCACAAGCTGGTCGCCCCACCACACGCAGTTACGGTTCTGGGGCACGAAGTTGCGATAGTTCTTACCACCGAAGTTGAGATCTTCAAGTGTGAAAGACTTCAACTCCTGAGCATTCATGTTAAGTGAGGTGAACAGCCCCAGCAAAACTGTAAAAAACTTAATCTTCATTGTCAAAATCTCTGTTAGAACGTTTTCTGTCACTCTTTCCGTAGCGTGAGCCCTTGCCGAAAGACTTACTACCCTTGTCGCCGAAGCCTTTAGACTTAAAGCCCTTGCCTTTGAAATCTTTATCGTCACGATCAAAGCGGTCGCGTCCCCTTCTGTCGTTTCCGCCACGACGGTCGTCGTTCTGCTTGCGACGCTCTATAGAGTGGAACTTGAACGAGCGGATATCTGACTCTGCATTTTCCTCGTCCTCGTCGAGGCGTTTCTTGAACTCGCGGTTCTTCTTGAAGCGATGCTTCTCTGCCATCTGACGTTTTTCGTCCTCAGTTTTCACAATGCCACCCTCCTGACGGAAGTCCTTCATGGTGCCGTCGAAGATTGCGTACTTGCGGAATTCACACTCCAAAGATCCGTTGTAAACAGGAATCTTGATAGACGGCTTCAAGCCGATAGCCTCGAAACATTCCTCACGATAGCTGAGTACCCAAGCCTCGTTGCCCATGAAAGCGTGCTTCAGACGCTCGCCAATCATCTTGTATGTGTTGAGCAAGTTCGGAGTAGAGATACGCTCACCATAAGGCGGGTTAACAACAAGCAGACTCTTCTCCTTTGGCTGAGTGAAGTCCTTGAAGTCGGCGTTCTCTACCGTAATATCATTAGAAAGACCAGCTGCGCGCACGTTCAGACGCGCTGTGTTTACAGCCTTCATGTCGATATCGTAACCATAGATATGGTGTGTGAACTCACGCTCCTGCGAATCGTCGTTGTAGATTGTATCGAACAACTCAGCATCGAAGTCAGGCCACTTCTCGAAAGCGAACTCCTTGCGGAAGATACCAGGGCTCATATTGTGAGCAATAAGCGCGGCCTCTACGAGCAAAGTACCCGAACCACACATAGGATCAATAAAGTCGGTCTCACCACGCCAACCTGTCATAAGAATCATACCTGCAGCAAGCACTTCGTTAAGCGGAGCTTCAACCGACTCCTGACGATAGCCGCGACGATGAAGCGACTCGCCACTTGAGTCAAGTGACAATGTCGCATCAGCCTCTGCTATATGGATGTTCAAGCGAATGTCTGGGTTGCTTACAGAAATATTAGGGCGTGTACCAGTATTCTCACGGAATTGGTCGACGATAGCGTCCTTGACCTTATATGTAACGAAACGTGAGTTGCGGAATTCTTCAGAATACACTACAGAATCGACTGAGAAAGTCTTTCCCTTTTCGATGTACTTACTCCAATCGATTTTCTTTACCTCTTCATAAACCTCATCAGCCGAGCGAGCCTTGAATCTTGCGATAGGCTTTAATATACGAATAGCTGTGTGAAGTTGGAAGTTTGCACGATACATCATTTCTTTGTCACCTGTAAATGACACCATACGACGACCTATCTGTACATTGTTTGCACCCAATTGGGTAAGTTCTTTTGCCAATACCGGCTCTAAGCCCATGAAGGTTTTGGCAATAAGTTCGAATTCATTCATATTTTTAATAAAAGCAATTGTTTCTTACGAAAGTTTAATCGGTACAAAATTACGAATAATTATCAAGAAACTACAATGATATAAATACAAACTTCAAAAATAAAACACATAAAAAAGAAAAAGCGACCCATAATTGAGTCGCTTTTATAACAAATCAAATATTTGAGCCGATACCCGGACTCGAACCGGGGACCCACGCATTACGAATGCGTTGCTCTACCAACTGAGCCATATCGGCTTCTACTATTTGCTCAAATGCGATGCAAAGGTATCGTTTTTTTTCCTATACTGCAAATTTATACAGCCTTTTTTGGTAAAAAACTTTCTTGCAAGCGTCTTGTTAGAACCTGTAGCCAAGCGTAAGTATCAGTTGATGATGCTTGTTGCTCACCTTCTGACCATCGCAGAAGTTATCGTATCCAGAGTCATATTTATTTTGATCTCCATTAACAGCATCTAAGTCTGAGTAGCTCATAAATGGGAAGAACTCACCAGTTGTACGACTATATTGATATGCCAAGTCTATAGAGAACTTCTTATACGTATAACCTGCACCTGCAGTCACTCGATTTGTCGCATTCCAATTAGTATAATCGGTTGACGAACTATAATAAGTGCTATACGAGTTCAATGTTCCATCCTTGTAACCATTCTTGTTGTACATCGGTGAGACATAGTTGTAACCAAGACGCACTGCAAGATTTGGCATAGGCTTGTACTCAGCACCAACCTTCACCGTAGATACACCCTTAAGCACATTCTTTATGTTGCCCTTCATTGCCTGGTCGCGTGAGGATTCTTCGTAGTAATTACCCCAATAGTCGTAAACGCCACCTTCATTTACGCGAATATCCGAATAGCTATAGTCAGCATATTCATAGGTGGCACCCAAAGCCAAGTGTTTACCTACCGTGTATCCAAGACTTCCGCCAAAACGCCAAGGGGTATAGAACTTATAATCGTATCGTCCGCTTGTGGACTTGTTACCGTTACCACAGCCGTCAGCGAGTTTGCTTACAAGCGTTGTTCTGTTCTCTGTTTTCAGGTCGTACCAAGTCGGAGTGTGTACATACAAACCTACTCGGAATGGCGAGTCTTCTATTGGACGGAAGATAACACCTGCCTTTATGTCAAAGCCTGTACCAGATATGGTACGTTCGTCAGCAATCGTTACACTGCCGATCGGATTCTGTGCATTATTAACAAGTCGTTCTGTGTACTCTGAGGCATGACTGTAGTTTACATCATAAAGTCCAAACGTCAAACCCCAGTAAAAACGATTACGAGAGTTTCCGCTGATATTGAAGTTGTACTCTCCGATATATCCGCTTGTACCACGAAAGAAGTCGTATCCGTCAGCATTGTAGTATGCGGCTCGAAGATTGCCCGACGCATCTAATACTCCGCTGGCATCTCCAAGATAGTTTCCACCGTTATAGCCATTAGAGTTCATACCTACGAGTTGGGAGTTTTTATCGTTTAGCAATGCATTGCTATAAAGATAATCCACTTGGTTATATGGTAAGTCGGGATTATTGTTTGTTCCCCATTGGCTTGTGAGCTCTCCGTTACGTTTCTCCAAACGATACAAATCGTTGTAATTCTTCATGCTCGACAGTTTGTTCTGCGAAGCACCATTCAAACGTCCCGTAGCCGTAAGTATTTGGTTGAAATTACGGCTCTTTGTGTAACTTACACCAAAGTTGACATACGAATTTCTTCCAGAACGCATTGTATGCACAAAGCCAGCATGGTCGAAACTTGCTTTAGTCTTTCGTTTTCCAATATCCGCTGCGTCCGATTGGCTGTTGAAGCCAAACGAACCACTTATCATACTACGACGAAAGAGTCCTATACCTGCAGGATTGGATGACATTGTAGAAATGTCGGCTCCCAATGCTTCCATAGCACCGCCCATACCTACATAGCGCGCTGTGCCATTCAAGTCTTTCGATGCAAGTTGCGCATTATCATATGTTTCTTGACCCATTGCTGCAACACCAAACATTGTAAACGAAAAGGCTATTATAATCTTTTTCATTGCTAATCAGTTTAAATTAATATTTTGAAGTGCTAACCCTACAGCAACATATTATCGTCTGCTGCCAAAGCCGCCACCACGATTGCCACCGCTGAAGCCTCCGCTGTTATGACTACCTCCGCCAAAACCATTTCCAAAACTTCCACGATTGCTTCCAAATCCATTATTTCTGCCGTACGATGGTTGACCGTTTTGACGACGATTGTATTGCCAATTCTGTTGGCGGTTATTATCGTAGCGAGAATTATTACGTACTGTTGTACGCTGACCAAAACTGTTGCGATGAGTGCGTGTTGTGGTGCGATTGTCGTATCTTACTCTGCTACCAAACCCTGATGCAGTGAAATTACGTGTAGGATTGGGTCTGCCTCGATATGAATAATATACATAAGGAACGCCCCATCCCCAATAAGGATAGTGCCATCCCCAACAATCATAATACCACGGAGTATACCATGGATTGTACCATGAATAATAGAGATTCCATCGTGAAGACCAATAAGGACGATATGGCGAATACCAACTATACGCTCCATACCAATATGGATCATTCCAATAGCTATAGAGCGACGGACAATAGTAGTCGTCGAAGCGTTCCATACGACGAGAATACACGAATTCATCGTTCATATCATCGAAATATTGAGCAGAATCCGACATTACCATGGTTGTTGAGTCAAGTGCTGTCAAATCATAGGTTCCGTCACCTTTCTCAAATACTATCACATCTTTACTCTGTTTCTTCGGAACAAAGTACATGTCATCATCCTGCGCCATCATCGGGAGTGAGATTACTCCAATTATTGCTGCCAATAACAATCTTTGTATCATAATAGTTTTGTTTTAAGTTCTACTATCATCAGCCCTCTATATACAAGGCTGCTACTTTTTCAACTACAAAATTAATGCGAAATATTATATAAGTATAGGGATTTTGCCTAAAAAGAATTAGGATTTTCCCTATTTTATGCTTTTTTTGCAATGTATACCACCATCAGACAGACAGTTTTTGTTGGTTGTAACCGGATTGTAATATGTGTTTAAACATGGTGTAATACATAGCAAGTAATTTTGCAGCGTGAAAAAACCAAAGAATTAAACATAAATGGAAACAATTTATTTAGCGATTGTGGTCTTTCTGCTATGTCTGGCAGTATTTGACCTTTTTGTTGGAGTAAGTAACGATGCCGTCAATTTCCTTAACAGTGCCATTGGAGCGAAAGTGGCAAAGTTCCGCACGGTGCTCATCGTTGCTTCAGCAGGTGTGGCAATTGGCGCCGTAATGTCCTCGGGTATGATGGACGTGGCACGACACGGCATTATGCAACCAGCCAATTTCTCATTCTACGACGTGATGACCATCTTCCTTGCCGTCATGGTAACAGATGTTATTGTGCTCGACATGTTCAACACGCTCGGTATGCCGACCTCTACTACCGTTTCGCTCGTGTTCGAGTTGCTTGGCGGTACGTTCGTTCTTGCAGCTATCAAGATTGCAGCCGACCCGACGCTCGGCTTTGCCGACCTGCTTAACACGGACAAGGCGTTGAGCGTGATTGTCGCCATCTTTGTGAGTGTGGCTATCGCCTTCTTCTTCGGTATGATTGTGCAATGGCTCTCACGTATAGTGTTTACTTTTAATTATAAGAAACACTCGCGCTACTCTATCGCACTCTTCGGCGGTATCGCCTTCACAGCTCTCTCCTACTTCATCTTCCTTAAAGGCTTGGGCAAGAGCCGCTTCATTGCAGAGGACGTTCGCACATGGATTGACAGCAACATCTCGTTACTGTTGCTCTACACGTTCATAGGTTCAACTATCATGATGCAGGTTCTGCACATGCTGCGCGTCAACGTGTTCAAGTTCATCGTGCTCATGGGCACTTTCGCTCTTGCCATGGCTTTCGCCGGCAACGACCTTGTGAACTTCATCGGTGTGCCTCTCGCCGGTATGGATTCGTTCCGCGACTACATGGCTAATAGCAATGGCATTGGCGCGAGAGACTTTATGATGACTTCGCTTATGGAGTCGGCACAGACACCTTCGATCTATCTACTTGCTGCAGGCGTAGTCATGATTGTGGCTATGGCTACTTCAAAGAAAGCACGCAACGTGATTAAGACCAGCGTCGACCTCAGCCGTCAGGACGAAGGCGACGAGATGTTCGGCTCGAGCCGTGCTGCACGCAGTATTGTACGCGTCACTCAGGACGGCAATGGTTGGGTAATGCAGTACATGCCGAAGTCTATCTCACACTGGATTGACAGCCGCTTCAACAAGCAGGAGGCAGAGCTTAACGACGGAGCTGCGTTCGACGTGGTTCGTGCAGCCATCAACCTCGTGCTCGCATCAATGCTTATCACGATTGGCACCAACTATAAGTTGCCACTCTCTACAACATACGTTACGTTCATGGTGGCAATGGGTTCTTCGCTTGCCGACCGCGCTTGGAGTCGAGAAAGTGCCGTATTCCGCGTGACAGGTGTTATCAGCGTAATCGGTGGTTGGTTTATCACCGCAGCCGTAGCTTTCGGTGCTTGTGCCCTTGTCTGCCTGATAATGTTCTATGGCGGCATACTTGCTAAGATTTTATTCATGGTTTTAGTAGTTGCGTTGCTCATCAAGAGTAACCGCAAATATGCAAACAAGGAGAAAGAGGGCGAGAAGGAAGACGTATTCCGTCTGATGATGCGCACCCGCGATCCGGAAATTGTGCTCGACCTACTTATGAAGCACGTATCACGCACACAGAGCTTCATGACACGCTTTGCTATCGACGAATTTAACAACATAATCGACGGTTTGGAGAACGAGCGCACACGCACTCTACGCAAAGTGAGCAACGAACTGAGCAAAGAGAAGGACATGCTAAAGAAGTTCCGCCGTCAGGAGTTGCTCGCCCTTAAGCGTGTTCCGACAGAGATTGCAATAGAACGCAACACATGGTTCCATCTGGGCATCAACTCTTCGGAGCAGTACATCTACTGTCTGCGTCGTATTCTCGAACCGATAAAGGAGCATGTGGACAATAATTTCAACCCTATTCCACAGGTCTACATCAACGAGTTCCGTCCGCTGCGTGCTACAATCAACGACCTGATGCAACAGACCGAGACACAGATTTCAACATGCCGTTTCGAACATTACCGCGACACTCTTGCACTTGCAGACAAATGTAAGGACGAACTCTCTATTGTCCGTAAACGCCACATCGACCGCATCACGGAGATGAAGGACAACAATCTACTGCAGGTATCGCTCGTATATCTCAATCTCCTGCAGGAGAGCCAGCAGTTGCTCAGTAACATGCGCCACCAGCTGAGAGCAGCCAAGAAATTCATGGAAAACTGAAACTAAACTTCCATAGTAACTGATTAATTGAAAAGACCCTGCCAATTTAGGCAGGGTCTTTTGCTTTAAACAAGTTCAAACACGCCTGTCGGCTGTTTGCGTCTAAGTACATCGAGTTTCACCTTAATGCCTGCGTCAGAAAGAGCCTGCTCAATCGACTTGCGAGCCAATTCAGGGTGATTGTTCTCTTCGCTTAGATGGCAGAGCCATATGTGCTTTAGGCGTTCTGTATAATTTTCTACGAGTGCTGCACCACATTGTGCATTACTCAAATGCCCGGTTCCGCATTGTATACGTTCTTGCAAATGGCGTGGATAGGGACCGTTTTGTAGCATTTGCAGATCGTAATTAGCTTCTATAACGAGATAGTCTGTATTGCGGATGATAGCTTTCATTTCCTCTGTAATATGACCAACGTCGGTGAGTAAGGTAAACACAACACCTTCATACTCTATTGAGTAACCAACATTGTCTGAACTATCGTGTGGCACTCCAAATGGTGTAATATGGAACCCACTAGCCTCGAAAGCCTCTCCCTTCACCACATAATGACGATTTGCTTGCGCAAGTTTCAGTTTCATACAATAGTTGTTGTCCATCCCAGAATGGACAAGGCGTGTTGCATACACAGGAAGGTTTAGCTTCTTACTGAGGCTTCCCACTGATTTGATGTGATCAGCATGATCGTGTGTCACGAGTATTGAACTGAATCCTCCAGGCATGTGCAAGCCATAGTCGCCAAAGTGTTTTTTTAGGCTTCGTGTTCCTACACCTACATCGATTAAAAGTCCATCGTGCTCAGTATATATATAGTAGCAGTTGCCACAACTTCCGCTGCCAAATGATATAAATTTAAACATTGCTATATTATAAGGTAATGAGAAATATGTAGGGGTTTTGCATTACAAAGTTATTAAAAAATATTGGTTTTGCACAAAACTTTAACGACATTTTGCCTAAACTATAAACAAACGTACAATATACCGATAGTAATGAAGATGCAATGTTTTGTTCGTAAAAATGCTCGAATCATTATAAAAATCAGTAACTTTGCATATTTAAAATGGTATATTTACAAATAACAAATATATGATGGATACGAGAAGCGATGGTCGTACACATAATTGGTTTGGCGTTGTAGGACTTTTAATAGCACTGTTGCTGATGGGTTCATGTTCATACAGTGAGGAGAAAGCCATAGAGCAGAGTGCAGTCAGTTTTGCTCAAAAATACTTTAACTTGCACTATTGCCAGGCATTATCAGAATGTACACCCGAATCAGAAAAATGGGTGCGTCTTAAGGCATCGAACATAACGCAAGAAGATTTAGACATACTCAACACCCAAGCCGATTCTGCGACATGTACGGTAGAATTGGTAGAATTTGACGGTGATAGTGCAACCACCATTGTGGAAGTGTGCAATTTCCTCAACTGTGACTCAATCGGCAAACCTGGCGTAATTTGTTCCAATGCTAAATTCAAGCTAACACTAAAAAAGATTGGCAAACAATGGAAGGTAGATATACAAAGTCCAATTAAAACAAGTATTTAAACAACAGATATATTTAAACAACAGATATAGATGATTTCAATAGAACAACTGTCAGTAGAGTTTGGTGTTAAGCCACTGTTCCGCAACGTAAGTTTCGTAGTGAACGACCGCGACCGCATAGCACTTGTGGGCAAGAACGGCGCCGGCAAATCGACAATGCTGAAGATTATATGCGGGCTGCAGAAGCCTACTGAAGGCAATGTGGCTATACCGACAGACACAACTATCGGCTATCTGCCGCAGGTGATGGTGTTGCAGGATAACACAACCGTAAAGGAAGAGGCACGCAAGGCGTTCGCCGACACGGCTAAGCTGAAGGCGCAGATAGAGGAGCTCAACCGACAGATGACTGAGCGCACCGACTACGAGAGTCCTGAGTATGCCGAGCTGGTGGAGAAGTTCACGCAGAAGCACGACCACTATATGATGATAGGTGGCGACAACTATGAAGCAGAGATAGAACGAACGCTCACAGGTCTTGGCTTCACACGCAACGACTTCGAGCGCCCAACGAAGGAGTTCAGCGGCGGTTGGCGTATGCGTATTGAATTAGCAAAAATTCTGTTGCGCCGCCCCGACGTACTGCTGCTCGACGAGCCTACCAACCACCTCGACATAGAGAGTATCGGTTGGCTCGAACGCTTCCTACAACAGAGCGCAAAGGCTGTAGTATTAGTTAGCCACGACCGAGCGTTCATCAACAACGTCACAAACCGCACCATAGAGATATCGTGCGGTCAGGTGAACGACTATAAGGTGAAGTACGATGAGTACGTGAAACTGCGCGCCGAACGCCATGAACAGCAATTGCGTGCTTACGAGAATCAGCAAAAGGAAATAGCTGATATCAAGGACTTTATAGAACGCTTCAGATACAAGCCGACAAAGGCTGTGCAGGTGCAGAGCCGCATCAAGCAGTTGGAGAAGATTGTGCCTATCGAAGTAGACGAAGTGGACAATGCAACGATGCACCTAAAGTTTCCACCATGTCTACGTTCGGGCGACTACCCCATCATATGTGAAGACGTACGCAAGGACTATGGCGAGCATACCGTGTTCAAGGATGTGAACCTCACCATAAAGCGTGGCGAAAAGGTGGCGTTCGTAGGCAAGAACGGCGAGGGAAAGTCGACGCTCGTGAAATGCATAATGGGCGAGATTCCGTTCACGGGAAACCTAAAGGTGGGCCACAACGTGCAGATTGGCTACTTCGCACAGAACCAGGCGCAACTGCTCGACGGCGAGATAAGCGTGTTTGACACAATCGACCGCGTGGCTAAGGGCGACATACGTCTGAAGATAAAGAATATTCTCGGAGCGTTCATGTTCGGAGGCGAGGCAATCGACAAAAAGGTGAAGGTATTGTCTGGTGGCGAGCGTAGCCGACTGGCTATGATAAAGTTGCTGCTCGAGCCGGTGAACCTGCTCATCCTCGACGAGCCTACCAACCACTTGGACATGGCATCGAAGGAGGTGCTGAAGGAGGCTATCAACGCTTTCGACGGCACGGCTATCATCGTCAGCCACGACCGCGAGTTTCTCGACGGACTGGTTTCGAAGGTATACGAGTTCGGCGGAGGCGCCGTTCGCGAGCATCTCGGTGGCATATACGACTACCTGCGCTCGCGCGACATCAGCAGTCTGAACGAGCTTGCCGCCATGAGCCAGCAGTCGGCTGCGCCTGCACAAACGGTAGCAGCCCAACAGAACGACGACACAGCTGCCAGCTCGGGCAAGATAAGCTACGCCGAGCACAAGGAGCAACAAAAGAAGATACGCCGTGTAGAGAAGCTAATAAAAGAGTCGGAAACAAAAATTGAGGCAATGGAGAAGCGAATTGCCGAGATTGACACATTGCTTTGTCTGCCAGAGAATGCTGCCGATATGACTCTCATTAACGAATACACCGAAATAAAATCGAGAATGGATGAAGAAGAAGAGCGTTGGACTGAACTCTCTGAGGAACTTGAAGCACTGAAATAATAGCGTCCATACACAATTAATACGTATAAACGCCACATAGTTACAAAGAAAATTCGTAACTTTGCGCTTGCTATCATCAATGGCAGTAAAAATAACAGAACGAAGATGTTAATAGATTATCAAAAAGCAAATATATATCAGGCAGACGGAACTGTGCTCAACGACGTTGACTTTCAAGTTGATGCCGACCAGTTTGTTTATGTAATTGGCAAAGTTGGTTCGGGCAAATCATCGCTCTTGAAAACAATATATTGCGAAGTAGATTTCGACAAAGACGATGCCGAAAAGGCAGAGGTCTTAGGTCGTGATTTGCTCAGCATAAAGCGTCGAGATATCCCTGCACTACGTCGTGAGATGGGTATCATCTTTCAAGATTTTCAACTACTGCACGATCGCAATGTGTACAGAAATCTTGAGTTCGTGCTGCATTCCACAGGTTGGAAGTCGTCCAAAGAAATTGCTGCGCGCATAGAGCAGGTGCTTGAAGCTGTAGGTATGCAGGACAAGAAGTTGCGTCTGCCACATGAATTATCTGGTGGTGAGCAACAGCGCATCGCCATTGCACGTGCTTTGCTCAATAGTCCTAAGATTATCATCGCAGACGAACCTACAGGTAATCTCGATCCTGAGACAGCGGAAAAGATTGTCGGTTTGCTCTACGAAATAAGCCATACGGGTACCGCAGTCGTATTCTCGACCCACAACCACGGACTCATTGAGAAATTCCCTGGTAGAGTGTTCAAGTGTGAAGATGGCAAGTTATGTAATGTCACAGATAAATATAACAAGTAAACGTATAAAACAAATAATAAAACAATAATGAAAGTAATGAAATTTGGAGGTACCTCTGTAGGTACTCCGGAACGCATGAAATCCGTTGCGACAATGGTCTCTGAGTCAGGAGAACAAGTGTTTGTTGTGTTGTCTGCAATGTCAGGAACAACAAACTCACTCATAGAGATTTCCAATTACCTCTACAAGAAGAACTCCGACGGAGCTAACGATGTAATCAATAATCTTGAGCAGAAATACATGCAGCACGTAGAGGAACTCTACTCTACCGACGAATACAAACAGCGCACTCGCGAATTTCTTGCATCAGAGTTCAACTATCTCCGTTCGTTCACAAAAGACCTCTTCACAAGCTTTGAGGAAAAGAATATCGTAGCGCAGGGAGAAATTATTAGCACCAACATGGTTACAAACTTCCTTTTAGAGAAGGGCGTAAAGGTGGTTCTGCTTTCAGCTTTCGACTTTATGCGTACTGACAAGAACGCCGAACCCGACACTCACTACATCAAAGAGAAGTTGGCTGCGGTAATGAAAGAAAATGAGGACTATCAGGTATATATCACTCAAGGATTTATATGTCGCAACGCTTATGGTGAGGTAGACAATCTGTTGCGTGGTGGTAGCGACTTCACAGCATCGCTTATTGGCGCAGCCTTGCCTGCTGAAGAGATTCAGATTTGGACAGACATCGATGGTATGCACAATAACGACCCACGTGTAGTGGACAAGACAGAAGCTATTCGTCAACTCAACTTTGAAGAGGCTGCCGAACTTGCATACTTCGGTGCAAAGATTTTGCACCCAACATGCGTGCAGCCAGCTAAGTTCGCAGGTATACCAGTACGCCTTAAGAACACTCTCGACCCTAAGGCAGAGGGCACTATCATTGATAACGTGTTGCTCAGAGGCAAGATAAAAGCTGTTGCCGCTAAAGACAACATCACGGCTATCAAGATTAAATCGTCGCGAATGCTCTTCGCAACAGGCTTCCTTCGCAAGGTGTTTGAGATATTCGAGTGCTACCAAACTCCTATTGATATGATTACAACGAGTGAGGTTGGTGTATCGATGAGTATCGACAACACGTCTCACCTCAACGAGATTGTAGACGAACTGAAGAAGTATGGCACCGTAACCGTCGACTCGGACATGTGCATCGTATGCGTTGTGGGCGACCTCGACTGGAACAACCTCGGCTTCGAAAGCATTGTCTTGGACGCGATGAAGAATATCCCCGTGCGTATGATTTCGTATGGTGGAAGCAATTATAACATATCATTCCTTATCAGAGAAGCTGACAAGGAACGCGCATTGCAAAGCCTCTCCGACGTGCTCTTCAACAATAAGTAAAGAAGAACAACGTTAGATATTAAGATTATAGGAGTTAACTGAGGGCAATGGCATAGCCACGCGAAGTTAACTCCTAACATTATTTTATAGTAATAACCATTAAATGCACAAAGAATGTTTTCGGTTGACAAGTTAAATAGCATAGTAACACCCTACTACTATTACGACACGCAGTTGCTGCGAAAGACGTTAGAAGTTATAAAACAAGAATGTGAGAAGCATGAAAACTTCCACGTTCACTATGCCGTGAAAGCAAATGCCAATCCGAAGATATTGCGTATCATCAGCCAGTATGGTTTTGGTGCCGACTGCGTGAGTGGCGGCGAAATAAAGGCGGCTATTGAGGCTGGTTTTCCTGCTGACAAGGTGGTGTATGCAGGCGTGGGCAAGAGCGATTGGGAGATTAATCTCGGACTGGAGAAGGGCATTGCCTGTTTCAATGTCGAATCGATTGCCGAACTGGAGGTTATCGAAGAGTTGGCATTGGCAGCCAACAAGACTGCCAATGTTGCTTTCCGAATTAATCCTAATATCGGTGCCCATACACATGCAAACATTACGACCGGACTCGCAGAGAATAAGTTTGGCATAGCAATGCAAGACATGGAGAATGTAATAGAACGTGCAACAACGATGAATAATATCAATGTTGTTGGTCTGCACTTTCATATTGGTTCTCAGATACTTGACATGGGCGACTTCAAGGCATTATGTAATCGCATTAACGAGCTGCAAGTACAACTTGATAAGCACCATATATATGTTCAAAGCATTAATGTAGGCGGTGGACTCGGTGTGAACTACGACTCACCCGACCGTCAGCCTATACCCGACTTCAAAGAGTATTTTCACACGTATGCTAAGCATCTCCGTCTGCGTGAAGGTCAACAGCTACATTTCGAACTTGGACGCTCTGTAGTCGCTCAATGTGGTTCGCTCATCTCTCGTGTGCTCTACGTAAAGCAAGGCTCACAAAAACAGTTCGCCATTCTTGACGCTGGCATGACCGACCTCATACGTCCGGCTCTTTATCAAGCGCTGCACAAGATTCAGAACCTCACGAGCAACGAGCCAACAGAAGTTTACGATGTAGTAGGACCTATCTGCGAGTCGAGCGATGTCTTCGCTAAGGCCATCGACCTCAATAAGTGTCATCGTGGTGACCTCATTGCTATACGCTCAGCCGGTGCATACGGTGAGATAATGGCAAGCGCATACAACTGTCGTCAATTACCTAAAGGTTACATTACAGAAGATTTGTAAATAATCAGAAATGTTTATCGATAATATAACAATCATAATAAGTATCATTGTTCTACTACTGACCATTGCATCGGTAGTAGCCAATCCTTTTTTCCGTTCTATTAAGACCAAGAGCACCAAAGATACCACAATTGAATTGCCCCCACTTACTGTTGTTGTGCTATCACAAAACAATGTGGAGGCACTTGACAAACATCTGCCACTTATCTTTTCGCAAGATTATGCACCAGGCTTTGAAGTCGTAGTTGTTGGCGAAAAGGGCGACCTCGACTTAGAGGCAGTACTTGCTAAATACGCTGACAACAAGAACCTTTATGCTACGTACATCCCCAAGCGTTCGCTTTTTATGAGCAAACCTAAGTTGTCAGCCTCATTGGGCATAAAGGCAGCCCACAACGATTGGATCATTATGCTTAATGCTTCGTGTGCACCTGCTTCTGACAAATGGCTGCAAACCATTGCAGAAAGCATAGATAGCAAAACGAACATTGTTCTCGGCTACTCCAACTATAAGGATGACGTGAAGCCCTATCGTCGCTTCATACGTCTTCGTGAAGCTTGCTATTATCTGCGAGCAGCTGCACATGGTATCGCTTACCGTTCTACTGGTGCAAACATCGCATTCAGACGTTCCGAGTTTATCAGTGGCGATGGCTATCGCGGCAACTTGCAGCACGTGTATGGCGAATACGATTTCATAATAAACAAGTTTGCAAGACCCTACTCTACAGCTATCACATTGCTACCAGACTCATTCGTACACAACGATTGTCCAACTAAAAAGACCTGGACTGAATATTGTATAGCCAACAGTCATGTAGGTCGTCACCTTGAGCGTAAAGCCCTAATGCATCTATCCTACATAACCGATGCACTGTTTATGTATATCAACTATGCCGTTCTAATCACAACAGGCGTGTTTGCAGTCCTAACTGGCAGATGGATTGCTTTAGCTGTTGCAGCGTTGTGTCTCATAGCAACAATAGCATTGCGTATATTTTTCGTAAAAAGAAAATGTAATATCTTCAGTGAGCACCTATCCGCATGGTCTATCCCATTCTACGAATTGTCACTTTTGTGGTTCGATATACTCACCAAACTGCGCTATATAAGAGCAGACAAACACGATTTTTCTACGCATAAAATATGAGAATCAAATTTATAAGTCTCTTAAAAGGCACTGCATCTCCTTTGAACAAGGAATTGCCGGACACTATCGCCGATAATATTAGTAGCATTGGCGATGTGGAAGTTGTGGACAATGCCCCCGACCTTGTGCATGTGTTTGGTAAGTGGTCTGGCACTACTGCCACAACTATGAAGGGCTACACGCACAAAGGAATTCCCGTTGTTTTCACATCAGCGAATGGATTGGTAGATGTTCTCCCTCCCCATTCCCTCATGCTTGCCCCAACAGTATTTCATTGCTGCGGACCAGCAGAAGCAGGACTTATAAAGAAACTGTTACCCAAAGCATCTGTTAAGGTCATTGCCAACGAGCAATTCACTTTAACAACCGACCGCACAACCATGCTTCGACAGTTCAACGACCTATATGCTAAGGTGTACAACGAACATGAAGCAAAGGTAATGTCTGAAATCAACAACAAGGTTAGGACGTTGAACATTTCTGACCATGCCATTAACGAAATATGCTCTCAATTGCTATATCTGCAATACGCTTTCCGACGCGAGACGATACGCCAGAGATTGCTTGATAACCTTTCCGACACACTGATTAATAGCAACTACGATGAAGAAGCCATGCGCCAAGCACTTGACACCTTGAAAATTTCGTCCTTTGCCACATCCGTAATGGCACTACTCGAATCCAATTCGCATCTCACAGAGGGCTTTATGCCCATAGCCGCATCTGACGACAAAACAACGAAACAGATGCAAAAGCACATTATATAACTCTCAACATCACTACATTGAACATGAGAAAAGATCATAAAGTCACAGCCAATGATATGAAATACCTGCAACTGCTTGCCCAGTCATTCCCGAACATTCCTGAAGCAAGCACCGAGATTATCAATCTGCAGGCCATTCTCAATCTTCCTAAAGGTACCGAGCACTTCGTTGCCGATATTCATGGCGAATACGAAGCATTCCTTCACATTCTGAAAAATGCTTCGGGCAATATACAACGCAAGGTGAACGAGCTTTTTGGCAATTTGATGCGCGAATCGGATGCACGCGAGCTCTGCACATTGATATACTACCCCGACCAGAAACTCGAACTGATAAAGGCAGCCGAGGAAAACATCGACGACTGGTATCACATCACCATACACAACCTGGTAGCAGTATGTCGCTTGGTATCAAGCAAGTACACACGTTCGAAGGTTCGCAAGGCACTACCACGCTCCTTCTCATACATCATACAGGAATTGCTGCACGAGCGCACAGACGATGCCAACAAAGCTGACTATGTCAACGTCATCATCGACACAATCATATCTACTGGTCGTGCCGACGATTTCATCATTGCCATCTGCAACGTGATACAACGCCTGTCTATCGACCAGTTGCACATCCTCGGCGACATCTTCGACCGCGGTCCTGGCGCACACATCATTCTCGATACCCTCTCGCGCTACCACTCTTGGGACATACAATGGGGTAATCACGATGTGCTTTGGATGGGCGCAATGGCAGGCAATCGCGCATGTCAGTGCAACGTCATCCGACTCTCGCTGCGCTACGCCAATATGACAACCCTCGAAGAGGGCTATGGCATCAACCTCATGCCGCTTGCCACATTTGCCATGGACACCTATGGCGACGACCCTTGTGAGGAATTTATCCCTAAGATTTCGTCTGCCGACTCTGCACGTGTCGACGAAAAGTCGATACGTCTTGCTGCCCTAATGCACAAAGCCATAACCATTCTGCAGTTTAAGGAGGAGGCTGCCATCATCAAACGCCACGCCAAGTGGAAGATGTCCGACCGACTCATGCTTAACTACATCGACTACGACAAGGGCACAATCACTCTCAACGGCAAGGAGTATCCGCTCAAGAGCAACTCCTTCCCCACCATCGATCCCAAACACCCCAATCGTCTCACACCCGAGGAGAAGCAGCTCATGGACAAGATCAATCACTCGTTCCAGGTGAGCGAGAAACTGCACAAGCACATACGCCTGCTCCTTCAACATGGTTGCATGTACGCTGTGTTCAACAACAACCTCCTTTTTCACGCCTCCATACCTCTCGACGAAGACGGAAAGCTGAAGGAGGTAGAAATCATCCCTGGCACAACATGCTCGGGCAAAGACCTGCTATATAACATCGGTATGCTCATCCGCTCAGCTTTCCAAACCGACTCTACACCTGAGGAACGCAACTACGCCATCGACTACTTCCTCTATCTATGGTGTGGTCCCGACAGCCCACTCTTCGACAAGTCGAAGATGGCAACCTTCGAACGTTACTTCATTGACGACAAAGAGACACACACCGAAGAGAAGGGCAACTACTTCAAGCTACGCGACAACGAGCAGATAGTAGACAATATCCTTGATGCCTTCGACGTAGTAGGCGACAATCGCCACATCATCAACGGCCACGTACCCGTACACGTATGCAACGGCGAGAATCCTGTAAAAGCTAACGGCAAACTCATGGTCATTGATGGTGGTTTCTCGCAGCCATACCATAAGGAAACCGGCATTGCTGGCTACACCCTCGTCTACCACAGTCGTGGGTTCGTTCTCGTACAGCACGAGCCGTTCACATCCACAATCGATGCCATACAGAAGTGCTCCGACATCAAATCGTCCACACAGATAGTCGAAATGTCCTCGCACCGTATGCGCGTAGCCGACACCGACATAGGTCGCGAACTGAAAAATCAGATTAGCGACCTTCAACGCCTCCTATATGCCTACCGACACGGCTACATCAAAGAAGCCATACCCAACAAATAATTGTGTAATAACTTCACTCGCGAAGCGAGCTATCTTCCAATAAAATGAACGACCCAACCATTTGCGCCATCGCTACCGCCCCTGGTGGTGCGATTGGCATAATTCGCATCTCAGGAAGCGAAGCCCTCACTATAGCCGACCGGATATTCCGTCCCGTCGGCTCTAATGCCCCATTAGCCGACCGCAAACCCTACACACTAGCCTTCGGCAATATCGTCAACGCTGAAAACGAAGTCGTTGACGAAGTTCTCGTCTCCATCTTTCATGCTCCCCACTCCTACACTGGTGAGAACTCAGTAGAAATCTCCTGCCACGGCTCCGCCTACATACTGCAGCAGGTGATGTTCCTGCTCACCCAAAACGGATGCATTCCTGCCGGTCCAGGCGAGTTCACTCAGCGTGCATTCCTCAACGGCAAGATGGATCTCTCGCAAGCAGAAGCTGTAGCCGACCTCATCAGCGCTACCAACAAAGCTACACACGACATGGCACTCAGCCAGCTGAAGGGGCATTTCAGCAACGAACTCTCAGACTTAAGAGCACATCTCCTTAAACTCACATCGCTCTTAGAACTCGAACTCGATTTCTCCGACCACGAAGAACTCGAGTTTGCCGACCGCTCCGAACTCTACACCCTTGCCTGCGACATCCACCAACGTCTCGCCTCGCTCGCTCGTTCATTCGAAGTGGGCAACGCCTTGAAGAACGGTATCCCCGTAGCCATTGTCGGAAAAACCAACGTCGGAAAGAGCACCCTACTCAACCACCTGCTGCACGAAGAGAAAGCCATCGTGAGCGATGTGCATGGCACCACCCGTGACTTCATTGAGGACACCACCATCATCAATGGCATCCAGTTCCGCTTTGTCGACACAGCCGGCATCCGCACAACCGATGACGTTGTCGAGAACATCGGCATCGAGCGCACCTACCAGAAGTTGCAGGAGGCGAAGATTGTGCTTTGGCTTATCGACCAACAACCCACTGAAGCCGAGATAGAGGACATCAAGGAGCGTGTGGCAGACAAGAAACTCATCATTGTACGCAACAAAATCGACAAAAGCACAACAATTCAAAATTCAGAGTTTAAAACTCCCAATTGCGCAATTCGCAATAATTCAAAACTCAAAATTCAAAACTCAAAATTCCACACAGTGGACATAAGTGCCAAATATGGTACCAACATCCCCGTTCTCGAACAACTCATCGTTGAAGCCGCCGACATACCCCAGCTCTCCGAAAGCGACATCGTCATCACTTCCGCACGCCACTACTCTGCTCTGCTCCTCGCAGACGAAAGTCTACAGCGTGTCATCGACTCAATGAACCTCGGATTAAGTGGCGACCTACTTGCCGAAGATCTCCGCATCGTCATCGACCACCTTGCAGAAATCACAGGCAAAGAGCGCATAACGCCACAGGAAACCCTCCAGAATATTTTCACTCACTTCTGCATCGGAAAGTAACCTTTCTGCAGGGTAAAGGTCATTCGCATCATCAGCATCCACGACCGGATTGACTCCAACAACATCCTGTTTCCGGAAACCAAGCCATCTGACGTATTGGTAATGATTGGTTCCCTGCCCGACGAAGTCCTTGCACTCAGGAAATCTGCAGAGCATGTAATCAAGCTGCAGGAGAAGATGATTGTGTATCTGCCTTCTGTTTCTGCCAGCAAGACGCAGAAGCTCGACAGAGAAAAGACTGTAGTGAACCTCTATGTTGCCGGACATCCGATAGATGAATCTGGAGAGCCAGCGGATTCAGAAGCAGAAGTTCCGTATTCCGCATTCTCAACAAGAACGGAATCAAGCTGAATAGAGGCAACCACTCCGGACCTATCAAGAAAAGAGACACAAAGTAAACAAGATATTGAAGATTAAATCATGAAGAAGATATTATTCCTACACGGATTCTTCGCCACGGGCAGTTGTCCGATGGCGAGAGCCTTGAAAGAGGCGTTTGAGGGGACGGCGGTGGTGCTGACTCCCGACCTCCCTTTGCACCCCAAGGAGGCACTGAAGGAGATTCGCTCCATCATCGACCGGGAACAGCCCGACTTGCTTCTGGGCAACAGCTGCGGCTCTTTCCTTGCCCAGATGCTGGCTCCGGTGGTGGGCATTCCTGCCCTGCTGGGCAATCCGTATTTCATGATGACGGAGTTTCTAAAGGAGCGCATCGGCGAGCATGAATACAAGGCACCGAGAAGGGACGGCAATCAGCGGCTGGTGATTGACGAGGCGCTGATTGAGGAATTTGCGGAGCTGGAAGCCGTGCAGTTTGACCATTGCAATCCCTATTATAAGGATCGTGTGTGGGGACTTTTTGGTGAGCAGGACACCCTGGCTCACTTCTCCCCTCTCTTCCTACAGCATTACAATCAAGCCTTCCATTTTCCTGGCGGTCATACGCCTACTGAGCAGGAGGTGAAGACCTGGTACGCTCCCCTTGCCCAGAAAATGCTGATGGAGTTTTCTGCAAAGGAAGAAAGATATTGTGGCGCACAAGCGGTGTGGTAGATAAAGCCGAACTGCTGGCTACGCTTGATCCATTCTTGACATAATCAAAAATATAAAAGAATAATCTTATGCGCATAATTGGAAACTTACTTTGGTGGCTGGGTATGAACACATTACATAGTTGCCTCGCCTACTATCTTCTTGCTATCAATGCAGTTACATTCATAGTTTACGGCATTGACAAATACAAGGCCAAGAAAGCCAAATGGCGCATTCCAGAAGCCACGCTTTTGTTACTGGCTGTACTTGGAGGAAGCATCGGGGCATGGATGGGAATGAAAGTCTGGCACCATAAGACGATGCACAAGAAATTCAAATACGGCATTCCTGCTATTCTACTTATACAGGTTGCGCTGATGGCGTATTTACACATGAATCTTTGGAAACAAATAGTTTGAAGAAAATTATGGCAATGACAATTGATACAACAAACCTCTGTTCGCATCTTCAAAAAAAGTTGTTTGAACCTGAGGGAGTATATTATCCTATCTGGCAAGCCATGCAGAACGATGAGGAGTTGACTGCCGTGGTTCGCTCACGACAGCTTCATATTTATCGTAATGGTAAAAAGATTCTCGTTCTCGCTGGCAAGGCTCAGCCGAAGATTATCAGAGAGGACAAACTGAATGAATTGATAATAAAATAAAGAACGAAGCTTATGAACTTTCCAGAAATATATTCAGCAACAGGCATGATGGAACAGATTCAGAAAATCGGCTTCCTCCCTCTCCTTGATAGTAGTATTGAAGGCTTCTCTGCCGAAGACATCGTGGCGGAAGACTGCGGTTACGTAAGACTTCCTGAAGGCGGTTGGGACTGGCCGCTATGGAAATGGAAGGTTGCGATTAAGCGAGAGCAAAGCCAAGCTTGCTTGAGCTTTGCCGAGCGTGAGCAAGCTCGACGAAGTCAAAGGCGAGATTGTGCAGGAAATGCCATGTATGTACGGAAAGTTCTTTAACAAGAAAGCAGGATTCATCAGCCAGGAATGGTGGCCGGACTTCTGTAACTACAGAAGAAGCAAGTTCCCTCGCCCAGATGATGACTCGATAGAAGGAGCCATTCTCTGCACGCTTCAATCTACCGGCAGTCTCACCACAAGAGAACTTCGGGCAGCCTGCGGTTTCACGGAAAACCGACGCACGAAGCAAGAGCAGAGTGAAGCTTGCTTCAACTCTGCCTTGCAAGAAGGAGGAAGACCGAAGGTCAAGGGAATGAGAAGCAAGTTTGACGGTTATCTCACTCGACTGGAAATGGCAACTTACATCGTAACCGAGGATTTCATCTACCCTCGTGACAAGCATAACCATGAATATGGCTGGGGATGGTCGCTGCTCAATACTCCCGAAGATCTCTATGGCAGGGAGGCTTGCCAATGCAACCGTATTCCTGAAGAGTCTTATCAGAGGATTTTCGAACATCTGAAAGAAATCCTGCCTGATGCTTCGGATAAACAGATTATTAAATTAATTGGATAAAATGACTTCACTTCAAGGACGACTGTTCGCCATGCAGGATAAGCAGTATGCTGCTTTCCAGGCCAAACTGACACCTGGAGTGCCTGTGGAGAGTTTCATAGGCATACGTGTGCCTGTGCTTCGCAAGTTCGCAAAAGAATTTACAAAGGAGGCAGAATGTGAGGATTTCCTTCAGCAGCTTCCTCACGAATACTACGATGAGAACATGCTTCATGGACTCCTCATTTCCCAGGTGAAGGACTACGAAGAATGCATTCGTCTTACAGACACCTTCCTGCCTTTCGTGGACAACTGGGCAGTTTGCGACATCATGTCTCCGAAGGTGTTTGCCAAACACAAGGAGGAGCTATTGGCGAAGATCAAGACTTGGAGTAAATCGTCACACGTCTATACTTGTCGCTTTGGAATAGAGACACTTATGTCTCATTACCTAGATAAAGACTTCAAGGCAGAGTATCTTGAAATTCCAGCCTCTGTAAGGGCCGAAGAGTATTACGTAAAAATGATGGTTGCCTGGTTCTTCGCCACCGCCCTTGCCAAGCAATGGGACCAGGCGATTCCCTACATCGAGCAACGCCGTCTTGCTCTTTGGACGCACAACAAGACCATACAGAAGGCCATCGAGAGCTACAGAATCACACCCGAGCAGAAAGAATATCTGCGGACATTGAAGATAAAATAATTATGATACAAGATACTTCTACATATTACGTTTGGATAGGTGGCTCATGTGATTATGGCCATAAAGAGCGAGCTGGTGGTGCTGCCGTTGTGATTGAACTGATGGAGCAGCGAGAGCAGAGTCAAACTTGTTTGAACTCTGCCGAGTCGCGACAGAAGAAGACCAAAGGTCAACATAACGGCAACATCATCAGCCGTGATGTAATCAGCGACCTGCACACCACGGAGTTCCGCATGATGCTAACCCTCATGATCAAGGTAATGCAGGAAATCCCGGAAGGTTCCGACATTCTCTTCCTGACCAACGCTGCCTATATTCAGAACTTTGACAAGACTCCAACGGCTAAATCAGCCAACCGAACGAGCAGCGAGAGCAAAGATGCAAGCTCGCTTGCAATCTCTGCCGAGTCGCGAGGGAGGAAGGCGAGAGCCAATCCAGACTTAATCATTCAATGCATCGAGGAAAAGAAAAGGCACAACTCAGTCGGGGTCAGGATTGTGCAATACCACAAAAGCCCATTGCTGATAGAAACCCACGATAGGGCTACGGAAGCAATGGCTAAGACAAGGAAGGAGTTTCATCAGAAAAACAAATAAATTTTTAGGGGCGTTTTCCGGTCATTAAGGTCACGGTCATTAAGGTCATTAAGGATTTCCGGTTATTCAAGATGTCTGACCCCAAATATGGTTTACAGCTTATGAGCGATGATTATATTCTTGAAAATCTCATAGAAGAACTGAGGGAAACTCAATAACACCAAAAGTGAGTGATTTATGTAAAAAGTTACGGAGATAATTCATATTCTCCGTAACTTTTTACATTTTCATCTTATTTGTTTTTGGAGCATTTCACTCCCAAACTATAAAATTTTAGAAGTCACATGTATCGGGGTCTGAACCTATTCTGTCAGCCTTCAGCGATGCGATTTCAAACATTTCCTGCTGAGAGAGTTCAAAATCGAATACATCGATGTTTGCCTTGATTCGGCTTGGAGTAACCGACTTTGCCAGTGGCAGCACGCCTGTCTGCATCACCCAACGGATAACTACCTGAGCCACGCTCTTGCCATGGCTGGCAGCAATCGACTTCAAGAGAGGATTATCCAAGACATTGCCTCTTCCCAACGGGCTCCATGCTTCCACAAGAATGTTGTTCTTCTGGCAGAACTCCACACACTCCTTCTGGGTGAATCCAGGATGATACTCTATCTGGTCAACCATCGGACAGATGTTTGCCTTCGCCATTACTGGCTCTGTATGATGCTGCATGAAGTTGGAAAGACCGATGCTGCGAATCAAGCCCTCTTCATGCAGACGCTCCATCGCTTTCCAAGTATCTACATTAAGCTGATTTGCATCCTTGCCAAACTGCAACTCGTTGGCTGGCCAGTGAATGAGATAGAGGTCGAGATAATCAAGCCCTAAATCACTCAAAGTCTTGTCAAACGCCTTCAAGGTCTTGTCGTAACCACGCTCTGTGTTCCAAACCTTGCTGGTAACAAAGAGATTCTCACGCTTGATTCCACTTTCCTTAATTCCCTCGCCCACGCTCTTCTCATTCTTATAGACAGCAGCGGTGTCGATGTGAGTGTAGCCTGCAGCGATGGCTGCCTTCACAGCTTCAACGCAGGTTGCTCCATCTGGAGTGAGAAACGTTCCGAAACCCGGTGTAGGAATCTTCACTCCATTATTCAATAATATTTCCTTTTCCATGATTAAACAAATCTTTAAATTCAACTATTTTTTTGACGGTGCAAAGTTACTGACTTTTCCGCTTGACCAAGTTCTGTATGTTTGCAATATCATAGAGTATCTTTGCATTTTTGGCCATCACTTAGCAGTCCCATTGATTTCCCTGCGATATTCGGCAGGAGTAAGATGGATAATCTTCTGAAACTGCTCGAAGAAGAGAGTCGGCGTATTGTAGCCGGAACTGAAAGCCACTTCTGTGATGGTCAGATCAGAATTGGCAAGCAGCTTGCAGGCGTATTCGATACGGATTTCTGCCAGCACCTGGAAGATGCTTTTATCGGTGGATTTCTTGAAATAGCGGCAAAGCGAAGTCGGATTCTGACCTACAAAATCGGCAACATCTTTCAGCACCACCTTCTCACGGAAGTTATTATATAAATAGGTGTAGATTCTGCCGATAGGCTCCTCCAACTCGGGTTGCCGATTAGCATTGCAGTAAGCCGTAGGCGACAGAAGTTGCGTTTTCTTGCAATGATGCAGGCGGTCGAGAATCTGAAGCAGGATGATAAGCCGTGAGGTGTGGGTGGATGAATCGAAAGCCTTCATCATCTCTAAAAGTTCATCATACAATCCCTCATCATAGAATCGTATTCCATACTGGCTCTTTGAAAGAAGCTCTGAAATATGGGCGTAATCGGGAAGATTCAAAAGAGACGAAGGAAACAGATCGGGGCTGAACTGGATGGCTTCGCCACTACTATACAGCCTATCTTCAAGTTCTGTTTCAAGCCCTGGTTCAAGCATTTTCTCCTCAACATTCTCCCCACTCTTCATCCGGCTTTTACAAAGATGAAGATGCGGAACATTGCTTCCTATCAATGCCACATCGCCTTCTGCATAAGGCGCAACGCCCTCGCCCACGAACTGCTTTCCGCTGCCGTGGGTGAAAATCATGAGTTCATACTCCGCATGCTTATGCAGGGGCAGAACGAACTCCGGATAAGTAATATGGCTGCACAAAGTTGTCATTTTGTGCGCAATCTTTCGTTCTAATATAGGCATAATCTCCATTTATCTGCGTTTGTGCAAATATCCACTATGATAACGCAAATATAATGGATAATATTGTGCAAGATTAGCTGTAATTTTGCACCCGCAAATAAAAAAATAGAATAGAAACAAATAAAAAGAAGAGAGAAAATGTTAGAAACTTTATCCGTATTTCAATGGTCAATCCTGGCACTGGCTGCATTGTGCATAGGAATGTCAAAAACCGGTGTCCAGGGAATGATGCTCCTCATCGTGCCCTACATGGCAATGGCTTTCGGAGCCAAGGAATCAACAGGCGTTATCCTGCCAATGCTCTGCATGGCCGACATCATGGCTGTGGCTTACTACAAGCGCATAGCCGACTGGAAGGTAGTAGCTAAGCTCTTGCCAACAGCATTATTAGGATTTCTCGTAGCACTTTTTGTTGACAAGCTCGTCCCGGCACAGGGATTCCGCCAACTGATGGGTTGGACGCTCGCCCTGGCGATGGCGGTGATGATTTGGAGCGAAATATTCGGAAAGGAAAACAGATGGATGCATAAATGGTGGTATTCTGCCCTCTTCGGATTGCTCGGCGGTTTCACCACGATGATTGGCAATGCTGCCGGACCTGTCATGTCAGTCTATCTGCTCTCGATGCGCAAGGAGAAGATGGAATACATCGGCATTAACGCCTGGTTCTTCCTTGTTGTCAATCTGCTGAAAGTTCCTTTCCAAATCTTTGCCTGGGACAATATCACCTGGGGCTCGTTTTCGCTGAACCTCCTGATGCTCCCGGTAATAGGAATCGGAGCCTTGCTCGGAATCCGTCTGGTAAAACTCTTCCCAGAAAAAGCCTTCCGAAGATTCATCCAGATTGTTACAATACTCTCTGTAGCAATGATGCTCGTATAGGTCATTGAGAAATAGTACACAAAACTATTGAGACCAATCCTTTTATCGGTCTCGTCTGAAATCGTTGCGTCCGTCTCCATGCCACCATGCGCCCAGGAAGGCGAGGATGGCACGGAAAATTCATCCCACTTGTCAAGATAGAATGAAGCAAACTGGTTCAACTCCTGCTCATTGAAGAGTTCCTTGTCTGTGCCGCTCACTGTCTGGGTAAGTCGGCTGAGAATTGATTTCATTGTTGCTGAAATGCACGAATAATTATACGAAATGGAGAGTGGAAACTCATCCATATTAGGATAAAATCGCAAAAACATACCGACAAGTCGTGGAAATCTATTAAATATTGATACATTTCCACGACTTGTCGGTATATTTTTGTATATTTGCAGAAGATACACGGATAATGCAGATTTTGAGCGTTTACAAAGGTTAAATATATTAAATCTTCAACCATAATTTGCGTGGTAAAGACTATGCATACAAACAGGATTATTAAAAAATATTATGCCAAGAAAAGAATACACATCACTACCAACCAATTACCCCGTATGCGAGCATAACGACTGCCCAATGGCAACCAACTGCTTGCACCAGATAGCACACGCCATAATGTTGAAGAACGAGGAATATCTGCGGCTCATAAACCCAACCAGATGCACTAAGGACACTTCATGCGCATATTATCGCAGCAACAGTCCGATGCTCTACGCTCGTGGCTTCACCAATTTTCAGCGACGCATGTTTCCCGATCAGTACAGACGTTTCATGGAGATTTGCGTCGGCGAATGGGGACGCAATCCTTACTTCGAGCGTCGACGTGGCGCACGTCTCATACCTATAAGCGAACAGGAATTCATACTGAAGGTACTGAAAATAGTGGGCGTAACCGAAGAAATGCAGTTCGATAGCTATGAGCAAGCTATCAACTGGTATGACTAACACATCAAACAGGTGCAACTAACGCATCTGTTCATTACAACTATCCCAGTACTCTCCCCACGTAGTACTCGAGTAATCTCACCACTATACTCGAGTAATCTCGCTACTATACTCGAGTAATATATCCACAAGTACTCAAGTACTCTCGCACAAGTACTATAATAAACCTCAACATTAGAAAAAAAAGATATATGATTACAGTTGATGGACTGACCGTCGAATTCGGTGGCACCACCCTATTTAAAGATATCTCCTTCCAAATCAATGAGAAGGATCGTATAGCCCTCATGGGCAAAAATGGCGCAGGCAAGAGTACGCTCTTGAAGATTATGGCTGGCGTACGGCAGGCAACGCGTGGCACTGTTTCTGCACCTAAAGATTGCGTCATAGCCTATCTGCCACAGCACCTTATGACAGAAGACGGACGTACCGTCTTTGAGGAGACATGCCAGGCTTTCGCACATCTGCATGAGATTCAGGCTGAGATAGACCGCATAAATACCGAACTCACAACACGTACCGACTATGAGAGCGATGACTATATGCAACTCATAGAGAAGGTATCAACTCTCTCGGAGAAGTTCTATGCCATTGACATGACGCACTTTGAGGAAGACGTAGAGAAGACCCTTCTCGGACTCGGCTTCGAACGCTCCGACTTCAATCGTCCTACAAGTGAATTCTCTGGAGGTTGGCGTATGCGTATCGAACTGGCTAAACTCCTGCTAAAGTCGCCCGACGTACTGCTACTCGACGAGCCAACAAATCACCTTGACATCGAGTCTATCGGTTGGCTTGAGGATTTCATAATCAATAGTTCCAAAGCCGTAGTCGTCATCAGTCACGACCGCAAATTCGTCGATAACATCACCACACGCACCATCGAAGTGACCATGGGACGCATCTACGACTACAAAGCTTCTTACAGTCACTACCTCGAACTGCGTAAGGAACGACGCGAGCAACAGATGAAGCAATACGAAGAGCAGCAGAAGATGATTGCTGAAACAAAGGACTTTATCGAACGCTTCAAAGGTACGTACTCAAAGACATTTCAGGTACAGAGTCGCGTAAAAATGCTTGAGAAACTCGAACTCATAGAAGTGGACGAAGAGGATACAAGCCGCCTTCGCCTAAAGTTTCCACCAAGCCCACGAAGCGGTGCCTACCCCGTGCAGATGAGCGACGTAGCCATGGATTTCGATGACAAAACAATATTCAGCGGTGTGAACCTCACCGTAGAACGCGGCGATAAGATAGCTTTCGTAGGTCGCAACGGCGAAGGAAAGTCTACACTCGTAAAGTGCATCATGGGACAACTCCAGAACCAAGGACAACTCAACCTCGGACACAACGTACAGATTGGCTACTTCGCTCAGAACCAGGCATCGCTGCTCGACGGTGAACTTACCGTTTTCCAGACCATTGATGACGTTGCAAAGGGGGAGATACGCAATAAGATACGCGACTTGCTCGGAGCCTTTATGTTCGGAGGCGAAGATTCTACGAAGAAAGTGAAAGTGCTGTCCGGTGGCGAGCGCACACGACTCGCTATACTCAAACTTCTCCTCGAACCAGTGAACCTCCTCATCCTCGACGAGCCAACAAACCATCTCGACCTCCGCACCAAAGATGTTCTTAAACAAGCCCTGCAGGACTTCGATGGCACCCTCATCGTGGTTAGTCACGACCGCGACTTTCTTGACGGACTCGTCACCAAGGTCTACGAGTTCGGCCATGGTCGCATCCGCGAACACCTCGGTGGCATATACGACTTCCTCGAATCAAAGAAACTCGAAAGCCTGCAAGAGCTGGAGAAGAAACGATAGCTTTGAATGGAATAAAGAACGAAGTATATGAGCATTAAAAAGAATGGGATTTATTGGAAGGGCATCAAGCGCCGGATAGGGAAATTCTTTGAGAAGGTGCACGAATGTATACTTATCTTCACCGACTGGCTTGGGTAAGCACACAAAGTAAATAGACAGCAAAACATTGATATAATCTGATGGAAACAGAAAGAATTTTACTTCGCTATTGGCAGGAATCAGATGCAGAGGCGCTCTTCAAGTACGCCTCAGACCCTGACGTAGGACCTCGTGCTGGATGGCCGGCACATAAGTCTGTAGAAGAAAGTCGGGAGATAATCCGGACATTCTTCCATAATGACACGACATGGGCGATTGTGTTGAAAGAGACTGGCGAGGCAATCGGTTGCATCGGCTACTACACCCATGAAACCAGCAACATCCCTATCGGAGAAAACGACTGCGAGGTGGGCTACTGGGTAGGAAAGCCTTATTGGAACAAGGGAATCTGCACCGAAGCCTTGAAACTGATGCTCGACTACTGCATCAACGAGAAGCATTTTGAAAACATCTGGGCAGACCACTTCACCGGAAATCCTGCATCAGGAAAGGTCATGGTGAAATGCGGTTTCTCAGACACCGGAATGCTGAACAGATGCAGCCAGCTTGTGGGTGGCGACAAGGATATGGTTAAAGTGTTTAAGTACAACGGATAAAAAATAAATGGAACATTAAAACATATTGGTTATGAAGAAGATAAAGCTGAGCAATGGCGTGGAAATGCCGCAACTGGGTTATGGTGTTTATCAGGTTGAACCTGATGAGTGTGAGCGTTGTGTGCTGGATGCGCTCAGCGTGGGTTATCGGATGATAGATACTGCGCAGGCTTATCTCAACGAGGAAGCCGTGGGCAACGCATGGAAGAAGAGCGGCGTGAATCGTGATGATATTTTCCTCGTTTCTAAGGTTTGGCCTTCCAACTATGGCGACGGACAGACTATGAAGAGCATCGACGAGAGTCTGCGCAAACTGCAGACTGACTACATCGACCTGATGCTCCTCCACCAGCCTTACTGCGACCGCTATGGTGCCTATCGTGACTTGGAAAAAGCTTACAAGGCAGGAAAGGTGCGTGCCATCGGAGTGAGCAACTTCTTCCCTGATCATCTCGTAGACCTGGCTTCCAACATGGAGATTGCGCCGATGGTGAACCAGATGGAGACGCATGTGTTCAACCAGCAGCACAAGACCCGAAAATTCATGGATGAGTTTGGCACCAAGCTCATGGCGTGGGCTCCATTGGCAGAAGGTCAGAACGGTCTGTTCACCAACCCTACCCTCACCCAGATTGGCAAGAAATACGGCAAGACTGCCGCACAAGTAGCCTTGCGCTGGCTGCTGCAGAACGATGTAATCATCATCCCGAAGACTGTTCACAAGGAGCGAATGCAGGAGAATCTGAATCTCTTCGACTTCGAACTTGATGCTGAGGACATGCAGGCGATTGCTGCGCTCGACACCGCCCACAGCCTCTTCCTCGACCATCATAGCGGAGAAACAACCAAGCAGTTTATGGAATGGAGAGCTGTGGTAAAACCAACTGAATAAAGAACCAATTGTTCCTTCTATGTTGCATTATAAAGCAAAGAATTTATGACGTTGCTTCAAGAAAGGCTTTTCGCCATGCAGGATAAGCAATATGCTGTTTTCCAAGCCAAGCTGACACCGGGAGTGCCTGTGGAGAGATAGTGCAAACCGAAGGCAGAACGCCAAACTTGTTTGAGCGTTTTGCTGAGGTGCAGCCTATCTTATGTAGAGTTTCATCGGCATTCATGTGCCTGCGCTTCGTAAGTTTGCAAAAGAGTTTATAAAGGAGAAAGATGATTGCCTGGTTCTTCGCCACCGCTCTTGCCAAGCAATGGGACCAGGCGATTCCCTACATCGAGCAACGCCGCCTTGCCCCATGGACGCACAACAAGACTATACAGAAGTCCATCAAGAGCTACAGAATCACACCCGAGCAGAAAGAATATCTGCAGACATTGAAGATAAATTTGGCAAAGATTTCACAATTAATTGGCAGTTTCTGCATACGTTCTACGGCAAATCTTTTAGCTTGAAGAAGGTTTTGTTCATCTAATTTGCGCTTCTTGTCTTCCTTATCATCTATTTCAAAGAAAGCTAAGGATAAAGACTTCTTTTCGCCATATACTAAATTCACGGAATTCTCAACTTCTTCCTTCTGCAAGGCATCAATATCAGAGAGGTTGCGCTTCTTCAATCTTTCATGTGCTTGAGCAAGCAGCGTTTGCATTTCTTCATCCATTTCCAGATGAATATCCTGCAAAGGGGTTGGGACGAAAGAGCAGTATGCTCTCTCGTCCCTTCCTATTGTTTTGTAATGTCCTTGTCTATCCATTTGTATTCAATTTTACCTTCATTATATCATTCATACACACCATTCTTATATTCCTCTTGGAATTCTCTACATGTCTTGCCCGTCTGCTGCTTGAAAAAACGCATCAGGTGGGATGGTTCGGCGAAACTGAAAGCATAGGCTATCTCACTTATAGACTTGTTGGTGAATAGAAGTTCGTTTTTGATTTCTGCCAATAGTCGCTGTTTCAGCAGATAGGTAGCCGACACTCCATACTGCGCCATCACACTATGATTGAGGGTGATACGGCTAATCTTGAGCAGTGAGGCATAGTCCTGCACACGCTGTAAATTCCGGATGTGGGTTTCCATCAATTCCACAAACTGAAAGGCATAATAATTCTTAGGAGCAGCCAGAGGCAATTGATGCTCACGGACATAATGGCGATTCATAATTGCCAGCAGATAGTAGAGCACGCTGACGATGATGTTGTAGCTATCGGCTTGAGGATGTCGAAGTTCAGCCCGTATTTTCTTGAGCAGCCGCAGAAATTCTTCGCATTCATTTCTCGGACACATCAAATAGGGCGGTGTTTCGGTCTGTTGGCAGTATTGCAGACGATAGACAAAGAATTTGTCGGCAATAAACGTTCGCATAAAATCCTCGCGGAATATCAAAAATTCGTAGTCGAGAGCCGCCTCATCGATGTGCCATTCCTGCTGCTGGTGGGGCTTCACGATGAGCACCATGCCGTCTTTCAAGTTAATCTTCCTGTAGTCTATCAGCACGTAGCCATTAGCTTTCTTGATGAAAAATATTTCGAAGAAGTCGGTCTTGAACACTTCATGCTCCGTGAGCACCAAAGGGCACTCGCCTCCATAAGCTGTGTTAATGTAGAAATCTACGCCACAATCCGTCTTGCTGAACGGCACTTTTACCAGACGCTGTCTTTGCTTTGCCATAATCTTAATCTGCTTTTTCATGCAAAGGTGCATTTTTTAGATGATTTATCAAAATGGCACAGCTGGAGAATGAAATGGTATAAATAAATTTAACATCTAAAGCTACCTTTGCACCATAGTTCGAAATAAAAACATTAAGCTTATGAAAATTCAACAGATTAGAAATGCCACCATCATTATCGAGTATGCGGGAAAGCGATTCCTCGTTGACCCCATGCTCGGCGAGAAAGGATCGTTTGCTCCTTTTCCGTTCTCTCACCATCAGGAGTTGCGCAACCCGCTCCACGACCTACCTATGAAGGCAGAAGAAATTGTCAACAAAATAGACTGCGTATTACTTACCCATCTGCACCTTGACCACATAGACAATACCGCCTACAAGCTACTGAACAAGAAGGTTCACATCTTTGTGCAAGACGAGCAAGACAGAAAGACTGTAATGAGTCATGGCTTTACCAACGTGGAAATCATTGGCGAAGAATCACGTTTCGGTGACATCCGTCTGACAAAGACAGAAAGCCATCACGGCCACTGGTGGATGCTCCCCTTAGCAGGTCACACTTGCGGCTATGTGCTGCGTCATGAGGCTGAACCTGTCTGCTATCTGGCAGGTGACACCATCTGGTACAGCGGCGTACGCAGAAATATAGACCGCTGGCACCCGCAGGTTATTATCGTGAACGCCGGCGGAAACAAATTCTATATAGGCGGACATGTCATCATGCACATTCCGGATGTTATGAAGGCAATGGACTATGCCCCTTGGGCAACCTTCGTGGCAACCCATCTTGAAGGTGTCAACCATAATCAAGTTAGCCGTGCTGCCATTAGAGAAGATGTCTTGAAGTGCGGCAAGAAAGACCGCATTCATATTCCCGAAGATGGAGAGATTATAGAACTGTAGTTCCACGATGGACAGATAGCTTCAAAGAGTCCTTTCGGATAGCATTTGGATTGTTAATGGTAATAATACGAGAAACTGAGATTTATGTCATCACTTCAAGATAGACTATTCTCCATACAGGATAAGCAGTATGCTGCTTTCCAAGCCAAATTGACACCGGGAGTGCCTATGGAGAGATAGTGCAAACCGAAGGCAGAACGCCAAACTTGTTTGAGCGTTTTGCTGAGGTGCAGGTTTCTGTATGAGGGTGCATACCTTTCATACAAGTATTACACAGACCGGGCAGCGCGGAATGTATGCCTCTGGCAGGCAGTCGTTCACTATTTTATCGTTCAGTTCCATAACCATGTCCTTGTTGTAGTAGATAGCATCATGACAGCACTCTTTGCATTGGAAATACCGCCAGTCGCCCTGCAGGCGGGTAATCAGATTCTCCGGGAACACCCTGTAGAATTGTGCGTCTTGGTTGGTGGTCACGATGTAATAGTTCTTTCCTTTCAACAGTTCGGCAAGATCGGTGTAGGTTTCGCCTGTTTCGCATTCATACAAGTATTTGATGGTGCGAAGTTGAGCGCCCAGCGTTCACCCTTTGTCATCCGTTGATTGTAAAAGCCGTCGAACATGTTCCTGAATCCGTATTTCTCTCTTAACGAACCAGCCATTTGCCTGAATACTTCATCGTCTTGGTAGTAAAACCTGAATCCCGAAGCCGCCGACATACCCGAAGCTCCTCCCACCACAATGGCATCAGCTTCCTCAATCTTGCTCTTTAATACGTCAAGTAGTCTTTCTTTATCCATAATATGCTTGATTTTGTTTCTGTCTGCAAAGGTATTGCGTTCTAACCTTTTAGCAGATACCAAAACAGAACCAACTACTACCATATCGATAATCTGGCTATAAAATTCCATTATTCTTGACTTCTTCCATAAACTCCCCGACAGTCGTTCCCGTCTGTTGCTTGAAGAACCACATCAGATGATTTTGGGCAGAGAATTGCAGTTTATCTTCCAATAACTTCGAATAACTACTTTTGCTTGCGAAACTTAAATTATTTAGTCATTACGATGTCAACAATTAAATGTGCTTCATAATCTTTCACTCCATTTTTAGATAGAATCTTCCAATCGTTTGCCAACTCCCTTTTCAGCAACTCACGCTGACCAGTCGCTTCATTCTGTTTCACAAAACGCTGAAAGCATCGTACAGCCTCCGCAGTCTTAGACAGGATAAACTTAACATACCCACAATTCAGCCAATCACTATCTATCGCTCTGTCCGAATTGACAATCCAATCATACACACGCTCAGCATCATTCGGTTTGCAGTTCACTAAGTATCCCCAAGCAATAATGCGCTTCACATCTATATCATTGTCATTTTCGTAGTCTAAGCGGAATAAATCGACAAGCCCATCCTTTACATTCCCACTATTCACAAGCGCAAGACTATGACAAAGAACAAGACGACGATTCTCAGGTTCACGCTCTAAACACATCTTATAATACTTCGCTGCGTCAACATAGTGCCCCAACGCAAAAAGCACATCAGCAAGACTTTTCTGCACCTTGGTTATATCATATTTACAATCTTGTAAACTCAAAAGCAGCTTGTAGGCATCTTCATTCCTGCCAAGGCGCTGACAAGCCAAAGCACAAATATACTTCTCATCAGCAGAAGCCACACCCTTTGCAATCAGACGAGAGAGAAGCTTTACAACAACGTCATACTTCTTCGACTTAAACAAATGACGTTCGACAACGACCAACTCTTCTCCCAATAATCCGTCAAATAATTCGTTGGCTACAAAAAACGCCGCAACATCATCATCTTTGTATTCAAACGGATTAGCAAAGTCTTTACGCTCTGGGTGCAATTTAAAGAAACGATACAAGTCCTGTAGATACATTCTACGAATGTAAGCAGCCGACTCTGTATCCATCGCCATTGCACTATCCGCTATATCCTTACCCGAAGCAACTACCTCCTTTACACCTGCAGGCAGCTTGTCTATAACCGACGAAAGCGCAAACACAAAAGAATACTTATCCGAATCACAGAACGGACCGTGAGAAATAGCCTTATGGATGAGTTCGCCATCCGTCCCCCTCACCACTGATGCCACATCAGGATTATCAAAAGAGAAAGGAACGAACCAATTACTAAGCTGATAGAAGAAAGAGAAACGCTTCATATGTGAGAAACCACCGAAGTAGATATCGCTACCCGAATCCCTCATCGCCATCATCTTCTTCATCTTCTCTTCCATCTCAGCCATATTCTTATCCACAGAGCCAGAATCAAGAATATCATTCAGCGAATCATCATCACTTTCTACAATACCATCACGAGTCATTCTGAACTTATTATTCTTCATCAACGTAGGCATTATGTCGCGTTGTATCTCAGCACTATCCTCTTCAGTTTGCATACACAACAACAACTGCAACTGGAGTTCACCAATCTCCCGACGCATATCGGCTGATTTACAAATTGTTTTTATGGCTTCATTTATCTCAACAAATAATAAATTCTCGCTATGTGGCAAAGTGAGCATAACACCAACAAGGGCACGTTGCTTCACTCTCTCAATAGTTGAACTTAAACAAACATTAACAAGAGTAAGCCATTTATTTACATCAAAGACATTAAGAAGTGCCATCGTCAGCGCACTTACAATAAGTAACGTATCGTCTTGATCCACCATTGGTGAGATAAGTAGCTCGCTATAGAACTGCTTTTTATCATCACTCCATTGAGAAGCCACAAGCAAACTACTAAACAACTCGTCCATATAACGCTGATGCATAGCATTCACACGTGCTACCGACGTATTCGGCGTATCACCAAGCGAAAGCGATGCCATAGCCGTATCTTGCACATAGTTCTCAAGCGACTTAGCTACAGTTTCACCACTGATATCAAAACGCTTTGCCACATTAGTACAATGGATGAAAGGCAGACGCTTCTTCACAATAAATGCCAAGCGGACATTGGCATACAAACGATACGTACGACGTAGTAACTGGTTGTAAACAATTTCGCCTTGAGGATCACGCATATTATGCGATAGCGAATTACACATAATGCGATAGTCGTTCTCTATTTCTTCTACATCTTGGATATAGTCTGTAATAGAAAGATCTGTCATACGCTTCCTCAGCAATTGCAACGATTCACCGACGTTACGATGTATAAGTATTGAGTCTTTTATAGTTGGATTTGCCATTGCTTTTACTTTTTGCTTGTGGAAATAAGGTCGATATCCTGCGAACGCGGCTTTTCAATATGATTAAACTTCAACTTAGGCAAGGCAGATATTGTACGATCGTCTACCTTATAATATTTACGAAGCACATCAGGATAATGCCCCATACCATTGACATTGATAGAGTCGCAAGCCGCATTATACGCCTTCACAAAAGCAACAATTTGCTTCTTGCGTCTTTCGTCCATCACACGATTAGCACGCAGAGCTATCACACCCAAACGCTTATTTATATCCCTACTATCCATAACCACATTATGACCAACTAAACGGGCTGTAGTAGCAAATGGTTCTGCAAGCCAAACGGCATCCATTTCGTTGTTGAGCAGCATACGCAGACGTATATTGACATCATTCACTTGAATACGAAACGCAATAGAGTGCATCCGTGCACTACCAAGAACACAATCACAGAGATAATCAGTAGCAGAATAGCGCGTCATGCCTATCATCTTATCACCAAACTGATTGATACGCTTCAAACGTGCCTTACGATTTGCGAGAAGTTGCCAATAGGCATTTGTGGTAGACAAATAATCAATCGCCACACCTTGCTCTCGCATACGCTTAGCCCGCACTAAATCTGTAACTATACCTTCTACCGAACTACCAACAAAAGCTGTGTCACAATCCATCTGCGACGTGAAGCAACGCAAACGAACATCCACACCAAGAGTGTCAAACATCCGCTTCTCCTTTGCGAGGAACAAAGGCATACAATCCGCCGTTGGCAAAACAGCAAACTTCAACGCCAACGAATCTTCATGAAGTAGACGTTGACGTTCCGCACGCGTCATTCGTTCCTGCTCCTCAACTGAGTTACCACACGAAACGACAAATATGGCAATAAGTATATAAATCACAACATGTTTCATACGGCAAAAGTAGCAATAAATTTTGACACAACGAAAAATATTGTTACTTTTGTAGGGAATAAGGCGTAGCGACAAAAGCCACGACAAATAAATAGGACAATCATTATTATGGCAAAGACTAAAACAGCATACGTTTGCAGCAACTGTGGACAGGAATCGACCAAATGGATTGGTAAGTGCCCGAACTGCGGAGAATGGAATACATTCAAGGAGATACGCCTCGGCACAAGTCAACCTGGCGGCAATGCGGACGGACTATTCCGCCACAACAATGCGACATCAGGCAAAAGCACTCCGATTAAACTCTCGGACATCCCTACACAAGATGATCCACGCATCGACATGCACGACGGCGAGCTAAATCGTGTGCTTGGTGGCGGACTCGTTGCGGGTAGTATCGTGCTGCTTGGTGGTGAACCAGGTATTGGCAAGAGTACACTGACGCTTCAAACCATTCTAAACATTCCAGATCGCAAAATACTATATGTTAGTGGCGAGGAAAGCGCACATCAACTAAAGATGCGTGCCGAACGCTTGCTTGGAGGTATGTCCAACGCAACAACAGCAATTGTCGACAACATTAATATATTATGCGAGACATCGCTACAGAAGATATTTGAGTTTGCTGACGAACTCGCACCAGAACTACTTGTAATCGATTCTATACAGACAATAGCAACCGATGAAGTGGAGAGTAGTCCGGGCAGCATAACGCAGGTGCGCGAATGTGCAGCGTCGTTGTTGCGTTTCGCAAAGACAACGGGCACACCGGTTATACTCATAGGACATATAAATAAGGAAGGAACACTTGCCGGACCGAAGATTTTGGAGCATATCGTAGACACCGTGATACAATTTGAAGGCGATCAACACTATATGTACCGCATACTGCGCTCAATAAAGAACCGCTTCGGAAGCACTTCTGAACTCGGAATATACGAGATGCAACAAACTGGTCTACGCCAAGTAAGTAACCCTTCCGAACTACTACTATCCCAAGATCACGAAGGCTTGTCGGGCATAGCTATAAGTTCAGCAATAGAAGGTGTGCGTCCATTCCTTGTAGAGACACAAGCACTTGTTTCATCAGCTGCCTACGGCACGCCACAGCGTTCCGCTACCGGCTTCGACCAACGACGTCTGAATATGTTGCTCGCTGTTCTTGAAAAACGTGTAGGGTTCAAGTTGACACAGAAAGATGTCTTTGTGAACATTGCTGGCGGACTACGTGTAACCGATCTCGCCATGGACTTGAGTGTTATAGCTGCCGTACTATCAAGCAATGTCGACACCGCCATTGAAACAGGTTGGTGCATGGCAGGCGAAGTAGGATTAAGTGGCGAAGTACGACCCATAAACCGTATCGAACAACGCATAGCAGAAGCAGAAAAACTCGGTTTCACAGATATCATCTTGCCTTTACACAATGTACAGAGCATAGATACACGTAAATATACAATCAACATACACCCCGTCAGAAAGGTGGAAGAAGCACTTAGAACTTTGTTCGGATAATATTAAAGAAAAGATTAAAGTTTAATACGGATAAGATTGGTTGTCATATAGTTAAGAATTTATATTACATTTAACATTTAACACTTTAAATATGAAAAACTCAGCAATAATCGTGAGTGGTGGAATGGACTCCATCACCCTACTCTACGACCACAAAGACGAGATAGCACTCGGCATTTCGTTCGATTATGGAAGCAATCACAACGCACGAGAAATACCATTTGCAAAGATGCATTGCGAACGACTCGGCATCAAACACATTACAATCAATCTCGACTTCATGCATCAGTATTTCAAGTCGAGTCTGCTTGATGGTGCCGAAGCTATACCCGAAGGCCATTACGCCGACGACAACATGAAGTCGACGGTTGTACCATTTCGCAATGGCATCATGCTCGCTATAGCCATTGGCATCGCAGAAAGCAACAATCTTGACCAAGTATTTATAGCCAACCATGGTGGCGATCACACAATCTACCCTGATTGTCGCCCTGAATTCATCAATGCTATAGATGCTGCAGCAACAGCAGGTACTTACAATAACGTAAAAGTGATTGCCCCATACACAAAGATAACAAAGAGCGATATTGCACGCATTGGCAAGCGACTTGGTATAGACTACGCCGAGACATGGAGTTGCTACAAAGGCGGAGAAGTGCACTGTGGCAAATGTGGCACCTGTGTAGAACGCAAGGAAGCTCTCGCAGAAGCAGGAATAGAGGACAAAACAATATATGAATAAGTAAATTTAACTGCAAACTTGCGCTATATCTATATATTTTTAGTAAATTTGCGGTCAAATACAGGCATTGAGCTTAAAAACAAAAATATTTCTAACTTTAAATAAACATTTTAAGAAAATGAAAATCGCAGATTTTAACTTTGCCGGCAAAAAGGCAATTGTACGCGTAGACTTCAATGTACCATTGGACGAGAATGGAAATGTAACTGACGATACCCGTATCCGTGGTGCCCTTCCTACACTGAAGAAGGTGCTCGCTGACGGTGGTGCTCTCATCATGATGTCACACATGGGCAAGCCAAAGGGCAAGGTTAACGAGAAGCTCTCTTTGAGCCAGATTGTTCCTAACGTATCTGCAGCTCTCGGCGTAGAGGTTAAGTTCGCTAAGGATTGTGGCAACGCTTCTGAAGAGGCTGCTGCTCTGAAGCCAGGCGAGGCACTCCTCCTTGAGAACCTCCGCTTCTATCCTGAAGAGGAAGGCAAGCCAGTTGGCGTAGAAAAGGGCACACCTGAGTTCGACGCAGCAAAGAAAGAGATGAAGGGCCGTCAGCAGGAGTTCGCTAAGAAACTCGCTTCTTACGCAGACTGCTACGTAATGGACGCATTCGGCACAGCTCACCGCAAGCACGCTTCTACAGCCGTTATCGACGAGTACTTCGACAAGGATCACAAGATGCTCGGCTACCTCATGGAGAAAGAGGTACACGCTGTAGACGCAGTTCTCGGCAACATCAAGCGCCCATTCACAGCTATCATGGGTGGTTCTAAGGTTTCTACAAAGATCGGCATCATCGAGAACCTTCTCACAAAGGTTGATAACCTCATCCTCTGCGGTGGTATGACATACACATTCGCTAAGGCTCAGGGCGGCCACATCGGTCTGTCTATCTGCGAGGACGACAAGCTCGACGTAGCTCTCGACGTTATAAAGAAGGCTAAGGAGAACGGTGTAAACCTCGTTCTCGGCACAGACTCGGTATGCGGCGACGCATTCAAGAACGACTGCAACACACAGGTTTGCCCGTCAGGCGCAATTCCTGAGGGTTGGGAAGGTATGGACGCAGGTCCTGAGACACGTAAGCTGTTCGCTAACGCTATCAAGGGCGCTAAGACTATCCTCTGGAACGGTCCTGCAGGCGTATTCGAGTTCGACAACTTCGCTGGTGGCTCAAAGGCTATCGCTGAGGCTATTGCTGAGGCAACTAAGGAAGGCGCATTCTCACTCATCGGTGGTGGTGACTCTGTAGCTTGCATCAACAAGTTCGGCTTGGCTGACCAGGTTTCTTACATCTCAACTGGTGGTGGTGCTCTTCTCGAGGCTATCGAGGGCAAGGTACTTCCAGGCGTAGCTGCTATCGAGGCATAAGCTATTTAGCTTCAAAGTAGACAAAACATAATAAGGCTGCAAACTATATACATTATTATATATATGGTTTGCAGTTTTTTCTGTTTACTTGCATCCATAATTGAACCACACTACAGATTTTCCAATTGGATTTTTCACATCCCAAAGCCTCAATGAACCCATACGTAATGGTCGACGCAGATACTTGTAACGGTCGACGCGGATGCTCAAAAGAGTCGTAACGAATTACTATTCGACGATATTTTATTAAATAAAGTTAAGATTAAGAAGTTCAAGAGTTCCTATATAATTTATTCAAAATAAAAGCAGTACCTTTGCACTCGCAATTTTGCAAAAGTAATATTTATTTAATTTTTAACACAATGAATCGATACGAAACCGTTTTCATTTTGACTCCCGTTTTGTCTGATGAACAGATGAAGGAAACGGTCGCTAAGTTCAAGAAGCTCCTCACTGATAATGGTGCAGAGATTGTGAACGAAGAGGCTTGGGGACTCAAGAAGATGGCTTATGCTATTCAGAAGAAGTCTACAGGATTCTATTGCCTGTTGGAGTTCAAGGCTGAGCCTACAATCATCAAGACTCTCGAGACAGGCTATCGCCGCGACGAGAAAGTTATTCGTTACATCACTGTTAAGCTCGACAAGTATGCAGCTCAGTATGCAGAGAAGCGAGTTAACAAGTTCAAAAAAGAGGAGGCTTAAAACATGGCAGCAGTAGAATCAGAAATTCGCTATTTGACTCCACCTTCAGTGGACACACGTAAGAAGAAGTATTGCCGTTTCAAGAAGAGCGGTATCAAGTATATCGACTACAAGGATCCTGAATTCCTCAAGAAGTTCTTGAACGAGCAGGGCAAAATCCTTCCGCGTCGTATCACAGGTACATCTTTGAAGTATCAGCGTCGCGTAGCACAGGCTGTTAAGCGTGCTCGCCAGATTGCGTTGCTTCCTTACGTAACCGATTTGATGAAATAAATTAAGGAGGAATAGCAATTATGGAGATTATACTTAAGGAAGATATTATCGGCTTGGGTTACAAGAACGATATCGTAAACGTAAAGAATGGTTATGGTCGTAACTACCTGATCCCGCAGGGTAAGGGTGTTATTGCTTCTGAATCAGCAAAGAAGGTTCTCGCTGAGAACTTGAAGCAGCAGGCTCACAAGCTCGCTGTCCTCAAGGCTGAGGCCGAGAAGAAGGCTGAGGCTCTCAATGGTGTAGAGCTCGTTATCGAGGCTAAGGTTAGTGCTACTGGTGCTACTTACGGCTCTGTAAACGCTAACATCGTTGCTGAAGAACTTCAGAAGAAGGGCTTTGAGATTGATCGCAAGATTATCACAATGCGCGACATCAAGACAGTTGGTGACTTCGAGGCTACAATCCACTTCCACAAGGAGGTTGAGGTTAAGCTCCCAGTTAAGGTCGTAGCAGAGAACGCTGTAGTTGAGGCTCCAGTTGAAGAGGCTCCTAAGGCTGAGGCAACAGAAGAGAACACAGCAGAGTAATTTGATTTTACAGATTACAATATATAATTAAAGGTAGAATGTTTCGACATTCTACCTTTAATTGTTTTTAGATAAGTAAAGATAAACACTATTGTCTTCCGATGGTAACAACCTAGGTATCATCAGAATATAATAACACATCCGAACGACACCATCTTATAACTTAGTACTGGCGCAAAGCAGAAAGCAACTCGTTATTCTCTGGTTTTGCACCAATTGTTATGCGCAGACAATTCTCACACAAAGGCATATCTGCACAATTTTTAACTACGATTCCCTTATCTAACAGATATTTATATACGGCTTGAGCGTCTTCGAACTTCACAAGCAAAAAGTTTGTTTCTGAAGGATATACCTGAACACATATAGACAAATCCATAAAGGCAGAAATCATACGCTGGCGTTCAAGGATGATGAAGCGTACACGCTTCTCAGCTTCGAAAGTATCGCGCAATTGATCTATAGCCACCTTTTGTGACAATGAATTCAAACCAAACGGCAACGCCACCCTATTCAACATATTCACGAGTTCGCTACTTGCATAAAGCATAGCAACGCCAATAGCAGCACATCCCCATGAATTATCCATTGTATTCAAGACAACAAGATTATCAAACTTTCCTAACCGTGTACGCCATGATAACTGACTACTAAAGTCAACATACGATTCGTCTACAACAACTATTCCGTCGAACATCTCTAACAGTACTTCAACCTCTGCAGGATTTGCAGCAATACCTGTCGGTGTATTCGGTGAACAAAGCCAAATAAGTTTTGTATTCTCATCACATTGCTCCAATACTCGATCAGCATTCAATTGAAAATCGGCATCCAAAAGTACACTTCTATTCTCAACACAATTCAACTCTGCCATCGTCCTATATACATCATACGTAGGCTCAACAATCACAACATTATCAACACCTGGCGTACAGAAGCAACGATACATGGAATCCACCAAAGCATAACGCCCATTTGCAATAAACACATTCGCAGTTTGAACATTCTTAATTTTAGCTATTGACGCCTTCAATACAGCCATCGAAGAGTCTGGATAGCGATTATATGGTGAATTATATGGGTTCTCGTCTCTATCGAGCCATACACACGATTCTGTACGCACCCGACTATCATTGTCTGAGACTTGCATATCCATATTCAACACATTTGTACGTACCAATTCCTTTAATGGTTTCATAAACAACAATTCAAAAAGTTTAACCCAAATATTAACACGCAAAAGTAAGTTATTTTTAGGTATTATGCAAGATTTATTGTACTTTTGTAGGCTATTGAGAACAAGTTTATATGCATACAAAATCAATCCTCATACTCCTACTCATAATAGCACTCGGAGCTTGCACGGAGAAACAACAATCTACGCAAACTCCTTGGGGCGATACGTTCGGAACAGACACCACTACATCGCAGACATTCTCGCTCAGAGACATTCAAGAAAGCGGTGAAATGGTCGTTTTAACTATAAGTGGACCAGACACTTATTACGAATATAGAGGAAAACAATTAGGCACGCAGTATCTTATGTGCGAGAAATTTGCACAGAAAATCGGCGTGTCTCTACGCGTTGACATTTGCAGAAGCGTCGATGAAATGGTCAAAAAATTCGAATCTGGAGATGCAGATATGATTGTATACCCTATTCCGACCTCCACAAAAGGTATAATACCGTGCGGATACAGCACAGACCAAGGCAAACTCTCCTGGGCTGTAAGAGACGACAATACAGAATTAGCAGACAGCATCAAGAACTGGTACAAGCCTGAGATTGCAGCAAATGTAAAACGTGAGGAAAGAGAGTTGTTCTCCATACAAAGCATCCACAGACATGTGTATGCCCCAATGCTGAACACACAAGCAGGCATCATCTCCAACTACGACCACCTTTTCAAGCGCTACGCCCCTATCGCAAGATGGGACTGGCGTCTTCTTGCAGCCCAATGCTACCAAGAGTCGTGCTTCGACCCGAAGGCTTATTCGTGGGCAGGTGCAAAAGGACTGATGCAGATTATGCCCGAAACAGCAAAACACCTCAGACTTGCAGAAAGCGACGTGTATGAACCAGAGCCAAACATTTATGCAGCAGTGCGTTACATAAACGAGTTAAACACACGCTTTATGGACATACGAAACCCTGAAGAGCGCAAATTCTTCATCCTTGCGAGTTACAATGGTGGCTTTTTCCATATACGTGATGCCATGGCGTTGGCAAAAAAGAACGGCAAAAACCCACACAAATGGATACACGTAGCTGAATATGTACTCAAGCTCAGCACTCCGGAATACTATAATGACCCTGTTGTAAAATACGGATATATGCGCGGTAGCGAGACTGCCAACTACGTTAGTGCTATATACAGTCGCTGGCAAAAGTATCGCGGTATCAGAAACACAGCGACCATTACTCCAACCGATGATATTCCAACCATTTATGAACCACACAAGGCAAGTAAGAAGCACCGTTTCAAACTCAAAAACGTTAAAGATAATTAATAAAACAAACACATATTATATATAATTGTATCGTTACGAGAAAATATGCGTACCTTTGCAACTCGATTTAATAATTCACATAAAGTCTAACTTTATTAATTTTCAATTTTTACTAATTTTATGTCAAATTTAAAGAACGTACAGCCATTGGCAGACTTCAACTGGGACGAGTTTGAGAATGGAAGTAGCTTGAACGTAAGCAAGCAGGAGCTTGAGAAGGCTTATGACGAAACACTTAACAAGGTATCTGAGCACCAGGTAGTTGAGGGTACTGTAATCTCTATCGACAAGAAAGAGGTTATCGTAAACATCGGTTACAAGAGCGACGGTATCATCCCTGCATCTGAATTCCGTTACAACCCGGAGCTGAAGGTAGGCGACAAGGTTGAGGTTTATGTAGAGAACCAGGAGGACCGCAAGGGTCAGCTCGTACTCTCTCACAAGAAGGCTCGTCTTAGCAAGAGCTGGGAGCGTGTTAACGCAGCTCTTGAGAACGAAGAAGTTATCCAGGGTTACATCAAGTGCCGCACTAAGGGTGGCATGATTGTTGATGTATTCGGCATTGAGGCATTCCTCCCTGGAAGCCAGATTGACGTTCATCCAATACGCGACTACGACGTATTCGTAGGCAAGACAATGGAGTTCAAGGTTGTTAAGATCAATCAGGAGTTCCGCAACGTAGTTGTTTCTCACAAGGCTCTCATCGAGGCTGAGTTGGAAGCACAGAAGAAGGAGATCATCGGCAAGCTCGAGAAGGGTCAGATCCTTGAGGGTACAGTTAAGAACATCACATCTTACGGTGTATTCGTTGACCTCGGTGGTGTTGACGGTCTCATCCACATTACAGACCTCTCTTGGGGCCGCGTAAGCGATCCACACGAGGTTGTAGCACTCGACCAGAAGATTAACGTTGTTATCCTCGACTTCGATGACGAGAAGAAGCGTATCGCTCTCGGTCTGAAGCAGCTCACTCCGCACCCATGGGATGCTCTCGACGAGAATCTCAAGGTAGGCGACCACGTTAAGGGTAAGGTAGTTGTTATCGCTGATTACGGTGCATTCGTTGAGATCGCTCCGGGCGTTGAGGGTCTTATCCACGTTTCAGAGATGAGCTGGAGCCAGCACCTCCGTTCAGCACAGGAATTCCTCCACGTAGGCGACGAGGTAGAGGCAGTTATCCTCACACTCGACCGCGCAGAGCGCAAGATGTCTCTCGGCATCAAGCAGCTTAAGGAAGATCCATGGGAGGCTATCGAGGTTAAGTACCCGGTAGGCAGCAAGCACACTGCTAAGGTTCGCAACTTCACCAACTTCGGTATCTTCGTAGAGCTTGAGGAAGGTGTTGATGGTCTCATCCACATCTCTGACCTCTCTTGGACAAAGAAAGTAAAGCATCCTTCAGAGTTCACACAGGTAGGTGCAAGCATCGACGTTGTTGTTCTCGAAATCGACAAGGAGAATCGTCGTCTCAGCCTTGGTCACAAGCAGCTTGAGGAGAATCCTTGGGATACATACGAGACTCTCTACACACCGGGTTCTGTACACACAGGCAAGATTACAGAGATGATGGACAAGGGTGCTGTTATCACTCTCAACGAGGGTGGTGAGGGCTTCGCTACTCCTAAGCACCTCGTTAAGGAGGATGGCACACAGGCACAGCTTGGTGAGGAGCTCGAGTTCAAGGTAATTGAGTTCGTTAAGGAGACAAAGCGTATCATTCTTTCACATAGCCGCACATTTGAGGCTGCTAAGGACGAGGTTAAGGCTCCACGCAAGCACAACACTGCTAAGAAGGAGGCTGCTCCAGTTATCAACAATGTAGCTGCAAGCACAACTCTCGGTGACCTCGACGCTCTTGCAGAGCTCAAGGCTAAGATGGAGAAGGGCGAATAATTGATATTTGCATCCATAAATACAATTAATAAGAAGGCGATTGCTCATAGCAGTCGCCTTTTTTTATTGCCATTCAAATCAGACCAACCTCTATGTTAATGCGTGTTAACGAACAAAAATACAACAAATAATTATCGCCATATTTCAAATAAAATCAGTAACTTTGCAAAACAATAATTCAAAACACTTACGTTTCTGTTCTGAAACGTAGCTTTCCAATTAAAATTTTATTTATGTATAGCAAAGACGAACTATCAGATAAGAATACTTCCGAATTGCAGGACATTGCAACCAACTTAGACATTGATGTTCAAGATAACACCAATAATGAAGAGTTAGTATATGCAATCCTTGACAGACAAGCAGAAGTAGAAGGCAATAAGAATCCTTTAGGAGGTACCAAACGCCGTCGTACACGCATTGTCAAGAAAGACACCGACAAAGTGTATACAGTAAATGGTTCTGAAGGAGAAAATTTCGATGTCAAGAAGAATAAAGTAGCAGCAACTAATACCGAACCAACAAAAGTTGTAGAACCCGAAACTACAACTTCAAACGATGAAACTTTATCACCCGAAGAGTTGCTCAAAGCAATTCCTAAACATCGCGGACGCAAATCTAAGAAAGAACTCGAATTGTTGTCGGCTATAGAGGCACGCAAGCAGCAGATGCCTACGGACGAACAAGAAGATGCCGTTCCATCAGAAATATCAAATACTAATACCGACGAGCCTCTTCCCTATGTAGCAGACAGCACTGACATAGAAGACACCAATAAAGACGATACGGATACAAATAACATCAATACAAATGATGTTATACCAGAAGAAGCCTTCCATGGTGAGCCCCATCCAGAAAATCAACTTCCTGATACAAGTTTAATCGAGCAGTTGCAGGCAAAGATAAATGCTCACAACTCTTCAAATGAAGAAGAGTCAGAGATGCCTCACGACATGTATTGGGATGAAGATCCTGCTGACGGCACCGATTTCATCACCGTAGTTGATTTGCCTATTGAAGACCAAGGTGTTGTACCAACATACGACATGTTCGACAATCCTACCAACAACAACATGCCACAGGATCAGGCAGGAGCATATCAACAGCAGGAGCCTGCAGAGCCGCTTTTCGACTTCACCGACCTTATCACAGCTAACGGTGTGCTTGAAGTGATGCCGGACGGTTATGGTTTCTTGCGTTCAAGCGACTACAACTATCTGTCTTCTCCTGACGACGTATACGTATCTACACAGCAAATCAAGTGCTACGGTCTCAAGACCGGTGACGTTGTCGAGTGTCATGTACGTCCACCGCATGATGGTGAAAAATACTTCCCACTTACAAGTATTGACCTTATCAATGGCAGAGAGCCCATGGAAGTGCGCGACCGCATCGCTTTCGAACACCTCACCCCACTCTTCCCAGACGAGAAGTTCAATCTCTGCGGTGACAAGGCTACAACAAATCTTAGCACTCGCATTGTAGATATCTTCTCACCTATCGGTAAGGGTCAGCGCGCCCTCATTGTGGCTCAGCCAAAAACCGGTAAGACAATCTTGATGAAGGACATCGCCAACGCCATTGCAGCCAACCACCCCGAGGCATATCTGATGATGCTTCTTATCGACGAACGTCCAGAGGAGGTTACCGATATGGCTCGCACCGTGAATGCAGAAGTTATCGCCTCTACATTCGACGAGCCAGCAGAGCGTCACGTGAAGATTGCAGGCATCGTACTTGAGAAGGCAAAGCGTATGGTAGAATGTGGACACGATGTCGTTATATTCCTCGACTCAATCACTCGCCTTGCGCGTGCATATAACACCGTATCGCCAGCATCAGGCAAAGTGCTTACTGGTGGTGTGGACGCTAATGCTCTTCAGAAGCCGAAGCGTTTCTTCGGTGCCGCACGTAACATTGAAGGTGGCGGTTCGCTTACAATCATTGCAACAGCACTCATCGATACAGGTTCGAAGATGGACGAAGTAATCTTCGAGGAATTCAAGGGTACGGGCAACATGGAGTTGCAGCTCGACCGCTCACTCTCCAACAAGCGTATATTCCCGGCTGTCAACCTTGTTGCTTCAAGCACACGCCGCGACGATCTGCTTCAAGACAAGACCACACTCGATCGTATGTGGATACTGCGCAAGTACATTGCCGACATGAACCCGATAGAGGCGATGAACACCATCCACGACAGCATGAGCAAAACCCGCGACAACGAGGAATTCCTATTATCTATGAATTCTTAAGATGGAGAAATACATTGAAATCAAAGGCGCACGTGTCAACAACCTAAAGAACGTGAGCCTTAAGATACCACGCGATAAGTTTATCGTTATTACCGGAGTCTCTGGCTCCGGTAAATCGTCGCTGGCTTTCGACACATTGTATGCCGAAGGTCAGCGACGTTATGTTGAATCGCTATCGTCTTATGCCCGACAGTATTTGGGCAGAATGTGCAAGCCAGAGTGCGATTTCATAAAGGGGTTGCCACCAGCTATAGCCATAGAACAGAAGGTAATATCACGCAATCCGCGAAGCACAGTCGGCACCACAACCGAGATTTACGAATACCTACGCCTGCTCTTTGCACGCATAGGCCATACCTATTCGCCAATTAGCGGCAACGAGGTGAAGGTCCACACCGTAGAGGATGTTATTGAATGTACACGCCAATACTCCGAAGGCACCAAGTTTGCCGTGCTCAGTCCGCTTACGTTGGTCGAAGGCAGAGATATAGCCACACAACTTTCTTCGGAGATAAAGCAAGGCTATTCGCGCATCTTCTACAAAAACGAGTTTGTAAGAATTGACGATTTCATCGCTAATACAACTGTATTGCAATCAGTAAATGTTGCAGACATCTTCATCCTCATCGACCGAATGAGTGTCAGCAACAACAAAGATACAATCTCACGCCTTACCGACTCGGTAGAGACGGCTTTCTATGAAGGCAATGGCAGTTGCCGCATTGTTTTCTTCCCAGCCAACCTCGTCTACGACTTCTCTACAAAGTTTGAAGCCGATGGCATGACTTTCGAGAAACCAAACGACAATATGTTCTCGTTCAACTCGCCTGCCGGTGCTTGTCCGGAATGTGAGGGCTATGGCAAAGTGATTGGAATAGACGAGAACCTCGTTATACCCAACTCCTCGCTCAGTGTATATGACGGTTGTGTGCAATGCTGGCATGGCGAGAAGCTCGGCATGTGGATGAAGGAGTTCTGCCGACGAGCAGCCAACGACAACTTCCCTATCTTCACCCCCTACTTCGAGCTGACCGCAACACAGAAGGCAATGTTGTGGCATGGTCTGCCGTCTGACAAGCACTTAAGTCAAAGAGAGCAAGTGAGCATTGATGCCTTCTTCCAAATGGTGAAGGAGAATCAGCATAAGATACAATACCGCGTACTGCTCAGTCGTTATCGTGGCAAAACAATATGCCCCAAATGTCATGGCACCCGACTGCGCCCTGAAGCCACATGGGTAAAGATTGGAGGCATGAGCATCACCGAACTTATCGAGAAATCGGTAGACAATCTGAAGGCGTGGTTCGACAACCTTGTATTGGAAGGAAACGAGAAGAAGATTGCCGAGCGACTGCTGCACGAGATCACGAGTCGCCTGCAGTTCTTGCAGGATGTGGGTTTGGGCTACCTCACACTCAACCGTCCATCAAACACATTGAGTGGTGGCGAGAGTCAGCGCATTAACCTCACAACAAATCTTGGCAGTTCGCTCGTCGGATCGGTATATATTCTTGATGAGCCGAGCATCGGTCTGCACAGCCGCGACACCGACAAACTCATACACGTGTTACGCGAACTGCAGAAACTGCATAACACAGTAATTGTTGTAGAACACGACGAAGAGATAATGCGTGCAGCCGACTACATTGTCGACGTTGGTCCTGATGCCGGACGTCTTGGTGGCGAAATTGTGTTTGAAGGTTCTATTGAGGACATTCTCAACCAAAGCGCTGATCAGCAATATGACAATTCCAAAAACAATAGTCACACCGTGCGCTATCTTACCGGACAGGACATTATTCCTGTCCCACAATCGCGCCGTCCTTGGAACATGTCGGTAGACATAAAAGGCGCACGCATGAACAACTTGCGTGGCATCGACGTGAAGATACCGCTGAACGTGATGACCGTAGTCACAGGTGTGAGCGGTTCGGGCAAGTCATCGCTGATAAAGGGCATCCTATACCCTGCCCTCAAGCGCCATCTCAACGAGGTGGCTGACATGCCAGGCGACTACTCTTCGCTCGAAGGCGACTGGAAAAAGCTGGCACACGTAGAGTTCGTAGACCAGAACCCGATAGGCAAAAGCACACGCTCGAACCCTGCCACTTACGTGAAAGCCTACGATGCAATACGCCAGCTTTTTGCCGACCAGCCACTTGCCAAGCAGGAGGGCTTCACAGCGCAATACTTCTCGTTCAACGCCGAAGGCGGTAGATGTGAGGAATGTAAAGGCGCAGGAGTTGTGACGGTTGAGATGCAGTTCATGGCAGACTTGGTATTGAAGTGCGACGCATGTCACGGACATCGTTTCAAGAAGGAAATCCTTGACGTTCGATATCACGGCAAGAATATATATGATGTGCTTGAGATGACCGTCTCGGAGGCAATCGCGTTCTTCACCGAGTATGGCAACAATACCATCGTTACGCGTCTGAAGCCGTTGGAAGATGTCGGCTTGGGCTACATCAAACTTGGTCAGAACTCCTCGACCCTCTCCGGTGGTGAGAACCAGCGTGTAAAACTCGCTTACTTCATCAGTCAGGAACGTCAGGAGCCCACGATGTTCATCTTCGATGAGCCAACAACCGGATTACACTTCCACGACATTCATCGCTTGCTTGACTCATTCAACGCTCTCATAACACGTGGACACACCATTGTAATCATCGAGCATAACCTTGATGTCATTAAGTGCGGTGACTATATCATCGACTTAGGTCCTGAAGGAGGCAACAAAGGTGGAAACATTGTTTGTTGCGGCACCCCGGAGGACATCGTGCGTTGCAAAGAAAGTATAACCGGATATTATCTGCGCGAGAAGCTCACCAATAACAATGTTTAAACGCTTGTTTCATTGCGCTAAAGTGCTTGTTTCACAACGCTAAAGTTGAACAAATGTAACATTAAAGCAGAACTCAAGTCATGGTGTACCGAACGCAACCCATCCGAGTTCCGTACGCAACCGACATAGACCCCGACCGCAACTTGATTAGGTTGCGGTCGGGGTCTATCATACATCTACCACTTTAAAAGCACTAAACAAGCAACTAACAACGAGATAATATTCAGTCGCAAAGGAAATAAACGTTAAAAAACTACTACAACATCCGAAAAAATATTCTTAAAAACACTTGCAAATAAAGAATTTTATGTAAGTTTGCATACGACAAACAATAAACCTAAAACTATGATATACGTAACCTTACCTACTACCACGGAAGAAAAGCGATTAACGTACTATCTTGCTATGGAAGAATACGTTGCACGACACATGGATAGCGACGATTATTTCTTCATGTGGCAAGTGCCCCCTACCGTTATATTTGGTCGTAACCAGCTAATTCAGAGCGAAGTAAACTTGGAATACTGCCGCACACATGGCATAAAAACATTCCGTAGAAAAAGCGGTGGAGGCTGCGTATATGCCGACAAAAGCAACATTATGTTCTCGTACATTACGCATGACGAGAACGTGAACCTCACGTTCAGCAAATATATAGGTATGGTCGTAGAGATGCTTCGCAAACTCGGAGTGCCGGCAACAGCAAGCGGACGCAACGATATCATGATTGGCGACCGCAAGGTGTCGGGCAATGCGTTCTACCACATACCCGGTCGAAGCATCGTACACGGCACTATGCTCTACGATACCAATATGCAGAATATGGTCGGAGCCATAACACCTTCGGACGAGAAACTCGTATCGAAGGGCATAAACAGTGTCAGACAGCACATCACGCTGCTTAAAGACCACATCGAGATGGACATTGAGGCGTTCAAGGCATTCGTCAAGAACGACCTCTGCAGTAGAGAGGTGGTACTCGACAAGGCTGCAATGGACGAGATTTCGCGCATCGAAGAGGAATACCTAACGTCCGAATTCATCTACGGCAACAACCCCAGATACAACATACAGCGCCAAGGCAGAATAGAAGACGTGGGCGACTTTGTCGTGAACATCGAGATGAAGCACGACGTAATAAAGGATGTGGACATCAAGGGCGACTACTTCCTTGTGGGCGATATCGGACAGCAGGTGATAGCTCCGCTCATCGACCGACATCTCACTAAAGAAGACCTCGAAGCAGCCCTACCCGACCGACTCGACGATGTTATACTCAATCTGAAGAAAACCGACTTTGTTGAGCTTCTACTTAATAAATAATGTATAAGAAATAAACCTAAACACTACTAATATGGAAAAGAAAACATGTCTCTATGACAAGCACGTAGCTCTCGGAGCTTTGATGCAACCGTTTGGCGGATTTATCATGCCAATCCAGTACTCGAACATCACCGACGAGCACAACGCCGTACGCCAGCATTGTGGCGTTTTCGACGTGTCGCACATGGGCGAAGTTACAGTTAAGGGTCCGGACGCAGAACGCTACGTAAGCCATATCTTCACTAACGACGTGCGTGGAGCTGAGCCTGGCAAGATTTTCTACGGCATGATGTGCTACGAGAACGGTGGCACCGTTGACGACCTCTTGGTTTACAAGATGGCTGAAAACGACTTCTTCCTCGTTATCAATGCTGCAAACATTGACAAGGATGTAGAATGGATGAAGAGCCACTTGGAAGGTTTCAACGTAGAGTTCGAGAACCGCTCAGAATACTACGGACAACTCGCTGTGCAGGGTCCGGAGGCAGAACAAGTAGTAGAGGAAGTGCTCGGATTGGAGTGCAAGGACCTCGTGTTCTATACAACAAAGACTATCGACGTTGCTGGCGAGACAATCATCATAAGCCGCACCGGTTATACTGGTGAGGACGGATTCGAAATCTACGCTTCTCACGCTTTCATCAACGAGCAGTGGGATAAGCTTATGGCTTCTGACCGCTGCAAGCCTTGCGGACTCGGTTGCCGCGACACCCTGCGCTTCGAAGTTGGTCTGCCGCTCTACGGCGACGAACTCTCAAGCGAGATTTCGCCGGTAATGGCAGGCTTGAGCATGTTCTGCAAACTCGACAAACCTGAGTTCATCGGCAAGGAGGCTCTTGCTGCACAAAAGGCTGAAGGCGTAAAGCAGAAGGTGGTAGGCATCGAGCTCAGCGACCGCGCTATTCCACGTCACGGCTATAAGGTGCTTCACGATGGTGAGGAGATCGGCGAGGTAACTACCGGCTACCACACCATCTCTTCAGACAAGTCGGTCTGCATGGCTCTCATCGACGCACGCTTCGCAAAGCTCGGCACAGAGCTTGAGATTCAGATCAGAAAGAAGACCTTCCCGGGCGTTGTTGTAAAGAAGAAGTTCTACGACAAGCACTACAAGAAGTAATTGCAGAACAATTCATAGGAGGGTATGGCATCCTTGCCATACCCACGCAGCCTATCTGCGCACCCCTCTACGCAGTCCCGTCTGCGCACCCCTATCTGCACACCTTATAATACAAGAATAAAATTTAAACTAAATAACAATTAAAAAACAAATCTATTATGGCAAAAGTAATTGAAGGACTCTTCTATTCAGAGTCACACGAATATGTAAAGGTTGAAGGCGATTTCGCTTATGTAGGTATCACCGACTATGCTCAGCACGCATTGGGCAACGTGGTTTACGTTGACATGCCTGAGGTAGACGACGAGGTTGAAGCCGATGAGGACTTCGGTGCTGTAGAAAGCGTAAAGGCTGCCAGCGACCTTATCTCTCCAGTTTCGGGTACTGTGGTTGAAGTGAACGAAGCTCTCGAGGACAAACCAGAGCTTCTCAACGAGGATGCTTTCGAGAACTGGATCATGAAGGTTCAGATGTCAGACAAGTCTGAGCTCGACGCTCTTATGGACGCTGCTGCATACGAGGAGTTGTGCAACAAAGAATAACCGAAGCACATCAAATCACCCATTGTCAGCTTAACAGCTGGCAATAAACCGATCAAACTATGAACTTCAAAATTTTTCCACAGACCAAGGAAGAAATAGAACAGATGCTCAAGCAGGCCGGCATGAATTCGCTCGACGATCTCTATGCCGACGTGCCTGAGCAGATTCGCTTCCGTGGTGAATACGATTTGCCCGAACCGATGAGTGAGACAGAAATTCGCTCATTGTTCGAGAAACTCGGCGAGAAGAATCGCCGATTGACTGTATTTGCAGGAGCAGGATGCTACGACCATTACACACCAGCTGTAGTGCCGAACATCATCTCGCGCTCAGAGTTCCTCACAAGCTACACTCCGTATCAGGCAGAGATTTCGCAGGGTACACTCCACTATATCTTCGAATACCAGAGCATGATGGCTGAACTCACCGGCATGGACGTATCAAACGCATCCATGTACGACGGCTCTACCGCTACTGCCGAGGCTGCAATCATGGCTCTTGCTTCTACAAAGAAGACCGACACGGTGCTCGTTTCTGCTTCTGTAGACCCGAAGGTGCTTAATGTTGTGAAGACATACGCCCACTTCCACGGCTTCAATGTGGAGCTTATCCCCGAGAACGATGGCGCTACAGACAAGGCTCAGATGGACGCTCGCCTCGAAAAGGGCGGCGTGGCTGGCGTAATCGTTCAGCAGCCTAACTATCATGGCATTGTTGAAGACTTCAGCGGCTTTGCCGATTCATGTCATGCACATAAATCGTTGTTCATCGTAAACAGCGTGGCTGCCGACCTTGCATTGCTCAAAACTCCAGGCGAATGGGGTGCTGACGTAGCTGTAGGCGACGGTCAGTCGTTGGGCATTCCGATGGCATTCGGCGGACCGTCTGTAGGCTATATGTGCTGCACCGAAAAGCTCATGCGCAAGATGCCGGGACGTATCGTCGGCAAGACTGTAGACAATCGCGGACAGCGCGTATTCGTCCTTACATTGCAGGCCCGCGAACAGCATATCCGCCGTCAGAAGGCTACATCGAACATCTGCTCTAACGAGTCGTTGATGGCTCTCTTCGTCACTATCTATATGTCTGTAATGGGCAAGGAAGGTGTGAAGGAGGCTGCTCAGATGTCATACGATGGTGCTCATTATCTGCACGATGCTTTGATTGCAACCGGTTTGTTCTCAGACAAATACGAGCGTCCGTTCTTCAATGAGTTCTGCGTTAAATATAACGGCGATGTCGACCATTTGCAACAGCGTTTCATCGAGAACGGCATCTTAGGCGGTGTGAAGGTTGACACAGACACATTGATGTTTGCCGTTACCGAAAAGCGCACTAAGGAAGAAATTGATAAACTCGTTAATATTGCAAAGGAGGAAAAGCTATGAACAATCGTCTTTATGGAAACTTGATTTTTGAGTTGTCTAAACCCGGACGCCGTGGCTACTCGCTCCCTAAAAACGAGTTCGGACATCACGAGGTGCCGACAGAAATGCGTCGCAGCGAAGATGCTAAATTGCCGGAGTGTGACGAACTGACTGTGGTACGCCACTACACCAATCTTAGCGCAAATAACTTCGGTGTCAACAACGGCTTCTACCCTCTCGGTAGCTGTACAATGAAGTACAACCCTATCATCAACGAAGAGATTGCCGCTTTGCCACAGTTTGCAGCATTACACCCATTGCAACCTGAGGATACATGCCAGGGCGCATTGCAAGTGTACTACGACATGCAGAAGGCTCTCTCTGCAATAACCGGTTTGGAGGAGTTCACACTCAATCCGTTTGCAGGTGCTCACGGCGAGCTTACCGGTTTGATGATTATCCGTGCATATCATCAGAGTCGTGGCGACTTGAAGCGCACAAAGGTTATCGTACCCGACTCTGCTCACGGCACAAACCCGGCTTCTGCAGCTGTCTGTGGTTTGGAGATTGTGGAAGTGAAGTCTACAGCTCAGGGCGTGGTTGACGTTAACGACCTTCGCGGTCTGCTCGACGACACCGTAGCTGCTGTGATGATGACTAACCCTAACACGTTGGGACTCTTCGAGCGCGAGATACCAGAGATACAGAAACTCGTTCATGAGTGTGGTGGCTTGATGTACTATGACGGAGCAAACCTTAACCCGATGCTTGGCGTTTGCCGTCCTGGCGATATGGGCTTCGACGTTATGCACATCAACCTGCACAAGACATTCTCTACACCTCACGGTGGTGGCGGTCCTGGTTCTGGTCCAGTCGGCGTACGTAAGGGATTGGAGCAGTTCTTGCCTGTACCGAAGGTTGAGAAGGTAGGCGATCGTTATCACATCGTAACTTCAAACAATCAGGACTTCAACGTGCATGTTGGTGAGTTCTTTGGCAACTACGCAGTTATGCTCCGCGCATACACCTATATCCTCACTCTCGGCAAGGAACATATACGCATGGTTGGTCCGCTTGCTACACTCAACGCTAACTACATCAAGGAGGCATTGAAGGATGTATATGAATTGCCAATACCAACAGTCTGCAAACACGAGTTCGTGTTCAACGGTTTGAAGGACAAGTCAACGGGTGTGACAACAATGGACGTAGCAAAACGCTTGCTCGACTACGGCTATCACGCTCCTACGATCTACTTCCCGTTACTGTTCCACGAGGCTATGATGATTGAGCCGACAGAAAACGAAAGCAAGGAAACGCTCGACGAGTTCATCGCTGTTCTGCGTAAAATTGCAGAGGAGGCAAAGACCACTCCGGAAGAGGTGAAGACAGCTCCGCACAACACTCCAACCGGTCGTGTTGATGATGTGTTGGCTGCCAAGCAACCGATACTTACCTGGAAGCAGCTCTCCAACTAATTAACCATAAAGGGTGTGTTAAAATAGAACATAAGACAAATAGGGTTCAGCCCGATACATTCTATTTTGGCACACCTTTTTAATATCAACTATAAACAAAATGACAAAAACAAATCTTATCATTATAGGTTCGGGCCCCGGAGGCTATCGTGCTGCACACTATGCTGCACAACATGGACTCACCGTGACCATCATTGAAGCAGCCGAGGCTGGTGGCACATGCTTGAACCGCGGCTGTATACCGACAAAGACTCTCTGTCGAAACGCAGAAGTTATAGACACCATGCAACATGCTGATGTCTTCGGCGTGGCACTTGATGGTTTCCAACTTCAATTCCCGAAAGTTATGGAGCGCAAGCAGCAGGTTGTAGAACAGCTACGCAGCGGCATCGAGACTCTGATGCAGACTCCGGGCATTACCTTCGTTCGTGGTTTCGCTCACTTCAAGGACAGCAAGACTGTTGTTGTAGGCGACGAAGAGTACACAGCCGACAACATTATGATAGCTACGGGCAGCGACTCAAAGTGTCCGCCTATTGAAGGCACAACATTGCCGGGCGTTATCACCTCTACAGAACTTCTCGACATCGACCATATTCCTGAGCGCTTGTGCATCATCGGCGCAGGAGTCATCGGAATGGAGTTTGCTTCTGTGTTCAGCAGCTTTGGTAGTAAGGTGAGTGTGATTGAGTTCCTCAAGGAGTGTTTGCCGGTTCTCGATTCGGACATCGCCAAGCGTCTGCGCCAGACTATAGGCAAGCGCGGTGTTGACTTCTCTATGCAGTCGGCTGTTAAGTCAATCGCAGAGACAACTACAGAGGACGGCAAGCGCCAGCTCACCATCACCTACGAGAAAAAAGGTAAGCCTGCTCAGCTGGATGCAGACGTTGTGCTCATTGCCACAGGACGTAAACCAAACATCGAAGGTCTTGACCTCGAACTCGCAGGCGTTGAATACTCGCCGAAGGGAATCGCGGTAGACGATGATTTCCGCACAAACGTTGGAAGCATATATGCCATCGGCGATGTAAATGGACGCTGTATGCTCGCTCATGCAGCAACCTTCCAAGGGCTGCATGTCGTAAACAAGATTCTCGGCAAAGAGGACGAAATCAATTTTGATGTTATGCCGTCAGCAATCTTCACTTATCCTGAAGCAGCAAGCGTAGGCAAGAGCGAAGACCAACTGAAAGCAGAGGGATGCGAATACGAATGCCGTAAGGGCTTCCACCGTTCTAACGGCAAGGCACTCGCCATGAACGAGACAGACGGCATGGTGAAGTTGTTTGTCAATAAAGCGGACGGAAAACTCCTTGGTTGTCATGCCTTTGGAGCACACTCGTCAGACATGGTGCAGGAGATTTCCGCTCTGATGAGTAAAGGTGCAACAATCACTGACCTTGCAAACGCAATCCATATCCACCCAACCATTGGAGAGATTTTGCATGACATAGCACTATAATGCAACCAACAAAAGACATAAGAAATGGGACTATAGATAATTTGTTCTATAGCCCCATTTCTTTATTTACTGATATCTAAAACTATTGGTTTGATATTAAAACCTTTTTACCATCTACAATGTACGTACCTGGCATAAGGTCGCAATTGCTATCGCCTACATACATACCACTTATATTATACACTTTATGGTCCTTTGGTTGTAAGTTAGCATCTGTAGCAATAATATCGGTAGCTTCTGAATCAGCATTGTAGCTTAATATCTTATTCACCGCATCCTTTGGAATAACAAAGTATGCCCTCATGCCGTTCATCGTATGATTCGTTTTAGATGGTCGGAAGAATCTATTTTCGCTGCCAAGGAACACGTGTGTTCCATCAATGTACAAGTCGGTAGGCTCGTACACGCCTTGCATATAATATCCATCCTTACCTACCTGCAGTGTAGGATTAGCCTTCATAGCTATTTTAACGTCATCAAACACTATTCCTTCTATATCCGTATTAGGTTTTATAAGATATGGTACACCTGCCTCAATATTCTCTTCTGTCTTAAAGAACATTGTTGTTCCCTCCATGTGATCGAATGTTCGCAAGTCTACGTAGTCAACCCCGAATGCCTTTGCTAATTGTTGCTGACTGATATTAAAAGGCAGACATATCGTGTACCACTTTCCATCATTTACAAAACGTCTATTTAACTTGAATTGTACTACCTTATCATCGTTCTGCTTCAGTGTCTCAACAGTCTTTGTATCCTTCTCATCAATATCAAGAGGTGGAATTGAACTGATAAATATCTCTATTTTTTTAATAAAACAAAGATATGCAGCTCTGAGACGGAAAGATATAGCTCCCTCAATACGTTCTGTAAATTCGTACTCACTTGTGCCATTGACCTCTCCTTTACCATTTTCCGTATATATTGTGTTATCTATACCAGTAATAGTCGGTCTTGTTGCTGTACTCTTTTGATCAAAGGTCACTCTAACAATAAAACCTTTGTCTGCATTAAAAATTGGTGCTTCAAGAAAGTCAGATCCGCCTGGTAGATTTGTTAAGAAACCATGACTATCCCTATAACATGTTCTAAGTCTAAAAGGATAAGCATCCCCATTACTTGAAATAAATTGATAGCTTATCCAAACATCATCAGTTTTATCTGCTTTTTGAGTGGTAACTGCTGCAAAGGCTCCATCATGAGCCGAGAATACAATTGTAGGATTACCTAATCTGTCTTTATATATCAAGGTATAGGAGCCTTCAGATCCTTTATACATATCAGAACCGGCATACTTAGCAGTTATAGTTGTCGTACCAAAATCTTTTAGCGTCACTTCTCCAGTTGACGCATCTACAGATGCAACATTCTCATCACTACTTGAATATGCAAGTTGTGCATCAGTAAGTTCAGCACCATTATCAAGCAGAACCGTTGCTGTAGGTAAGGTATATTCCTTGCCTTTGAGTATCGTCAAGGATGTTGAGCTAAATTTGACTGAAGTTGGTTGTAAAGTTGGAGGCTCAGGAGGATTAGGAGGAACTACTTCACCAGTACTTCCATATAATGATATCATTCGAACATCTTGCTTATAATAGTCAGAATTGTAACAAGTAAAGAATTTATAATTGTCACTATAAAGAAGAGATCTTTTTACATTTTTTGCAAAGAAAACATTAACATAATCTGTGAAAAATGTTATTTCAACTTTGGAAGTTTCATCTGGTACATCCTTCAATTTACAAGCATTTGCAGTACCTGCTGACGCATTTGACAAATATAGACCATCTGCAGTTTTCAAATAATAGTAACTACCATTTTTTTCAACCTTAAGAGTTGTAACCTTATCACTTGCCGTTACAATTCCATTGTCTAAATTTACACCTACAGAATTAAAACCCGTTGTTCCTTCCCATTCCGAAAGAGCACGTTTATAATACTCATTAACGACAATGAAACCTTCAGCACTTTCCAACTCCGAAATACTATTGATTCGAGTAAACGTACGTTCCTCTGCACGCACAGACACACTTGCTTCTGTAATCAGGCAAACAAGCACAAACAAATAATTTAATATCCTTAAATTGATATTCATCTAATAATTATGATTAAATTTAAATTTGATGAAGCAAACTCCAACAGGAACAGAGCGCATTTCATCATTTCATAATACGCCACGACCGATACGCACATACGCATCAATCGTGGCACATTGCTTATTGATGCTGCTCACGCAGTAAATCGTTAACTGTCTTCACTGGATTAAATGTTCCGATTGGCACTTCTACAAAGATGGTGCTCCAATCGCTCATCGCACCATTCCAAAGACCTGGAAGTTCGAGAGCCTTCAACTCCTTGCCATTCTTGCTCTTCGAAGAAATAAAACCTGTCTTCTTGTCAACGTACTCTGGCAGATTGAAACGATTGCCCTTATAGTCCTTTGTTGCACAAACAAGATCAACAGGATTGAAGTGAGTGCCTTCTTTGAACATACGTACATACTCCTCATTGTTCGTATCAATCTGACTCGACTCAAGAATCTGTGGACTAACAGTACCGTCACTATTATAGCAGAGGAACGGGCCGCCACCTGGCTCACCAACATTCTTAACTACACCACAAACGCGAATAGGTCTATTAAACTTTATCTTGAGGTATTCAGCCAATTCGGCATCTGTTAGTTCTGCAGCGCCAGCCTTCTTACAGCACAATGTTGTCTCAACGAAACGCAGCATCTCTGCAAGTTTCTCGCGAGAAGGCACGCCAACCTCGAGTTCACGCAGATAATCGAACACCTGCTTCTGTGTGTCAACAAGAACGCCAGCAATAAGCTTCTTGTACAAAACAGTCTCGTCCTTGATTCTATCCGGCACAACGTTGTCGATATTCTTGATGAATACAACGTCAGCATCAATCTCGTTGAGGTTCTCGATGAGTGCGCCATGACCGCCTGGACGGAACAGCAATGTGCCGTCTTCGTTGCGGAACGGAGTACTGTCTGTGTTTGCAGCTATTGTGTCTGTGCTCGGCTTCTGCTCAGAGAAGCTAACGTTGAACTTAACGTTGAACTTCTTCTCCATGTAAGGCAGACTCTCCTCTACTTTCTTCTTGAAGAGTTCGAGATGGTCGTGCGAGACTGTGAAGTGGATGTTCGCCTTACCGTCAGAACAAGCATACAATGCTGCTTCAACAAGATGCTCCTCCATCGGTGTACGCGGACCATCCTCATACTGATGGAACAGCAGCAAACCCTTCGGCAACTGACCATAGTTCAACCCCTTTGCCTCAAGCAGGTTTGCTACAACAGCCTTATACTTGCCGTGCTTAATAAGATCACAAACACACTCGCCTTCGTTCTCCTTACATTTAGCACAAAGAGCCTTCTTGAAAGCAAACTTCTTTATATTTTCAAAGAAGTATTTCTCAAAATCTGTTGTCGGCTCATCATAGTCAGCAGAAAGGAAAGAGAAGAGATTCTTGAACATTCGGCTCGCAGCACCACTCGCTGGTACGAACTTCACAATAGTGTGCTGATCACTAAGATAAGTAGCCCATTCGTTAACGAACTTCTCTACTTGCGCAGAATCAAGCGATAATATACCATTACCAACAGCTGCAGCTGCTTCTATCTTCAAAAACGGAAATCCTTCCTTTATCTCTGTGAGTTGATGTTTGATAGCTTCAGGTGTATTACCCCGCTGTGCTATCTGATTTAAATCTTGGTTAGAAAACATAATATCGTAGTTTTTAGAATTAAAATCAAGCTTTGTTTTAACGCATACAAATGTAAGGACTTTTTCTCAAACGAGGGAAAAAAACACGTAATATTTTATGATTTAGAATTATTATTTATAATTTTGTGGTGTTAATGTCTCAACAATGATAGAACCTGTATATAAAGGTATTGAATAATGCAATTTAAATTATAAATTATGATTAATTTTCCTTGTGCAAAAATAAATCTCGGACTCAACATCACCGAGAAGCGCCCTGACGGATATCACAATCTTGAAACCGTTTTCTTCCCTATTCCGCTATGCGACGCTTTGGAAGTGCAGACTATGCACGAGGCGTTTCCGTCTAAACTGAACTGCGATCTTAAAGTGACTGGCAATAGTGTGTGTTGCAACGAGGAGGACAATCTCATAACAAGGGCATATAATCTGCTGGCAGCCGACTATAACCTGCCACGAGTTCATGCGCATCTGTACAAGCATATCCCAACAGAAGCCGGACTTGGTGGAGGTTCGAGCGACGCAGCCTTTATGATAAGACTGCTGAATGACAGCTACAAACTGAACATCAGCAAAGAGGATATGGAGAAGTACGCAGCCCGTTTGGGCGCCGATTGCGCTTTCTTCATCGCCTCTGAACCTGCATACGCAGAAGGCATTGGAGAGATTCTTACGCCGGTTACGATTACCGATAATAATCTGAAAGGCTACAGCATAGTTGTAGTGAAACCGTCATTGGCAATCTCTACAAAGGAGGCGTTTGCACACATCCATCCACAAAAGCCGAACGTTTCGTGCCGCGACATTGTCGCGCAACCCATCGAAACATGGCGCAACCGACTGACAAATGACTTCGAAGACAGCATATTCCCCAACCATCCCGAACTGGCAAACATCAAAAAGACTCTGTGTAACATGGGAGCGACATACGCACAGATGAGCGGAAGCGGCAGCAGTCTCTTCGGCATATTCAAGGAAAAGGTAGACAAATCGGTATTCGATAAGCAATTCCCCGACTGCAAGGTCTTTGTCCTTGACATTTAATGATTGCAGAACGCAGTAATTCAAGTCTATACATATATTTGTAGCTGACATACAAACGGAATAGAAACTATATAAATTCAAAATAAATGCGCAATACAAACAATACATACAAGACACAAGGTGGCGACAATCTCGTTATCAACGTGAAGGAGAACGCTCCCCTGCTCGAATATCTCATCAATAACGTGAGCGAGAGCCGCTCCAAGCTGAAGGCAACGCTGCAAGGTCGTGGCATTGCCGTGAACGGAAGAATGGTAACTCAGTTCGACTACCAGCTTAAGGCAGGCGACAAGATTACAATCAGCCGCCACAAGAAGCAGAACCAGTTCAAGAGTCGCTACGTTAAGATTGTATACGAAGACAGATGGCTCGTAGTTGTAGAGAAGAATATCGGCATCCTGTCGATGGCAGCAGGCCATTCTTCGCTCAATGTGAAGTCTGTTCTCGACGACTACTTCCTCAAGTCGCGCCAGAAGTGCCGCGCTCACGTTGTTCACCGACTCGACCGCGACACAAGCGGACTTATGGTCTACGCTAAGGACATTGATACAGAACAGATATTGGAGCACAACTGGCACCAAATTGTTTACGACCGCCGTTATGTAGCTGTTGTAAGTGGCGAGATGGAGCAAGAGAATGGTACCATTGCCAACTGGCTGAAGGACAACAAGGCATACATAACCTATTCGTCACCAACTGACAATGGTGGCAAATATGCTGTCACACATTTCCAGGTACTCAATCGTACTACCGAACACTCACTCGTAGAGTATAAGCTCGAGACTGGTCGCAAGAATCAGATACGTGTACATTCTGCCGACATGGGGCATCCTGTTTGTGGAGATGTGAAATATGGCAACGGAGACGACCCATTGCACCGCTTATGCCTACATGCATACATGCTCTGCTTCACACATCCTGTGACTGGCGAACCAATGGAGTTCTCTACCCCTATCCCAACCATATTCAGAAGTTTGTTCTAATCATATGAGTAAATCTGTGCCTAATAAATTAGGCACAGATTTTGCATATTGACTTATGAACAATAACAACAAACATATATACAATTGGAGGTAAAGACTATGGCATTTATTGATTACTACAAAATACTTGGCGTAGACCGCAACATTCCACAAGACCAAGTGCGCGAAGCTTACCGCAAAAGAGCTAAGCTATTCCATCCGGATCTGCACCCTAACGACCCGAAAGCAAAGGCAAAGTTCCAAGCGCTAAACGAGGCGTATGACGTTATTTCTGACCCTGAAAAGCGCAAAAAGTACGACCAATATGGCGAACGCTGGCGCGAAGCCGACGCTTATGCACAACAAGGCGGAGCTGGCGGTCAGCAGTATTGGAGCAGCAACGGTGGCGGTTCGCCATTCGAGGGCTTCGACTTCTCAAGTTTCGGCGAAGGCGGAGGAGGCTTCTCAAGCTTCTTCCAAGACTTGTTCGGCGCAAAAGCAGGTCGCACACATAGCCGCACACGCAGCTCGGCACGACAGAATACGGGCGAGATGAACGCCAACGTGAATATCGATCTATACACAGCCCTACTCGGCGGCGAGGTTATTATACAACTTGGTAATGGTTCAAAGATAAAACTGAAAGTAAAGCCAGAAACACAAAATGGTACGAAGGTTCGCTTGCGTGGAAAGGGATACGACCGAGGCGACGGCACTATGGGTGACCTCATCATCACATACAATGTGAAGCTGCCCACAAACCTCAGCGAACGACAAAAACAGCTGCTTAAAGAAATGCAGCAAAGTTAGATACAGAAACCCATTCTTCATAAATGAAGAAAAAGCAATAAGGGTGACAATGTGCGAAACATTGTCACCCTTATTATATTTTGAGATAATTAAATCTTACCTATGAGGTTTCGATTTACTTTACCTTCTCTACGATAGCCTTGAAAGCCTCTGGGTTGTTAACAGCGAGGTCAGCGAGTACCTTGCGATTAATCTCGATACCAGCCTTGTGAAGAGCACCCATAAGTGTAGAGTAGCTCATATTCTCAAGACGAGCAGCAGCGTTGATACGCTGAATCCACAATGCACGGAATGTGCGCTTCTTGTTACGACGATCGCGGTATGCGTATGTGAGACCCTTTTCCCAAGTGTTCTTCGCTACTGTCCAAACATTCTTTCTTGCACCATAGTAACCCTTGGTGAGCTTCAGGATTCTTGTTCTCTTTGCTTTTGAAGCAACATGATTGACTGATCTTGGCATAGTTTTTTCTTTCCTTTAAATGTTTTGACTAATAAAATTAACGGAGGCAGAGCAAATCACGAACCTGCTTAAGGTTGCTGTTGTCTACGATTGTCTGATGAACCAGATTTCTCTTCTGCTTCTTTGTCTTCTTAGTCAGAATGTGACTGTGATAAGCGTGATGACGCTTAATCTTACCTGTACCGGTAAAGCGGAATCTCTTCTTTGCACCGGAGTTAGTCTTTACTTTTGGCATTTTTGTTAATTTTAAATTGTTATTTATTATATGTGGCAACGCATATACCAAGGCGTTACGCACATTTATCATGTTGTCTCTGTTTGCTTATTCCTCGCCTGTGAGAGCTTTGAGAGCCTCTGCACTTACTTTAGCGTTAGCAAGAAGTCCACCGTTTGTCGGCATCTCCTCTACTCCGTTCTCCGTTTCCTTTGCTGAGCGAGCTTCAGCCTCACGCTTCTCGCGATCCATCTTTTGCTGACTCTTTTTTACAACACCAGCTTTCTTTGGTGCGAGATAAAGGAACATCTTCTTTCCATCGAGCTTCGGAAGCTGTTCGACCTTTGCATATTCCTCAAGATCGTTAGCAAAGCGCAACAAAAGCACCTCACCCTGCTCCTTAAAGAGGATTGAACGACCGCGGAAGAAAACGTAAGCACGAACCTTATTACCTTCTGAAAGGAACTCCTGTGCGTGCTTCAACTTAAAGTTGTAGTCGTGTTCATCAGTCTGCGGTCCGAAACGGATTTCCTTGATTTCAACCTTAGCCTGCTTAGCTTTCATCTCTTTCGCATGTTTCTTCTGCTGATAGAGGAACTTGCTATAGTCAATGAGTCGACAAACAGGAGGTTGCGCGTTAGGAGAAATCTCCACGAGATCTACGCCTTGTTCGCGTGCCATTTCAAGAGCACTGCGAGTTGCCATAACGGTTGAACCACCTTCACTTACTACACGTACTTCCCGAACGCGAATTTGCTCATTCACGCGGTACTGGTTTTTCATTTTGTCATTCTTCATTAAACTATTTTTGATAAGCTAATTCTTTTAAGCGGGTGCAAAGTTACCTATTTTTAGCCGACCTGCAAAATATTTTTGGCGCTTTTTTGTCATACAACACGCACATCTTCAATAATTTTTATAATTTTGCATCAAAACACGTATAAAAATATGGAGAATGTACATTTTACGGGACTTTCGATAGCTATCAGCACGTTCTTGGTCATCGGACTGTTCCACCCCATTGTCATTAAAGTAGAATACTATTTCGGTGTCCGCCTTTGGTGGATTTTCCTCCTTACAGGCATTGCATTCATAGTAGGTTCCATGCTTATGGCTAATGTCATAGCTTCTTCGATTCTTGGCGTACTCGGAGCCTCTTGCCTGTGGAGCATAGGCGAGTTGTTCGAGCAGAAGCAACGCGTGAAGAAGGGCTGGTTTCCTATGAACCCCAAGAGAAAGGAGGAGTATGAAGACTGAGCTGATACTTGTCGGCAAGACCAACGACAAACTCTACATAAACGGCATTAAGGACTACACGGAGCGCATCTCGCACTACATGCCTTTCAACATAACCACCATCCCTGCCCTTAAGAACACGAAGAACCTCAGCGAGGACCAGCAGAAACAGGCTGAAGGCGAACAGATCCTGCGACTCATACAGCCGTCTGACACGGTTGTTTTGCTCGACGAGCACGGAACTGAGCGCACAAGTATGGAGATTGGTGCATGGCTTCAGAAGAAGCAGCAGACAGCCCGCCGACTTATCTTCGTCATCGGCGGACCATATGGTTTTTCCGATGCCGTGTACAAACGTTCGGACGAAATGATTTCACTCTCACGAATGACATTCTCTCATCAAATGGTGCGACTGATATTCACCGAGCAACTATATCGCGCCTGCACTATCATAAAGGGCGAGAGCTACCATCACGAATAACCAGACAGCAACAGACAAAAGAACAAGAAGAGTGTGCCTAAATGACCTTGAGCATCATACGTAACGGTCAACGCGGATGCTCGTAACAGTCGATGCAGATGCTCGCAGCCTATGATTATTGGCTTTTGACACGCCCTTCTTACATTTTATACTTTCTACTTTTATAATTCGCAGGCGGTCTACACGCCCAGCAATGGGATTATAGACGGCGTGAGCAACGATGTAAGGATGCCATTAAGCGTCAGTCCGAGACTGGCGTATGCTCCGTGTACTGGACTCTTCTCCATTGCCGTAGCCGTGCCCACAGCATGAGCTGCCGTTCCCATAGATAAGCCTTGTGCTACGGGTGATTTCACACGCGCAAAACCCATCGTGCGATAGCCACACACGGCACACATCAAACCAACACAAACCACTACAGCTGCCGTAAGCGGAGGAATACCACCTATACTCTTTGTCACCTCCATTGCAATCGGCGTAGTTACCGATTTCGATGCAAGCGAGAGTATCACTTCGCGCGATGCTCCCATCGCTTTAGCGATGTACACTACAGACACGATACCTACTACGCATCCGATAAACTCACAAAGAAGTATCGGCGTGAGTTGTTTTTTTATCGTAGAAAGTTGCATATAGAGCGGCACACCGAGTGCTACAACGGCCGGACGCAGCCAAAATTCAATCATTTTTCCACTCTGATTGTACGTTTCATAACTCACGCCCGTTACCTTCAGAAACACTATAAGACAGCATATCGACACGAGTATAGGGTTCATCACCACCCAACTTGTCCAACGACGCAGTAGCTTACCCAAAAAATATGTGCCAAACGTGAGTGCTATGAGAAAAAACTCGTTTGAAAAATATTCCATATCCCTATCCTTTCAATTTGTCTTTTGCTTTACCGTAAAACTGATGTACCCAACCCGTAACAGCCAACGCAAGTATGGTTGACACCACCGTAGACACAACTATTGGCAGAAGCTGCGCCTTGATAATATCAAAATAGAGCATGATGGCAACTCCTGGCGGAACGAAGAAGAAACCGATATTACCAACGAGGAAGTCTGAAATACTGCGCACCCACTCAAGTCGTATCACCTTCAACTTCAAAAGCAAAGTCAAAAGCAACATTCCGAGAATACTTGACGGAAGCGGAATGTGGGTGAGATAGATGACAAGCTCACCCAAGGCAAGGCAACCGAAAAGGATTGCCAACTGTCTAATCATCATAATACCTGAAAACCTTTAAACCTAAATGTTATTCTAAATCGACTGCAAAGTTAAGATTTTTTAATAACATGACACAACAAAAGCGGCTGTTTTGTTAAAGGAAAGTACGTATTTTTTATAAGTGATTGAGAATGAGACAAGTTTTTATCTCATAAAAAGAAGAGGTTACGAATTAGAAATAAACAGAATGTAGCATCCTGCTGTGATTTGCATAACCATCCAAAGAACTCTTTCGGTTGCAAAGGTACGATATTTAATCGGGGATAAAGAATGTTTTAAGATTTTTTATCCTCGATTTTTTGCTTGGGTAAATCTGTTTTCATTAAACCATATTCTTCTCTATTCTTTGCTATTTCCATTTCAATCCATTCAAACTTATGTGGCAAGGGTTCCTGTTTTTTGAATGGTCTATTTCGTTTGCATATTCTCATCCTTTCGTGTGTTTTGTATAAAAGTCAGCCGTCGTCGAAGAAAGACAGTCCTCGTACCTCAGACTAACTTCCTCCGACTATGGCACGGCAAGAAAAATCCTTGGCGGTATGCCTTGAAATACTTCAAGACTATACTGCCAAGGACTTTTCTTTGTTTGCCGTGCTGACAACGGCTGACTTTTATAGCCACAACTCGCAGTTCCATTTTTATCGCACAATCCAAACGACATGAAACAGTGGCACGCCACCCTTTCATGTCTCAGTAGTACGGCATGAGGAAAAGTGCTTCTTTTTGTCGGTTGCAGGCTAACCGATCAAAAGAAACACCATTCCTTGATTTGCCGTACCATTTTGTTTGCATACTCCACCGCAAGAAAGAAGTCATTGATGTAAACCCCAACGACCACTTTCATGCTTGGCTGCACAGCCTTGGAGAAAACCCGATGCAAGAAGCATGGACAAGCCATACTCTTCTTTCACCGGAATTTCTCTGATGGCTGTGCCATTCTTGTATGCGATTTCCATTTTCCTAAAAACATTTGCAAGACAGTAATTGTATCCATCTCTCAGAAATGAGTATGCGATAATCGTGCAGTCCAAAAACTTCCGTGAAGTTTCTATTTTCATTTGCCGCTCTGATTTTCTTTCCTCCACAGGGTCTTTCCTTTTGGCATCAACCGTTATCGTGCAGGTGCAAAGGTATGGCAGCGGGCTTTGGAAATAAAAGGTCGAGCCTTCGGTTTTCGAAAAAATCTCCACACCGTTGGGTAGTATTTTTCCGAAAAATTCTGCTAAAATTAGCTGATTAGCTTAAAATGAGCGAGTTGTGAGAGTTTCATCTCAATAGAGGTAATGATTTGGCAATAGTTCAAACTTCTGCAATATGCACATGTTCGCTTGACCAACAACTCTTTTCGATTGCAAAAATACAAAAATAAAATAAGACTATGTAATTTTGGAGCAAAAAATATTTCGTTCTTCAAAAAACTTTTACCAAAGCATACCATTTTACTCCAACTCAATTTTCTCGGCGCATCATCGGCTTGCTCTAATAGCTATGGCCTTTGATGTCTGCCACAACATCCCAACCTATTCATCCGTGTTGGTAAGTAACGGAGACAGTGTCGCCCTCATGATAGTTGTATTTTGCAAGCCTTCCAGTGATGTCTGCTTCTTGCCAATTGTCGTTGAAGAACAATACATAATGTGTCGATTTGATTACCCTATGTATCCCAATGTCTTTATCAATGTAAATCCGTTAGTACAACAGCCTTTCGCTGCTGTATGGAAGTAGAAAAATAAAAATTGGAGGCAAAGACGACAGCACTCAAAAGAGCAGAACAGTACATTGTGTTCTCTCCAACATAATCATCATTCTTGAATAATCTGACAAGCAAATATGACACGCCGATTATAATGAGGATAGCCCATGAATTATAATTGACGGTTCGTGACATACAAACAATTCCCCACAAGAAAATGCCTATAAACAAAGCTGTTTTGAATAGCGAGACCAGACAAAAATCGTCTTTCGATTTCTTACGTTTCTTCATTTTTTACAAATTGAGAATTTGGCAAAATGCGATAACCTTTCAATTCGTCGAACATATCAGCGACTTTTTATCGTTTTTTCAGAAAGGTTTACTAACAGAATCATATACCCTTTAATATTACCTTCCATAGAATTTATGACTATTTCCGATGGATTGTCAGCAAAAGCATTAGTCGTCCTCGTGTCATATTTTGTTGCTCTGTAGGCATAAAGATTCACAAAGACGAATATTTTCCGATTCTCCTCATAACATAAGTATTGCCTAAAATAAAAAGACAACGTGTTACTATCTTTATCAAGATGCTCAATGCAGACATTCCGATAAAGATATTTCTCAACGAGCGAATCCACTTCTTTTATATCGGCTTCGGTCATCTCAACGTATTTTTGCCCTTTTTCCAACACACGTTTCCCATTTGCAAATTGAGCATTCTTTTTCAAAACATGAACTTTGGAACTTCGCTCTTGGTCTTTCGCCCATGTCTTCTCCACCCTATAATTTGGGTTGATTTGTTTGCCTGTGCAAGCAAACAATAGACTCAACAAAAATATTGCCGACAAGCTTATAAATAAAAAATGTTTCATATAAATCTCCTTATCTTGGGTCTAAGAACAATTTCTCTTTACGAACAATATCCTCCAACACCTCATTACTCAATGAGCAAGCTACATTGAGATAATAGTCGTATCCGAATTTGACGAATAGCTTGTGCGCCTTGTTGGATAATTCCACATAGATGTATTCTCTCAAAGCAAGGCGCAGAACATTTGAAATCTGCCCTATAGAAATCCTTTTATTCTCCTCCAACAATGAAATCGACTTTAACAATAGAGAATCTATCTTATGAAATTTCGAGGCCTTGATTCGCTTGGCTATATATGTTTTGTCTGCTTCCAAATATTGTATTATCATATACCTGCAATTGGTGACATCCATTATTGAAAGTACTACATTTATATATCGTTGCTCAACATCCAAGTACTTTTCAAGGGTAAAAGTCTTACCTTCGTAAACAGTACCGATGTCGCTTCTGCTTGTCCACTCGTCCTTTGTATATACTCCATTCTCGCCGTAATTCTCAGAACTATATTTCACTATCTCATGCCAAATCATATCAGCCCCCTTTCTTTTGTGATTTTGTTTGCAAATTTATCTTGAATAAAGGAATAAACGGCAAACGAAAAGCCAATTGTGATGAGATTGAATATTACAAACAAAATGAACAGGATGGTAATAAAATAATATACGAACATTACTTCGGCTCCGTCTGAAAGGCTTATAAACAATAAGAGTAGAGAGGCAAGGCTCGTCAATCCTAAATGCCAAATCAATAGCGACATTTTGTTATCTGATTTGGCAAACTTCCAAGCAAGCAAAGCGGTAGTTACATTCAATAAGCAAACGCAAATAGTCTGAGCAATGCCAGCATTAACTTCCCCATGAAAGAATACGGCTGGAACTACGTGAGCAACAAACGTACTCACGGCTACAGATAGCAAATATTTCTTCATGTCCTTGTTTCTTAGTTTCATAATTATTTCTATTAAGAATAAAATATATAGGCATAAGTGAATTGCTCATGACGAAGATTTCAATTATACTGCCTAAGAATAACTTAATGCAAAAATACAAAAATATCAGCATAAAAGTACATTTTTTAAGTTTTTACAACTTTCAAAATACACTTTTATGCTGATAATGGAATTTTCGGCTACATTTCATTATACATGCTTGTCACTCGGCATACTTTTTATAGTTGGTACACTCACTTTCTGCGACCATCGGGAGCAAAATTTCTCCGCCCTCATGGTGGAGCGAGGAGTTTTGGGGTTCCCAAAACATAACCTCGCTCCCTCCTCTAAGAACAAAAGACGAGACATTTGCCTTTCAGCTCTCCATGCCCAAGGTTGCAGACCTTAATTCTCGCAATTTGCACCAAAAATCAAAGCTGCCACATTGAAGAATAAGGTCACAGATACAAACTACCTTGTTATTGAAGTGTGCAAAGGACAAGGTGATAATATTCAGTGCGCAACTTGCCAAGTGTAGTAATTGTGTTTTGTCGTTTTACTTTGTGAACTATGCCGAGTGTGTTATATGCGCTGTGTGTCCTCGGTATAGTCTGCATAAATCTAATGCCATGCTAAAACACTGCGGAGGTTCGCCCAAGTGGCTGGAGGCGCAAAGCCTCCAAGGAACGTTGCTGCAACCATTTCGGAGAATAGAGCGGTTGCCAATAAATCCACAAGTACATTCTACGGCAGACCAAGTGATGGGTATTTTTCAGTTGAGTAGTTGAGAATATGTTGTATGGTAATGAAAATCAAAGACTTAACTTATCAACAAGTTCTCAACAAAAGTTTCTACACAACACTTCACTGGGCAAAAGAGAAACATAGGCATGAACATTGAGGATTTCTCTTTTCATCATTCTCTTTCTTTTGTTGAGATATTTGTTGAGAGTATGTAGAGCCGTAAATACTTGATATTCAACACTACTTTCTGTATATTCAACAAATCAACAAAAATAAGGGGATTAGTCCGCCCTTTTAATGGCTTAGGACTATCCCCATCAAATAAGCTGCTTCATACCAATGCTTCTGTACTTCTTCGTGACAGAACGACAGCATTAAGCCAACGACAAGAGGACATTCAGTTAATAGCGTTTGTCCCTCCATTGAGTTGTAGGATAATGACACTACCTTTCTCTTTTGCCCCGTACAACCTCTTTATGATTGTGTCACGAAATCGAACAGCACCGTATGAATTTATACGGAAACAAAGGGCAACAATCATCGGGAAGCCATACTGCGTTTGCCAAATGCCCTTGGAAGTTTCCTTTTTCTGTTGGACATCCGACACCAAAAACAAGCCTTCCTTGTACATTGACCTTATCACAGCATGGAGTTTCGGGGCGGTGACATGAAGCATATCAACCAATTCACCCTCAATCATCCACAAGTCTTGCAAGTTGGACGGAATGGAAAACTCTCCATTTCCGTCCATAGTGATTACAGTTCTTTTCATGCCATTCCTCCCATTGTTGGCAAATGCCCCTTGATTCGATTTTCAAAGACTGATATGTCATGCTCCAACTTGGTGCTTGTCACCTTGGCATATATCTGCGTCGTGGTGATGTTCGTGTGACCGAGTATCTTGCTTACTGTCTCAATCGGCATACCGTATTCCAGGGACAATACTGCAAACGAGTGCCTACTAACGTGGTACGAGATTCGTTTCTTGATGCCACACATTGCAGCCACTTTCTTGATGCGCTTGTTGATAGTGTCAAGTCTGCCGATATTGAACAAGTGGCTGTCCTTTCTCAATGGCTTGTATCTCTCAACAATCTGCATCGGAATATCCATCAGCTTGACTTGAAACGGCACGCCTGTCTTTTGACGCTTGGAAACTATCCAAGGAGCACCGTTTATCATACAGATGTTGTCCTCCGTCAGGTTCTTTGTGTCAATGAAAGAGATACCTGTCCAACAGCCAAAAACGAAAAGGTCTCTTGCAAATGCCATGTTTGGGTCTTCCAACTTTATCTCGGTCATGGCGGTAAGCTCGTCCAAGGTCAAGAACTCACGCTCCTTGTGGTCTGGGTCAACGTGGTACATGGCAAAAGGGTTTCTCGGTATCTTGCCGTTGTAGTGTGCTGCCGTGACGATATGCTTCAACGGAATGGAGTATATCCAAATGGTGGACTGCGTAAGCCCTACAACGTTCTTCAAGTACAGGCAAAAGTCACGGATGAACTCCTCGGTAAGCTCATTCATTGCCATGTCGCTGCGCTTGTACTGAAACTTGATGAACTCGGCAACGTACTTTCTTACCACAAGATACTTGCGATAAGTCCTAACAGCTCGGTCTTTGCCCACACGTTTGGCAAAGGTTGCGTTCTCCTTGTCAAAGGCTCTGAGCAATGTCTCGTACTCCATGCCTATGCCTTGATAAGCGTTTCTCACCATTTCAGCGGTAACGAACGCCTCACGGTCGGAAAGTCGTTGGT
>OHMY01000038.1_pt1 | contig 146634 bp, 138 predicted proteins | sample 1569381 | NCBI WGS metagenome assembly OHMY01 (sample SAMEA3879528, study PRJEB24766) | human gut metagenome | biome: human-associated habitat; feature: feces | place: USA | collected 1985/1987
TCACTGCCGATGTCTGTCCTCCCTTGATACGGTGTCCGTCTTCGGGATTGTACTGCATCACCTTTCCCGTGCGTACCTTGCCCGTCCTGTCTATCTGCCAAAAGATAACAGAGCCGTCACGGGTAGCCCCCAAACGGTATTCCTCCAACAACCGCTTCAACACCTCTTTCGCCTTGTCGCCATAGTAGGAAGTAAGGAGTGTGAAGAGGAAACGGAAGAAATTGCTACGCTCGCTTTGCGACTTCTCCACATAGTGAGGGGGAATATAGCCGATGGCTGTCGGCTTACTTTGCTGCTTCACTTTCTTCTGCTCTGCTCTTTGCCTGTCAAAAGAGAAATCATTGGTAGTTCTGTGTTCAGGATGCTCTTGAAAATACTCTTTCGGAGTGTAGTGATACCCACAACCGCTTTCGTGGTTACATCTGCCGACCGATGGATGCAACGGCACATTATTTTCGTCCACGTAATAGACGAAAGAATGCCTGTCTCCGCATTTGGGGCAGGTATGCCGTGTTGCCGTTCCTTTATACTTCTGTAATGAATAATTGCCCATAGCTTAGTCCGTTTTTGATGGTTGATTGTCGGCTGTCCCATCCTGTCCCATTGTCCCACACTCTAAGGGTTGGGACAGTGGGACACTTGGGACACCTGCGTTTTTACTCTCTTTGCTGCGCTGGATGATACGGTTTACGGTGGACTTGCCACAATTCACCTGTGAGGCTATCTCCCTGACGGACTTGCCCGATTGGGAGAGTTGCAGAATTTGGCAATCCCTTTGGCTTGATTCATTGTCGCCCAATTTTTTCAAGTGTTCCTTTTCCGTGGAATAGCCCCTGAACACGAACTGCAAGAAAGCATCCACCTTGTCAATCTCGTAAACGATTACATTATCCGCATCATGAGAGAACGTGCCATAGCGCACTTTAAGCTGCTTCACATAGCGAAGCCCTCCGTCTTGGGCACTTTTTCCAATGGTGAACACGCTGTCAAAGAAATTGTAGAGCCGTTTGCTTCCGGCAAGGTCGTTGGATGTGATGGGACAATCCAAAGAGCGTTTGGGCGTATGTGCCAGGACAAGGATAGAGAGCGCATATCTCTTTTTGAGATTGTTCAGCTGAATCATCAGCCGTCCTGCGGCATCGCCTTTCTCCATGGCGCAACACAGGTAGGTAAGATTGTCAATGATGAAAATCTTGCAGTCGGTCTGCACAGCCATCTGTTCAATGCCGCCTATGATAGCTTCCTCAAAGTTGGCATCCAAAAGCTGGTTGCAGTCAATAGACACCCGATAGATTTTGTCGGGAAAGGTGTAGAGCTCTCCATGCTCGTTGGTATAGCGGAGCTGGAACTGCTTTTCGGACAGTTCAAAGTCCAGATACAGCACATTGTCGGTTCGGGCGATGCGGTCGGCTATCTGCACGGCAAGGATGGACTTGCCCACGTTGGAATCGGCAAACAAGCAGGAGAGTTCCCCCTCGTACCAAAAGCTGTCCCACAGCGCACGGGGCGTAGGCAATAACGATGCTTCAAGAATGGTTTGGTTTGCCGTCTTGATATTCATCATGCCTACACTGTCGGGCATACCGTTATGCGCTTGGGATGCTTTTGTGAGGTCGCCACGTATCAGGTTGATATAGTTCTTATCCTCTTCCATATCATTCACCAGTTACGTGGGTTGGGCTTGCGACGGTGGGAAGAGGATAAGGACTTGTTCAGTTCCTCGTCTGACAACGGTATGGGATTCTTTCGGGCGGTTTCCAGCCACTTGTCCAGTTCGTCACGGTAAAGGCAATAGCGTTTGCCGGGCTTGGTGGCAGGGATTGTCCCTTCTGACAGTTTCATGTAGAGCGTACCCTTAGGGATACCTAAATACTCTGCTGCCTCGTCCACAGACATGGGCACGTGGGTGTCCACCGTTTTGGCATTGTTCACACTGCGCTGCTCGGCGAGCAGGCTTTTCAGGCTCATCACTTCGTCTCGAAGCTGAGCGACAACCTCGGGGAGGTCGTTGAAGGTAAGAATTGATTTTTCCATTCGCGTACTCGTCTCTTTTGTAAGACTTGGCGCAAAGGACTGAAATGATATATCCGTGAATATCTCCACGACACGTCATTGCAAAATAATTCCCGAATAATTAAGCCCAGCCATAAATGACGGGTAAAATTACTCGGGAAACGATGTAAAACAGGCGGTTATGAGTTACCGGATGGTTGTCGTTGGTGTCGTGATTATCCTAATTCCGCACATAATCCTCGGGATAGTGGAAATCAAGTTTGCCGTTTTCGGGTTCATCAATGGGAATTTCCGTCTTTAACGGCTCTACCTTGAAATTCTTGATGGTTGATAAGTCTGTATCAGCAAACGATTTCGGGAAAAGGGCTTTGATGAACTTGGCACGGTTATCCCCATTGTAGTATCTCTTGTACAGGAAACGCTCAGAGATATTCCATACGAAGTGACGGAGTGGAATGTTGTTGATGTCTTTGGTAAACGGTCTTTGTATGGGCTTCGGGGTATAAGTGTTAAGATTCATCCATTTGTCCACCTCAGTACAGATGTGGTTCACGGTTTCTTGGTCGGCAATGCGAGGCAGGTAATAATGGCAATACTCCATGACCATGCGGATGCGCTCTTCCTTTTCCCGTTGCTCTCTGCTTGCGTAATTGGCACGGTTCTTTTCGTGAAGATCCGGGGCGATAGTAAGCTCTATCGGTTGTGTTTGGATAAGTGTCTCTTCTTTTGTCGGGGATGATTCGGGTACAGGCTCAGGGACTGATGTAGGTCCAGGCACAGATGTGGCTTCTTCAAGTGTATTTTGTGACAGTTCTTCCTGCACCTCTATGGCTTCGGCAATCGTTTCTTTCTTGCCGAACTTGATTTTGTAGATTTCGTATGTATCAAAGATAAGTGTCTGAAAGGAGAGATAGAGCAACCATCCCAACAGGTTACAGCATACGAATACTATCCACCTGACAAAGTTGTCTTGGTTGAAGCTGTCCGCTATTACCAGCGTGGCAATGGAAGATATTAGGACGATGGCGAAGCCGACAAAGCCCAAGATGATGTATTTGTCCTTGATTGATGATTCCATATTTCGTTGAGAGATTGAATGTTCCTGTATTATTTTGTGCAAAGTTAATGCTATTTTTCCCAATTACTGCCCGTTATTTGCGGTTAGAACGGTCTTTTTCAATGTATTTCACGAAATGTCATCATATCATACTCTGTTTCATACTCTGAGGGGCTTATAAATGGTGGCATCAAGCCAAAAACATAGAGGGGCGATTATAGCCTTGTAGCCATAACCGCCCCTCTGAATACCTGTCAATGTGAGACATTTATGCCTCCTTGCGCTTCAAGGTTATCTTGTCCACCACCTGACACATCTGCTGCGCTGCTATCTTGGAATAGATTTGTGTGGTGGTAATGTTCTTATGTCCGAGATAGGCTTGGATGACAGCCATGTCCGTTCCCATTTCCACGTGCAGGCTTCCGAAGCTGTGGCGGGTACAGTGAAAGGTGATTTTCTTGGTTATCCCTGCTGCCGTGAGCCACCGTTGGAGTGGTCCTTGCAGCATCTTGTCCTTGAAATCCTCAAAGATAAGTCCCTCGCCCCGTTCTCCCAGCAGTCCATAGGCTTCATCACTGATGGGGTTATGCACTATTTCTTTGGTTTTCTGCATACGGGTGGTAACGAACATCCTGCCGTTGGTGTATGGTTGTATCTGCTGCCACGTGAGCTGTCTGATGTCGCTCTTTCTCAGTCCCGTAAGACAGGCGAAAAGAAAAGCTTTTTTCAAGACCTCCTCCTCACAGGGTGTTTCGGCAAGCCGTATCAGTTCCTCTTGGCTCAAATGCTCCCTGATGGTGGGAATGCACTCGATGCGGTCTAAGAAGCCGTTTGGGTTCTCCTTTATCTTCCTGTCACGGTAAGCGGTGTGCAGCACGGCACGGAAAGTTGACCAATAGCCTGCTGCGGAGTTGATGTGCAGCTTTTGGTTGGTGTGGATGGATTGGGGTGCATCAAGCAGGTATTCCATGAACTTGCGGCACAAATCCACATCCACCTCCTCAAAGGTGCATTTGCCGTTCACGAACCGCTGGAAATGCTTGTATACGTGCTGCCACTTGATATTCTTGCGGTCAGCCAGTCCTTTGAAATAGGCAAGGAAATCGCCCTTCATCTTGGTCTTGTCAAAAAAGCCGTTGTTTTCATTGAAAATGGCTTCGTAGCGCTGGTTGCGCAGGATGACCGCTTTCTTCATCATGCGTGCGTTGAAGTCCCGTTCCTGCTGGTTTGCAGGTTTGGCGAAGATGTAAATTCCTAAGGCTTCACGTGTAATCACTCTCATGGTGACATTGTCACGGTAGCCGGGATAGTAGTCAAGGCATAGTGAATACTGTGTCCCGTTCTTAATCTTGCGCTTACGCAAGGTAACTGTTTTGCATTTACTCATAATAATTATGTTTTAATTGGTTGTATACATTTTGGAGTTGTATCCATGTTTCCGATGGCAAAGGAACAACGTGAAATATCCGTGAATACCTCCACGATACATCATTTTGAAATAATTTTCGATAATCCCGATTTTTCACGGTTATTTGTTCCTTTCAGCCATGACACGCTCCACATCTGAGCGCAAAAGCAGGTTTTTCACACCCACCTTTATCTTTTCGATGTGCTTCACCTTGACGATATGGCAGATGTTGGCTGACGAAAGACCATAGATTTGCTGCACCTGCTCAACGGTATAGTAGCGTTCATCGTTCACAAGGTCAGTTCTGCGGAGTTCGTTCAAATGTGATTTGGAGTAATAGGTACGCCCGTACTCTCTTTTAGTGGGTATCTTATGGCGATAGGTGTAGGCACGGAGTGCGGTCGGCTTCATGCCGAACAGTTCCTCCACCTCCTCGGTCAGTAGCCAGTCGGTAATTTCGCTAATATCAACTGCCACACCGAAAAACTCGTCAATATGCTTCTTGCTGTAATAGTTCTTTCCTGCGATACGGCAGATGGGGATATGGTTACGCTTGGCGGAAGTGTAAAGCCATGACTGCTTTACCTTAAAAAGGGACATCACCTCCTCGCCCGAATAGAAGTCCAACACTTCTTCGCTTTCCTTTTCCCTTTTTTCTCTTTTGGCAGGTAAGGAAGATGAAGATGATTTCCTTGGTGTGGAGGTGTTGCCGGGCAGGATGCGGTGATAGGGATTGCCCTCCAACATCTGCTCGATGTCGGCTCTGCGGATGAATGCCATGCGGTTGCTGATGCGTGAGGCTTTCAGCTTGCCGATGGCTACAAGTTTGTAAATGTACTGTCGGGAACAGCCCATGAGGATGGCTGCTTTGGAAAAGGTGAGATACTCCTGATGCTGTATCTCCATCAAGGGTTGGGCGACTTTGAAGAGGTTGTTCTTCTGCATCACTCTGGCTCGTTTGGCTTCTGCCTGACAAGCCTCACTGCAATATCTTTGCATACCGCTTCGGGTTACAAAGGACTTGCCGCAAAAACTGCATTTTCTGGTTGCTTTCATACCGTTTTATCGTTTAATGGTTCATTTCTTCAATCCTATATCTCTGAAATGGTAAACGGATGTGAACGGAAGTCAACCATTGTCGCTTTTCTACACAGTGTGACTGTTTCCGCATATCGGGGCGGTTATTGTCGCTTGTCGTAAACGGTTGTAAACCCTTGTCAACTGTCTGCACGGTGTGACAAAAAACAAGCCCCGCAAATTCTCCACGTCAGAAATACGTCTCAAAAATATGTGGAAATTTGGGAAGCGACAAATGGCAACCGAAAAGTGTTAAATTTTAGAATATGCTGGTAATTAAAGATTTACACTCGGATATTTCTGATTAGTTTTGGTTGTTCTATGGTTATAAATACATAATCAAAAAGCGTATTCTTCTAATTTGGTTAATGATATCGGGAATGTCACTTTCTTCAAATTATTGCTTTTGGTAAATATACCGTTTATAATTACTGAAATTTTTGATGATGGGTCAAAACATACCTCAGAAACATTTATCCTATTTATATCATTATACTTTGTAGTGTTAGTTATTTCTGTGGTAGTGCTTCCAAAAACAAGCTTTTTTACATTCATTACGGTTTGTGTGGCATCATAGACAAATGGCAAAGTCACTTTACCTGAATTATCCCCCATCAAGATAAGTTCAAGATTCGGATTATTTATTCCGCCATTTATGTTGGCGCATTCAAGTCTCTCGAAATTTTCACAAGATGATATAGCAGATGCTGATATAGTCGCACCAGGTGCTGATACTGCCAATAAAATCCTACATCCATAAAATGCGTTATCACCAATATTGTTACAACATTTATAATCGGCAAAACCAATCGTGATGAAATACAAAACCAAATGCGACTAAAGTTCGCCAGAAAACTGCAAAAACGAAATGTGACAGAAAAATCGCGCACATCATACTCACAGAAATGGCTCTCAAACGTTAATTGAATACGTTTTGAGAGCCTTTCCAATAGAGCGTATCACCATCAGACATTCAACTCAAATTTGACTTCCTCACCTGCCAATAGTCGTTCAGTATTTAGCAGATTGTTTTCATAGATGTGGGCATTCCCCAAAAATAGGGTTATGGACTTCAATGGCAAGTCAATCTGTCTCGATATCAGATACAGATGGTAAATGTCAGACGGCAAGCCTAAACTTGCATCTGAACTGCGTTGATAAGCCGTAAGCACAAGTTCTCCATCCTCGATCTGGAACTGAACCAAAGACAGGCACGGTGCCTGATTGCTTTCAGCATCCGTTGCTCCGAGAAACAGCACATAGTTTTTACTGCTCCTCTTTTCCTTATTTATCTTGGCCACAAGCGGTGGCAGTTTCTCGAAGTATGTAGGATATGAGTTCACAAGGATAGGTCCGACATAGTCCCACCAAGAGATGCCGACTTCACGGTACTTCTCCACATTCCGCTCCCCGTGCGTAAACAAGTCCAGTTCACTCCTCAATTTCTTTCTTGCGAGGTTATGTTCTTCGAATATGTCAAGAAGGTCACCAGGGGTCAGAGACAGCTGCTGATTCAATAGGTATTTTATTGCCCCCTTCTTATTCTGCTGCATCTTCCCGTCCAACAGAATATGCTGTAAAATTTGATGATATTTGTTCATATTTGATAGATTTAGTCTTCTATATAGATAACCATCAGGACGCCTTTCAAATGGCTAAAAATGGCCGTTATTCGCCCCCCCCCGACTTGTTCAAATAGGTTCTGTTGGCGCTGCTCCTCATAGTTGCATACCATCCATTCTTCCTGCTTCCTGCGTGATGTTTTCGACGCGCTTATTGTTCTCTCGATACGGTGAATTGTCCAGCCGTTTTTCTCGGCATACCTTTCAATAGGGCCATATGGGAACATTGTCAGCATGAATTTGCCCTTGACTGTTTCCAGCAACTGAAGGAGTTCTTCCATATTTCTGTCTGAGAACACGCCCTCATAGTGACCACAGTCGCTGTTGATGTATGGAGGGTCAACGAAATGGAACGCGTCATCGCAATCGTATGTCTGGATTACATCGAGAGCGTTCCTATTCTCGATAGTGACATGTTCAAGCCGCCGGCATATCTGCTCGGTGAATTCGTCCTTGGCGTTCTGGACTTTCTTTGGCATACCACCTCCGAAGTCGTACCCGAAAGAGCCGTCCATCATTGACGCAAAAGACATCCTGCACAACGCCCAGACCGCCCAAGCACGTTGGGCTGGGGAGAAGAATTCCGGATAGGCATTTATGTGGGCCGCATGGGCGTGAAGGTCCCGGCTGTGCAGGGTTTTGTCAATCTCTGTCTTCAAGTCTCGATAATAGACTTGCGCCGTCCAATAGAAGTTTGTAAGCTCCATATTGATGTCATTTATGATCTCCGCTTCTACAGGAGACTTGGCGAACAATACGGCTGCCCCGCCACAAAAGGCTTCCGTATAAAGCCGATGTGACGGTATGAGAGGGATTATGTGCTTCAGCATCGTCTGTTTCCCTCCATAATAGGAAATAGGTGTTCTCATATCTGTTGAATTAAAAATTATTGTTACCTTTGTCCCTGTACCACCCATACGCACAAAGCGTCACCATGCAAACGAGGGACTTACTCCCGGCTTTGCGTGGTGACGCTCTTGTGTAAGAGGTGGGTGGTACTATTTCTTACAGGTCGGGAGTTTTTTATTTACAGCCACTCCCAAGGCTGCATCCATTTCAAGTTCAAGGGCGGTCTCTTCTGTACATCTCCCAACCGGACATCACATCCGTCTGGTTTGCTTTAAGCCCGTTCTCCACAAAGGACATCGCAGACACAATCTTGACCATAAGGTTCTTGTCCTTGATGTCCACCGCGGCATCACAGTCATATTGAGCCGCATCGGACACGTGCTCTACATAAGAGCCTGTATTGTTTTCAGAAGGCGGTGCCCAACGGCTAATCATCTGCCTTATCGTCTTCAACCCCAAGTTCGTGTGGTAGTGTCGAAGCGTGACAAACACAGCCCTGTAGCCATAAGCCATCGATTCGAACTGTTTGAAAGCCTTATCACTTGATGGGGTAACCTCTCCCTTATAGGTCGTCCTGCTCAATCTGATGTTGCAGGGATTGTTGTTTCTTATTCCTCTCGGTGCCATACTCTACTCCCATTTATCCCATGAATTGACAAGGTTGATGGCGTTCTGCCTGAATGTCTGAAACTCGTTCCATTCGTTCACATATTCAGCCGCCTTGTCATCGGTCAAAGCGCCGATCTCCATGCCGGCCTTCGCCTGCAGGAGCTGAATCTGGTGTGTCTTAATGGCATCCTCCTCGGTCTGGAGATACTTCGACCGGATGATACCATTCACGAGCTTGTCACGGTTCCACTCATCGCACTCGATGAGCGTGCCTGCGTCAGGCATCGACCCGGTGTAAGAATAACCTTCCATCGGCTCCGATGTCTCATCCGGCTTGTATGTAGCCGGCTTCTCATTGAGATAACATAAAAAATGCGCCCCGTCATATTTTGAGGGACGCATCTGGCGTGGATATGCCACGCTGAACACTTCTGTTGTTTTCATATCAAGTAAACTTATAAAACTTCTTGTTGCGTTTATTGATTTCTATCTTAATAACAGTAGGGGCAGGCAAGTCTTCCTTCGAGAACTCCGTTTCGCATTGCTCTATAAGCACCTTCGAACCGGTGTACGAGAAGTATTCCTCACCTGGCTTAACAAGCACAGATTTGCCTCTGTCATCCGTATAAGAGAACTCCTTACCCTGCCATTCAAAACGTATGGCAAGACACTTCTTCGGAGTGCCGTCATCATTCTTCTCCTTGATGGAGTCTATCACGGCATAATCACGGAGTTCCATAAGGAAATCATCCTCCGACTGCTGCTTCTCCGGGTCAAACAGGAAGTTCTCGAATCTCCTCTGCTGACCGTGAGCAATCTCAAACGGGCATTGGCTTTTGCGCCTGTTAATCTTTGCGCCCAAACGTTCTTTCTTTTCCATATGATACTTTTTTAAGAAATTAATCGAATTTGCATGCATAACCGTTCCGAGTTGCGACGATATGGCTACCCTTATCTGGTCATAGGTAAGACCCATCTTAAGGCCCTTCCTGATTTTCCGCTTGATGTCAAGCACTACATCACGGTTCGCCCGGACATGCCCGTCAGCAAAGATGCGGTACCCTACAATCGTAAATCCTCCCTTTGTAGCCCCGACCTGCCACTTTGGGTTCATCGTGAATTTCAGTTCACGTCCCCAGTATAATGCTATCCAATCAACTACAAGATGCAGGAAAGTCTTATCCTCATGAAGGACAAGGACATTGTCCATGAACCTATAAAAGAATCGGAGCCCCTCCTTCACATACTGGCAGAAAAGTGCTTCCAAATAGGCTTCACCCTTCGAGATTTCAGCAAGGTCGGATTCAGTCTTTGCCGCCGCCTTTTTGTCCGTGATGTACATTGCCGCCAATTTATGAATCAAGTCCGGATTCGATTGCAACCCGAACAATCTTCTGACATCATGGTCAAACATACCAAGCGATATATTGGCATAAATCGTCGATATCTTCAGACCGATTGCTATGCCAGCAGGATGTTCAGGATCATCATTGCCCATAGGCGTCCCTATGCTGCTGTCAATGACTGCGTCAAGGGAATTAAGAAGGACAGGATCCTTTATCTTCCTCCTCAGATAGGCTTTGGGAATGTCATGCAGAATATGTGGATACATCTTTGACACATCGAGATTGGCGAAGGCTTTCAATTCAGGGTGGGTCTTCAGGTCGTGGCTTATAAGCTTCACCATCATATGCTGTCCTCTGCCAGGGATACAGGCAAAGCAGTGTTCGTCAAGGCTTCTGTTTACAATATCCTCTGTACGCGTCAATACGCCCCAATGATAGACGTGATGCCAATATTGAAGCATCGACAGGAACCTCTCCTTCCGACCTTTCTTCTCAAGTATTGTCTTATAGGTGTAATCCTCCGATGAGGGATGGTATGATGAAGTGAGAAAAAGATGAAGAAGGCGATCAACATTTGACTCAAGGTCTTCGTCAAATGCTTTCACCTCCTTCCGTCTTCTTTTCCGTCGTGAAGCCAATCGATGGGCCATACGAAAGTTCTCTTTCGTGCCTATGACTTCCGACAAGTGTCCGTGTCTTCGCACAAGTGTCTAAGTGTTATAAGTGTCTCGTGTCTGCTTTCTCTCACAAGCGCCGTCGAATTCTTACGAACCTACCGGAACCAGTTTTGATATGATGTCTTTCGGCAAGGGCCGGGGTTCATCCTCAAATAGAAGACGGGTGCAAACACAACCAGCCTCCCAAGTAGTGGGGCGACGACAGGTTCGCATTGGAATTCGAGGGCGCATAGTTACCGTTGAAGTACGCCAAGCCATCAATGTCACCATTGTTAGCATTGCCGGAACCGAGCGGAGACCGGAAACCAGAAACCTACCGCCTTAGAGGACAAACCCACCATAAGGCGGCACAAAGGTACAAATTTTACTTAATCCATTAAAACCTCATATTAAAAAACCGCCTGACGGCGGTGATTTTTTTCATCGCCGCCGACGATTTCACGAAGAAAAGAAAGAACAGTATTTCAAAGAACTTGTTTTGCATCCGCCCACGGATGCCTTGGTTTCTTGCTCAACCGCTATCGCGGTCTGCGCGGTTTCTTGGCTTTCGCGTCGCCCCTTACCCCGCTATGAGGCATATACCTTTGGGGTCGGGTCGAAGTCCCCCACGCATTCGCAGAGGGGCGACGACAGGTCCGCAGAGGAATTCGAGGGCGCATAGTCACCGCTGAAGCACGCCAAGCCAGCAATGTCACCACAGCTAGCAGTGCCGGAACCGAGCGGAGACCGGAAACCAGAAACGGCTTTATTGAAATAACATCCATCACCCCTATATGTCGCTGCTGTGGCACCATCCTCTGATGGCATCCCCGCAAGTCCCTGAAAATTGATGCGCTTGACATAGTTCCATGTTTCAGGGGTGGACGGGAGGATCGTCCCGACCTTTATCATGTTGGCCGTCTCTGAATACTTCCATTCTGTCAACGAAGACTTCGCCACATAGAATGAATATGAACCGTCAGCATTGATGACCGCGACAATCCTGTTTTTGCCACACCAAAGATGACCGTATGGGTTCTTCAGCCCGAAGAAACAAGGAATCGGGGCATTATAGACCACGGTTCCGTCAGACTTCTTCACCGCATAGGGAGCGACACCAAGAGCGTCCGCGAGTTCGACTCCGGCAGAATACGGAACCACCGGGTGATAACCATTGTAAGCTTCCCAACCAGGCATCGAGGCCACGCCATAACCAAGACCGCCCTGATACAATCCATTGGCATCCTTTGATGCGCTGAATGAGGTTTGGATGTTTCTGGTACCGAGGATGATGTCAGCAAGTATCATGATGACAGTGTCTATCCAATACCAACCAGCACCCCAGCCCTCGCCGCGTTTGCGACCAAGTTCCTCAAATGTGGCGGTTCCCTTTTCAGTTGCCGCGTACCCAAGCATTGACAGGTTCTCGGCTGACGCATTTCCGGATGTGATGGCAGAACCACCACCGCCACGATACTGTTCAGCGGAACTTATCAGCGAACACAAGATATTGTTTGTCCTGTCAATGATGCCCGAATGTCCGGCAGCGATTGAGAAAACCGGCACATGATAACATTCACGGCCTGGAATCGGTTTCAAGGAAGCCGCCTCATAAAGGTAACTGCCTTCCATCCATGCAGCCACATAAAACGGTGTCCGCACGCCCCACTGGTATTGCCCCATTGTGCCGTCAAGCTTGGCCGCCTCACCGGTGGCGAACTTATAGTGGTTGTTCGGGTCAAGTTTCTTCCTTGAATGGTCATTTCCCACAAGATAACAGCCAAGGCCAAGAAGGGACGGAAGCCGTTTCACATAGTTCAAATCACCACAACGTTCTCCAACAGGAGAAGACTGGTCAAGATTGAACCTGACTGCGGCATATCCGTCATCTCCAAGAAATGATGCAGGGAAAAAGCCATATTCGTTTCCAGACAACGATTTCCCGAAAAGCAGATCACCCGCATCGACCTGGGCGAATTGCTTGAATGATGATAATTCTTTCTTTTTCATATGCGTTGTTATTTAGTATTTTTCAGTCCTTGATGTCACCATTGTAAGTGAAATCATTCATGTTGATTATCTGGAACTCGAAAGAGCCATTATTCCAGGAATCGTCGTCCGAGATGTCCACAATGAAATAACTTGCGGTCTTCGCGGTCAACGTGGCCTTGACTGGGGAACTGTTGCTGCTAGAATCCATAATATATCCGACACCGGTCAACATCACCAGATAGTCATTCGGTTGCAGGTTCCACTTTGTCGGGATCCACACAGTGTACCTTCCGTTGGCGGTCCTTTGGCATTGCAGGGTTCTCCCGTCAAATGTCTTGTAGCTCATCGAGCATGTCCCGTTTGAGGTCCTTCCCGTGACAGTCCCATGCGCAAGGACATTCAATGAACGGCCATAGGACTTTGTAGTTTCGATATTCCCACGGTTGGTGATAAGCCACCCATAAAAGGTCGCGCCTTCCCCTATACCGAGAAGTTCTACGTACTCACGGGATGACAGTACCAGCTCGCCATATTTTGCTCCGTCCTGGAAGAAGTATTTTCCATTTGGGGCAGTAATGGACACCGCACCGGATGACAGCACCCCGTCGTACCGATGAGTCATCACTGTTATACGGCGTCCGTTCTGAGAAGAATCCCATGGGAACCCTCCTGCCGCAATGATCAAGGACCCACCTCCCTCCATTTGAAGGTTATCATGCAGTTGAGCCTCTGATTTTTCATCTGCGCCATCCCATTCCCACTCTCCGCTATAATGTGCGAAAGGCTGGCGGAGCGTGCCGTAGACGATTACATCTTTCAGCGTGCTGTCCTCTATGGCAGCCCCTTTAGTAGTGAAAAGTCCATCCTTGCTGACAATGGTCTCACCCCCGGCCGCGCGGATGCTGCCGTCCGCCATCAGTTGTATCTTCCCGGATGTGTGCTTGATAACACCCTCATCCATAATCCAACCCTCCTTGCCTGTACCAAGCAGAAGGACTTTCGTGGAGAAATTCGCGAATGACGGCACAAGACGCCAGTATCCGGTATTGTTATCAACCGAATCATACGGAGTCTCATTCGAACTGGATATATGGTGTTTAGTACACTGATACACCTGCCCATTGTAATAGGCGAAATCAGCATACGCCTCCCCATCCGCACCGCTATAGAACTCTATGCCGGCGGCCCAAACAATCTGGCGCGTCCGCGCCCCACGCTCACCTTTGTCTCCCTTCTCCGGTGGCTGCTTGTAAGCTATTCGTGTTATATGCTTTAACATCTTTCTGATACACATTATTCTGCCGAAATAATAAGAGTCATGTCACCACCAGCCTTGACCGCGTGATCAATGGTAACCGTAAATGAATCCCCGCCGTCCTGCGATGCGATAGAGTCGCCTGCTGCATCCGTAACAAGGTAATTGAACGTGAAGCCCTTCACCTCTGTCTCCGTCGTCCTCTTGTACACCTTCGGTCTATAGATGATGGACGTCTGGGCCGAGCTGAGTTCTTCCGGAACCTGAGCCCCGGCCGCATTGGTCGGATTGGGATAGATGATCAGGATGTCCGTCTCATCGCTCACTTCCATCACTGCGCTTGAGGACTTGCCGTTATAACTCATCTCACATTTGTACAATTCGCTTGAATTGATATCCGACGCCGTGATGGTAATGCTTGATGAACTCTTGTTCATCGTCTCCCAGCCATCAACGCCATTCACGACTTTCATCTTGTACCATTTGTAGGTCACTCCATCTGTCTTCTCGACACCGCCGATCATCAGATGAGCTGTCGCCTTCAACTGTGATGTGGCGTCATCAACAACACCGCCGTTGTTGATCGTGATATAGCCCATGCACGACTCTCCGTCAGTCTGCTCGATGGCCACCTCGATGGACGCGGACACGACTGACTGGAATCCCGTATTGACGGTCCCCTTGAATTCAATGGTGTCCGAGTCAATGTTGCCGCTCGATGCGATCTCCTTCAGTATCGTAAGTGTCGGCAGCGTAAATCCGTCAACCTTCTTCACTTCGCTCTTGAAGGTACCTGCAGGAATGCTTCCCATCGCTTTGCTAAGCCCAGAAGCATCAAAGACGATGGCAGTTCCGTTGAACTTCCATTCGACACCGGTAGCTGCAGGCTCTATGCGCATTGCTTTCAGCGAGCTTCTTACTACCGGATATATACACGGCTTGTTGGCCGCGAAACTTGGCGTGATTATGTTGTTTCCGTTGGAAATGAACTGCTTCAACGGAAACGTGCTTCTCAACGTACATGTCAGGGAATCACCCTGCCTGACATATTTGATTGTCGTCTGTCCTTTTACTGTACTCATTTCATCTTCTTTTATCTGTTCAACTCTTCCTTTGCTTCAGCCGCCGTAAGGACCTTGCCTCCAAGCGACTTGACTTTTTTCTCAAACGGAGCGGAACTCCCGTAAGTCTGAAGGTCGCTCTCATTGATGATGACATATTCACCATCCGGAGTCCTCTGCCTGAATTCGGCGATTCCGGCATCCTCGGCCTTGCGGACCGGAATCTTTGCATAAACATATCTCATATCTTAAAGTGTTATTACCTCATTGTTGTCACATATCATGGTATCCCCATCTATAAACGCCCCTAAAGGGTCAAGTTCATCCACTTCAAGGGCCACATCCGAAGCATTGGCGAATTCCTCTGCCGGAATCATGATGCTATCGCCATAGCCGAGGTCAGTCCATTCGGCCCCATATACCGCCCTTTTTATGGACCACTTGATGCTGAAGAATCTTGAAGGATTTTCCACGACAGTCCTTCCGACCGTGATCACGCATTCATTCTTCACCATCTCCGCATTCGGGGAGACCTCCACCCCACCATGCACAAAATGCTCGAAATCATATTCTGGATATCTCCTCACCACTGTTGTCTCATCTTTAAGGCAATTATCCGTCGGAGATGACGGCAGAGCCTCGCCTGACAACGCATATTCCACCTTGCAGGATATTTTCACCTGTCCATTGACATAACGGGGATCGATTGTCAATGTGTCTGCATTCTGGCCTGCCTCATAGAACAAGTCCTCATCAGGGTCAATAATCGTCTCCTTTCCGTCAACGGTCTTATACCACCAGTATGCGACCTTGCACTGTCCTGAATCCGGGGTCTTTCCGCCAAGCAGTAATGTCGCCTTAATCGTGCGGACACCTGCATCTGTAATTGGGTTGAATACAAAACTTGCCGGTTTATCGAGAGACAGCGATGCGGCTTCCGCCAGCGAGACGGTTGATAGAGTAGCGGTCGCCTGAATGCGCAAGATCTTGCCGCTCCTCGTATCCGGATACGATGCCGTGAACACGAGTACCTTCGGCTCCAGATAAGGGATGTTCTTCGTGACGGTCAAAGTGCCGTCCTGCGCCACCGAATAGCCGTCCGTCTGGTTCGTGATCAGATAGCGGGACAATTCCCCTGTCAAGTAGGATGAATCCGTAATCTGTCCTACCATGTCCTGAGGTATCTCATACCAGAGGATTCCTGTCAGAGCCACTTTCCCGTTCGCCATTATGCCGTTCGGGTCATTGACATACACCTCCGGTCGGATCACGAGCGGTGTGAGACTTCTGTCTGGAATGTATTCACCCGTCTCGGCGCAATGCGTCTGTGTGAGACTTCCACCACGGACGACCATTGTGGTGGATATGTTCAGAGGATCATAGACGATCCCGATTCTTTTTGTCTTTTTCATATACTGTTCAAATGCCTTTCAAATGTCAAAAAACAACCTCCGCCTCCACGCTTTCAGCGCCGTCACGGACATACGCCCTGCAGATGAACCGCCCGGATGAAACCGGAAGGTCTTCCTGCGTCAGGTCCACACTCCTGCCGCATCCGGAGTGGTCGGCATTCCACACCCCATCTGCCGCAGCATCACCCGTATCCCTGGACCATGTCCAGTCCGAATCAAGAATCTCATCCGTTATGTCATTCACGCCACGACGGACAACTGCCATCAGTGTCGTATCAAGACAGCCGTACAGGAAGGTCTCTCCTGCCGTGCTGTCGATTATCAGTTCCAGTGCCGTGTCGCCGGCTACGAGCAGCCAGTCGGACGAATCGTAACGCGGCTCCTGGAGCGTACCTTCAACGATGCATCGATACTTGCACGACTTGTGATAGACTTCATCCTGGAACTCATCATTGCACAGGTAATCAGTAACGGCTGCACTCCACAGTCCTCTGTCCCGGATAGTCTTCACAAACGTTCCTGTCCCGTCCAGCTGCATGAAGTTCCTGGCCAGAACCGTATCCAGATATATCGACGGACGTTTGCCCAGCGGCAGAGACTTCGGTATCAGGGAATCAGGGATAGAGCCAATAATCAGCTTGAAGTGTGACGGCAGGATGATGTACTGGTCAACACCGTCAAGCAATGCGATCCTTTGCTCCTGGGACGAGAAGTACTGGCTTCTCTGCCTTTCCGTTTGCGTGAAGTTGCCATATCTGGCGATGTTCATATATGGAACCGGAGCTGCGTTCTTTCCTCCGGGGACTGCGTCATCAGCACCGAGCACAATTCTCATGGTCTTCGCCGCCTGATCCACAGAGGTAACCCTGAAATATGATGTCACGAACCCTCCGCTGTTGTTATAGTGCCCCTTGCAGATGTCATCGACATCCAGTTCTATAACATCACCGTCCTCCACCTGCATCGTGAGGATATAGGCGCTTTCGCTTCCCACATCAGCGGTGACCTTGGCGATGGTTCCACCCTCTGTGTTCCACATCTCCCCACCGGTCACGCGGACCTTGTTGTATATGAGTTGCGGGACCTTGAGAAATGACCTCAATGTCAGGGATGACATCTCAGCCGATCCGTCAGAGTCAATCTTCCAACCAGAGCCAGTCTCTATGCCCTGCACGAAGTCCGGGGAGCCGATAATTCCTGCAATGACACGGGCGAACTCGACGATGTCCTTTTTCCTGACCGGCTGGTCAACATAGTCCCCGAACAGCTTGCCGGACCACTTCTCAGAATCCTTTGAGTGGTCGGACTCCAAGGAATGACCAGATTCATCGGAGTACCCGGCTTTTGCCTTTTCCGTGACGGTGCTTACACTACCGTCCTCCTCGTTTTCCTTCGGATGGGTAAGGCTGATATATCCGTCATTGTCAGTGGTTATCTGATCAAGATACGGAAGGTTCTTATGAGTATGGCCGTCTCCGGAGACAACGGAATTCGCACCGCCATTCTGGATGACGGACACTGCGGTTCCTGAAGTAGTACCACCGAGTTCCCTCAGCCTCCTGCTTCGCGGTCTTGCCGCCCTGCTGACTGTTTTTTGTATATATTCCTTTGCCATGGTCATTCCTCCTTTCCTTCATATTCATCCGGGCGAATCTCTATGAATGTCGCGTCAGAGACATCCTCCTTGACGTTGATTTCCTCGCCGCTCATGATGAACTTGACATCCTGTCCCTGAGCCGCATCGACATAGGAAGACAGCCCCTTCGGGTCAATGGAGACCTCCCCGGACAATGTCGTCCTCCTGTCGGCATATTGGCTGTACAGAGTCCCGATCAGCAGATGTTCTGGATGGTCAGTCCTCCCGGCACGCATAAGCTTCTGTATCTGTTCGCCTGTCTCCGATGACATATAGATGCCTTTGGCGGTGGGGCACACGACATCGGCGGTGCCGCATATCGTGTCAAGCTCAAGATCCTCTTTCGCGTCGGCATTCAAAACACCGGAGTACTCCACATCATCCATTGTGTCCTCGTCCAACGTCAAAGTCCTCTTCACCACAGACACTTTCGGAAGTTTGTACAGCTGCCAGCGTATCTTGTCATAGCCGCCTTTGTCCTTGAAATATCCGTCAGCTTCCACAGAGAATCTGTCCACGTCATCAAACGCCCACACACCGTTGTATATCCGGACTTCCAGATAGCCGCCCTTCGGAGGGTATGGTATAAACTGCCCGTCCGGCAGTTTCTTGAACGAGTCGAACATCCAGAAGTCCTTGGTGTCGCCTGTATATTTGTCGGCATAGCGGTACTTGCGGTTCTTTACTTTCTTGCTTCCGTCCGTCCAAGGCTTCCCGACACTCTGATGGTTGCACTGCCATCCCATGACTCCTGTCCCCTGCAGGACATCGTCAGGATCATAGTACGCAAGCCACGCCTCGCCCCATTCAGCTTCGCCTGACTTCCAGCCCCATTTCGACAGGTATTTATCCTCTGCGGTGGACACGAAGCCGTTTCCCGGCTGTCCGTTCTTGGTAAGCCACTCATTCGAGTAATGGCACAGAGCCGTACCCGCCTCATCATATACGACTATCGCGACCGGGACAAAAGCAAACGCTGCATTGTTCTTCACGAAATCATGGTTGCCTGATTCATTGCCGTCGCCTGAATCCGAGAACGGGTTATAGCGGGGGTCGAACAACAGTTCCTGCTGGATACGCAAATAATTGTTCGCAGCATCAGCGGAACCCATTTCCGGAAGATAGACACGCGCCATCTTCATTGCAAGGGTTTTCGGATGTGAGGACGGATGCAGCCCCTTTCTTGTCGGGAAGCCGGAAGCCAATGAGCCGTGTCCACCGGTATAGAACCCTCCGACAACGCCCTCGGTCTCATTGCCTCCGAGCATGGGCTGAATCTTGAAGAACGAGTTGTCGCTTCCGATTTCAGCCACACCCTTGCATTTATCCCTATTCCAAGATTGGAAAAGGGTGTAATCTATCAGGGCATAGTCCCAGTCGTAACCGTGCCTGTGGCTTTCGTCATAGTCGATGTAATATGAATAACAGGTCGGGACGGACATCCCTGTAGGGACAATTCCATTGTTGTATTTGACCCCTGAGCTGTCTGATGTGAGATTTGTCCATTCTGGACCGAATACATCTTCATAGTCAAGTTCCCCATCAATTACATCCGCAGTCGAATATGGGGAGAACGTTATTTTTATGTTGTTGTACACCGAATCGGTGCCAAGCGATGAGTCCTCACCCTGCCAGTCTATCTCCGAAGATGGGTTCTTACTCGTATATAGGCCATTGATGTCATACACATACACTTTCCCGGCGCGTTGTATCATACGCAATCCAAGAGGTTGGAATATCCCCTCGATGACGTCCTTGAACGATGACGCCTCCCCGTCCTCGTCATAGAAGTTCTCCGACGCAATCATCAAAGAGGACAATGCAAGCTGCGTCCCATCCGCAAACTGCGTGGAGATCAGGGATTCATCGATTGAGGTATAATTCAGCCTCGACTTGTCAAGCGCGATATCAAGCAGTTCTTTCAATGTCTTGCGCCCGGAACCGTCATAAGGCATCCTGTCAAGGATACCGAAATCAGAGAAAGTAAGGCTGACCTCATAGTCGGATGTGCTGTCATACGGTTCCTCATAGAATTCAGGGTCCAAGCATCCGCTCCAGAACAAAACGTTGTTTCTATAGACATCGAGACGGATCTGCCCTACCTTTATCGAATAGAGGTCAAGGTAAGTCCTATCTCCGGGTGAAACTATGGTCAATGTCGCGGTGCTCCCGCATATGACATTCTCCTTGGCCGTCTCATTGTACTCTATCAGCAGGGGTTCGTCATCCGGGAATTTCAGGTGCCTGACGGGAAATGCCACGTCGGACTCCTGGAGGATTCTGCACCTCCAGACAACGCCCTTCCTTGAATAGAAGGCTCCCGTATATCTTACCATCATTCCCATGCTATGATCTTCTTCTCCTGTTGTTCTCTCTTCTTTCTATGCCGACCAGATTCCGGCCTTTGATTTTGAACTCCACTTTTTTCTTGCCGCCGTCTTCAAACCCGATAATGGATTTGAGTCGGTCAAGAGGGGCGACCACCTCCGGGTTATGACTCGCCCCGGAATACTCACCGAACATACCTATGGTAGGTCCATAGGCAAGGCCGCCGTCAGCATATTTCGGGATAGAGGCCACAGCCGCCCCGACCGCTGCCATACTGGCCGCCAACGATATGAGGTTGTATGGGAACGGCACACTCTGCGACTGGGCCGCTGCTCCTGCAAATGCCTGCGCTATATTTCCACCGATGACAGACGCAATCGCCGGAAGTGCGGCGGCCACGGCTGAGAGGACATTCGATCCCCATGAGAGCCAACCTGCGGCGTTCTCGCCGACCACCCCTGACAGGCTGTTCGCTATTGATGACATATTCTCAAGCATGCCCGTGGTCTTTTCCCCCTGCGTCTGTGTCGCGTCAAGGCTTGTTGCATACTGAGACCATTGGTTGATTGCCTTCTTTATCGATGCCCGTTCTTCCTTTGTCTGGGCTACAGCAGCCATCTTCTGGAGTTCCTCGATTTTCGATTTTGCTACCTCGACACCGGTTATTCTGGCACGAAGGCTGATTTCAAGATCACCGCCTACGCCAAGCCCGTTCTGAACCATCTTAGAAAGGTCTTCCATCCCTACAAGCTGTACTGATTCCTCTATGGCATCCTTCTTGGCTTTCCATTGAACCATCTGCCTTTGAATCTCACTGCGTTCCGCCTCCCCGGCTTTCTGAAGTCTTGTCTGAAGGGCAGAAAGAACCTTGTCGATATCCTCCAGACTTTTAGGGTCAGCAGGAACATCAAGGGCTTCAAGGGAAGATTCGATAGCCTCTTTCTTGCGCCTGTAATCATTTATCGTCCTCTGGATGTTCGCCCTTTCCTCAGCATTCGCATACTGCAGGACCGACTCGCAGGCAGATATTGCCTGTTCATAGTCCGCAAGGCTGTTCATCACGGCAGGGGTGGAGGCAAGTGCTACACGGGCTTTCAATTCGTCCTTCTCACGCTCGTACGCGTTTATCGTGGCCTGAATCCCTGCCTGTTCTGATTGCGAGGCTCTGTTCAACTGGTCTTCAAGCACTGATATGACCGTTGAATACTCCTCGAATGTCTTTGGAGATGTCGGGGCAGAGATTGCTTTCAGACTATCTTCAATAGCCTTTCTCTTCTTGGAATATCCGTTGATCGTCTTCTGTATCTCCGCACGCTCATCATCACCGGCAATTTTCAGCAGTTTGCCATAGTATGTTATGGCTGTGTCCAGTTCCTGGATTGTCTTCGGGTCTGAAGGCACACTCAACGCCTCCATCTCAAGATTAACAGCATCGAGTTTCTTCTGCCATGCGTTTATGTCCTTCTGAAGTACGGCACGTTCAGATGCGCCGGCTGTCTTCATCAGAGCCGTAAGAGCCTGTATCTTTTTCTCGATGGCATCTATGCTGCCAGCCTTGCCTGTCGTGACACCAGATGTGGCCGGTGATATTCCACGTCCTTTCAGAAGTTTGTCCGCCTCGTCGTTGTATTTGTTCACGATGGAGAAATAACGGTTCCCCTCGGACATCTCCTTTTTGGCCGCGTCACTGTATACTTTAGCCCTGGCCTCGCCATAGGTGGCCACATTGCTTTTATAGGCATCCCCGACTATTTGCTTTCTCTGCCCGCTTACCTGACCGCGACCGAGGACACCGTTCGCTGATGCCATTTTGCCTTGGTACACACCCTCCGCATAATTACGGGCGCTCTTCCGGTCGTCATCCGTGACCTTTTTCGCATTCTCCGCCTGAAGCATCTTCTCTATTGCCGACTGGTACTTCTTCGACGCGAGTTCCATTGCGGCGGCTGCCATGGCTCTTCGTTTAAGGGACTCCACAAATGTCGATTCATTATTGACCAGAACATTCTCGGCATCCTTTACCGAATTGATCCTTACGCCAAGGTTTCTGAACTCATTGGCATTGTCCTTCACGAATTTCTGACGTCTGGCGATGTCCCCGGAGAGTTCCTTCCAAGCCTTCTGCAATTTTCGGTAGGACACAAGCTGTGATGCTATGCTACCAGCCACGGATGATTGGATGGACTTCTGCGCATCCTCTTCTTCTTTCTTGGCCTGCTTCTGGGCTTCGGATTTCTCCTGGTACTTGGACACCAGCTTGCTGATCGCCGTTATCACCCCTGTTACTATCAGAGACGCGCCAAGCGTCATTGACGCAAGCAGCGCCTTCGAGGCGGTGGCAGAGAGGCGGAAAGCTACCGTCAGGCGGTTCTGTGCCGCCGTCCACAATTCAGTCACCTTTCTGCAGGTCACAATTCTGAATGAGCTTGTGGCATGCAGGGTGTTGGACATCTGCTGCACGCCCATCATCACCGCCATCACAGACTGCATCTTCGTCTGAACCGCCATCAGTCTCTCGTTGTCCTTGACGAACATTGACACTATGCCGGAACCTGCTGAATATGCTCCCGTCAATCCTTGCACGCCATTGATGACACCACCTATTTGCGTGGCACCTGTTGAGAGAGCGGTCTGTTCGGTGCGGAGTTCCCTGTACGCCGTTCCGAGACGCTCCATCTCCTGACGGCGTTCCTCGTATTCGGCAGTATTCTGCTTTCCTTCAAGACGGAGCCTGGCCATCTCCTCACGGATGGCCATAATCTGGGTTCTTATGCCAGTATTGGACTGCTTGTACCCGGCAACCGCATCACGCATGCCGGCAAGCGCCCCCTTTTCCTGGTTGAGTTCATTGAGCAATGCGGATGTCTGGGACGTGGGAGCCTTGGCCGCTTTCAGCTGCTGATATTTCGAGGTGAGGTCAGCGACCACCTTCTTCTGGCTCTCTATCAGTTGGATATAGTCAGAGACATCCTCTGCCCCTTCCGTAAGCGACTGCTTTACTTGGTTGTATGTCTGGGTATAGGTTGAAGACAAAGACTCGGCAGCTTTCTTCTGAGCCTCAATCTCGGCATTCACCGACTTGATCTTGTTGATCTGGAAGCCAATCTGCCGGAGCTGACCATCGATGTCGAATGCCTTTCTGTCATCTCCGGACAGGTACGCCTCTGTCTTGGCCTGTTTCAGCCGGTCATATTCGGCACGAAGTTCAGACAGGTTGGATGATTGCGAGGACAGCCTTTCAATAGATGCCGCGGCGTCATTAGCCACAGCTCTTATGCCTGCCGCGACACCGCCGGCGCCATTCGCGACGGAATCAAGGACTGCCTTGTTCCTGGACGCCATCGATGAGGCGATGTTCGCCTGGGCCTGCAATTCCGAATTAACCCTCTGGATAGCCGCCGAAGCCGCTTTCTGCCCGGAGGCCACTGCGGAGACGATCTTCGACGCGACCCCGGATGCGGAATCACGACCAGTGAAATCAATCTCGTATGTGACCTTCTTATTCATCTTTCCAAAGCTCTATCAATTTCTCGAATTCCCTTTTGTCCGCTTCCAGCTCCTCCTTTGTCATCTTTGTCTTTGCCATTTCTGACTTCATGGTTCCATCCCAACCGAATTTCAGGACATCTTCAGGCTTCAGGCCCTTCTTGGCATAAGGCTTCAAGGCATAGTAACAAATCCAACGGCAGCGCTCCCATCTCCCACGCTCATTATCCTCCTGCTTCGACTGCCATTCTTTATAGATGGCACTGAACTCGGTTGGAGTCAGTCCGGAGAACTCCTTTACGGATAGGCCCATCCTCCCGACCGCGACTCCGAGGACAATTTCTATTGGGGTGGGCTTTATGCGTTTTTTTCAGCGTCTCCATCCTTATTTTCATTTGCCCTTTCGGCAAGGGCAGCGGTGATGCGGATGAACTCCTCACCGTCAAGCGCGTCCGCGAATTCCTGGAATGAAAGTTTGAACTCCTCACCGCTCCTGCGGCAATTGGACTTCACCACGTGATACATATATTTGACGGAATCCTCGGTGTCCACAGGCGCGTCAAGGCCGGTCTCCTCCTTGAACGAGAGCATGGCTCCCATTGTCTCACGATATGGATATCTCTTCCCGTTCACCTCGATTTCGAGATTCCCGTTGCTCGTATTCTTTGGTTTGCTCATTATGACTTATGTTTGATTGGATTAAAAGCCGTCCGGGGGAATATCCCCGGATGGCAGAATTTATGATGACTATACGTTAGTGACAGTCTTTGTTCTGACTCTTCCTGTGTTCTCGAAAGACGCGGAATAAGTCGAGTCGTCATCGGCAGGATCATTCCTCTGGAGTGAGGTGATGACAAACAAGCCGACACGGTATTTCTTGGCTTCCTCTCCGGCATAGGCATATTTCAGCTTGACAGGCTCGCCGCTGTCCATCGCTTCAAGAAGCTCGTCATAGGTGGCTCCCTTCTCATCCTTGCAGACGAGGCAGTCGGTAGAGATTGACACCGAACGTTTGGACACGGACTTCTCATCCCAGAGTCCGTCCGTCGAGGTATCCTCACCGGCTCCTGCCTTAAGGTCCTCGTCTGTCTGTTCAGTACCGTTGTAATCCGGCAGGACTTTCAAAGAGCGGGACTTCGTCTCCGCCTGGTCCTGAATCTCGCAGGATGTGCAATGCCCAAGGGCTTTGGTCCCGAGGAACACAATCATCTTGCTTCCATGTACATATCCTTTTTCCATCGCTATAATATTTTTGTGAATAAACCTTTTATGATTGCCCCGAGGCTGAAACGCTTCCACAGCCATTGGGCGGCCACTCCTCCGGCAGTGCCTATAACAACTCCCGCGAGGAACCACTTGCCGCTTCTCCTCTGAGGGACTTTCGGTTGTGTTTCAAGTACCGACCTGTTGACGTTTGATTCCGATTCGAGCGCCATTTGAGAGAGCCTTGAATGTAGCTTGTCAATGACAGCTTTCAGTGAATCAATGGTGCTTTTCTGCCTAAATGTCTGTCTCTCATACTTTGTACATTGTCGGGCGACGCTGTCGCATCTTCCGGTCAACACAATGTTGTCACCTTGGCGCAAGGCTTCAACCGAAGCACGACCGTAGGCCGTCCCATACTTTGCGCCTTCTGGAAGGTCAAGGAGGCTCTGCATCGGTATCGTCTCCTGCACCTGACTCATCGGAATCTGCTCGATGAATGTCGCCCTCAATTCCGTCATCTCCTGATGCAGGCTCTGGAACCTGTACTGAACGCTGTCCGTTACTGCCTTCGCGACCTGTTCCGTTTGGACCTGAAGAGCCTCCTGAAGACTGGAGTCCTCCTGTCTGTACGTTGCCGCTTTTTTTTGCGTGCCGCACGCCACGGGCAGAAGCGCGCTGACCACGAGGAGGGCTGTAAGCCCCCTGATGTGATTTCTCATTCTCTTGTCTGTTTAATTGTTGAGTCAACTGGCTCACCTTTTCCGTAAGGTGGTCAATCTTCAATTCGAGTGTCTTTTGGTTCGCAAGCAACTTGGCGTTGTCCGCCTTAAGCTGAACATTTTCATCCAGAGCCTCCGTGTATTTCTTCGTCAGGAGGTCAATGGATTCCTGAAGCTTGGACAGGACATCAACTTTCCGCTCCTTTCTGGTGGCGAACCAGGTCACGACAGACCCGATCGCGCCACCAGGGAGCAAAAACATGAGCAAATCCTTCAGTATCTCGAAATCCATATCAAAGTCCAGTCAAATCTATCGCTTGCCACGGCAGGGCATTACACTGTCCCGTCTCCTGTGTCCTTACCGCCCGCCGCGGTATTCTGGGTCTCGGTCTTCTTGAACACAGGCGTTTCTCTGCTGTCAAGGACAACGAACTCCTCGCCGAAGGCGATGTTGGTGTCAGCCTTCATGAGCATCTTGAAGAAGTAGAGCTCAGACATGTTGGAGACCTTGTCGATCTGGATGACTGATTCATCGTCCTGAAGGTTGACCGCCGCATAAAGGTTGGTCGTCATCGCGTCAGGAGAGCAGAGTGTCGCCACGATAAGGCCGTCAGGCCATGCAGCCAGGGTCTCGATCTTGATGTCCTTGTATGCCTTGCGGTTGACCTTTGTCTCATCCGTATTCTTTCCCTCACGCGCAGTAAGCTCATCGTCATACGTGTCGAAGTCGTTCACGCTCATAAGGATTCTGAGGGATGGGTTATTGCGGATGGACACCGGGATGGCCTTGCGGACAGCCTTCAGACGGTCTGTCATCTTGGTCGCGTCACTTGTGACGATGACACAGTCACTGTCCTTGGCTGCCTGGGTAAGGATACCGTCAAAGAGCTTGTCATCGCCCTCGCCATATTCACCATTGACATAATGGTCGCCCAACTCGAACTGGACCTGCTTTGACAGGGCATCCAGAAGTGCGTTTTGGGCCTCCGCCGGAAGCTCGGAGAACACAAGGTTCCCCTTAGGCTGCCACTTGCGCCAGATACTCTCGAAAGCGCGTGGATTGAAGGTTGTGAAAGCCATGAAGTCATGCGGCTCAAGGACTTTTTCGCTGTAATTGAAATTGCCTTTCGAGTCTTCAACTTTCGGATCCTCCTTACGCTTCTGGAGCATCTTGCCTGTATGAAGACGAGGAATGGATACTTTCTTCTCGACACCCGGGATGACATGGATCAATCCCTTCCCGACAATCTCATTGCCGGTAGCCGCCACGGTAAGGATCCTCTCCAGAACCTCACCATTGTAGTTTGTGTTTTTTACTACGATTGCCATAACTTGATAATTTTAGTTCTTTCCGTTGTACTTGTTTCGGATTTCCTCCTGACGCTTCGCCCAGCTGCCGTTCTCGACAACAGTGCCGTCTTCAAGAATATCCTTTACCAGCCTCTTTTTCTTCTGCGACTGAAGAATTGCACGGGCGGACTCCGCCTCGGAGGAATGGAGCAGCTTCACATACTTCTCCCTCTGGGTCTCATCAATGCGTCCATCCTTGACGGCAGCATCAACTTCAGCATTGATGGCAGCGTCCTGTGCCGCTTTCTCCTTGCTTTCGAAATCGGCCACCTTTGCCTTCAAAGCATCATTCTCCGCCTTGAGGGAATCATGAGCCTCGGCCTTCCTGGTAATCTCACTCAGTCTGGCCATGATGGCAGCCTCATCAGCGCAATCGCTGAACGGCTGCAACTTCTTGATCTTGTCAAACATTTTGCTTTTGGATTTATGTTGATTATTAAGGGTTCCCACATAGAGATCCGTAAACTTGCCGCATCTTTGCTCCAATGGCAATCCGGCTATGTCCTCCGCATTTATCGCCAGATTATCATACACCTCATCGGCAAAGCCGAGACGGACGGCGTCATCAGCCGAAAGCCAATGATCCTTGCCGTCCATATATGTCGAGCGGATTTCATCAATGGACATCTTTGTCCTCTTGGAATAGATGTCACAGATCATATTCTCTATTTCTATCAGCTGCTCTTGGTAGGTCTTGATCTCATCAGCGTTGCCCCATACTCCGCCTGTAGGCTTGTGGATGAGGATTCTCGCATACCTGCTCATCTTGACTTTTCTTCCACAGGCAGCGATGATTGATGCCGTTGAAGCTGCCAGACAATCAATATAGATGGTGATTTCCGCCTTCGAGTCTTTCAAGGCGTTGAATATCGCGATGCCTGTGCCGACCTGCCCTCCGATGGAGTTGATACGTATGTCTATCCGCTGATAGGTCTTTTCTGCCGCTATGATCTGCGAGATGACATCCTCCGCACGGACATCGGCATAATCGCCGATCTCACCATACAAAAGGATGGTGCATCCCTCCGTGTCCGGATTCGCTATTATATCAAATACATTTTTCATTCTGTCGAGTGCTATTTCACGCAAAATTGGATGCTTATTTCGACCCTTGAAAATTTCGGATTTATCATACCGTCAGAAAGTTGCATCATACCATTTTTATCGTGCATCATAAAACTGGAATTTGCGCCACTTCCTTTATTAGGTCAATTTTGTGTGCGATAAACAACATGGATATGGCCAACAGCAAGTCAGACAACACTCGCCAATGGGCGAAGTCAATGTACATATACGAGAACAGGACACAGCAGGAGATTGCGGATGCGGCCGGTGTGTCCCGTCAGACAATCATACGGTGGGCAAAAGCGGACAAATGGGATGAGCTGAAAGTCTCGATGACGATGACACGTGAGGAACAGATAAAGAGTCTCCAACGACAGCTTTCAGAAATCAACAAGACAATCAGCGAAAGGAAGGCTGAGGACGGACCACGCTATGCCAACGCCAAGGAGGCGGACATCATCTGCAAGCTTACAGATGCCATCAACAAACTTGAAAACGACATCGGAATCCATGACTGCGTCAGTGTAGCCAACAGATTCATAACATGGCTCCGCCCAGTGGATGCGGAACTGACCAAGACATTCGCCGGGGTCTTTGACAAATTCATCAAATCACTTCTCTGACAATGAAACAGATTGACAAAGACGCACTCAAATTTTGGGAAGCTCTCAAGCGGTCGGTGTACGAGGAGACCCCGATCGATGAATCAATGTCCGAAGCGGAGATTGAGAGGCACCGCATGTATCTGGAAAGTCATCCTACTGAATGGATGAGGTTTTTCTTCCCGAACTACGCCAAAGCACCGTTCGCCAAATTCCACATACGGGCGATCAACAGGATAATAAATAATCCTGAATGGTACGAGGTGCTTTCCTGGTCACGCGAGCTCGCCAAGAGTACCGTCATAATGATGACGATAATGTATCTTGTGCTTACAGGGAAACGAAAGATGATCCTGCTCAGTTCCGCCACAGAGGACGCAGCCAAACGGCTTCTCGCACCATACCGAGCGAACTTCGAGTCCAACAGGCGAATCACACAATACTATGGGGAGCAGCGAACGCTCGGCGACTGGGAGGAAAAGTGCTTCAAGACAAAGGGCGGGGCGATGTTCCTCGGCATTGGTGCCGGCAACGCCCCACGAGGACTCCGCAACGAAAGCATACGTCCGGATGTCCTGTACCAGGATGACTTCGACACCGATGAGGTATGCCGTAACATAGACGTGCTTGACAAGAACTGGGACTGGTGGGAGAAGGCCGTATATCCCACACGTTCAATCTCCACACCCACACTCGTAATCTGGGCAGGAAACATCATAGCCGAGGACTGCTGCATCGTCCGCGCCGGCAAGAAAGCCAACAACTGGGACATCGTGAACATACGAGATGAGAACGGGAAAAGTACATGGCCGGAGAAGAACACGGAGGAGATGATCGACACCGTCCTTTCCAAGATAAGCACCAAGGCCCAGCAGGGAGAGTATTTCAACAACCCTCTGACAGAAGGCAAGATATTCCCAAACACAAAATGGGGAAAGGTTCCGGCTTTAAGCCGGTTCCCGTTCCTGGTCATATACGCCGACCCTACGACAAGCGAGGCCAAAGGAACAGCCAAAAACAAGAAAGGTTCCCAGAAGGCGATGTTCCTGCTTGGCAAACTTGACTCCACCCTTTATGTCATCAAAGGGTTCCTCGGCAAGATGACGACGGCGGAATTCATCAGCCATTACTTCACTCTGCACACCTTGGCGAGGGTGAAGTCCGGCAAGGCCGTATATCTCTATCAGGAAAACAACTCCCTGCAGGATCCAGTGTTCCAACAGGTATTCAAGCCAGCTATCGCACAAGAACGCCGCAGGACAGGGATAAATCTTTCTGTAACGCCAGATGCAAGGAACAAAGGCGACAAGGCAACCAGAATCGAGGCGCATCTTGAGCCGATAAACCGTGAGGGACTTCTTGTACTCAACATCGCTGAGAAAGACGATCCGAATATGAAACTGCTCGATGATGAGTTCAAATACTTCACGATGGCCATGAACTTCCACGCCGACGGAATTGACTGCGTGGAAGGCGGCAACTGGATAATAGACCAGAAGACGGCGGAACTTCAGCCGTCTTCATACATCTCATACAAGGCTCTTGCACACAGGAGCAAAAACAGACAATGACATGAACAACACCAACTTCATAACAAAAGAGGACTACCCGTCATCGATACGCACCGAGTTCATCGAGCGCGTCACCAGAGAGGATGAGAACATCCTTGAGATCGTGGAGAATCAGGCGATAGCCGAGATGAAAGGCTACCTGTCGAACAGATATGACTGCGACAAGGCATTCAGCGCGACCGGTGATGAGCGCCACAATCTCCTGCTGATGTTCGCAAAGGACATAGCGATATATCACCTGTGTTCAATCAGGGAAGGTCTTATGACACAGACTCGCATTGACAGGTACGAAAGGGCCGTGGAATGGCTTAAGGGTGTCAAGTCAGGTGACATCACCATCGAGGGGCTTGACAGGATTCCGGAAGACGACAACGCTGACTCGTCCGAGTTTCAGATGAGAAGCGACAGGAAAAGAATAAATCATTTCTGATATGGCAAAGAATAAGAAAAGACGAATAACCACCGGCGGACATGTCGGCAATGTCCAGGCACCTACCATCATCCTTCAGCAGACAAGACGTGGAGGGCTTGACGTAGGTGTCTATATGAGCGCGATACGCTCTGCGGAAGTCATTGACTACCCTCGCAAGGAAAAGCTTTGTGACCTGTATGAGGACGTGAAGCTTGACAGCCACCTGTTCTCCGTATTGAGGAAACAGAAGGCCGCAGTTCTCTCGACACCTATCCAATTCATGAGGGACGGCAAACTGGATGAGGCAATGCAGCAGCACATCAAGTCCCCATGGTTCCTCCAGTTTCTCGGAGACCTGTACGACCACGAATGGGAAGGAGTCGGAGGAACCCTCTTCCAGTTCTACCGGGACGAGCGTGGATGGATTAACTACACGCTCATTCCTCGCAAAAACTTCGATGCCATCAACAGGGTGATCCTTCACCATCAGGGCGACATATCCGGAGAGAGTTGGGATGACTTCGACGATCTTCTTTACATCGGCAAGCCACGGCAGATAGGAAACCTTGCCGTCGCCGCATTCTGGGTTATCCTTAAAAGGAACAATGTCGGGGATTGGGCGGATTTCGCGGAAATCTTCGGACGGCCGATCCGGGAAGGCACCTATAACGCATGGGATGAGGAAGCACGAAAGAAGCTTGTGAACGACCTTGCGGAAATGGGTGGGGCTGGAGTTCTTGTGCATCCAGACAACACGCAGCTCAATCTCATACAGGCACAGAATGTCTCAGGAGGTGGCGACCTTTATGAAAAACTCGGAACCTATTGCAACAACGAGATAAGCAAGGCCGTCACCGGCAACACCCTCACCACCGAAGCCGGGGACAAAGGCACGCAAGCTCTCGGAACCGTCCAGAAGGAGGGTGAGGAGGATATCAACTTCTTCATCAAGCAGAGCATCCTGAATATTCTCAACTATGAGATGACAGACACCTTCGCACGCCTCGGCATCAACACCGAGGGCGGTGAATTCTTCTTCGTCCCTCCGAAGAGCAAGAACAGTCAGGAGAAGGTCAATGTCCTCAAGACACTGAAGAATGACATGATGCTTCCTATCGATGACGACTATCTCTATGAGGAATTCGGAATACCGAAGCCAAAGGATTACGAAGCCATGAAGGAGGAACTGAAAAGCGCCCATTCGGTTCCGGTTTCACCATCAGCACAGGATGGCAAAAAGGATAACAATCCGGCCCCGGATGATGATGGCAAGGATGGCAAGGACGGCAATGGCCAGCCGGAGCCAAAGCAAGACCCGAAAAAGGACCCTGATGGCAAAGGCAAGAAGAAAGGTAACGCCTTCAACCGGATGGTCGGTTTTTTCGTCAAGGCCCTGCAGGGCAGCGGGGCGGATTTAGACTGGTAGTCGATGCCCTGTATCAGGACGCGATGGATGACCACAAGACATCCGTTCCGTTCACATTCGATTCCAGCATCATTGAGAATGCTCTGAAGAACATCCAAAGCCGTCAGTTGGACACCAGGACACAGATTGACAAAGGACTCTTCTCCGAAGTCAACCGAATTCTGGCCAACGGCATTGACATCGCGTATGATGACAAGTCCGGGAACGGCAGCGGATTCAAGAAAGAGCTGCTGACAAACACTGAGGTCTTCGCTGCGTTCAAGGCTCATCGGATGGGCCGTGACATGGCATCAAAGCTTCTGGATGAGAGCGGGAACATCAAACCATTCCGGCAGTTCAAACAGGACACAGAGGGGCTTGTAAACCACCATGTCAATGCGTGGCTCCGGACAGAATATGACACGGCCATAAAGCGTGCACACAGGGCATCGGAAATGAGACAGTTCATAGACGAGGCGGATGTGTTCCCGAATATCGAATGGCTGCCAAGTACGGCTGTCAATCCCCGCGAGTCCCATATGCCGTTCTATCACCATATCTGGCCGGTAGGCGACCCTTTCTGGGATGAGCACAAGCCGGGGGATGAATGGGGATGCCAATGCGGTTGGCAATCCACTGACAGCCCCGTGACTGACAACACCGGACTCGGTGGGGAAGGTATCGCGGAGCCGTCCCCAGGACTCGGAGGCAATCCGGCGAAGACCGGGCAGGTGTTCTCGGATGATCACCCGTATTTCCCGTCCGACTGTGAGCATTGCGGATTCTACAATGCAAGCATAAAGAACCGTCTTGCGGCCGTGTTCTACAACCGCAAGAAGGATTGCTACAACTGCCCCTACATCAAGGCTTGCATACAGGAGATCAACGGAGAGAAAGAACGTATCAAAGAGAACCGTCTGAAATACCGCAAACTGAAACGTGATGACAATTACGAGGATGTGCGATTCAACAAGAATAGTGGAGGAGTTGTTGCTGTGCATAAAGGTCATATCACCCATGATGGTCCAAAGGCCGAAAGATTCTTCTCCGAGAATCTAACTTCCACAGAACTTGAAAAGGAATGTCAGGAACAGCTATTCAAGTCCGGACACCTTGTCATACTGCAGGACGAATCGAAGAGATTCAAGGGGAATCAGCTGCCGGCACTCGATATGATGATGGATGACATTCTGATGGACATCCGCTCCGTCACAGGCCGTGGATGGTATTCAAATATCTTCGTAAAGAAGAACGAGCAGTTGCGTCGTTTCAATGCAAGAGCGGACATCGATGTGAAAGCCGATTCCCTCTGCCTGTACTTCCATAACCCAGAACTATTCGATGAAGTCAAAATGAAGAAATCCATAAATTTCTTCCGATTCTATCGAGATATAGCTGGAAACCTACTCGACAAGGACTTGAAAAGAGTGTATTGTGTTATTAAAGGAGAAGATGACGTTTTAGTCTTTGACATATAGGCATAAAAAAAAGCCGGGTCTCTCAAGGAACACCCCGGCGCGCCTGTCTTTCGACATTGCAAATATAACACTTTTTTCAGAATTACAATAGTTTGAACGGAATTCAAATGATTTTCAAAAGGTTTTCAAATCATGGACAGACTTGAATCGGACATACAACGGATGAAGAAGGATATAGAGACCTTAATCTCCAGGAAACTGCCAGTAGCAGCCGGAAAATATGCCAAGCAGCACTTTCAGGACAACTTCCGCCAAGGAGGATTCGTCAATGGTGGTCTGCATCCGTGGCCACCGGCGAAACGCCTTTCTTCAGGAGAATCCGGAGCGGATTCCCAATACAAGACACTGATGTCCTCACGGAACCACCTGTTCAGCTCGATAAACTACACTCCGGGAATAGCTAAGGTCACCATATTCGATGATGTGGTCTATGCCGCAATCCACAATGAGGGAGGAACTGTCCATCCCAAAATAACACCCAAAATGCGACGTTTCGCATGGGCGAAGTATTATGAGCTTAAAGGCAAGCAAAAAGGCGCACAGAAGCCACGGAAAGGCCCAAAGAACGGGACATCGCAATCAGCTGGCAAACAGCCGGACTCCGGAGAGGCCGAAAAGTGGAAAAGACTGGCATTGACAAAGAAAGAGACATTGACCATCAACATCCCCCAGAGGCAGTTCATGGGGCAGAGCGCCGAACTTGATGCCAAGATATCCGCTTATGTCGAGAAAGAAGTTTTACGCATTATAAATTCATAAAATGGAATCACTTTATTTAAGAATCGCGGAAAGGCTCCGCGAGATCGTTCCGGAACTGGAACACATCGATGAGGATACTGGTCAACTATATCCTGTGCAATATGATGACAGGTATGCCTATCCGATACTTTTCCCATGCTGCCTTATCGATGCGTCCACAACGGACTATAAGGTTGAGAAGTTTCCAGACATGCAGAGAGGGACCGTGACCGTCACAATCAAAGTGGCGTTTCAGTGCGATGAGGATTCGCATTACTCATCCATCGAGAACAACAATACATTTGAACAGATGAGACACAGACTGGCCATAAACAAGAAAGTCGTCTGCGCCCTCCATGGCTATTGCTTCGGGGATGATGTCTCGGCGATGCAAAGGACACAGGCAAGGGCTTACCCTCTGGCAGGACGTGTCAAAGTCTATGAGTCCACTTTCAACGTGAATATAACCGAGGAACTATTCCTGGAATAGCGACAACTGCTCAGCGGTCAGTTTAGGCGCCTTGATTTTGGTGTGGGTGGTCATCTCCGTCTCCGGATGCTCTTTTATGTACGAGCAAAGAATACACATGATCCTGTCCTCCGAAAGAAAGAACTCCTGCTGCGACAAGATTTTCATGGCATCATCGAACCGCAGCCGCTGCTTCTCGGTCCAATAATACCACCTCTGGGCGATTTTTTCATTTCGCGCCTTGATGAGCTCCTTGTTTCGTCCTCTTGGCATACTGATAGTTCAATATACAAAGTTATGGATTTTCAAAGGGTTCACGCTTTCATCTTAACACGGTTTACATGAAAAAGGCGCATCCAACAGGAAACGCCTTATAATCTTCATAGAAAAAATCAAGTCTATTTTTTCGCAGCAGGGGTCTTTTTCTTATGAATTGATGGGTTGACACTTTGCATCCCGTCGATATGCTCGAACAACTGCGGTTCCACATTGGCATGCATAGGGTCAAGGACAAAATCCACCCCCTCTCTTCTGGCCAATTTGGCAGCCGGGACAAAATCGGAATCTCCAGAAAACAGGACTATTTTGTCAACAAAACGCTTAAGGGACAGAGTGGCTATATCCACACCTATTTTCATATCTATCCCTTTCTGGTGAATCTCCAAATAGACATCCTTTTCCGTCAAAGCATCGAAGCTTGACTTGCCGGAAAAAATCTCCTTCAATTTATGCGGATAGATATGCCAATTTCCATTGTCCTTAAGTGAGCCAAGGCGCAACGCGACTTTTCTATGCCTTTTAAGCGCTTCAAATAACGCCGTACGGAAACGATACTCATCCGACCCGCTATAATCTATTGGTTCATGTGAAATAGGGTTATGAGCCTTCTTATTCAGTGGAATGCAATCATAATAGAAGATTCTGTATAGAATGTTATTGTTGCCTACATGACAGTGCGCCATCGTGTACAAATGGTCGGCCACCTCATCCGGGGTCATTGACCTGTCTTTATTATACTGGGCATTGAACCTCTTTATAAAGAAGCCGCCGTCAATCAACACCGCCACCTTGACAGGAGGAAGATTCTGCTTTCCGTTCTTATCCATAAACTAAAATAAAAAAATGCCCAGGGGTCGGCACGTCCATTATCAAGAATTAGCTTTGGAGGCTATCGGACGTGCGTCGCCAAGAGCGTAATCGTACTGCAAAGATACCACTTTTTCTTAATCAAACAAGATAATTAAGAAAATAAAAATTACGTTTTCCCCCGAGATAACCAAGATTCGACATAAAATAAGGACAATTCCACAATCGTAGAACTGTCCTCGTGATATACGAATCTATCTTACTTATTCCCCGTTTTCAAAATCCGCACATGCTTTCTCATAACATTCAACTCTTTCCATTGTCAACGCACAGAAGTCACTCTCTGACCCATTCCTGAAGAACACGCAATCTCCGCATTCTTGTTCTACCGGCAAGGAATCATCCGGCCTATTATCATTATTGTTCTGCATCTTCAGGGACATTGTTTACTATTACTCCACGCATCTCATAGTTGCCCATTCTGACGCACACATTGCCATTCGGCCAATAAGACTTGCAGATGGTCACGCTTTTCCATCTTGGGTTTTCAGCAAGCAGTCGTTCTTGACGCTTCTGCAGGGTCAACACCACTTTGTCCACCTCTTTATCGGTAAGGACACAATGCTCGTATGTGGCCGCATAACAAGCCAATTGCCTTTCCATCGAAAGCAGTCCACTGAAAGAGTTCTGCATTGCCATAAAGTACTTTTCCATCTCTTACTTTCCTTGCTCTTTTGTCTCAATGAATGCGTCAAAAAATCCACAAAACGCCCCCCAACCTTTTATTGCCCGTTCGAGAATAGCTTTTCCATTCTCTGCTGTTTCAAAGCCATATTCAGCCCTCAATTTTCTTAGGCGTTCCAACAGCATATTATATTTCTCTTCTGTTGTCATACTCATTCATTTTATACAGATAAGGGGCAGAATCCATCGCCAGCCCCTTATCCATCATATTACACATTCGCGATATAAAACATCTTGTTAAGAACGGACTGAACCACGCTCCGCAATTCCGGTCTCCGTTTGAAAAGTTCAGTAAAGCATTCCTCCATCTGATGGGCAGAACCATTCAAGGCTATGAATCTGTCAGAATCCTTGACAATCACCACTGAAGTATGTACCTTTCTTTCCGGCTTCGTCTGCGCCTCGTTAATTTCCATTTCCCGAATAAGGGAACCTGCAAGAGTCGTTATGTTCTTCTCCGCCGTCTGCCTGAAAAGCTCATCCACATTAATCGGCCCCATAATTCAGTCCTCCCTTGTCATTGCCGCCAAAGAAAGCGGAATCGCGTGAACCTTGCCATCCTGATCCTTATAGGACACTGAAATGAAGTCACAGGTCTCCACAGGGGAATAGGCATTCCGGATGATGGCCACGCCCTCGGAGAAAAGAGGATCATTCCATTCCGCGGCATACTTTTCAAGCTGAAGCATTGAACTCGCCTTCAGATTCCCCTTGCGGTCCTTGGAGAGCAGCTGCATCACAGCGGTGAACAGTTTCGACGAATCATCATCCTTGGCCAAGGTGGAAAGGAACTCCTTGACCTTTGAGATGCCGACCTCCACCGTATCATCCCAGCCGTCGTTCGTCCTCCTGCCAAGAGAGACCGTGATACCGTCAGCGGTGAAAGAGTTACTGTGGCGATCCACCTTGGCATTGAAGAGTTTCTCTTTGAGTTCAATGAGAGACTCGACGTCAGAGAACACCTCATCCTTTCTCTGTCTCATCAACGAACTCAACGCCACCATCTTATCCAGCGTCTTATGGCAGAACTCCGCCGTAAGTTCCTTATAAGAGTTGACATCATCCTCGCGTTTCTGTTTCTCGGCACGCTCTTCGGCCTCAAGCTGAGCCTTCAGTTCGGCTCTCTGCTGCGGTGTCATTTTACTGATATCCATATCGTTTCTAAATGTTACTTTTCCAACTTTCCCATAACGCCACGTTCCATCCTGCCCTGAACCCTTTCCTTGCATGCTTCAAGAAACATCTCAAGCCCCGTGATCATCTTCTCGTTCTGCGGTGACGGAAAACGGGCATTTAGTTTCTTGTGACGGTCAAGCAGTACAAGAGCCAACTGCTCCGACTGGATTCCAGGGATGACCGTTCCGTCATCAAGTTCCCGGATAAACTGAACCACCTGCTCATTCCCGGTGTATGATGTCACCCCGTCAGCGAATCCCAGACATTCACGCATAATGTAGCAGTGGGCACCTCCATATGTCTCATCATACACCACCCGAATCGTCTTCTCTTCTGAAGGATAAACACAACCGTCCAATGTGACTTTCTCCACAACCGGCATATCCCCGAAATAGTCGCGATACACCAACGCCTCCAGCTGCTCCTCGTAGACTCCCTTGACCATCTTCCCGTTGACCACTTTCAGAAGGACTTTTTCAAGGGCGTCAACCACCCTTCTCGTCCAAACTTTCAATCCCGGCTTGGTCCTTCCGAGGCGTTCAACCTCTTTGATCCTGCCATAAACTTCATTGATGCACCTGTCCCTTTCCAAGGCGACAAGCCTCACAACATCCTGTTTCGAATACATCTTTTCCATAAAAGCACAATTTTGAATTGATAAAACTTGGGAGGAGGTCGGGGACTCGAACCCCTGTGCATCCGCTGCTTGCAACGTGGATTTTTCGGATGCGAATATGTCCTGGCACCTCCCCATACGCATTTTAATTGACTTACATAAGAACACCTCCTTAACTTGGCAATTGATTCGGTTTTCTGGTGATATATATCGGGAAAGTCCGCATTACCGGTCTTGTCTCCACCATTTGAGTTTTTGGCTTTCTCAAGATTGCCTCCAGCTTCGGAATCAATGATTCCAGTTCCTCAATCGTCAGCATCCCGAAAGGCTTTCCGGCTATCCTGCTGTTCTGGCAAAAAGCATTCACCTTATCGAAGTCTGTGGTATCCACACCTAACTGCTGAATCCGCTTTAAGACAGCCGAACGCATCTTCTTGCGCCTGAGCACATAATCATCACGACTCTCCGACTGATGCCTGCCGCTCTGAATGCAGTCACACATCTCATCATACTCAGAATCCTTCATGTCTTTCAATGAGGTTGTCCGCCCCCGCGTGAACTGTGAAATCAGATCATCCTTGTACTGTTCGAGGTCAATACCCTTGGCCTTGCACAAGGCATAGAACCTTGAATAATTGCGTTTTTTCTTTCCCATACGATAAATCATTAAATTGGATCAGACCAATACTTCTTCGCCCCTTCATCCCAGATTGTCATTTCTCCTGTAGTTCCGACAAAACGTCCCTTGCTGAATGCCTTATACCCTTCAACCCATATCTTACAGGAGGCGTCATACATTGCGCTTATCGCAGCACGGCCTTCCGGCTGGCGTCCTCTGGTGCGGCTGACGAATATCAGCATCTTGTTCTTATGCTTTTCGCAAAACGCTCTGAAATCCTTATATGTCAGTCCCATGAACTGGAATGAGTCGAGGACGACAAACTTCGGAGAACGCTGCTGCGAAATTTTTTCATCCAACTCCTGTAGCGACATATTCGCCAGCTGGAATCTGCTCCCAAGTTCACCCATGCCATATCGGCGAAGTGTGTTCTGCATCGTCAAGCTCACCCCTTCCTCCCGTGAGTTATAGAGGACTTTACCGAATGCAGACAACTCCTTGCACAACGACACCACAGCCGAGGTCTTGCCGTTGCCGGAATTCCCCCAGATGAACCAGATGCCGGTCGTCTCAATCTCCCCGACACACTCATCCCATCCGCCACCGAGACGGATCGTGTCGAACTTGATTGTGAGTACCTGTTTTGCTGATAGTGTGCGTGCCATTTGAATGCCGTTTGAAAGGGTTTTTAAAGATTTTAGAGTCTTGATGCAGCCGCTATCCTAAGCTGCTTGTGGATTGATTTCTTGACGCGTCTGAGGTCAAATTCCATCTGACTGTTCCGAAGCTCTACGGATTCACGAATCACCGATGCGATAGCCTTGTCATCGGAAAGGCCATTGTTCCTGCAGATGGCATTGACCTCATATTCGGTAACCCCGGAGAGAGGGACAAACTTTCTTCCGATTCGTGAATACAACTCCTCGTATCCCTTTTTGTCGAGCTTGAGTCCTTTTGTCATCCTCTTCTGGATGAACGGGGTCGAAAGGAACACGATGCCGCATTTGTCTTCAAGGGCATTATACAGGCTGATGAAATAGTACATCACGGAATCCGTAAGTTTGTCACCCTCATCGAAAACAAGTAGGGGTCTGTTCATCTTGACGAGCTCATCAACGATTCGTGTCAGGGTGGCGCGAACAGTAAGCCCCTCATTCCTGATGCCTATCTTCTTTGCGAGCTCTTCCACGAAGTCAGCCTTGTGCATATCCTCGGAGCAACCAAGGACAAACACATTCTTATGTGTCTTTGAATATTGGAACGCCGCCGTTGTCTTCCCGATTCCGGCAGGGGCCACAATCCAAGACACGTTCTGGTACTGCTGCGCGTCAGCAAGAAGTGTTTCGACATCCTTGAACGCTGAAGTCTGGCAAATTTGCCACCCCTCAGATTTCCCGCTGCTGACAGCAGCCTTGATCCGGAGGAACATTTCATCGCTGATTCTTTCGAACTTGCCGTTTACGACAGCATTGAATGTTCCGGGGCTTGTAACCCCGTGCAAGGAGTTTGCTGCCTTCGCCTGACTTGCATATCTCGCAGCATAGTCAAGAAGCATCCTCTGGATGCCTTGCTTTTCTTCTAATGTGAGTTTCTGTGCCATAATATTGAATGATTTGCTATGTTCTACTTATTGCATCGAGAGGGTTATAATCCATATTGCTCATTTCCTTATTGAAAGGCCCGATGTCAGTCGTGTCCGGAGAATCTTGTGGTGTCACAATGGCCACTGCATCAGCGAATGTCTCGAACTCACTCTCACTGATTCCTTTCAATGCAGGTGTCGTCAGACCATTCTGCTCCGGAGCCACCCCATACTCAATTTCAAGCGAGTGGTTTTCGATTCTGCGCTGAACCCTCATCCTCTTGTTTTCCGAGTCGTTCTGCCTTATCAGAGTCATATCACCGTCTTTCTGTTCCTGAATGTTCCTATGGACCGTCAGGTACGGATAAGCCGAAGTGACGTATCGCAGTCCAGTTGCTGTCTGCTCAAACAGCATCGCCATATCCATTTTCATCGGATCAAACTTCACTATGAATTCCTTTCCAGTATTTACCTTTCTCCACTCATAGTCCGGCTTGCCGTCAGCGGTCAGAACCTCGTAAGTGTATTTGCGCTTCTGATACTGGATGGATATGCCGTCGGCAGTGAATTTTGACGGCCGGTCAGTCCTTATCCAGAACAGGTTCACCATGTCTATCTGCGACACCGCCTCCGTTTCCGGATTTACACTTGCCTGGTAAGCCGCCAACCTGCCATTGACCGCATTCCACTTCCTGCGGGCTTCCACATAGGCGGCAAGCAGCTCATCGTATGTATAAAGGGACTCCTTGTTCGCATCCACGAATTCCCGGTTTATCTTCCACGCATCCTTTGCTGAGATGTTACCTCCGGTGAATCTCCAGTCCTGTCCGAGGATCTGCCGTTGGAACTCCCCGAAAAGCCGCTCAATCGTCTTCGATTGTGGGTTATAAGGAGAGGTTGTTCTGGACACATGCGATGTTATGCTTGCAAAGAACGCCTGTGCGACCTTCGATGTCTGTGCACCCTGGTTATCCGTGACTATCTCGTATGGCTTATGCCCGGATGTTTCAACCGCCATTCGAAAGGCTTTATACTGGAGGTCAAAATTCTCGGATTTTCCGATTGCATAACCAAGCAGAGTGTCATTGAACGCGTCCGCAACCTCATACACAAACGCCGTCTTGACAACCAGTTTCCCGCCTTCGTAATCCTTATAAAACAGGTTCAGTTTCGTACCGTCACCATACCAGAGAGAATCTCTCATCGTTGGCATCAATGTCTTGTTATGGCGTGAATAAATCTGCTTTGAGGCCAACTCCCCATATACCGCATCATACCATTGCGGCTTGATGTCCGGACGCTCCAGGAACTGACGCAGCGAGTTCTCCGAGCGCAACGGCTTCCATCCTTTCTTTTCGGCGATGCCGTTATACTCCTCAAACAGCTGTGTCAATGTATATACCGGGGTCTTGCTTCTCCGGAGAGCGATGATTTGCCTTTCTCCGGCCTTGGTAATCTTAAGGGTGTTGGTGTTTCCGAATTTGCCTGATATCAGACACACATACCCGGTCTTTGCGTATTCACGCATCTTGTCACGCAAACGAGCCTCACTCTTCGGGAGGGTGTGATGATATGTCTCCCGGAGTTCCTCGGAAGCTCGGAAGATGTTCGACCAGATTATAGGCGTGTTGTTGTTACATGCGCGTCTCATCGCCTTCTGGGTGTTGAACATGTCCTGCAGGGCATTCAGCACTCTTGCGTTAACGGTGTATTCCTCTTGTTTCGGCTCTGGTATCCTTTCACCGTTAGGCAGGACGTGGTCATAGAAGAACTGCTGGGCCTTCAGGTCCTGTGGCAGTCCGATCTGTTCTTTCTTCATAAGCTCATCAGGATTGCCATACTTGGCCACAAAACGGGTCTTGAATCTCTCCGGCAATGACACATATTCTATCAGGGCATAGGAACCATAACCCCTGCCATGGCGAAGTATGTTAATACCACCTCTATGCCGTAGGTTTTGGTAATTAGCTGGAGTAATGACAGGGTTTTCGCCCCCTGTCAACTCATCAACCGTCACAGCTATTATGTTTCCGTAGTATTCCATTTTGTTTATCTGTTCTGCGGAGGAAGTGGGATTCGAACCCACGCACCTTTACGGCCTACCGGTTTAGCGAACCGGCCTCTTGAGCCACTTGAGTATTCCTCCATTCGGGGCACAGCGGTAAGCCCCGGGTCTCCAATATCCTTTATGCTATGAACTTTTTACCGCTGTTTTGGTTTCCCTTCTTTCTTCCAAGATCCATATGATGCGATAGCGCCAAGAGCGCCCACATACATCATCGGAAAAGCGATCAGCCATACCGCCCACCAGAACACAGTCGCCACCGCGACAACCAATCCGAGCGCTGTAAGCATCAGGGACAAGAAGAAAAGCATGACAGCTTTCATTTCTTCGTCGCTTTAGCTATGCTCTCCTCTGACAGTTTCTGGGCGTGATGTAAAAGGTTTCCCCATGCCTGTAGGCTCATCGGCTCGTAAGACTCCAGTTCCTTTTCTCCATTCAGCAGCCTCACACCACCGTCCTGTCTGTCTATTCGAACCTGAATCCCTCCGGCGAATGTCTGGATCATCTCCGTATCCGTGTATTCCGTCCGGCAGTTAGGAATGAAACACTGCTCCTCGATGGCTCCGCCATGATTTAATGCATATTGCCGGATTGCTTCCGCAAGGTCACTTTTTGTCAGATAATTAAGTGCTGACCATACGGTCGGCTTGGAGACGTTAAATCTCGAAGCCAGCTCCCTACGGAGCGAGTCTGTCACTTTGATATATATTCTCATAATAGATATGTTTATATTGTCTTTGTTTATTGTTAGCCGGCCATCTCGAATATCTCATCCAGGTCAGCCCATTCCTCGATGCGTGTCACAAGCCTGCCCTTGATATCACAGCAGCACTTATTGATGAACTCGTCCCACGGAGCATTGTCATACAGGAACTCTCCGGTGTAATGAAAGGCGAAGGAATTCTCCACCAATCGCTCAATCACCATTTTCAAGGCTTCAACATCGCCATACAATGTGTAAACACGTCTCTTTACCATATTTTCTCAATCTGTTTTATTTTTTCGTACCTTTGTTCTCGGCTTAACGGTGTTAAGCACTGCAAATATAGAACATTTTGTTCACTTTAAAAATAAATTCAGTGAAATTTTTGTTCACTCTTGATATGGTAGACAGATTAAAAAGTTGTATTGACTACTTAGTGAGTAGTAGAAAGATATTTAACGCCTCAGATTTGGCAAAAATTCTCGGAAAACAACGTAGTTATATATCCGAGATATTAAATGGCAAGCGCAAGATTAGCGAACAATTTGTTCACTCTTTTTGTAATTATTTTCCCGAATTGTCCCCAGATTGGATTATGACTGGGGAAGGGGGAATGCTTAAAACTGCAAATAGCATCGCCCCGGAACATACATTTCCACTTCGAACAGATAACAAAATCGTCATTCAGGATGTCCCGCTATACGATTTCGATGCGACTGCTGGTTTAGTGGCGATTTTCAACAATCATAGCATTGAACCGGAAGACTATCTGCATATTCCAAATCTACCCCCGGTTGATGGTGCCATCTACGTCCGGGGAGAGTCTATGTCTCCACTCTTGAAAAGCGGAGATATTGTGATGTACAAGAAGAAAGAACTCTCCATAGATAGTATCTTCTGGGGCGAGATATATCTGCTCTCTTTCACATATGACGGGGATAGCTATACTGCAGTGAAGTATATCCAGAGAGCCGATGACCCAGAGAAGATCCGTCTCGTCAGTTTCAATCCATCTTTCGCCCCGAAAGACATCCCGATGAACTGCGTCACAGCTTTGGCTCTGGTCAAAGCCTCTCTGACATTTCACACTATGGAATAATATGACTCACGAATCACAAGTCCAAGAAAGAATTGCAAAGCGCTCCCTCGAAGAAGAGCGCAAGGCTCGGCCTGTGACATATCTGTCACGGTTTCAAAAAGAAGTTCTGAAGAAAGCAGAAAAGGGGCTATATGAAGATGATGGTGTCAGCCATGAATCTCCAGAAGCAGCCGCTTTGAGTTTATTGTCTTCCCTTGGACTATTACACATGATTAGCACAAAGGAAGGAGTTGGTGGATTCTTGACGGACAAAGGGCGACTACTTCTTTATGAGAACCCAAAACTTCGTTTTCCAATACCAGAAAGCACACGATGGATTATTACTACAACAATATCTGTCTTGGCACTTATAGTGGCAACCGCAGCAATGATTAGGACTTTTTTATAAGGGTAATGACAATTGTGAGCATGGAGAGCAAGACGGCTGCACCACTTATGTAGATAGGAAGGTCTCTACAATTTTCGTAAAGATAATCCCATATTTGATTCCACTTCTTCATACACAGAGTTTTCGGCAAAAATAGCCATCCCTACATAGTTTGCACACTTTTCTTAACACAATTTAGGCGTTATCCGGTCACTATCACTTATTTATAGCAATATTTAGCCGTCAAAAACGCATCACAAAGGGGGTCTTAACCGCCATTTCCCGTGCATTTTCTAGCGTTTTATGTCATTAACCCCCTCCGTAGAAGGGTGTCAATGTAGCAAAAATGAATTCCTAAATGAATTTCTAAAGCATACCTTTCGTTTTTTATAAATACAGGAAAGTGAATTTCTAACTGAATTTCCAACCGAATTCCCTCTTCGAATTGGCAACCTTATTTTCGACGTTCGTTTGGCATTTTCAAAAAGCATTTGAAAGGCTATTCAGCCATATTTGAAAGCCAGTATAGGCTCTGCACTCTTATGCCTTAACAACACCTTCAGATTGAGCCATATTTGGCGTTATAGACACTCAAACCATTTAACCACCCAATTCACCAGATACGAAAAAAGCCTTCAGAATAGGGCGGTTTTACCCCTTTCTGAAGGCAATGTAACATTCAAACTTAAAAGATGGCTTTCAATCAGCCTTAAAAGTAACGCATAAGTAAAGCCAAAGTAACATTTCGTTTTATCCACAGTTCACGGCTCACACTCCCCTAACCCTTTCATAATCACCACACATACACCTCTCCACTCCCCTACCCTATTATACGCATTTCGTTTTTACCCCCATACATTGAGGTAGAATAATTTCTTTTAGTCTCGCCATTCCCTCAAAAGCGTATGGGGCAATAGCTGCCAGTTGGGTTTCTGATAAATCAAGATATTCAAGATTGGTCATATAATATCGGATATATTTAATATCGGCTTCATTTACATTTCCAGATAATTTAAGTTTTAATAATGTTCTTTCTTGTCCATCAGAAATATTGTCTTTTAATGTACCAGGTTCAATTGATATAGAAAGTTCTGTTTCAGAAACAAACGGCAATTTTATAACCGTAGATTCTGCATCATTCAAAATAAAGCAGACATAACCGTTTTCTATAGAAACTCCTTTGAAGAAACTTTCTCCGTCTGAACCGTTCAGTCCATTATCTCCTGTAGCCTTTCCGAGTTGCTTCCAAGACAGTTCATTATCATACGATATATACCAATATCCGTCTTCTATCTTGAATTTTGGAGTTATTCCATCTTTGCCGTCTGAACCATTTTCTCCATCAATTCCATCTTCTCCGTCACCTCCGTCTTTCCCATCTGTACCATTTTCTCCGTTCGCACCATCAGTGCCAACAGCTTTAACCTTATTACCATCAACAATAAGCCATTCTCCGTTTACCGTCCAATAATATATTCCGTCAATATCCTTTTTTACACTTATTACCGGTGTCACTCCATTTTTCCCATCTTGTCCGTCCTTTCCATCTGCACCATTAGTCCCATTTCTTCCGTTGTAAATGTTAATTGATTTTCCGGAAACAAAGTTTATGGTATATCCTTCTCCATTCGGCAGGCTTGTTACGCTTTTCACGCCATCATTTGTCTGTAATGCCTGAACAATAGTTTGCAATGAAGATATATTGGCGTTCATCTTGTCACAAATAGTTTCAAGCCTTTCCACTCTGTTGTTTAGGCTGTTGATGCTATCCCATAAATGGGAATCGTCAAACTTATTGCACCCGAATATCATCGGCACAATAAGTAATAATTTTAGTAGTCTTATGTTCATAACAACTTATTTTTTCATCCTGAAATTAAACTCACAGATACACGATATGTCACGAATTTCTGTTCTGCGGTTATCCCCTGGAAATGCCTTATAATTCGTTCCAAATCGTTGATTCACATAATCGCAAGCCATATTCATAAGAACATTTTGTTGTGTAGATGGAACATCATCATAGATAATTAAACTCATATCTACAATGTCTGCATTAAGTAATTCTGGTGTATTCTCATCAAAAGAAAATGTACCGTTTTTATAAATCAGATTAGGCATAATAAAATGTTTTCCCCAGCCCAACTCCTGACCTCTGGTGTGGTTATAAAAGAAAGTGTGGAGCTGATTTCATCTGCCTTGTAGAGGGTTGTGGTAGAACCCGGAAGAAGACAAATGACATCCAATACTCCACACTCAAATAGATATGAGAATCCGGAGGATATAATATCCCCTTTCCGCATAGTCTAAATGAATGAAAGAGTGCTGTCCATTGCCCTTTCTTCCTTGAAAACTACCACATTTTCTACAAAGGACTTATGAAAACACTTTCATCAGTATGTTTGTTGATTGCTCAACAGCACAAAGATAGAAAACATTTTCAATTAAACGGACAACACTCATGGAGTATTGAATGTCAAAGTTCGCGTTAATATTTCAACAGACCAATACTTTATTTGCGATCATCCCAGTTCCCAAATAGAAAAGCGCATATTATCGGACTTAATAGCACTCAAAAGATAGGACATAATGTTGCTATAGATGTGTTTCTAAGGTACATTGAGTATAGATAACTCATTGATATATACGAAAAAAAAGCCCCACATTTCTGTGAGGCTTCCTTGAGCGGAAAACGAGACTTGAACTCGCGACCCCAACCTTGGCAAGGTTGTGCTCTACCAACTGAGCTATTTCCGCATTTTGTAATCCCTATTGGTGTTTCGGGATTGCAAAGATAGGTATAATTTCTGACTCTGCAAATTTTTTCGAATCTTTTTGCGATTATTTTCGAAAAAACATTGTCAAAAGCATGTCTAGACCTCTACACAGGAGCTGAACTCGCGGAGGAAACGCATGTCATTCTCGAAATAATGACGGAGATCGTTCACCTGCCACTTGAGCATTGCGATACGCTCGATACCCATACCGAACGCGAAACCTGAGTATTTCTTGCTGTCGATTCCGGAAGCTTCGAGGACGTTAGGGTCCACCATGCCGCAGCCGAGAATTTCCAGCCAGCCTGTACCCTTGCAAATGTTGCATCCTTTTCCGTGACAGATGTTGCAGCTTACGTCCACTTCAGCGGAAGGCTCCGTGAACGGGAAGTAGGACGGACGCATACGGATCTGTGTGTCAGGACCGAACATCTCACGTGCAAACAGAAGGATTGCCTGCTTAAGGTCAGCAAATGTCACATTCTCATCAATGTAGAGACCCTCGACCTGATGGAAAATGCAATGCGCACGTGCCGAGATGGCCTCATTTCTGAACACACGGCCAGGGCAGATCACGCGGATAGGAAGTTTGCTCCTCTCCATTGTTCTTACCTGCACGCTGGAAGTGTGGGTACGCAGAAGAAGCGGATTCGGATGACCTGTCGACACGAAGAAAGTGTCCTGCATGTCTCTCGCAGGGTGGTTCGGAGGAAAGTTCAATGCCTCGAAAACGTGGTAATCATCCTCGATTTCAGGACCTTCCGCCACATCATAGCCGAATTTGCGGAAAATATTGACAATCTGCTGGCGGGCGATGGATACCGGATGTCTGGAACCCAGAGGAATCGGGTCGCCTGGCATTGTCGCGTCGAAAGAATCGGAAGAAGCGGCACCGGAAGCGGCAGCCTGCGCCTTCAATTCTTCAATCTTCGCCGTAGCCTCTTTCTTGAGGACATTAAGTTTCTGACCGAATTCCTTCTTCAGTTCAGGTGCCACTGTCCGGAATTCCTCGAAAAGCTTGGTTATCTCACCTTTCTTTCCGAGAAGACGCACTCTCGCATCCTCTATATCTTTCTCTGTCTTGCACTTGAGTTCCTTGATCTCGGCAAGAATCTGCTCTATTTCCTCTTTCATAATCTAATGCTCCGTAAATACACCTGCCCGATTTCCGGATGACAATTCCGGACTTCGCGAGACAGGACAATATGCAAAGTTAAATAAATTCCATGGAAAAGTATCACTTTTTCTTCTGCTGTGCCGCTGTCGCTTGCTCGATTTTCGCCTTGCGCTTTTCTCTGGCTTTCTGCTGCTTGCCGGCACCCGACTTCAGATATGCAGCCCATTGACTGTCAGTGAATATCTTCCTGTAGGTATTGTCTATCTGGTCCATCCATTTGTCACGGATAAACATGTATAAATCATAGTTGTCCACACGGGACTTCTGCATCTTCTCCATCTCCGCCTGAAGCGCGGCGAAATCGTTCTGGAGAGTGGAATCCACGCGGAATATCTGCCAGTCCTCCAGTTTCAGAAGATCTCCGAGGCGATCCGCTTCCTTGGCTGCCATCTCCTCCGGGGTAGGCGTTTTCTGATCCTGCTCCTGCGCGAAAGCATTGGCACAAAGAAAAACGGAAAGAACTGCAAACAAAACTTTCTTCATAGCTATATAATATTTATTTCCCTATATTTGTATTTGTCCAGGGAGTATCCGGACAAAATTACGTAATTAATATAATAGAACAAAATATGAAGATAAAAGCAATCCTGGGAACGCTGGCGGCAATAGCCGTCTTCGGCTCATTCGCCGCCGACAGCGCCAAGGCATGTACCAATGTCATTGTAACCAAAGGAGCCAGCGCGGATGGCTCATGTATGATTTCCTACGCCGCCGACTCGCATTGGCTTTACGGAGAATTGTATTTCAAGCCGCAGGCTGATTGGAAAAGAGGGGATAAGCTTCGCGTATCTGATTGGGATACAGGACAATACCTCGGGCTCATTGACCAGGTCGAGCATACTTATAAGACCGTCGGAAACATGAATGAGCATCAGCTCATCATTGCGGAAACGACTTTTGGCGGCAGGCATGGATTGAATGATCCGAATGGCATAATGGACTATGGCTCACTCATTTACATTGCCCTTCAGAGAGCAAGGACCGCCAGGGAAGCCATTAAGGTGATGACCGGATTGACAGACAAATACGGCTATTTCTCCGAGGGTGAATCATTCTCCATCGCGGACAAGAACGAGGCATGGATAATGGAAATGGTCGGCAAGGGAACATCCGAGAAAGGCGCCGTGTGGGTGGCTGTGCGCATTCCTGACGGCTATATCAGCTGCCACGCGAACCAGTCCCGCATCACAACTTTCCCTCTCAATGACCCTGAAAACTGCATCTATGCTCCGGATGTCATCGACTTTGCCAGAAAGCAAGGCTGGTATAGCGGTCCGGACAGCGAGTTCAGCTTCCGTGACGCGTATTGCCCTGCCGATTTCGGCGCGTTGAGAGGATGCGAGGCCAGAGTCTGGAGCGCATTCAACATTCTCAGCAACGGATGGTTCACATTCGATGACGGCAACGGCAATATGATCACGAAGGATGCCTACGCATACGTAGATTACGCCATGGGACATAACCCCGAGAACCGTATGCCGCTGTGGATCAAACCTGCCAAGAAGGTGACTGTCAAGAATGTAGCCGATGTCATGCGCGACCATTACGAAGGAACGCCAATGGATATGACCACCGATATCGGAGCCGGTGGCAATGCCCTTCCATATCGTTGGAGGCCAATGGATTTCGAGTACAATGGCAAGACATATACCAATGAGCGTGCTATCGCTACCCAGCAGACCGGTTTCTGGTTCGTGGGACAGTCCAGAGGCGATTTCCCTGATGTCATCGGCGGACTCATCTGGTTCGGCACCGATGATGCGGCGACTTCGTATCTCACCCCGATTTACACCAATACCAACAGGGTTCCTGAATGCTTCCGTGAGGGCAACGGCGACTTGCTGACTTATTCGAACACGTCTTCTTTCTGGATTAACAACAGGATTACAAATGCTTGCTACAGAATGTATAACATCATGGCTCCATACGTGCGTGAACGCATTGACGCATTCGAAAACGAGCAGATGGTGAAGGTCCGTGAGAATGACAACAAGGCGCTCGACTTGTTCAAGCAGGCCATGGACGGTGCAGAGAAGAAAGGCAAGAAGGCATCGGTTGCATACGACGTCATGTCAGATACCGGTTCTTCTTTCTCAGCGGTCAAGTCTCTTCTCACGAAGTACTCCGTAGACACAGCCCAGAAGATGTTCAAGGCATGGCAGGAGCTGGAAATCACCATGACCGTGAAGTTTATCGACGGCAATGTCAAGGCGCAGAATCCTGATGGCTCGTTCAAGCACACGGAATTTTCAGCCGGCTGTCCTGACGGCCTGACCCAGCCTGGTTACACCGACACCTGGAAAGAGGCCGTAGTCCACTTCCACGGCGATGTCATCGAAGAGACCAAGTAGTTGGCCTATTTGAATGCGGCTACGTCTGCTGAACATGTAGGAATGATTTCGAGCTTGCTGTCGTAGAGCTCCGCTACGCCCTTCACGTTGCCGGTCTTGTTGGCAGAGAAGGTTTCCTTTCCGAATTTCGCTGCGGAAACGGCATACACGGTGACGGTCGTGCCGTTCTTGCCTACGAAACTGTGTCCTCCCTTATAATTGCTGTTGTACCATGTGCTGCTGTAGTCCGGAGAAGTCACGTCTTTCACGCAGACATATTGACCTACATAGTCAGATATCTGATTGTCAGCAATTTCAGGAACCTTGATGCTTACCTTCTCTTCAGTCGGATAAATGGTGAAATTTGTGATGGTAGGAAGTTTCTTTGAAACTGTATAATTGGCAGATTTCAGGCTGACAATGACCTTCGTTCCTACTGGAAGAGAGGATTCTGTGTGAGTCTCTCCCTTCAGGATAATGCCGGAATGTGCCGCACCTGTGTTGTCCACAAGAGCAATGACGCCCTTCAAGTTGCCACCTTCATTGTTTGCAGCCACATAACCCTTGACGGCGATAGCGATATCTGACGTTATTTCTGAACCGGAAGCGAGACCTTTTAGTTTCTTGTTCAATTCAGTGACGGTAATGGCATCTTTCTCCTCAGGTTTCTCCTCTTTTTCCAGTGGTTCGAGGCTTGTCACCATCGTGGAAATATATTTTACATTGTCGCTTTCGGTCTTGCCGAGAGTATATCCTTTCACAATGATTTTTTTGCCCTCGTATTCGGTGATTTTGAAGCTTTTGTTAACGTAGGACAATGTAAACTTAACATCAGTGCCCTCGATTTCCACATTGTTGTGCCATTGGTAAATCTTGTCCCGATATGACTTCAGAGTACCTGTGAAGGTGATATATTTGATAGCAGGAGCATTGTTCACATAAGCATTGGCCTGAGCCGCCTTGAACTCCTCTGCTGCAGGCTCCTTGATGGTCGTGCTTCCGGTCACATTGACCTCGGAGATTCCGTCGAACTGCTTCATTCCGCCGTATTCGGTGGTAGGGCCTTCAATGGTCACGGTCTTGCCGGCCTCCATGGTGTGGCCTTTCTTGAACACTAGAATTGTTCCGGTATTGTCCTGGACAAGGAATCCTTTGGTGTGGGTGGCGATTACTGTGCCTGCGATTTTGTACATGTTGTCCACCGGCTTGGCGATGACATCGGAAATCTTGGATACAGGAACCACGACAACTTTGCCGAATTCCACTGCCTGACCGCCGTTGCCTTCCGTCAGGAGCACGTCATCAAGTCTGTTTATGCTGAAATTCTTGGAAGAAAATCTGATGTACAATGTCTTGGTGCCGGCAGGAAGCGTGAAGTCCGCTGTCGCACGGCGCCATTTTCCGTCAGGGGTGTTCTCTACACCGCCGAAATCGTAGTCCAATGCCGGTGACCAGGTCTTGCCGTCCTCGGACAGCTGTACCAGGAACGCGCATCTGAGGAAGGTATTGGTGCTTCCCTGGGAGTAATATTGCGCGCCGAAAGTGAGTCTCAATTTCTCGGAAGGAACTGCTATCTTGCAGATTGTGAAGTGGTTAGGCTTGGCTTCTGAACCGCAGAAAAGAAGATTGTTCTTACCGGTTCCCTCGTAGCATGAAAGCGGGCCCTTGGATTCCTGATTTGAACGTACGGACATTTCCTGATAGTCGTATTCCACGTCTGCGGCTCCGGAACCCTTTCCGTTCATCCATCCGTCGAATTGCTCAAGTGCAGGCCAGCCTTTCGCCGTCTGGTATTTGTCTTTATCCTGTACGGCCTTTTCCTTGTCGAAACTGCTGTAGAAGATTGCGCCTTCCGGAACGTATTCCTGATACTCGCCATTGTCCTTTACATCTACCGGAATGATATACATGTATGTGTTATAGGAACCGGTCAGCCAGCCGGAAATGGTGACATTGTGGTTGTTGTATTTCTCCTTGAATTCGTCGGACATGTAGTCGATGCTGGCGATGTTGTCAGTTCCGTCGATTTCCACATTGACATAATTGCCTGAAACAGAGAGGACTCCTGAGAAGCTGACATATTTTATTTCAGGAGCGGTCTCCTTCATATATGCGTCAATGTCTTTTGCCGTGAACTGTGCCGGTTTCGGCTGTTTGAATTTGCCGTGCCAGGTCTTCACGAGCTTCACCCCTTTGGTGAACTGGCGGCATTTGTTGTACGTGGCCGTGGTACCGGATTCTACAGTAACCATGTCGCCGATGGTGAAATTGTGCTTCTCGCCGATAAATGCGTAGATGCTGCTGCCGTTTTCCTGAAGGAGAACGCCTTGGGTGTTGGCTGCCACGACGGTAACGCATTCGAGATTGGTGAATGTGACGCCGTCTTCTGCTTTCAGGACATCTGCAATCGTGAGTTCGTTAGTTTTTACGGGTTTGTCATCGTCGCTGGTGCAGGCGATAGCTGACACGCTCAATGCCATGATACCTATTGCCTTGAGTGTCTTTTTCCAGATTGAATAATTCATTTATATACTATAAAATTGGTGATTCAGGGGTTGCCTCAAATTTTTTCGGGTGCAAAAGTAGGTCTATTTTCGGAATCTGCCAAAAAATAAAGGGTCGGCCATAAAACCAACCCTTTACATGTAATTGCTGAAAGCGGAAGCGGCAGGATTCGAACCTGCGAACCGCTTTGACACGGTCAACTGTTTTCGAGGCAGCCTCCTTCAGCCACTCGGACACGCTTCCGAGGGCCAAATTTACGGCAAGTCCATGGATTTAACAAGTTTTTCTGCCAAATCTATAAATGCCAGGCCGTCAGGTCGCGACGACAGGGCTGCAGGTTCACCTGCATCACCGTTTTCGCGGATGCTCTGAACTATCGGAATCTGTCCGAGCAGTGGCACGCCGTACTTCTCAGCCATCTTCAGACCGCCATCTTTACCGAAGATAAAATATTTGTTTTCAGGCAGTTCTGCAGGTGTGAACCATGACATGTTTTCCACGATACCGAAGATCCGGCGGTTGATGTTCTTGTTGCGGAACATGTCTACGCCCTTCTCTACGTCAGCGAGAGCCACGTCCTGAGGTGTGGTCACGATAACTGCACCCTCCATCGGAATGTCCTGGACCAGAGAAATATGGATGTCGCCCGTTCCAGGAGGCATGTCTATGAGCAGATAGTCAAGATCGCCCCAGCGCACCTGCAAAATCATCTGTTTCAATGCATTGCAAGCCATTGGACCTCTCCAGATAAGCGCCTGGCCAGGCTCGGCAAAATAGCCGATGGACATCCATTTCACGCCATACTTTTCAATCGGCATGATGACCTCATGGTCGCCCTCGTTGACAGCCTCGGGAAGCGCGCCCTCCGTAGCCGTCATTTTCGGAACAGAAGGCCCGTAGACATCGGCATCCGCCAATCCCACCTTATATCCGAGACGTGCCAATGCTACTGCAAGATTGACCGCTACGGTGGATTTGCCCACGCCGCCTTTTCCGGATGCCACGCCGATGATGTGGCGGACATTGTTCACCTCATCCAGAGTGAGATTGAGTCCGGTCTGCTTTTTCGGAGCGCTTTCCTCCTTCACTATAGTCTTGATTTCCACGTCTTTGACTTCAGGGGCATGACGATAGATGGCCGCCCTCGCACTGCTCATGATGTACTCCGCAAGCGGGTCACGATGCTTTGTGAACGCAAGGGTTACTGTCACCTTGTCCCCTGAGATTTCCACCTTGTCTACCAAACCCAGTTCCACGATGTTACGGTCTCCCTTTCCGGGATGCGTAACATCGAAGAGCATCTTCATTACCTCATTTTCCTTCATCACTTATTGTTATTTTTCAATATTCATTTCATTCAGCAGATATCCTGCGCCGCCGAACTTGTCGACCATGAACAACACATAATGTATGTCCACGCAGATACATCTCTGTAAATCAGGCTCGAACATCACGTCGCTCGACATTGACTCCCAGTTGCCGTCGAAAGCGAGACCGATAAGGCGGCCTTCAGCATCGAGCACAGGGCTTCCTGAATTACCGCCGGTAATGTCGCAGTTCGTCAGGAAACAAGTCGGAACCTTGCCTTCGGCATTGGCATACTGACCGAAATCATGAGCTTCGTAGAGAGCCTTGACCTTGGCAGGAACACGGAACTCGTAATTGTCCGGATCCTCTTTTTCCATCACGCCGGTGAGAGTGGTGTAGTATTTATATACGACGCCGTCAGCAGGAGAATACCCCTTCACGGTACCGTAAGTCAGTCGCATAGTGGAGTTTGCATCCGGATAAGAAGGCTTGCCTTTCTCCCATTCGAGAAGACCTGCCGCAAATGCCTTGCTGCCGGCCGCGAGTCTTACATTGGCAGCTTTCATCGACTTGTAGAGAGGACTGTACTTCTCAATGATCGCATTGTAGAGGACCAATGCCGGTTCGTTCCTGAATTCCTTGAACGACTTGATGTCAGAGTTCTGCATCTTCTCGTCCGAAGCGAAAATGCTGTGGTCGTAAAGGTCTGATACATAAGCATCAATGTCCATTGTCGCGAAATCATGACCTTCGATTTCCGGATAGTCTGAAGGTCTGGCGTTGTCACGATAGAACTTCAGGAGTCCGGCCGTAAGCTTTCTCTCAAGCGGCTCGTAATAATCCTTGAAAGCGCCCTTCATCGCCTCCTTTGCAGCGACGAAAGCGGCAGCGGTATCTTCTGGATGAGCCCTGAATTTCAGCATGAGCGTCTGTGCGTAATCACCTATCAGATTGCACATTCCGATATTGAGCGGCGCCTCCAGAATCAGCCTGAATGCGAGCTCGTCAGCGGAAGTTTCGTCAATGACGGACTTGATATCTGTCAATGCCGAGCCATAAGCTGCTTTACGTTTCTTGTTGGCATTCACCCATTTCATGAAATCAGCCTCTTTCTGCTCCTCGCGGCCGATGATGTTCAGCTTTTCAAATGCCTTCTTCTCACCGATCCATTTTTTCCATCCGTTGGAAGAACCTGCATACTTGTTCGCATACTGAAGACGTACGGCAGGATCAGCCTCCATGCCCTCCTTCATTATGCTCTGTCTCAATGTCCTGGCTGCGATGCTGACATCCTGTTTGCGGATCATCTGCTCCAGCATTGACGCAGTCTGGAACCTCTGCGTGCGTCCAGGATAGCCCATGACCATCGCGTAATCGCCCTCGTTCACTCCTTTCAATGATATTTTCAATGACTGTTTCGGTGTCATAGGAACATTGTCCTCGGAATAATCTGCAGGCTCATTGTCCTTATTCGCGTAAACGCGGAACATTGAGAAGTCGCAGGTATGGCGCGGCCACATCCAGTTGTCGGTCTCGCCGCCGAATTTGCCCATTGAAGCTGGAGGGGCACCTACGAAACGCACGTCGCGGTAAACCTTGTCGATGATGAGGTAGCTTACATTGTCGTTGTAATAATTGATGATGCGGACTTGGCAGTTCGGGTTGGCGGCCTCGGTCGTGCTGATGAGCTGCTCGCGTGCGGCCATGTAAGCCTTCATCGCAAGTTCCTCGGCATTGGCGCTGTCCTTGTATTCCTTCAATGCCGCTGTCCTGGATTTTTCCAGAATGGCGGTCACGTCGGTCATGCTCTGCAGGAATCTCACTGTGAGTCCCGGCACCGGCAGTTCCTCGGTATTCTTCATTGCCCAGAAGCCGTCTTCCAGATAGTTGTGCTCCGGAGTACTGAGTTTCTGGATGCTGCCGTAGCCGCAGTGGTGGTTCGTCACGAGAAGTCCCTTGTCGGAAATCATCTCGCCCGTGCAGCCTCCGCCGAACTGTACGATGGCATCTTTCAATGAGCTGTGGTTTATGTCATAAATCTGCTCCGGAGTCAGGCGGCAGCCAATGTTCGCCATCGCCTTGCCGTTCATTTTCTGAAGAAGCGGCAGCAACCACATTCCTTCGTCAGCGTTCGCCCCAAAAGTGAGCATCAAAAACGCCGAAATCGCAAAAAGTGTTTTTTTCATATTATATCAATGTTTGTTTGCATATTCTTTTTCAAGCCGCCGGCACGCCTCCTGCCGGCCGCATCATACAAAGATAATCAATTTCCGAATAACGAGGGCTCCAGTTGTTTCGGATGGAAACTCATGCGGTGGTAGGGGGTGTAGCCGAACTTCTTGATGGCGGCGATGTGCTCGGGAGTGGGGTAGCCCATGTTACGTTCCCAGCCGTATTGGGGGTACTCCTTAGCGATCTTTTGCATGAACTCGTCCCGGTAAGTCTTGGCTAGGACTGATGCGGCGGCAATGGGCGCGTATGTGGCATCTCCTTTTACAACCGTTTGGTAATCAGTTGATTTGTACTTTCCGAAGGGCCTGAATTTATTGCCGTCAATGAGCAGGAAATCAGGTGCCGGCTCAAGTCTGGACACGGCACGCTGCATCCCCGTCACGGACGCCCACAAGATATTCAACTCGTCGATCTCCTCAGGAGAAACTTCCTCTACGGCCCACGCAATAGCTTCTTTTTCAATGATTTTCCTTACTTCATCCCTATGTGCGGCGGTCATTTTCTTGGAGTCGTCCAGCAACGGGTGGTAAAAATCTTTCGGCAATATGACAGCCGCGGCAAATACTGGGCCGGCCAATGGTCCGCGTCCGGCTTCGTCGCATCCTGCCTCAATGAGTTCTTCGTGGAGAAAATTCTTTAGATTCGGCAACTTCATCTTCATTCTGTATGGATATGCGAAATTAATGATTTTTTTCCGCATTTGATGGCTTGTGAAACCTATAATTACTAGTATCTTCTGTCAGGTAAACTTGTCTTTTGTGAAATGAAAACCGGACACGCTGACAATAAAAATATGTCAACAATTCAAAAATCTTATCAAATCGACATAAAAAACATAAATTAATGGCCGAATACAGTCACCCTCCCTTGATATTTCGTAAAAGGTAAACGAGATTTGCGGATGAACAATGGCTGGATGCAGCCGGACTCTTATAAAAACTGAAACAATATGAAGAAAAGAATTGCAGACAAGGAATTGCGGAAAGCTTACGAGGCTTTCGGACGGATGATGGTAGAGGAAGAAGTCTACAGGGAGGAGACATTGACATTCGACGATGTCTGCCGCCGGATCGGGATTGAAACCGGAGTGCTGGAAAGGCTGATATTTTCCGAGATGGGGATGACCGGCCGGCAGCTGATGGAAGCGTACAGGGAGGGGATTGTCCCCGGCCGTATCAATGATTTTTTATAAAATGTTTTAAAAATAAGTGCCGAATCTATTGTTATTGCATATCTGTTTTATTAGATTTGCAATAGAAGCGGCACAAGCTGCTTCTGGCGTATTCTACGGAATCGTCTAGTGACATATTATAAACTAATAACATATCAAGGTCATGAAATCCTATTCTACTAAAGACATCCGGAACGTGGTCTTGCTTGGCAGTACCAAGTCAGGCAAGACCACATTAGCGGAGGCGATGCTTTACGAGGGTAAAGTCATTGACAGACGCGGCTCGGTCGAGAACAAGAACACTGTATCAGACAATACTGAAATCGAGCAGATGAACCAGAGATCCATTTTCTCTACACCTTTATATGCGGAGTTTATGGATACCAAGTTCAATATTATTGATACCCCGGGTTCTGATGATTTCGTAGGAGGTGCCGTTTCGGCATTCAAGGTTTGCGAAAACGGTATTCTCGTCATCAATGCCCAGCAGGGAGTGGAAGTGGGGACAGAAATATTCGCCCGTTATGCAGAACAGTACAATGTTCCTATTATCGTGGCAGTAAACCAGCTTGACAGCGAAAAGGCAGACTGGGATGCTGTTCAGGCAAGCATGAAAGAGGCTTTCGGGAACAAGCCTGTAATCATTCAGTTCCCGGTGAATCCAGGTCCGTCATTTGACGGTTTCGTGGATGTCCTCAAGATGAAATATTATCATTTTACTGATGATAATGGAACCAGAGAGGATAGGGAAATCCCTGAAAATCTTAAAGATGAAGCTGAACTTCTGCGTCAGGCCCTTATCGAGACGGCGGCAGAATACGATGATACATTGATGGAGAAATTCTTCGAGGCGGGAGCGCTTACCGAAGATGAAATCAGAAAGGGTCTCGGTATAGGAATCCGTGCCGGCAAGGTGCTTCCTGTATTCTGTCTTTCAGCGAAGAAGGACATCGGCGTGAAGAGACTTATGGAATTCACCATCAGGGCATCTGCTTCACCTGAAATTACCAAGACATTGACCAAGGAAGGCGAGGAAATCCAGTGCAAGCAGGATGCCCCTACTTCATTGTTCATATATAAGACCGACGTGGAACCGCATCTTGGAGAGGTTTCTTACTTCAAGGTGATGAGCGGAGAACTCGACGAAGGTATGGATCTCGAAGACGTCGCTACCGGAAACCGTGAGCGCATTTCTACGATCTACGCCGTGGCAGGAGCCAAGAAAGAGAAGGTTCAGGACATGATGGCCGGAGATATCGGATGTACCGTGAAGCTTCGCGCCGGCAAGACCAATGTCACATTGGCGCAGCCTGGAACGAACATTTCATACGAGGCTATCAAGTTCCCTGCTCCTAAGTACCGTACAGCCATCAAGGCCAAGGTTCAGGCAGACGAGACCAAGCTCGGTGATGCATTGAACAAGATTTCCGCACAGGACCCTACCGTGATTGTAGAGTACTCCAAGGAGTTGAAACAGACTATTTTAAGCGGACAGGGAGAACAGCATATCAATGTCGTGAAGTGGCGTCTCCAGAATGAGTTCAAGGTGGAAATCGAACTCTTCCCTCCTAAGATTCCTTACAGGGAGACCATTACCAAGACCGCTACCGCCGAGTACCGTCACAAGAAACAGTCCGGAGGCGCAGGCCAGTTCGGTGAGGTTCACCTGCTTATCTGCCCTATCGTTGACGACGTTCCTTTTACCAACAAGTTCAAGATTGACGGCAAGGATGTTACCCTGAACGTGAAGAGCCAGGAGTCATACAACCTCGACTGGGGCGGAAAACTGGAGTTCTACAACTGCGTTGTCGGTGGTGCTATCGACGCCCGCTTCATGCCGGCCATCCTGAAGGGTATCATGGAAAAGATGACGGAAGGCCCTCTTACCGGTTCATACGCCCGCGACATCAGGGTATTTGTATATGACGGAAAGATGCATCCGGTGGATTCCAATGAAATCTCATTCGTTCTCGCAGCCCGCAATGCCTTCAAGGAGGCGTTCCGCAATGCAGGTCCGAAGATTATGGAGCCTATCTACAATCTGGAAGTCCTCACGCCTAGCGAGTACATGGGAGCTTGTATGTCAGACCTTCAGAACAGACGCGCTATTATCGAAGGTATGGGCAGCGACAAGGGATTCGAGGTCATCAAGGCCAGAGTTCCGCTGGCAGAACTCTACAGATATTCTACCGCTCTCAGTTCGCTGACATCCGGAAGTGCTACATTTACCATGCAGTTCGCTGATTACCAGCCTGTACCGGGAGATGTCCAGACCAAGCTTCTCGCAGATTACGCAGCACAAGACTCTGACGAATAGTCGTTTGATAATTTACTCATGAAAAAATCCCCGCTTGGAACTTCCAAACGGGGATTTTCTTAAATCATTTCTTTCACTGTCCGTAGCGCAGGTGCGGCGCCCTCTTCCAGCAATGTGTCCAGATTGAATGCCTTGAGCGCCTCCTTGAATTTGTCCAGCGTTGCGGTATTGCCGGTGTCGTTCCACTCCTTCATCATGATGCGCGCTTTCTCGAAATCCTGGATGCCCTCGACCAATTTCTCGAAATGAGGACTGGACTCGCCGTCGGGGTAGACCATGAAGCAATCCCCGGCAGGCCATGTCCTGAACCGTCCGTCCTTTGTCGGGTCTACGGTCCAGCTGTTGAACGCCCAACGGAGATAACCGTCATAATCATTGGCAAGCGCGAACCACCCGATCCACTCTGCCTCGGCAGGCTCTGAAACCAGGAAAGTATTAGGGACACGCTCGGCGCAGCAGGTGTAGTATGTAGTAATCCGTCCGGCAGCCCTGCGACGTGCGATATCTTCTGCAGGGAAATTGTCACGCAGCGCCACGCAATAGTCAAACAGCTCATCTACAAGCGATTCGTGATATGAACCGGCTAACGAAACCTTCATGTCCGGCGCAGCGTCATGGATGACGGCCAATGCATTTTTCATATCCTCTTCCGGACGCTCATCCATGGCGATGGCAGTCTTGTCGAACAATCCCTTTTCCTTCAGATGGATAGCGAAAGCCTTTATGAAAGAACCCCAGTAATCACGATACTCCTGCGACCCCGTGGTGCACTGGAAATACTCCGTCTTGCCGCTCTTTCCGTCAATATAATCGAAAGTCATTTTCCATGGAATCATCGTGTAGCAGTTTATCTGGCTGCAGACTCCCATGCGATCCATGAAATCAGCCCACTTGTCGAAAATGCTGAAATCATAACTCCAGCTGCCGTCTTCAAGCTTTGTCTTCTTGACCATTGAACCGAATGCGTCCTCGGTCTGTCCGTTCCAAGGCCTGTCCATGATGGTCGCCGTCGCAACTTTCTGGCCGGCAGTCGCAAGCATCTTCATCACCGGCTCAAGGTGGCGGAAATGGTCGTCGCTCCAAGGCTCCACGCCATGATACCTCGCCACGGAATAAGGATTCTGCCACAAATCCAGGTGAAAAGACCATGCGGACGGCTCCGGAAGGGTTCTGTCAATGACTTCCAGGCTGATAGGCAATGTCAATGTTTTCGTGCCTTTGGCTTTTATGTCCAATGCGCCGGTGTATGTGCCCGGAACAGCATCAGAAGGAACGGAAATGCTTATCCAAATTGGCTGCAATGTGCTGTCAGGTAATGTGTTGAGGGTATCTTTGCTGATTCTGTCTGCCACGAACAAGGAATCGTATTGCCCCTTGTTGCGGTTTCCGCATTGGCCGAAACCTTCTTTAAGGACGTCCGCCATGACATATTTTATGAATGATGCGCTGATACGGTCAGCCGGTATTTCTTTCGTGTCGGATTTTAGAGAAGAGGCTGTCATATGCAGGTCTTTTAGTTCTTTGCCTGCCCATACCAATGCTTGTGCAGATGTCTTTTCGCCTCTCCATGCAGAATATGTGAATGCGGAATCCTGCAACATCGCTTTGTTAAGTCCTGTCTTACAGGAAGTTCCGTCTGCTTCCAATGTAAAATGACGGTCAGTGCTGACCCAGCCTCCTTCCAAGGCTTCCTGGCAGCAACTTCCGCATAAAAGGGCCGCCATCACTGTCAAGCCCGTTAATTTAAAGTGTCTCATAATAATGTTTTTGGTTTTATGTTGGCGAATTTAGGGAACAAGGCGTAACTTTGCAAGGTTAAAGAAGGTGTTTTATATGGAAGTACGTGCTAAAAAGGCTTTGGGACAGCATTTCCTGACGGACCAGAGCATTGCGAAAGCCATCGTGGCGGCGTTGCAGCTGCGCACGGAGGATGCCGGAGGATGCATGGATGTATTGGAGATAGGTCCCGGTATGGGGGTGCTGTCGCAGTATCTCCTTGAGCGTCAGGATGTAAACCTCAAGATGATAGAAATTGATACCGAGTCCGTGGAGTATCTGGAAAAGCATTTTGACAAGGCTCGCGGCAGGGTGATTTACGGGGATTTCCTGAAGTTGGACATTGACCATCTTTTCGCAGGAGAGTTCAATGTGATAGGCAATTTTCCTTATAATATTTCCTCGCAGATTTTCTTCCGTATTCTGGATTACCGCAACCGTATTCCGCAGACAGTCTGCATGATACAGAAAGAGGTGGCGGAACGTATTGCGGAGAAGCCTGGCTCCAAGACATACGGAATATTGTCCGTGCTGCTTCAGGCGTGGTATGATATCGAATACCTTTTCACGGTAGGTTCCGGGGCTTTCGCCCCGCCTCCTAAGGTCCAGTCCGCAGTCATCAGGCTTACCCGTAATTCCAGAACGTCGCTCGGATGTGATGAAGATGCCTTCAAGAACATTGTCAAGACCTCTTTCGGGCAGCGGAGAAAGACATTGAGGAATTCATTGAAACCGCTCATTGCGGCGAAAGCCTCCCGTGAGGGCTGGGATGCGGAAGCATTGTCCTCATTTACGGCGCAGCCGGTGTTCGAGCTTCGTCCCGAGCGCCTGAGTGTCGAGGATTTCATCGCTCTCACGAATCTTCTGACGCGCTAACCGTGGTAAGCTTCGCCGGGTGCGGAACATTGCTTTTGGAACCGAATGAGCGACTTTTATCGACAATAATTAGTATATTTGTTTGATTGAAATTTGAGCCCTGGAGGGCATAACGCAGATATGGATATTGCAAATTCACATAAAGCGCATCCGTGGCACGGGATTGACTTGGGAGAAAACGTTCCCGAGGAAGTGCGCGCATTCATTGAAATAGTACCGACGGATACCGTCAAGTATGAGGTGGACAAGGCCTCCGGCTATCTTTCGCTGGACAGGCCGCAGAAATTCTCCAACATTGTTCCGTCACTGTATGGTTTTCTGCCTCGGACATATTGTGCTTCACACATGGCAGAGCTTACCAATCAGGCGCTTGCGCGCTATGACGTTGAGGGCGACGGCGACCCGCTTGATATCTGCGTCCTTACTGAAAAGGACGTTACCCACGGCGACATAATCGTTCGCGCCAGACCTATCGGAGGGCTCCGTCTGCTTGACCATGACCAGGCGGACGACAAGATTATCGCGGTCCTGAAAAATGATGCCGTCTACGGTCATCTTACTGATATTGATGAGCTTCCGAAGGACATTATCCGCAGGCTTATCCATTATTTCACTACGTACAAGGACATCCCGGGAGAGAACAGCCAGCGCATGAAATTCATCAGCATCTACGGAGCCGAAGTTGCTAAAGATGTGATTCTCAGATCAATGCAGGATTATCAGGAATTGATTGCGGCCAAGCAGCTGACTGTCCGTTAACGGAGTTTTATCCCGAAAGAAATCTTTTCAACGTTATTGTCTGAACTTGAATTCTGCGGTGTGATTTTCCTCTTTCGTCTCACCGACTACTTCCACGCGGATTTTAGAACCCTTTATGGTTACGCTGGCGTATGTCTTGTTGCCGTTGATAAGTATTGGAAAATCAGCCAGTTTGCCGGCATTGTGCAGCCCATACTGATGTGTATGGCCGGAGAACATAAGTGACACGCCTGCTTCATTCAGCAGGGGAGTAATGATTTCGTGGAGATGTATGTCGCCGTGCCAAGTGCTGTTGCCGGCAGGAATGTGAAGGAATGCGATACGCTTACCGTAACGCAGATTACCGATTTCATTCTTCAGCCAAGCTGCTTCCTGCTCCCTGTACTTGTCACTCTCGATGATTCCGTGATATTCGATGTCGGTGTCCGGTTTGTCTTCACCGCAGTCCAACGCCAGGAAGCTGATACCGGCAGCATCGAATGTGTAGTAGAACTCTCCAGTATGAGTAGGGAAGTATTTGTAGATGTTGTCAGCATACTGTCCTCTGTTCTCGTGGTTTCCTCTTACGAAGATGATAGGGGTGTTCTTCGCGAACATGTCCACGCATGCGTCCAGCCATCCGTTGAAAATACCTTCTTCGTTTTCGGTGGTCGTAAGCATGTCGCCGTTCAGCAGGACGAAGTCATACTGTGAGAAATCGACATTGGCACAGAGCCTTTTGATATCATCGGCACGTCCGTGTACGTCATTGAGAATGAAGAACTTGAGCTCGTCAGTATCGTTGCTGAAGGTCTTGAATCGGTATGGCTCCTTCTTGTAAACGACGGACGAAGCGATTTCGCCAAACTGGGCATCATCGGAATAGTTCCATCCTGTAACTGCTTGAGAGAAAATCCTATACATGTATTTGGTCCCAGGTTTCAGACCAGTAAGGCGGACAGAATGTATGGTCTCATGTGTGAGTCGGCGTCCGAAACGCGCTTCATAGGTGCGCTCATGCTCTTCGCTGTAGAAATGCTGTCCGTTGTCCTCGGCGCATTCTACCCATGCGGTAGACGGCACGTCAGTTTTCCATACGACAGTGACGGCATCCTCGGTCATGTCACAGAGCCATGGTCCGTGAGTAATCTTGATGGTGCCCTTGTTCTGCGCCATCAAGGCTCCCGCGCAGAACATGCTTGTCAAAACAATCAGAAATTTTTTCATAATTCAATGTTTGTGATTCAGTCTTTCCCGGCCGATATGGACGGGAAATGCAAATTTACATATTTTATGCCGATAAAGGAGGCTCGGAATTGCCGATAATTTGTTAAATTTGCGTGATTAAAACTAAAGCATATTATGTTCAATACTTTCTACAGAACAAACACTTGCGGTGAACTCCGTCTCGGGGACGTCGGCAAGAAGGTGGTTCTTTCAGGCTGGGTGCAGAAAACCAGGAAACTTGGTGGTATGACATTCATTGACCTCCGTGACCGTTACGGAATCACCCAGCTGGTTGTAAGTGCTGATGCTCCGGCAGAGTTGGTCGATGTGGCCAATTCTCTCGGTCGTGAGTTCGTGATTCAGGTGGAGGGCGAGGTTATCGAGCGCCAGAGCAAGAATACCAAGATGGATACCGGCGAAATCGAGATCAAGCTCAGCGCCATACATATCCTGAACAAGTCTGTCACACCTCCGTTTACAATCGAAGATGAAAGTGACGGCGGCGATGATATTCGTGCGAAATACAGATATCTTGACCTCAGGAGAAATCCGTTGAAGAATGCCCTCGTGCTTCGTCACAAGATTGCTCATGAGGTTCGTAACTTCTTGGATTCCAAGGGATTCATGGAGATTGAAACCCCATATCTCATCAAGTCTACACCAGAGGGCGCGCGTGACTTCGTCGTTCCTTCCAGAATGAATGCCGGCGAGTTCTACGCATTGCCGCAGTCTCCTCAGACATTCAAGCAGCTGCTCATGGTTGCCGGATATGACCGTTACTTCCAGATAGTGCGTTGCTTCCGTGATGAGGACCTCCGCGCCGACCGTCAGCCTGAGTTCACGCAGATTGACTGCGAAATGTCTTTCGTGGAGCAGGAGGATGTGCTGAATACATTCGAGGAGATGATGAGGACGCTCTTCAAGAATGTCCTTGATGTGGATATTCCTAATCCGCTTCCTCGCATGAGCTGGTATGATGCCATGGACAAATATGGTTCCGACAAGCCCGATGTGCGCTTCGGCATGACCATCCATGAACTCACATCATTGGCCCAGGGCCACGGCTTCTCCGTATTCGATTCAGTGGAGTATGTCGGCGGTATCGCAGTCGAGGGCGCGGCAGATTATACCCGCAAGCAGCTCGACGAGCTCACGGAGTGGGTGAAGAGGCCGCAGGTAGGCGCCAAAGGCTTGGTTTACATCAAGTTCAATGCTGACGGCACTGTCAAGTCGTCAATTGACAAATTCTATACTCCTGAACAGGTGAAGGAAATGGCGGAGGCTGCAGGTGCCAAGGCCGGCGACCTCGTCCTGATTCTTTGCGGTCCTAAGAGAAAGGCTCAGACCATGCTCGGCGTTCTCCGTATGGAGATGGCCAACCGTCTGGGACTCAGGGATCCGAAGGTGTTCGCACCGCTCTGGATCGTGGATTTCCCTCTGCTTGAATGGGATGACGAGACACAGCGTTTCTATGCGATGCACCATCCGTTCACAGCGCCTAAGCCGGAGCACCTCGACTTGTTCTACAGCGACAAGAAAGAGGATCTCGCGAAGGTTTGTGCCAATGCTTATGACTTCGTCCTGAATGGTACCGAGCTCGGTGGCGGTTCTGTCCGTATCCATGAGGCCGCTCTCCAGGAGCGTATGTTCGAGGTTCTCGGCATCAGCAAGGAAGAAGCCGCATACAAGTTCGGATTCATTATCAATGCCTTCAAGTTCGGTGCTCCGCCTCACGGAGGTCTGGCATTCGGTTTCGACCGCGTGTGCGCCCTGTTCGGCGGCAGTGATTCCATCCGCGATTATATCGCGTTCCCTAAGAACAATCAGGGCCGCGATGTGATGATAGATTCACCGTCGACCATCGACCAGTCGCAGCTGGATGAACTTCATCTCGATGTGAGAAAGAGCTAATAAAAACAATAACGGAGGACATTGAAAATCCTCCGTTATTTTTATCTGTATTTGTCGTATCCCGGCATCCGGGTGCTGTTCACAAGCTCCTTGTATTGCTTGTCGTCACGCGGACAGATCAGAAGGACATCGTCGGTATCTACCACCAGGCAGTCCTCCAAACCTCTTATCATCAGCAGTTTGTTCTTGTTCTTGGTGAGGATGATATTCCGTTTGTCGTTCTGGAGAATCTTCATCTGCGTGTTCGAGATGTTGCCGTCCTGGTCTTTGCGCCGGATGCTGGAATAGTAGTTCTCCCAGCTGTCGATGTCGGACCAGCCGAACTGGATAGGATATACCCAAGCCCTGTCAGTTTTCTCCATTACGCCATAGTCGATGGACAGCTTGATGCAGTCGGTATATGCCCTTTCGATGAAAACTTCCTCAGCCGGACTCCCCAGAGCGCCTTCCCAGCCGTCGAACAGTCTGGTGATTTCCGGGATGTATCTCTCCATTTCTTCTTTGATTACGGAAGCCTGCCATACGAAGATACCGGAGTTCCAGAAGAACTCGCCGCTCCTGAAGAACACGTCGGCGATTTCCGCATCCGGCTTTTCCGTGAAGGTCTTGACCTTTACAGGGTCACCGCTGCTGCACGCTCCCTTGCCTCCAACTGCCTGAATATAACCATATTCCGTGTCCGGTCTGTCCGGCTTGACTCCCAGGGTCACCAAGACAGGATTCTTCTCTGCATAATCCAGCGCGTGGGTCATTGTCTCCTTGAAAAGTTGTTCGTCATTGACAATGATATCCGCCGGCGTAGCCGCCATTACGGCATCGGGATTTCTTTTCAGCAATGTGTAGGTGGCGTAGGCGATACATGGTGCGGTACGTCTCGCATAAGGCTCCAGTAGTAGATTTTCTTTCGGGAGTTCAGGAATCTGCTCATTGATGATACCCTTGAATTTGCCCAGTGTGATTATCAGGATGTTCTCTTCAGGTACTACTCCGAGGCATCTTTCGTAAGCCATTCTTACCAATGATTTGCCTGTTCCGGAAATATCCAGGAAATGTCCCGGCATTCCTTCTCTGCTTATAGGCCAGAAGCGGTTCAGGTGTCCGCCCGCCATTATGACGCAGTATTGATTATTCTTCATGTATATATAGTCTCGTGTTATTTCTACAAATATATCGGCACATAAGCGGCAGGGAAGTATCTGAACTCCACCTGGGCCCCGTCATATGTTATCGCCGCGACATCGAACCAGACCTCCAAATCTCTTCCTAAATACTTCTGTTTCATCGACATATACTTTCCGGCTGCGGATGCGATATGCCGCTGTTTCGATGCGGTGACGGCTTCCTGCGGTTCTCCCTGCACAGGTGCGGTCCGACTCTTTACCTCTACAAAATGTATTCCATCGCCGGCCAGCGAAATGATGTCAATCTCCAAATGCCCGTACCGCCAGTTCCTCTCCAGTATCGTATGCCCGTGGTCGATAAGGTATTGGCAGGTTTCATCCTCACCATGTCGCCCCAATGCGTTTTTTCCTTTCATGTCAAATAGTTTTTTCAGTTTAGTCGGGAGCCGGTCTGTCATTTGTCGAAGGTGACGACTGTGACGCCTGATCCTCCCAGCTGTATGCTTTCATCTTTGGCCGAGACCACGCCCGGCATCGTTTTCAGGAACTTCTGAATCTCTTCTCTCAATGCTCCTGTCCCTTTTCCGTGTATGATTCTGACAGAAGAAACATTGAGCATGATGGCATCGTCGACATAGTGCATCACATTCTCCAGCGCTTCATTCACTCTCTGCCCCCTGACATCCAGTTCCATCTTGAAATTCAATTTTCTTTCAGATATTGAACTGTCCATCGAAGAACTGGTCTGCACAGGCTTCGGAGCCGCCTTTATCGCGCTTTTATATTCATTGGAAGAGATGCGCTCCACCTTGTCCAGCGGCATTTTGCTCTTTATGTTGCCTACGATGACCGTGACCGCCTTGTCTGACACGATGGCGACCTCGCCGACCATGCCGTTGGCCTTCACGCGCACTTTTTCGCCGACCTGCAGAGGCCCGCTGCGGAAAGCGGAGATTTTCTGCTCCATCCCGGCATTGTCCTCCTGCTGCGAATTTCCGCCGGCACGTCCGGCTTTGCGCTGCTGCTGTCTCTGCTGCCTTTCGCTGACTTTGCGGATTTTCTCCTCCAGATAGCTGTCGCGGTCTTTTTTGTCCTGCTCCTTCTTCTGAGCAAGAGCATTGACGAAACCTTGGAGATTTTCCCTGGCCTTGCGCGTTTCCGCCTTCTCCGCCTGCTTCTCGCGGATGGTCCGTATGGTGTTCTCTACCTGCTTGTTGGCCCCTTTCACGATATCCTCCGCCTCGCGTTTCGCCTCGTCCAGAATCTCCTGCCGCATCTTCCGGATATCCTCCAGTTCTTTCTGGTATTTTCCGGTGATGCTCTCCAGCGTCTTGTCCGTATTTCTTATTTTCTGGATTTTCTCGTCCAGGACCTTTCTGTTTCTCGCAATCTTCCGCAGATTCCTTTCAATGCCCACAAACTCTTCACCAGCACGGTTTTCCGCGTCTTTGACAATCGTCTCCGGCAGCCCCATCTTACGTGCCAGCTCGAATGCGAAGGAGTTTCCCGGCAGCCCCATTTCCAGTTTGAACAGCGGTGCAATGTTCTTGGCATCGAACTGCATCGCCCCGTTCACGACGCCCGTGTCCGCCCCTGACGCATACAGTTTCAGGTTCGTGTAATGCGTGGTGATGACGCCGTAGACTCCGCGTTTGTCGAACTCGCTGAGTATCGCTTCCGCAATCGCGCCTCCGGCGGCAGGTTCCGTGCCCGACCCGAATTCGTCTATCAGGATCAATGTCTTCGAGTCGGCATGAGCCAGCATGTCGTTCATCGAAGCCAGGAAAGAGCTGTATGTACTCAGGTCATTGTCAATGGATTGGCCGTCGCCGATGTCTGCCATTATCCTGTCGAAGACCATCATTTCGGATGTCTCGGAGGTCGGGATGAGCATGCCCCACTGGAACATGTACTGGAGCAGACCTACGGTTTTCAGACACACGGACTTGCCTCCGGCGTTAGGTCCGGAGATGAGCAGAATGTGCTTCTGCGGGGTAAGTTTCACTGTCAGCGGAACGATTTCCTTGCCGTCTTTTTTCAGGGACCTTTCCAGAAGCGGATGTCTTGCCTTGCGCAGGTCCATCTCGTTTTCTTCGGATATTATCGGCATTCCGGCCACGAAATCAAGTGATGTCTGAGCCTTGGCGATGAGGAAATCCAGTTCGCCGATGCATTTGGCACCTTCCAGAAGTTCCGGCACGAATGGACGCACCCAGTCGCTGAAGTCATATAATATGCGTGCTATCTCGCGTGACTCCGCGAAATGCAACTCGCTGATTTCATTGGTGATTTCCACGATTTCAGCCGGCTCGATGAACGTGGTCTTGCCTGATGAGGACTCGTCGTATACGAAGCCCTGCAGCTTTCTCTTGTTGGCGGAATTGACAGGAATGAGCATTTTTCCGTCACGCATGACGACAGACGCGTCGCTGTCCACGATGCCCTCGCTCTGCGCTTTTTTCAATATGATGCCGATTCTTTTGGAAATGGCGCCTTCCTTGTCCTTGAGCTTCCGGCGGATGTCGTACAGCTCGTCCGATGCTGTATCCTTGACATTGCCGAATTTGTCCAGTATGGAATCTATGCGCTGATGGACTTCAGGGAACAGCACGATGCTGCTTACCATTTTCTTCAGATACGGATAGACACCGTCCTTGATATTGCCGAAAAACATTGACACTTTCCTGAGAGTGTCCAGCATTGTCCTCAACTTTCCGAGAGAGACGAGGTCGATGTTTGCGCCTTCTTTGGAGAGGACTTCGAGGAAGCCGACGCAGTCGATGTAGCCGTTCGCGGGGAATGATTCCTCGAACATCACGATCAGCCTCATTTCGTCGGTCAGCAGCAGTCTTTTGCGGATTTCTTTCGGGTTTGTGGAAAATTTTTCCTCTGCAGTCCTGATTGTCGCATAGTCAGTGCTGCATCTGTCCGAGATGATTTTCCTTATCCTGTCGAATCCAAGTATTGCTTCAATTCTCTCCTCTGTCATAACCTTTTATTGCTTTTCCTCCTGCCCTGAAGACAATGATGCCCCGAGTTTCAGTTTGAGCTCATTGATATTGTTTATTTCGGTCAATGTCCCTCCGTGTCCGAACGCGATTCCGCCAGTTTCCTCCGATACGACGATGACGTCGGCGTCAGTCTCTTCCGTGATGCCGATGGCTGCCTTGTGCCTCATGCCGTATTTCGCCGGAATGTCGGTCCTCTCGGTAATCGGCAGCGTGCACCTCGCGGCTACAATGTGGTGATTGTCAATGATTACCGCGCCGTCATGCAGCGGTGAGTTCTTGAAGAACAGATTCATTATGAGCCTGCGGTTTATGCTGGCGTCGATTCTGTCTCCGGTCTCGATTACGAAGTCCAGGCTTATCTGGTGGGGTATCACGATGAGCGCACCGGTCTTCTGCTCCGACATTGTCCTGCATGCTTCGGTGATTTCTTTTACCGCGCCGCTGTCCAGCGGTTTGGCTTCGTTCCCCAGGAATTTGTTCAGGAAGTTCCTGGCCCCGGTGCTGAATCTGGAACTGCTTCCGAATTTCATCAGGAAGTGTCGTATTTCCGGCTGGAATATGATGATCACCGCGAGCACGCCCACGTCAATGAATGTCCCCAGCAATGCGCTCACGAGTTTCATCTTCAATGCGTCCGCAATTACTCTCAAGACGTAGATTGAAATGATGGCCGTGAAGATGTTCATCGCCGCAGAGTCGCGTATCCATCTGAAAATGAAATATATAAGCAGGGCGACCAACAGGACGTCCAGCATATCGGTGACCGAAAATTTAAGGAACCCGAATATTTCCAGAGGCATGACCATATATCATATGCGTTCAAACTGCAAAAATAGGAAATTTTTTGTTCATTCCTCTAACTTCTCGCGCGGAAGTAAAAATGCCGATTATTGATTACATTTGTGAAAATCTTGGAATTATGAGGAAGTCATTGAACTGGATAATTGCATTGGCATGTCTGGTGACCGGCGTGTGGTCTTGTGGTACGCGTCAGCGCGGGCAGCAGGAAAATTGGTATACGAATCCCATTTGTGAAGGGATGGACAATGATATTTTCTATCTATATGAAGGAAAGTACTATGTCGCGCAGGATAGGGGAGGAAATATTTATGTACAGGCCTTTGACGACCCGGCAGATGCGAGTTTCGACCAGATGAAACTGGCGGTGGAAATGCGGAAAAATTATGGGCTTACCCATATATGGTACCCTCAGATTACGCGGATTGACGGCAAATGGTACATATACGTTACCGCTGATGACGGCAATACCGACAACCACAAGATGTATGTCCTGGTCAATGAAAATGAAGACCCTATGGAGGGGGCGTTTCAGATGGCGGGACGCTTGAAAACCGATGAAAATGACAATTGGGCCATACACGGCCATGTGTTCCAGTACCGTGGCAGACTATATATGATCTGGTCCGGCTGGCAGTCGAAGCGTGTCTATGCCGAGCGGCAGAACATTTATATTTCCGAGATGGCAAGCCCGACTGAACTTTCCGGGAAGAGAGTGATGATTTCCACTCCTGAATATGAGTGGGAGCAGCAATGGATCCAGCGTGACGGCGGCAGCACCGTGCGCTATCCAGTATTTGTCAATGAGCGTCCGTCTTTTTTCGCTGATGATAAAACTGACAGGGTATATGTGTTCTACTCGGCCAGCGCGCATTGGACGGCGTATTGCTGTATAGGTGAGCTTTATGCTGACAAAGATGCGGATCTGCTGGACGGCGGCTCATGGTCCAAGATTCCTCATCCTGTCTTTTCCGAGAATCGTGAAGCTGGAATTTATGGACCGTCCGCACCGGTTCTCGTCAAATCTCCGGATGGGGAGCGTACATATCTGATGTATTCAGCCGCTGCCACGGAAAAGTCTCCGCATCGCAGGTCCATATACATGCAGCCTATATCATTCTCGTCTGAAGGCAATCCCGAATTCGGGAAACCTGTTCCCCGGAATGTCAGGCTTCCTCGTGTTTCTTCAGGGAATCCACGTATTTAGTAGGGGATACGCCGTACTTTTTCTTGAAACATTGGGAGAAGTAGGAGAATGAGCTGAATCCCACCTCTTTATAGACTTCGTTGGCCAAGTATTTGCCGTCGCTCAGCATTTCTGCGGCGCGTTGGAGCTTGAATTCCTTGACGAAATCGTTTGGTGAGACTCCTGTCAGGACTTTTACCTTCCTGTAGAAGGAACTCTGGCTCATGAACATGTCTTTGGTCAAGTCCACCAGGCTGTAGTCCAGATCTGAAAGATGCTTCTCCAGCTCTGCTTTCATCTTGTTGATGAAATCCGAATCGCTCTTGGTGATCTTGGAAATCTGAGACGGATGAACAATCGGGAGTCCGCGATAGAACTCTTTGATTTTCTCCCTGTTGTCGATTACCGAATGGACTTTTGTCACCAGGAGATCCGGCGAGAAAGGCTTTTCTATGTAATCGTCCGCGCCATATTTCAGTCCTTTTATCTTGTCTTCGACGGAAGCTTTGGCGGTAAGCAGGATTACAGGGATGCTGGAGTATCTCGGATCTGATTTCATGAACTCGCATAGCTCGTAGCCGTCCATTTCCGGCATCATGATGTCGCTCAACACCAGATCTACCGCTTCCTTCCCAAGTATGTCAATGCCTTCCTTGCCGTTTCCTGCCTGCAATACCTTATAGTCGTCTTTCAGGATTTCCGCGATCATTCTTCGGAGGTCTTCATTGTCATCAATGATGAGGATGGAACTTTCCACCATTCCGATCTCGTCAGGCTTTTCCATGTTCTCTGCCTGCTCGAAATCTTGTACCAGAGACCTCTCGCCCGGAATCTGGACGACGAAAGTGGTCATCTCGCTGTTCGGGTCGATGGCAAGAGATCCTTCGTGACGTTCGGCGAGCATTCTTGCCAGAGGCAGTCCGATACCGGTCCCGTTCTTGCTGCCTTTGACTTGATAGAACATCTTGAACACGTTCTCGCGCTCCGCAGTCGCGATTTTTTCGCCGTCATTGCTTATGACAATGCTGAAATGATCGGGGAACTCCTCCAATTTCAGATTTATTGTCGAGACAGCGTATTTTACGGCATTGGAAAGGATGTTGTTGAGGATTTTTTCCAATGCTTCATGGTCGACATTGTACGAATATGCCTCAGATGGTATCGTGACGTCTAGCGTTTTCCCTTCGGACTCGACTATCGGTCTGAACCTGCTGCATATTTCTTCTGTCAGGGCTCCTATAAGGCACGGGCGAAGATTCAATACGTAATAACCGCCCTCGCTTTTTCTATAGTCAAGAAGCTGGTTCACAAGATTGATGAGCGTGTCGGTCCCTTTGTTGATCATGCCCAGATTTGCCTTAGCCTGTTCATTGAGCCCGGATGTTCCCATCAACCTTTCCAGCGGTGTCTTGATAAGGGTGAGAGGCGTCCTGATTTCATGAATGATGTTCGTGAAGAAGTTGTATTTCTCCCGGAAAGTGGCTTCTTCCCTTTTTCTTCTGTAAAAATTGATTGCGGCGAGACTTGACAGGCCGAGTATTGACAAATAGATAAGTATGGCCCACCATCTGGCATACACCGGATACCTCACCTTTATTTCTATGGATGTCTCCATCGGCTCGTCCTCACCGTCGTATTTTACGGTGAAAGTATGACTTCCCGGAGAGAGATGTTCGTAGGTGGCCACGGAACTGTCATGTCGCCAGCCGGAATCTTCTCCCTTCATGTAAAAAGAGTAGTCGATGATGTCGGATGACTTGAATGACAGATTGGAGAATAATATTACGACACGTTTGGCGCCGCTGTTTACTTTTACTTCATCGGAAACGCCCACGGAAACACCGTCGATCAGCACGTCGGTTATAATGATCCGGTCATGGTTGTCGGATGCGTTTTTCAGTACGTTGTCAGGTGAAAATGAATCGATTCCGTTGACTCCTCCGAAAAGCAGCTTGCCGTTGTCCGAGGAAAGGGCACATCCGTTGAGAAAAGATCCCGTGTTCATGCCGGATTCTTTTCCGAACACCGTGCGTCCTGATTTGTCGATGCAAACCAGGACGGAGCCTTCTCCGTACCAGATTCTTCCGTATGAGTCTTTTTCCAGAGAAGAGATGGCGCCTGAGGCCAACTCTTGGTTTACAGGGGAAAACGTGTTGCTTTCATAGGAATATGTGACCAGACCGCTGGCCGTGGCAACCCAGATAAGCCCCTTGTTGTCTTCGACCATGTCGTAAGTCGTGTTGCTGGTCAGGCTGTTTGTCTTGGATATGTTGAAATCTTTCCAGATTTTCCCGTCCAGAGTCGTCCGGTACAGACCGTCGTTGCTGGACAGGATCCAGATGTTTTTCTTGGAGTCTTCGAAGAAACCAGTCACGCTTGAATGGTTGGAAGCGCGCGGTTCGGGAATGAAACCTCCGGTCTCCCTGGAATAATAGCTCAATCCCCATTCCGTGCCGACATATATCTTTCCTGCCGAGTCCTTGAACAATGCGGTCACGCAATTGTCGCTGATGCTGGAGTCTTTATATCTGTCGTACCTGTGGTTGGTGGTCTTCCCGTTGTCTAAATTGTGGATGAACAATCCGTCGTAGCGGGTTCCGATCCACAATTCACGGGAATCTGCCATCAGACATTGGATGCTCGAAATCTCCGGAATGGAAAGACTTGTCGTTTCTCCATGACTGTCAATGCGGAAAAGTTCGCCCGAAACCGTGCCCGCCCAGATGTTTCCGCCTTTGTCTTTTGCCAATGCCGTAATGTTCTTTCCTGCAAAGCGGTGCTCGAAACTGCTTGCTTTCAGGGGGCAGTAGGCGATGCCGTCGTCTTCCACGCCTATCCACAGGCCTCCGTTCTTGTCTTTGAACATGCATCTGGGGCTGGAAGCCATGCCGGATATGACTGTTTCGGCCTTTCTGTTCTTCAGGTCATATCTTTTTATCTCGCTTTGGCACCCGACAAGGAAGCGGCCTGTAGTGTCAGGTATGCTTAACCTGGCTTCGTGGAATTGTCTGGATTTGTCCGTGCTGACATTCCCGGACACCGAAACATTGTCCCGCGGAATGCTGCACAAGCCTTTGTCCTGCAGAATCGCCCATATCTTTTCATTGTCGGCATAGAGGAATTGGATGCTGGACATCCAGACATCATAGTCTTGTGGTGTGAAGGCTATGTTGCGCACGTATTGCCCGTCTGTCTTGAATTCGGAAATCGTGCTTTCTTCAGAGCCGACATACATCAAGGAATCCTTGTACACGGACATTGCGCTTATCATTGATGCATATTGGCAGAATTGTTCAAGTTCTTCATTTTCAGGATTGTATAAGAAGAATCCCTGTCCTGCTGTCCCGATGAAAATCTTGTTGCATACTTTGGAAATGATGGTCGCTTTCGAGCAGACTGAGACGGCCCATTTTGTTTCGACGTTGAATTTTTCGGACAGGCCGTTTTCCGTGTCGAATATGAACACGCCTTTCCCGGTGCCCAGCCAGAGCTTGCCTTGGTTGTCCGGATAAATGGTGTATATGGTTCTGCCGTCGGCGATGTCGTAGTGCTTGAAGTGGTGTCCGTCGAATCTGTCGAGCCCGTTTTCAGAGCCGATCCAGATGAATCCGGCCTCATCTTGGGAAATGCAGTTGACAGATCGCGAAGAGAGTCCGTCGGCCGCTCTGTAGTAGGAGACAGGGGGTAATTTTTCGGCATAAGATGTGGCGGTGAGGCCTATTGACAAATATAGTATAAGCAAGGCTATTCTTTTCATCATTTTTCAATTTGACTGCAATTTAGGAATTCTTGCCAAAACTACGAAATTTTACACGGAAGTAGTTGAAAATTAAAAATTTATTCGTACCTTTGCGCTCCGCAAAGTATGCGGAAATACGATAAAGTATTAATAAACAATTAATTATCAAACCAATGCCTGGATTAATTGGAAAGAAAATCGGAATGACTTCCGTTTTCGGTGCTGATGGAAAAAATATTCCATGCACCGTTATTGAGGCTGGTCCGTGTGTTGTTACGCAGGTCCGTACGGTAGAAAAAGATGGTTATGCCGCCGTGCAGCTTGCCTATGACGAAACCACAGAAAAACACGCCAGCGCCCCTCTCAAAGGGCATTTTGCAAAGGCAGGAACCACTCCTCATCGTAAGCTCGTTGAATTCGAGGCTGACTTCGCAGGAGAGCTTAAATTAGGCGACGTTCTGACAGTTGCTGACATCTTCGAAGGTGTTGAGTACGTTGACGTTGTCGGTACTTCTAAAGGTAAAGGATTCCAGGGAGTCGTTAAACGTCACGGCTTCGCCGGTGTCGGTGGTGCTACCCACGGTCAGCACAACAGACTTCGTCACCCTGGTTCTATGGGCGCATCATCTTGGCCTTCACGCGTATTCCCGGGAATGAGAATGGCAGGCCACATGGGCAATGAAAGGGTAAAGGTGTTCAACCTTCAGGTTGTCAAAGTAATTCCTGAGAACAACCTTCTCGTATTGAAAGGCTCTGTACCTGGAGCCAAAGGTTCTTATCTAATGTTGGAGGCTTAATTATGGAATTGTCAGTTTTGAAGATTGACGGATCAGAGTCCGGAAAGAAGGTCGTCCTTGATGAGAAAATCTTCGGCGTGGAGCCGAACGATCACGCTATCTACCTCGATGTCATCCAGTACCTCGCACATCAGCGTCAGGGAACTGCAAGGACCAAGGACAGAAGCGAAGTCTCATACAGTACCAAAAAGCAGGGTCGCCAGAAAGGTGGTGGTGGAGCCCGTCACGGTTCATTGAAAGCTAATATCTATGTAGGTGGTGGTCGTGCACACGGTCCTAAGCCACGTTGCTATGATATGAAGCTCAACAAGAAGCTCAAGCAGCTCGCTAGATTCTCAGCTCTTTCTTATAAGGCTAAGGAGAACAAGATTGTCATGGTAGAGCCATTCGCAATGGAGGCTCCTAAGACAAAAGAGTTCTTGAACATTCTTTCAGCCATCAAGGCAGGTGACAGGAAAGTGCTCTTCGTGCTTCCTGAAAATTCTGCCAATATTTACCTTTCATCACGTAACCTCGAGCAGGTGAAGGTCATCTCAGTTGATGAGATCAATACCTACACTATCATGAACGCACACTCAATGGTTCTCGTTGACGGTGTTCAGGATATCCTCGCCTCTAGAGTAAGACGCTAAAAAGATTGAGAGATGGGAATTATCATTAAGCCAATTGTAACAGAAAAATTGACGGCTCAGGGCGAAAAGTTGAACCGTTATGGATTCATTGTAGATCGCAAGGCTAACAAGCTCGAGATCAGGACTGCTGTGGAGCAGATGTACAACGTCTCTGTCGCTTCAGTCAATACATTGAACTACCACGGGAAAAGAAAATCCCGTTATACAAAATCCGGCATGCTTAGAGGCCGTATGAATCACTTCAAGAAAGCATACGTTACTCTTGCCGGCGAAGATAAGATTGATTTCTACAGTAATATTTAAGGGATAAGGCAATGGCAACAAAAAAATTTAAACCGGTTACTCCTGGTCAAAGGAACAAGGTAATCAGCGCTTTTGACGATATCACCGCCAAGAAGCCACAGAAATCATTGCTTGAACCTCTTAAGAGCACTGGCGGACGCAACAACACTGGTCAGATGACCATGCGTTACCTCGGTGGCGGTCACAAGAGAATGTACCGTATCATCGACTTCCATCGTGCTAAAGATGCTTGCAAGGCAACTGTTCTTACTATAGAATACGATCCGAACCGTAGCGCACGTATCGCGCTCGTTCAGTACGAGGACAATGAGAAGAGATATATCATCGCTCCTAACGGACTGAAGGTAGGTCAGATCATCGAATCAGGTTCAGGCGTTGCTCCTGAGCTTGGAAACACTCTTCCTCTTGGGGAAATTCCAGTCGGTACACTCGTACACAACATCGAGCTCCGTCCTGGTCAGGGTGGTGCAATGGCACGCTCTGCAGGTACTTATGCTCAGATTGCTGCCCGCGAAGGAAATCACGTCGTTCTCCGTCTGCCTTCAGGCGAGACCAGAATGGTGCTTACAACCTGCCGTGCAACAGTAGGTGTCGTATCGAACCCAGAACACAATCTGGAGTCTTATGGTAAAGCCGGTCGTAGCAGATGGCTCGGCAGACGCCCTCGCAACCGTGGTGTCGTAATGAACCCGGTAGATCACCCGATGGGTGGTGGTGAAGGTCGTGCTTCCGGAGGTCATCCAAGGTCTCGTAAGGGACTTCCTGCAAAGGGCTACAAGACACGTAATCCTAAGGCTACTTCAAACAAGTTCATCATTGAAAGAAGAAAGAAATAACAGGAATTAAACTTAAGAGATTATGAGTCGTTCATTAAGAAAAGGTCCATATATCCAGGAAGCTCTGGAAAAAAGAATTCTTGCTATGAATGAAGGTGGCAAGAAGAAAGAAGTGGTGAAGACCTGGTCACGCGCAAGCATGATTTCTCCTGACTTCGTAGGTCACACTATCGCGGTTCATAACGGGAACAAGTTCATTCCTGTTTATGTTACTGAGAACATGGTTGGCCACAAGCTCGGAGAGTTCGCACCTACTAGGACTTTCAGAGGCCATTCAGGCAACAACAAGAAGTAAAAACGCTTAATTGATCAGAAATTATGGGAAAACGTAAAAGAGAAATGGCCGAAAGACTGAAAGAGATTAAGCGACAGACCGCCATTGCAAAGGTAAAGGATGTTCCGTCCTCTCCTCGTAAGATGCGTCTCGTTGCAGACACAGTCAGAGGTGTGGAGGTGAACCATGCGCTTGATCTTCTCAAGTTCTCCAAGAAGGCTCCTTCAAAGGTGCTTGAGACTCTTCTCCGTAGCGCTATCGCTAACTGGGAGGCCAAAAATCAGGACAAAACAAAAGAATTGGATAACGGTAATGTAATCGTAAAGACCATCATGGTCGACGAGGGTCGTACACTCAAGAGAATCCGTCCTTGCCCACAGGGTAGAGCCGGCAGAATCCGCAAGCGTTCCAACCACGTTACTATCATCCTCGATGTAAAGAAACCATCAACAGTGGAGGACAATAAATAATATGGGACAGAAAACTAATCCTATCAGCAACAGAATCGGTATCACCCGTGGTTGGGTCTCTAACTGGTGTGGTGGTAATTACGCTGAGAAAATCGCGGAAGACTACAAGATCCGCAAGTACCTCGTAAACCGTCTTGCCAATGCAAGCATCTCCAAGATCGTCATTGAGAGAACTCTCAAGCTCATCACAGTGACCATCCAGGCTGCTAGACCGGGCGTTATTATCGGAAAGGGCGGAAGCGCTGTCGACAAACTTAAGGAAGAGCTTAAGAAAGTTACCAGCAAGGAAGTCCAGATCAATATCTTCGAGGTAAGAAGACCAGAGGTTGATGCCAACATCGTAGCAGACAGCATCGCTCGTCAGATCGAGGGCCGTGTTTCCTACAGAAGGGCTATCAAGATGGCAGTTTCTACCGCAATGCGTGTAGGCGCTGAAGGTATCAAAGTTCAGATCAGCGGCCGTGTAGGCGGCGCCGAGATGGCAAGAAGCGAAATGTTCAAGGAAGGACGTACTCCGCTCCACACATTCCGTGCAGATATCGACTACGCTCTCGCAGTGGCTCACACCAAGGTAGGTGCACTCGGTATCAAAGTATGGATCTGCAACGGTGAGGTTTACGGAAAGAAAGATCTTTCACCTAACGCAGGTATCGCAGCAGCTTCTGCACAGTCACAGGGTCAGGGCCGTTCACCACGTGGTGACCGTGGCTCACGCCGTGGCGGAAGAGGCCGTGGAGACAGAAAAGAGAACAAGAACTAAGTTTTTGTCCTAAGCTATATCTAATCCCGACAAGTTTGATTCTTGCCGGGATTTTTTATATTATCTTTGCACCGTATGGAACGAATTGTCAATCTTTGCGCGATAGGGATAGGGAACAGGGCGCGGAAATACCTTGAATATGCGGAGTTGCATCCGGACAAGGCTCGGGTATGTGCCGTCGTGGACACTGATCCGTATAGGCTTGCAGAGGCCCGGTGCCGATATTCACTCGCTGAAAATCAATGCTTTGTAGACGTGGATAACTTTATCAGGTCCGGAATCGGGGCGGACGGGGTCATTGTCGCCACGGGAGACGACACTCATTACTCCATATCACGAAAAATACTTGAAGCCGGGTTCAACCTGCTGCTGGAAAAGCCGATGGCCGAAAATATCCGCCAATGCAGGGAACTGGTGGCACTTGCAGAGCGGAAGAATGCCGTCACTGCCATGTGCTACGTGATGCGCTACCATCCATACTTCTCCAGAATCAGAGAAATCGCCAGGAGCGGCGAATTCGGGAAAATTACCAAGATCAACCATCGTGTCAATGTCGGCATCGACAGGATGACACATACCTTTGTGCGCGGGCTCTGGTCCAGAAAAGAGGAATCTTCCCCGATATTCATATCCAAATGCTGCCATGACGTGGACTTCATCTTCTGGCTTGCCGGCCCGGAACATCTGTCCGATGACTTGAAAATCAGCTCTAAAGGAAGTCTGACGAAATATTGTCAAGAAGCGGCTCCTGAACACTCTGCCGAACGTTGCGTCAAATGTCCGATAGAATCGGAGTGCCGATATTCAGCCGTGGACCTCTATCTCAGACGGAAAGACTGGATAGAAAACTTCGAAGTCGCCAAGGGACGGACCATCGAAGATGCCATAGGGGAGGAACTGCGCAGCGGACGATACGGCAGATGCGTATATCATTGTGACAATGACGTTTTCGACTGGCAGACGGCATCCATACGTACATCCGGAGGGCTGGAAATTGAAATCACCATGGACGGCATCATTGACAAGGACGGCCGCGAAACTGAAATCCGGTTCGAAGGGGGCATGCTACTCGCTAAAGACAATGTGATTACATTGAAAAGCACCGACGGAACTGTACTGCGCGAGGAAGACTTCCGTAGAACCTGCGCCCTGCCGCTTCACGCCGGTGCCGACATTGACATTGTCGAAGACTTTTGCAATGCTGTCAGGACGGGGTCGCAGACGAAATGCTCGCTGCGGGAGGCTCTTCCCGGATTGGAGGCTTGTTTCGATGTGGAGGCAGGGCTTTGCTAATCACGGAATTATTCATTACTTTTACGAGTTGATTCGCCGGCTGGCACATAGCCTGACGCGGCGCTGAAGCATAAAAATTTTATAAGATATGAAAAAAGTAATCATTGGCGCGTTGACTGCCATTGCAGCAGTAGCCTGTACATCGGTCTCCACGACCACTACATTGAAAGGAAAATTCTCGGGAGCAGACGTTCCTGAAGAAGTGACCGTTACCATTCCTGGAGTCATTGACACCACTGTACGCCTTCAGAACGCAGCCTTCAAGATCGTGCTCCCTGTTTACAAGGCAGCCTTCGGTCAGGTTACAGCAGGCAATGCGGCAGGAAGATTCATTGCTGACGGAACCACCCTCACAGCCAATCTCAATGACGGATTGCTGTCGGTCAACTCCGAAAAGCCGTCCGTTTCCCTTACCGAAAAGTTCAATGCTTTCGTAGAGGACCATCAGGCTCTGGTAGCTTCTTACAGAACTCAGATGGCAGCAATTTCAGACAGCACAGGTCTTTCTGACCAGCAGAAAGACAGCCTCAAGGAAGAGTTCTATAATGAGTTCAGCGAGAAATACAGCAGCTTCAATATGGATGCTGTAAAGAGCAATTTGGACAATGTCATTTCTACCGTCGCCCTCCAGAATGTTTATTCGGACATGTCTGACGACGAACTTGAGTCGACAATCGCCGGAATGGATTCTACAGTAGTTGCCAACAGCCGCTTCATTTCAGCAGTCTACGGCAGCATCAAGGCAAGGAAAGCTACCGCAGAAGGTATGCATTTCATCGATTTCTCTGTTATGCAGCCTGACGGCAAGACCGCGAAACTTTCTGACTATGTAGGAAAAGGCAAATATGTCCTCGTAGACTTCTGGGCATCATGGTGCAGACCTTGCAAACACGAAATTCCTAACGTGAAAGCCGTTTATGACAAGCATCATGGAAAAGACTTTGACGTGCTCAGCGTTGCAGTGTGGGAAAATTCCCCTAAGGAGAGTCTCGACACAGCCAAGGCTTACGGCGTGAACTGGAACCAGATCGTAGATGCCAAGAATGTCCCTACAGACATCTATGGCATTCTCGGAATTCCTCATATCATCCTCTTCGGCCCTGACGGAACCATCATCAAGAGAGGTCTTCATGGCGAAGCTATAGAGGAAGAGGTCGCAAGATACGTGAAGTAATTGACGGTCAGAGAAAAAATAGCATTATTCCCACATTCCCCCGGAGTTTACAGATATTATGACTCCGAGGGGATTGTCATATATGTGGGCAAGGCGAAAGACCTTCACAAAAGGGTCGCGCAATATTTCGTGCCGCCTGAACGGCTCAATGTCAAGACACGCATCCTTGTCTCCAAAATCGCCGATGCCCAGTACTCTGTCGTGGATTCCGAAGCGGATGCATTGCTCCTGGAGAACAATCTCATCAAGCAATACAAACCCAAGTACAACATCCTGCTGAAGGACTCCAAGACCTATCCGTGGATATGCGTGACAGGAGATGAATTCCCGAAAGTCTACCTTACCCGCCGTGTGGTCAAGGGGAACCGCTATTTCGGGCCCTACAGCTCGGTGATGCACGCCCGCAATCTGCTGGAATTCTTCTCGGAGAACTACAAAATCCGCTCATGCAACCACAAGATTACCTCTGATGCGATTCTCCGCGGCAAGTTCCGCCCGTGCCTCGATTTTCACATCGGACGATGCGCCGGCTGCTGCGTAGGAAAAATATCCGTAAAGGAGTACAATGCTGATATAGATGAGATTGTGAATCTGCTGAAAGGCGGGGCCAATGAAATTATCCAGCACTATAAGCACCTCATGCTGGACGCTGCCGACCACCTGGACTTCGAGCAGGCCCAGGCATACAAGCAGAAAGTCGACTCGCTTCAGAAACATTATGCCAAATCAGTAATCACGTCTGCATCTGATACCAATGTGGATGTGTTCTCCCTAGTCACCGATGCCAACGAATCTTTCGGCAACTTCATGCGTGTACGCGGAGGGGCTGTTATCCAGTCACTTAACCTTGGATTCAGAATGAATATCGAAGAAGAACCCGCATCTGTGTTGAGTGAATTCATTGCCGAGATTGAAAGCAAATTCGGTAAAATCAGCGGAGAAGTCATTGTCCCGTTCATGCCGGACGTCGAAATGGACGGCGTGACATTCCGTATTCCGGCGAAAGGCGACAAACTGGCTATCCTGGAGCTCTCCACCAAAAACGCCAAGGAATTCCAGTTCAATTCCATACGCCAGAAAGAGCATACCGACCCGGACCAATACCGTAAGATGGTGGTTGAAGAGCTGCGCAAGGCATTGGGAATGAAAGAATTGCCGATGCATATCGAGTGCTTCGACAACTCCAATATTCAGGGTACGAATCCGGTCGCCTCATGTGTCGTATTCCGCAACGGCGTACCGTCCAAGAAGGACTACCGCAAGTTCAAGATCAAGACCGTAATCGGGGCCAATGATTATGCGTCAATGAAAGAGGTGGTGAACCGCAGATATTCCCGCATGTTGCGTGAAGACCCGGACGACCTGCCGCAATTGATAGTCATTGACGGAGGCAAGGGGCAGCTTGATTTTGCCTATCAGGCATTGGCGGAACTCGGTCTTACTGACAAACTTACGGTAGTGGGACTTGCCAAGAGGCTGGAAGAGGTCATCCGCGTGGGGGATCCATATCCTCTTTTCATTGACCGGAATTCCTCGGCATTGAAGGTCCTGCAGCAGATTCGTGACGAAGCGCACAGGTTCGGTATAACCTTCCATCGCAGTTTGCGCAGCAAGAGCCAGATAGAATCTGCATTGACCCGGATAAAGGGCGTGGGCGAGCAGACGGAGAAGCGGCTCCTGATACATTACGGCAGCGTGCCGCGCATAGCCGCCGCGCCGATTGAAGACCTGGTATCGTTCCTGGGCAAGCGTGAACTCGCAGAACGTATTCACACACAATTAAATACGAATGATGATGAAATCCAACGGGAAGTTTAACCTATGGTTCAATGTCTTTATCCTGGCGGGTATGACCGTGGCTGTGGTATTGACCAACATTTATAAACTCCAGCAGCCTGGCGCCAGACATTTCATGCTGATTTTTGCCAGCATCGGGGCATTGACGGGAGTCATGAATACGGTATTGTCCGCCAACGGCAATATCTGGACCTTCCTTTTCGGGGTCATTGACGTGTCCATCGCTTCCATCGTGGCATTTGACAGCAGCATCCGGCCCGGAGGCGAACCGGTATGGGGAAATTTCGCGCTTCATGCCTTCTATTTCCTGCCTATGCAGTTCGTAGGGTGGTGGCAATGGCGCAAACGGGGAGCGACATCGAAAGAGAAAGTGACTGCACGACGTCTCACTGCGTCGCAAGGAGCATTGACAGCCGGAGCCTTGGCAATCGGAACTGTCGTGGCTTATTTTATCCTCTGCGCGGTCAGCGGAAAGGAGTCTGCAGACGGTTCGCTCCGTATGCTGATTCTGTTCGACGCAGCCGTATTCGTGCTCAATGTGATGGGACAAGTCCTTATGTCTCTGGCATTTATGGAGCAGTGGATAATCTGGCTCCTAGTCAATGTCTTTTCTATCCTGCTTTGGGCTGACAAAGCCATGTCGTCGCCGGATTCCAGCTACACCGTGGTCATGGTAATCAAATACAGTTTCTATCTTCTCAACTCCATCAACGGGCTGAGAATATGGCTCCAGCTCAGCAGAAAGGCCTCTTAATCAAAAAAATTCGTTTATTCGGATTTTTTTATTTACTTTGCAGATTATTACAGGAGTAGTGTATTATAAAATCTTAAACTTAATAAAATAATAGATTATGTCACACGAAGAAATCGTAAAACAGGTCAAGGACATTATTGTTGACAAACTTGGCGCTGAGGAGTCAGAGGTTACTGAGACCGCTAACTTCACAAACGATCTTGGAGCAGATTCCCTCGACACTGTTGAGCTTCTTATGGAGTTTGAAAGAACATTCGGAATCAAGATTCCAGATGAGGACGCTAGCCAGATTGCAACTGTAGCTGACGCTGTCAAGTACGTTGAAGAGAAAGTAGCTAACAAATAATAGCAACTTACGACGTTAAGAAAAAAGAAGATACCCAAACGGGTATCTTCTTTTTTAATGTTATGTGACTTCGATTATTTTCCTGATTTCGGGATTGCGTACACGATTCTGAACATCGGCACATTCTTTTCGGCCTTCGGACCGTTGAATACGGCCTTGTAGTAGCGATGGTTGTCCATCATCGACTGTTTGGTAGTCGAATATGAAGAAGACGATGTCGTAGAGTACATTGACTGGAGCAAGCCGTAGTTATAATAGTTGTTATACAAGCTGTTATAGCCATAACTGCCGTAGCCGCCATATCCACCGTAACCATATCCGCCATAACCATAACCATTGTACATGTTGTTGTAATAGTTATAGTACATCAGACTGTTGTAGTAGTCATCATCGTATGAACTGCTGCTGCTTGAACTTGCGGCTACAACAGTTTCATTGGCCATTGCAAGAATCCAGATGTCATAGTTGGAAATTTTATCGTCGCCAACCTTCAGCAATTCCTGTGTATGGTGCGTAATATCCGGGGAATAGATACACAATGATCTGTTTATGTCTCCTTGATCCTCGGTGGATACGCTTGAGTCAGTGAGACTTGCGAATGTCACCGAAGTGTCTGTCGCGATACGGCATGTCGGGCTGATGGCTACAGGATATTTGCAGATTTCCGTGTAATCGTCAGGGAACTCGAACGGCAGGATTATCGAAGCCTTGCTTACGACGATTGATTTCGGATCGTCCGTGTGCTTCAAAATTTCTTTCAATGCCTTGTCTCTGAGGTCTTTTGCCTTGATTACAGGCTTCAGTCCCTTACCGCCCTCCATCAGGATGGTCTCTTCAGCCTTTCCCTGCAATCCTTTGCTCGAATGAGTTGTCATATCGTAGGCTATCTGAGTCTGCTTGGCTACGCTGGTAGACTTGACGCCACTCAAATCGTAAAGAGTCATTGGTCCTAAATAGAACAGGAACGAGGTGTCGACCTGCTTGCGGTCGCCGTAGTCGGCAGAGAACTTCAGCTCGGCGTAGCTTCCGTAGATTGTACCGCTGTTCACGCTGATCGGCAGTCTGAACATGTTGATACGGCCGCCGTTTCCGGCAGGGACATCGGTGGTGATGTAGATGCCAGGGAATTTCTTCGTGTAATTCGTGATCGTATCCATGTCGGCTGCAGTGATGCCCATGTATTTCTCGCCGAATTCCTTGCTGAAATCGATTGACAATGAGTCCATTCCGTTATATACCGGCACGCCGTCAGTGATGCGTTTCCTGTTATATTTTATTTCAGGATTCAGTTTGGAAAGATTCAGCGGGCTCTCCAACTCATAGACATTGATATTCTGAAGAATATACTGCTGGGTAGGGTCTGCGTAAGAAATGGAATCCGCTACTGCCGACAGGTGGAACTGGCGGAATTTGGCGTTCTTGCCGAAATCCAATGTGTCTGCGATAGGAACGAGAGTGAATGCCGTGCTTCTGGTGGTGAGACCGAAAGTGTCATCCCTCAATGCTCCGAATGTGAATTTGTACATGTTGTAGCCTGACAAGCTGTCCGGCATGTCCTGCTCTATATCTTCAATCGGGAACTCGGCTGTGTAGATGTCGTACAGCTGATTGTCCGGAATCAATGATTCTCCGAGTGTCTTGTTCACGTTAATGCATGAACCGCATAAAATGCCGGCTGAAAGCATGAGTGCAGCCGCACCGGCTCTAAATGAAAGCTTCATCTGTGCTAAAGGCTATCATAAAAACTGTTATACGCATCAATGTAGGACCCGTCCTCGATGGATTTCGCGTCATAGTCAAGTACCGGAAGAGGAAGTCCTTTGCAGTATTCAATCAGGCTCTTGTCCACGTTCTCTGAACCGACAATCACGCCGTCGGAATACTGAGCGGCAGTTTTAGCAAGATTTATGCCAGTAGGATCGGCAAGCAGCGGAACGTCTTTCTCGTCGATATCGCCGAATTTTACAAGTCTTGCGAGTTCTTCATTGAATTTCTCCGGCATGTCATCGTAGAGTGACAGCACCACCTTGCTGGAAGCGAAGATAGGATCATCCTTGTATGCTTTCTTCAAGTACAGCGGAAGAATCTGTGTTATCCAGCCCTGGCAATGAATGACGTCCGGTGCCCAGCGCAGCTTCTTGACGGTTTCGAGAACTCCGCGGGCGAAGAATATCGCGCGCTCGGCATTGTCCCCGAAGAATGCGCCATTGTCGTCGCAACTCAGCTGTTTTCTCTTGAAATAATCCTCATTGTCAATGAAATACACCTGGATGCGGGCAGCGGATATGGACGCAACCTTGATTATGAGCGGCCTGTCCACATCATTGATGATGATGTTCATGCCCGAGAGCCTTATAACCTCGTGAAGCTGGTTTTTGCGCTCGTTGATACAACCGTAGCGTGGCATGAATGACCGGATTTCCTTCTTTCTTTCCTGGATTCCCTGCGGGAGGTATCTTCCGATGTTTGCAATCGGGGTTTCAGGAAGATATGGGAAAATTTCGGAATTTACGAACAGGACTTTCATAATCACTAATTGATATTTTGTTACGAGACACAAAGGTAAGAATTTTTTTTGATATTTCGATAAATGCGTATCTTTGGGGACAATTTGGAGTAATATGGCATCTTCATCACGTAACGAGAACAAACTGATGCGCCGCCGTCTGGCGAATGCGTATCTTTCTTCGGTTATCAGCATCAGCCTCGTACTGTTGCTGGTAGGCGTGTCGAGCCTGCTGCTCGTCAATACCAGGAGCGTTTCCGATTATTTCAAGGAGAATGTCCAGGTTTCCGTGATTATGAAACAGGAAGTACCTGACAATGAAGCTCTTGAATATAAGAAGTGTCTCGATACGATGTCATTCGTGCATGGCACCGAGTTCGTCTCCCGTGAACGTGGAGAGAAAGAAATGGCGGATATGCTCGGCAGCGATTTCCTGAAAGTCTTCGAGACTTCACCGGTTCCGGTGTCCATCGGTGTTACGCTGAATGCGGCATACGTTTCCGAGGACAGCCTCAAAGTCGTGGAAGCCGTAATCGGGAAATCCCCGATTGTGGATGAAGTGGTCTATCAGCGCTCGCTCGTGGATGCATTGAACGCGAATCTCAGCAGGATTTCCGCTGTGCTGGGCATCTTCATCATCCTGATGCTGTTCATCTCTTTCGTGTTGATCAACAATACGATGCGGCTCACGGTTTATGCCAAGCGCTTTACCGTGCATACCATGAAGCTTGTCGGCGCCACCAGGTCTTTCATCCGGGGACCGTTCTTGCTCCGGGCAGCGTTCCTCGGGCTGTTTTCGTCTGTCATGGCGCTCCTTATGTTAGTCGGGGTACTTTTCCTCGTCCGCTCTGAATTTGCTCAGCTGTTCGATATATTTACATTGGACAAACTCCTGATAGTCATGGCGATAGTCGTGGTCTCCGGACTCGCGATCTGCGTCTTGAGTACATACAGGGTAGTGAACAAGCTCGTTTCATTGAGCAAGGATGAACTTTATTATTAAAGGTAAGATTATGGACAACAATAAGATGGCGATTACTCCGAAGGGGCTCAAATACCTTCTCGCGGGACTTCTCGTTATGATTTCCGGCTATATTCTCATGATTGGCGGCGGCAGCGATGACCCGGCTGTGTTCAACTACGCGATGTTTGATTTCCAGCGTCTTGTGGCAGCCCCGATCGTGATTCTCTGCGGAATCATCATCGAGATTGTGTCCATCATGAAAGTTTTCAAGGGAAATAAACAAGGGAGAGAATAGATATGGATTGGTGGCAAGCGCTTTTACTCGGTATCGTTCAGGGACTTACAGAATTTCTGCCGGTCAGCAGCAGCGGACATCTCATGATTTTCAGGGAACTGCTCGGCGTCGATACGGAGGGCTTTCTCGATTTTACGGTAACGGTTCATTTCGCTACCGTCCTCAGTACGATAATCGTATTCTGGCATGTCATCTGGAATCTGCTGAAGGGACTCTTCAAGTTCAAATTCAATGATGAGACGGATTATATCCTGAAGCTTATCGTGTCGATGGTTCCTATCGGAATCGTGGGCCTGTGCTTCAAGGACCAGGTGGAGGGACTGTTCGCGGACAATCTTTTCACTGTCGGCGTGTGCTTGATAATCACCGCAATCCTGCTCTTCGCCTCCGACCAGTCGGCTAAATGGCTGCCTCAGGGCAATGCTGAAAAACCGGAACACAGGAACGGATTGTCATATCTTCAGGCATTCATCGTCGGACTCGGTCAGGCATGTGCCGTGGCCCCCGGCCTTTCCAGATCCGGAACCACCATCGCTACGGGACTTCTCTGCGGAGTGAAACGTGAAAACATGGCGCAGTTCTCATTCCTGATGGTCCTCGTGCCTATCATCGGCGAGCAGGCATTGGGCATCCTTAAGAGTTTCGGCGAGCCAGCCTCCGCTGCAGGCCTGGGATTCATGCCGTTGGCAATGGGCTTCATCGGTGCTTTCGTCGCCGGCCTGTTCTCTTGCAAGGCAATGATCGCCATCGTGAAGAAGGCCAAGCTGGTATGGTTCTCATTGTACTGTCTTCTGGCTGCACTCGCAATATTCATCTTCGCCTAAACCTTCATGAAAGAAAGAACATTGACCTATTTCGTCTCGGACGTGCATCTCGGGCTGGATGTCAAGGATCCCGTCGCACGGGAGGCGCGTTTCGTCGAGTTCCTGCGGTCGATTCCGAAGGAAGAAACGGAGGCATTGTACCTTTTGGGCGACATCTGGGATTTCTGGTATGAATATCATGATGTGGTCCCGAAGGGCTATGTGCGTGTGTTCTCGTCTCTTATGGACTTGATGGACGCGGGCGTGAAGGTCTATTTCTTTCAGGGAAACCACGACATCTGGTGCTACCACTATTTCGAGGAAATGGGAATCACCATCCTCCAGCAGCCTCATGTCGTCAATATCCGCGGCAAGGTCTTCTGTCTCGGTCACGGAGACGGCCTCGGTCCGGGACATATACTATACAAGTTCATGCGCTGGGGATTCAGGGCCAAGTTCTTCCAGGGTCTTTTCAGCCTTCTTCATCCGTATCTGGCTTTCCGTTTCGGCAAAGGCTGGTCTAAGAAAAGTCGCGTGGCCAAGAGCATGGACTATGTTTTCAAGGGTAAGGACGAGCCGCTTTACAAGTTTGCAGCGGATTTCGCCGCGAAGACCCATGTTGACTATTTCGTTTTCGGCCATTTCCATTGCAGCGTGGACATGCCCGTGGAAGGCGGCGCGCAGCTCATTGTCCTGAAAGACTGGATGGACGGGGCGTCCTACATGTATTTCGACGGGATTTCCACCACTTTCGGATACTCTCCGAATATTGAAAAATAGAGAGCCGGAAATTCTCCGCTGTCCCACTTCTGCACAAGTTCCTCCACTTGCCGGTCGGCGCCGGCGGGATCATAGTGCTTTTTCAGGTCGGAACCGAACAGTTTGGCCACGCCCTGCCAGAATCCTGCTGCAATTCCGTTCTTGTAATCCTTTATGATAGAGAAGGATGACTTGCCGACCTCCCTGTCGATGAGCTTCATCAGAAGCTGTCCCTGCGTGACGGTCATGTTGCGCATGGGCTGCTCGAAAGCATTGAACAACTCCTTCTGCACCTTGTTCACGTATTTTTCTCTCTTGCGCCTGCCGAGTTCGTCCGCGGTGAAGGTGCTGTCGGTCTGGTGGATCAGCGTCCTCGCCACGAGCGCGTAAGGGTATGTCTTGCTGAAATTCCACACCAGCCTGTAATAACGGCGCCATTCCTTGCCGCTGCGGCGGTGCAATGAAATCTGCGACGGCGTCAGCACATCCATATACAATGTGTCCCCGTCCACGATTTCGTACTGCAGATACTGCGGCGCCTTCGGAGGAACCGGCGCGCGTTTCCGCTGGGCATCCGCCGGCAGGAGCAATGCCAATGACAATGCCCAAACTACCGTTATCCTTATCAATGTCTTTTTGTCCATCGTTCGTGTCCTCCGGAATGAGGGAACAAATGTACGCAAATTTCAGAGAATGCAAATTTGCGGTTGCGTTTTGTCGAAAATGTAGGTTATAAACTTTTTTCAATGCGCGTAACTCATTGAGATACCGAATGATGACGTGCAAAATTTTTTGTCGAAAAAGTATGAAAATATTCTTAAAAATGTTTGTTTTTCGAATATTTTTACTAACTTTGCATTCCCAAAATTGAGGAGAAGTTCGCCCAACCAGCTGATGCTCAAAGATTTAGGGAATTTGGGAAAAATAATTAAAGTAATACAGCAATGTTACAACCAAAGAAAACAAAGTTTAGAAGGGAACAGAAAAACCGCATGAAAGGAATGTCCCAGAGGGGCAGCCAGCTTGCGTTCGGTTCTTTCGGTCTTAAAACCCTTGAGAATTGTTGGCTTACATCGCAGCAGATTGAGGCTGCCCGTCAGGCAATCTCGCGTTATATGAACCGTGAGGGTCAGATCTGGATCAGGGTGTTCCCTGCAAAGCCGTTCACCAAGAAGCCTCTCGATACCCGAATGGGTAAAGGTAAGGGTGATCCTCAGGGATTTGTATGCCCTATCACTCCTGGCAGAATTCTCTTCGAGGCAGAGGGCGTATCGCTTGAGATTGCTAAAGAGGCTATGCGCCTTGCAGCTCATAAGCTCCCTATCGCTACGAAGTTCATCGTTCGCAGGGATTATGTAGAATAGTTTAATGGAGAAGAAAATGAAAATATCTGAAATTCGCGAAATGTCCGTAGCAGATCTGCGTGACCGCATTGCAGTGGAGAAGGCAAATCTTGACACAATGAAGATAAATCATGCTATCTCTCCATTAGAGGATACATCCAAGTTTAAGAAGAGCAGGAAGGATATCGCACGTATGCTGACAGTCCTTACTGAGAAAGAAAAAGAACAGAACTAATTTGATGCTCTATGGAAAGAAATCTTCGTAAGGAAAGAATAGGTGTTGTAGTCAGCAACAAGATGGACAAGACTATCGTCGTAGCCGTCGAGACTAAAGGAAAACACCCTATGTATGGTAAGTTCATTAACAAGACCACTAAATTCGTCGCTCAGGACGAAAAGAACGAGTGCAGCGAGGGAGATACCGTGCGCATTATGGAAACTCGCCCGTTGAGCAAGACCAAGAGGTGGAGATTAGTTGAAATTGTAGAAAAAGTCAAATAGCGATGATACAGCAGGAAACACGTTTACAGGTGGCAGACAACAGCGGAGCCAAGGAAGTTCTTTGCATCCGCGTTCTGGGTGGAACCCGTCACCGTTATGCATCTGTCGGCGATAAGATCGTCGTTGCAGTTAAGAGTGCAATCTCAGGCGGAGACGCCAAAAAAGGTTCTGTATCCAAGGCTGTTGTGGTCCGTACAAAGAAAGAGATCCGCAGACCGGATGGATCATATATCCGCTTTGATGACAATGCATGCGTTCTTTTGAACAATGCAGGAGAACTCAGAGGCACACGTATCTTTGGCCCAGTTGCCAGAGAGCTTCGTGAGAATTATATGAAGATCGTTTCACTGGCACCGGAGGTCCTTTAATATTAAGTCATTATGAAAAAATTTCACGTAAAGAAAGGCGATACCGTATTTGTGAATGCCGGTAATGATAAGGGCAAGACCGGAAAAGTCCTCTCAGTTATCACTGACAAGGATCGTGTCATTGTCGAAGGTATCAATATGGTCAGCAGACACACCAAACCTAATGCACAGGCTCCTCAGGGCGGTATCATTAAGAAAGAGGCTGGTATCCATATTTCCAATGTGCAGCTCCTTGACCCTAAGAGCACGGCTGCGAAGCCGATTCCTACAAGAGTAGGTCACAAGTTCGTAGACGGAAAGAAGGTGCGTTATTCTAAAAAATCTGGAGAGGAGATTAAATAGTTATGGCAAAGAAATCTACTAAAAACGAAGCTGTAGAGCAGGTTATTCCTGCAGGATATGTACCGGCTCTCAAGACTGTATACAATGAGCAGATTATCCCTGCCCTGATGAAGCAGTTCTCTTACACTACAGTTATGCAGGTTCCTAAGCTTGTAAAGATCACCATCAATGAGGGTGTCGGCGAGGCTTCACAGAACCAGTCCCATGACAAGAAACTTGTAGAGGAGGCAGCAGCGGAGCTTTCAGCAATCGTAGGACAGAAAGCAGTTCTCACCGCTTCTAGAAAGGATATTTCCAACTTCCACCTCCGTAAAGGTCAGCCTATCGGTGTGAAGGTAACTCTTCGTGCAACCAAGATGTACGAGTTCCTCGAAAGACTTATCCGTGTATCTCTTCCTCGTATCCGCGACTTCAACGGTATTTCCGAGAAGCTCGACGGCAGCGGAAACTACACTCTCGGTCTGAAAGAGCAGATTATCTTCCCTGAAATCGACATGGACAAGAACCCGCGCGTTCACGGAATGGAAATCACTTTCGTTACCACAGCCAAGTCTGACGAAGAGGCTTATGCCCTTCTGAAAGAGTTCGGACTGCCATTCAAGAAACATAACAACTAAAAGAGTATATAATGGCAAAAGAATCAATGAAAGCCCGCGAAGTAAAGCGCGAGAAATTAGTTGCAAAGTACGCCGAGAAGCGTAAGGCTCTTAAAGAGGCAGGTGATTGGGCAGCTCTTGATAAACTCCCTAAGAACTCCTCAGCAGTACGTCTTCACAATCGTTGCTCTCTTACCGGACGTCCAAAAGGATACATGCGTGCCTTCGGCCTCAGCAGAATCCAGTTCCGTGAAATGGCAAGCAACGGTCTTATTCCGGGCGTAAAGAAAGCAAGCTGGTAGAAGCTTTATAGCATACAATATTTATTAATTATTAACAATCGGATATCGGGCGCCTGTCATACAAGCGCCGGTTCGCAAAAAAACAAAAGAAATGACTGATCCAATTGCAGATTTCCTCACCCGCATCCGTAATGCGTATCGTGCAGGAAACAAGGTTGTGGAGATTCCTTCTTCCAAAATGAAGGTTGCTATGACCAAAATTCTTTGCGAGAAAGGATACATCCTCAGCTACAAGGTAGTGGAGGGAACACCTTTCAACACAATCAAAATCGCTCTGAAGTACCATCCTCAGACCAAGCAGGCTGCCATCAAGAAGATTGAGCGCATCTCTACTCCAGGTCTCAGAAAGTACACTGACGTGAAGGATATGCCTAGGGTTCTCAACGGACTCGGAATTGCTATCATCTCGACTTCCAAGGGCGTTATCACTGACAAGGAGGCAAGAGACCTCAATGTCGGCGGTGAAATCGTATGCTATGTATATTAATTTTTAAAGGAACTGATAATGTCAAGAATTGGTAAATTACCTGTAAGCCTTCCGGACAAGGTGAGCTTCGAGCTCCTTCCTGGCAACGTTGTGAAGGTTAAAGGACCTCTCGGCGAGCTTTCTCAGAAAGTTGATCCGGATATTACCGTAACCGTAGAGGGAAAAGAAGTTAAATTCACCCGTCCTACAGATCTTCCTAGACACCGTTCAATGCACGGTCTTTACCGCGCTCTCGTTCACAACATGGTTGTGGGTGTTTCTACAGGATTCGAGATCAAACAGGAGTTCGTCGGTGTCGGCTACCGTGTAGATGTAAAAGGTCAGCTTCTGACTTTAGCTCTTGGTTATTCACATGATATTCAGATACTTCTTCCTGCAGAAATCAAGGCAGAAGCTGCTGCAATAAAGAAAGGTGAGAATCCTATCCTTATCCTCAGGTCTGCTGACAAGCAGCTCGTTGGACAGGTTGCAGCCAAGATCCGTTCACTCCGCAAGCCTGAACCATACAAGGGCAAGGGTATCAAGTTCGTTGGCGAGCATATTCGTCGTAAGGCAGGTAAGACTGCAGCCGCTAAATAATAGGAGGAATGAATTATGGCATTGAGTAAAATAGAAAGAAGAAGACGTATTCACTACCGTATTCGCAAGCACGTCAATGGAACAGCCGAAAGGCCAAGACTCGTTGTTTTCAGAAGCAACAGACAGATTTACGTGCAGGTGATCAATGATGAGACCGCAACAACTCTCGTTGCAGCTGCTTCAAACGACAAGGTTCTTGCAGCAGAGTGCAAGGGTAAGAGCGGAAAAGAGGCTGCCGCAATCGTAGGTAAAGCTATTGCAGCGCGCGCCATCGAGAAAGGTATCAATGAGGTTGCTTTCGACCGTGGAGGATATCTCTATCATGGTAGAGTTCAAAGTTTGGCTGACGCTGCCCGTGAAGGCGGTCTTAAATTCTAATCGGAATTATGGCAAATACAAATGTTAAAAGAGTAAAGACATCTGATCTTGAACTTAAAGACAGACTTGTCTCCATTCAGAGGGTAACCAAAGTCACCAAGGGTGGCCGTCACTTCCGCTTCGCTGCTATCGTAGTAGTAGGCGACGAGAACGGTGTCGTAGGTTACGGCCTTGGTAAGGCAAACGAGGTAACTGCGGCTATCCAGAAAGGTGTTGAGGATGCCAAGAAGAATCTTGTCAAGATTCCGATCATCAACACTACCATTCCTCATGAGCAGATTGCCAAATTCGGCGGTGCTGAAGTATTCATGAAGCCAGCCGCTCCTGGTACCGGTGTAAAGGCCGGCGGTGCAATGCGTGCCGTATTCGAGTCAGCAGGTGTTCAGAACGTCCTTGCAAAGTCTAAGGGTTCATCAAACCCTCACAACCTTGTAAAGGCTACTGTAGCAGCTCTTACTGAACTTAGAGATGCTTATACCGTTGCAGGTCTTCGCGGTGTGCCTATGAGTAAAGTGTTTAACGGTTAGTTATAGGAGAAAGCGAAATGAGTAAATATAGAATCACTCAGGTAGTCAGCAAGAACGGTGAAACCAAAAGACAGAAGGCTACTCTTCAGTGTCTTGGAATCCGTAGAATGCATCAGACTGTAGAGGTTGAGAAAAACCCTGTAACTACAGGAATGGTTACTAAGGTTCGTCACCTCGTAACTGTAGAAGAAATCTAATTCGGAGGAACTAAGATGAATTTGCATAATTTGAAACCTGCTAAAGGTTCAACACACAATTCTAAGAGAGTAGGCCGCGGACAGGGTTCCGGTAAAGGTGGCACTGCTACACGTGGTACAAAAGGAGCTCAGGCTCGTGCAGGATATGAGCACAAGGTTGGTTTCGAGGGTGGTCAGATGCCTATCCAGAGAAGACTTCCTAAGTTCGGCTTCAACAATCCTACAAGAGTTGAGTACGTTGCTATCAATCTCTCTGCTCTTCAGGCACTTTCAGAGAAACTCGGTACTACAGTAATTACTGTTGATACTCTCAAAGATGCTGGCGTGGTTCACACCAATGAGCTTGTAAAGGTTCTTGGAAACGGTGAGCTTACCGCTAAACTTGAGGTTACCGCTGACGCATTCTCAAAGTCAGCAATCGAGAAGATTGAGGCTGCCGGTGGAAAAGCTACTAAGATCGAGAAATAATGAAGAAATTTATTGAGACATTCAAGAACATCTTCAAGATAGAGGAGTTGCGCAAGAGAATCGTTTATACGCTTCTCTTGGTACTCGTTTATCGTTTGGGATGTTTTGTAGTGCTCCCGGGTATAGACGCTACTATGCTCGCTTCACTTCAGAGCAAAACTCAGGAAGGTCTTGTAGGACTCCTGAACATGTTCTCAGGTGGTGCGTTCGGTAACGCCTCTATCTTTGCACTCGGTGTGATGCCTTATATCTCGGCATCCATCGTGATCCAGCTCCTCGGCATGTTCGTCCCATACTTCAAGAAATTGCAGATGGAAGGCGAAAGCGGCCGTAGGAAAATGAATCAGATCACCAGATATCTGACTGTCCTGATTCTTGCTATCCAGTGCCCTGCATATCTGGCTGCTATCCACAACCAGATCCCTGGTCAGGCATTCGTTGCTGTGACACAGCTCGGATGGAGTAACTTCACATTCAACTTTGTCTCTACAGTGATTCTCCTCGCAGGTTCAATGTTCGTCATGTGGCTCGGTGAGCGCATTACTGACCGTGGTATCGGAAACGGTATTTCCCTTATCATCATGATCGGTATCGTTGCCCGCCTTCCGTATGCGCTTACTGCAGAAATCGGTGAAAAGCTCACAACTACCAACGGTGGTGTGCTTCTCCTGATTGTGGAGCTTATTGTATTGTTCTTTGTGTTCGTTGCAGCTATCGCTCTCGTACAGGCTGTCAGGAGAATTCCTATCCAGTATGCAAAGCGTGTTGTCGGCAACAAGCAGTACGGCGGAGTACGCAACTATCTTCCTTTGAAGATCAATGCGGCAGGTGTAATGCCTATCATCTTCGCTCAGGCCCTCATGCTGTTCCCTCTCCTTTTCTCACAGTGGGACGCTACCAGAGGACTTGCTGCAACACTTAGCAACTATACAGGTTTCTGGTATAATTTTATTTTCGGACTTCTCGTCGTTATCTTCACATATTTCTACACTGCCGTTACAGTTCAGCCGAACATGATGGCGGAGCAGATGAAGCAGAACGGCGGATTCATACCTGGTGTGAAGCCTGGTAAGAAGACTATGGAGTACATCGATGACATTATGTCCAAGGTTACTCTCCCTGGTTCTATCTTCCTCGCTATCATTGCAATTATGCCGGCATTTGCGATGCTTGCAGGTATCAACAACCAGTTCGCAAGTTTCTACGGTGGTACTTCACTGTTGATTCTTGTAGGTGTGGTTCTCGATACCCTCCAGCAGATAGAAGGTTATCTGCTCATGCGTCACTATGACGGATTGATGAAGACAGGTCGTCTGAGTGGACGTTCTGGAATGTAATTCCCGATAAAGACAAGAGTTAAAGATGTTCAAGCCAAAAACAGAAGAAGAGATTGAGTTGCTCCGCGAAAACGGAATACTGGTGTCGAAGACGCTGGCTGAAGTCGGTAAAGCTGTGGCTCCTGGTGTGACAACTGCCGAGTTGAATAGGGTCGCAGAGACTTTCATCCGTGATAATGGTGCAATTCCTAGCTTTCTTGGTTTTGAGGGTTTCCCGGCAGCAATATGTGCCTCTGTAAACGATGTTGTGGTTCACGGTTTTCCGTCGGACTATGTTCTCAAAGAGGGCGATATCGTTTCTTGTGACATCGGAACTTTGTATAAAGGATATAACGGTGACTCCTGCTACACTTTCCCAGTCGGGGAAGTGGATGCGGAGACCCGGAAACTCCTTGATGTTACGAAGGCTTCCCTGTACAAAGGCATTGAGCAGGCCATTGACGGAAACCGTACTGGCGACATCGGATACGCGGTGCAGTCGTATGCTGAATCTTTCGGCTTTTCTGTAGTAAGAGAGCTGGAAGGCCATGGAATCGGAACCGATATGCATGAAGCTCCCGGAATTCCTAATTATGGAAGACGCGGACATGGTGCAAGATTGACCGATGGCATGACAATTTGTATTGAGCCGATGATCAATGCGGGCAGAAAAGATGTGTATCTGGCTAGAAACGGTTGGGCGGTACACACAGCTGACCACAAGAACGCGGCACATTACGAGCTTACGGTTGTTATCCGGAAAGGCAAGGCTGAACTTCTTTCGACGTTCGACTTTATCGAGAAAGACGGAAACATTAAATTTTAAAGTGGTATTTTAAATGTCTAAACAAACAGCAATTGAGCAGGACGGGACGATAGTCGAGACTCTCCCTAACGCTATGTTTAAAGTAGAGCTGGAGAACGGTCACGTCATTCTTGCACATATTTCAGGCAAGATGAGGCAGAACTTCATCCACATCCTACTCGGTGACAAGGTTAGAGTTGAAATGTCGCCTTATGATTTAACAAAAGGTAGAATATCCTTCAGATACAAATAAAAATTTTCGCGATATGAAAGTAAAAACATCCATCAAAAAGCGCAGCGAAGATTGCAAGATCGTTAGACGCAAAGGCCGTCTTTACGTAATCTGCAAGAAGAACCCTAAGTTCAAGATGCGCCAAGGATAATATTCAGTTGTGTAACTAATAAAGTAAAGATATTATGGCAAGAATAGCCGGTGTTGATTTACCAAACAACAAAAGGGGAGAGATAGGCCTGACCTACATCTTCGGTATCGGGCGCTCTTCTGCAAGAAAGATCCTTGAGGAGTGCGGAATTGATTTTGACACTAAAGTTAACGAGTGGAACGACGACCAGATCGCAAAGATCCGTACGCTCATCGCTAACGAGTACAAGATCGAGGGTGAACTCCGTTCCTCTGTCCAGATGAACATCAAACGTCTCATGGACATCGGTTGCTACAGGGGAATCCGTCATCGTCTCGGACTTCCTGTTCGTGGCCAGAGCACCAAGAACAATGCCCGTACAAGAAAGGGTAAGAAGAAGACTGTTGCAAACAAGAAGAAAGCAACCAAATAAATCTTGATGAATTATGGCAAAGAAGACAACAACAGCAAAAAAGAGAGTAGTAAAAGTTGAAGCTACTGGTGAAGCTCATATTTCATCAACCTTCAATAACGTGATCATCGCTCTCACAAACAATGTTGGCCAGGTTATCAGCTGGTCTTCAGCTGGTAAGAGCGGCTTCAGAGGCTCCAAGAAGAACACTCCGTATGCAGCTCAGGTTGCAGCAGAAGATGCTGCCAAGACTGCATTCGATGCAGGCCTCCGCAAAGTAAAGGTCTATGTTAAAGGTCCTGGTGCAGGACGTGAGTCTGCTATCAGAACAATCAACCAGGCAGGTATTGAGGTTACCGAGATTATCGACGTTACTCCGATGCCGCACAACGGTTGCAGACCTAAAGGCCGTCGTAAAGTTTAATTTTACAGTTTTAATGATTAATTACTATGGCAAGATATACTGGACCAAGTACTAAAATCGCCCGCAAATTCGGCGAGCCGATCTATGGAGCTGATAAAGATTTCGAGAAGAGAAATTATCCTCCGGGACAGCACGGCGCAGCTAGAAAGCGTGCCAGAAAGTCTACCGAATACGGTAATCAGCTTAAAGAGAAGCAGAAAGTAAAATATATGTACGGTGTCCTCGAAAGACAGTTCCGTAACACATACGAGAAAGCCTGCCGCATGCAGGGACAGAAAGGTGAGAACCTTCTCTTCCTTCTTGAGTCAAGACTTGACAACATCGTATACCGTCTCGGAATCGCTCCTACAAGGGCAGCAGCAAGGCAGATCGTGCGTCATTGCCACATTACCCTCAACGGTATTGTCTGCAACATCCCTTCTGCACAGGTTAAGGCTGGTGACGTGATCGCTGTAAGAGAGAGATCAAAGAGCCTAGAAGTAATCCAGAGCAGCGTTGCTTCCGCAAAGAAGTATTCATGGCTGGACTTCGACGCAAAGGCGCTCTCAGGCAAGTTCCTCAATGTTCCTACCAGAACTGAGATTCCGGAGAACATTAACGAGCAGCTTATCGTCGACCTCTACTCTAAGTAATAAATTAACACCCAAAAAGAATTAATATGGCAATCTTAGCATTTCAGAAACCAGATAAGGTGATAATGCTCGAAGGAACAGACACCGTCGGTCGTTTCGAGTTCAGGCCTCTTGAGCCTGGATATGGTCAGACCATCGGCAATGCTCTTCGTCGCATCCTGTTGTCTTCTCTGGAGGGTTTTGCTATCAGCTCGATAAAAATCTCGGGAGTGAACGATGAGTTCGATACTATTCCGGGCGTTATCGAGGGTATGCAGGACATCATCCTGAACCTCAAGCAGGTCAGACTAAAGAGGATGGTTGAGTCTGTAGACTCTGAGGTAGCAAATATCACAATTAGCGGTAAACAGGAGTTTACTGCAGAGGATATCTCCAAGGGATTGTCTTCTTTCAAGGTGCTCAATCCTGAGTTGCACATTTGCTCTCTCGAACCTTCTGTTAAACTCGAAATCTCCCTCACGGTTACCAAAGGCCGCGGATTCGTTCCGGCTGAAGAGGAAAGGGATGAGAACACTCCTATCGGAACAATTCCGGTGGATGCCATCTACACTCCTATCCGCAAGGTAAACTGGACAGTGGAGAACTGGCGTGTCGAGCAGAAGACTGACTACGAGAAGCTTAATCTGGAGATTGTTACAGATGGTTCTATCACTCCTAATACTGCACTTCAGGACGCTGCAAACATTCTGATTTACCACTTCAAACTCTTCACTGATGACAAGAAGCTCGCTCTTGAGAGCGCAGTCGTTCCGGATTCAAAGGAGCTTGACGAGGAATCACTCCGTATGAGGCATCTTCTTCTCAACAAACTTTCTGATCTCGGTCTTTCAGTAAGGGCATACAACTGCCTCAAGGCTGCTGAGATCGACACTCTCGCCGACCTTGTATCTTATTCAAGGCCTGAGTTGATGAAATTCCGCAACTTCGGAAGGAAGTCACTCAATGAGATCGATCAGATGCTTGACAAGATGAAGCTTACATTCGGAATGGATGTTACCAAGTACAATATTGAACCTAAGAAAAAGAATAACGCATAATCATGAGGCATAATAAAGCAATCAATCATCTTGGTCGCAAGAGTGGTCATCGCAAAGCTCTCCTTGCAAACATGGCGAACTCTCTTATCCTTCATAAGAGAATCACCACAACACTTGCAAAGGCTAAAGCTCTCAAGACATATCTTGAGCCGCTCATCACCAAGTCAAAAGACGATTCTACTCACTCTCGTCGTATCGTCTTCAGTTATCTCAAGGACAAGACTGCCGTAGCAGAGCTTTTCCGTACAATTGCCCCTAAGATTGCTGACCGTCCGGGCGGATACCTCCGTGTCCTCCACGTCGGCTTCAGACAGGGTGATGGTTCTGAGATGGCTCTTATTGAGTTCGTTGATTTCAACGAGGCTGCTATCGCTTCCGAGGCTTCCAAGAAAGAGGCCAAGAAGACAACTCGCCGTAGCCGTGCAAAGAAGGCAGAAGCTGCTCCGGCAGCTGAAGCTCCAGCAACAGAGGCACCTGCAGCAGAAGTTGAAGAGGCTCCTAAAGCTGAGTAATCAGGAAATAAGACCTGATATAGTAAAGGCACTGACGATTGAATTCGCCGGTGCTTTTTCGTTTTTGCAGGAAAAATACAGGCAAAAGCATGATTATTCGAAAAAAATTCTAACTTTGTATTAAACGAAAGGCGCTACTTTCGGAACGAAAGTCAGAAACGTTTCATATGATTTCGTTTAATAATTAATAACACATACCATTGTTTATGAATTCACTATTCTATTTGGTTCCGGCGGCAGCTGTGACAGCATTGTTTTTCGCCTGGTTGTTTTTTCATCAGATGATGAAAGAAAGTGAGGGAACGGTAACTATGAAGGAAATTGCACAATACGTCAGAGACGGTGCAATGGCCTATCTGAAACAGCAGTACAAGGTAGTTACTATCGTATTCATTGTTCTTGCCGTATTCTTCTCGATTCTCGCGTACGGATTTCACATTCAGAACCCTTGGGTGCCGTTCGCATTCCTTACCGGCGGTTTCTTCTCCGGCCTTGCCGGCTTTATCGGAATGAAAACCGCCACCTACGCTTCCGCACGTACGGCCAATGCCGTTTCACGCTCTCTCAATGCCGGACTCAAACTGGCATTCCGTTCGGGAGCCGTCATGGGACTTACGGTAGTGGGACTCGGCCTTCTGGACATTTCGGTATGGTATTTCGTTTTGAAATGTTTCGTGGGAGAACCCGACTCATCCCAGACACTTGTAACCATCACTACCACAATGCTTACATTCGGTATGGGAGCATCCACCCAGGCGCTCTTCGCGCGTGTCGGAGGCGGTATCTATACGAAAGCAGCTGACGTGGGCGCGGACATAGTAGGAAAAGTCGAAGCCGACATTCCGGAAGATGACCCTAGGAACCCTGCCACCATTGCCGACAACGTAGGTGACAACGTAGGTGATGTCGCAGGAATGGGTGCCGACCTTTACGAATCATATTGCGGAGCAATCCTCGCCACGATGGCACTCGGCGCTTCCGCATTCTTCGGAGACATTGAAGGTCAGACACGTGCGGTACTTGCTCCTATGTGCATTGCATCAGTCGGAGTCATTCTGTCCGTACTTGGAATCTTTGCCGTCCGCACCAAGGAAGGAGCAGGCCTGCAGGATCTTCTCGGATCACTGAGCCGAGGGACCAACCTCAGTGCAGGACTTATTGCAGTGGTGTCTTTCGGAATATTCTATCTCCTCGGATTCGCCAACTGGTGGCAACTGTCATTGTCAGTGTTGTTCGGACTTGCGGCCGGAGTCATCATCGGAAAAGCCACGGAATATTACACATCCCACTCGTATAAGCCGACGCAGAAACTTGCTGAAAGCTCCCAGACAGGATCCGCGACCGTAATTATCGGCGGAATGGGCCTCGGAATGATATCTACGGCGGTTCCGGTGATCACCATCGCTGTCGCAATCCTTATGTCATATCTCTGCGCCACCGGATTCTCATTCGACCCGTCATTGATAGGCAACGGCCTTTACGGCATCAGCATCGCGGCGGTGGGAATGCTCTCGACATTGGGAATCACACTCGCGACCGACGCTTACGGACCTATCGCGGACAATGCCGGCGGCAATGCCCAGATGAGTGGCCTTGACCCGGAAGTCCGCCAGAAAACGGATATTCTGGATGCGCTCGGGAACACTACGGCCGCTACAGGCAAGGGCTTTGCCATAGGTTCGGCCGCATTGACAGCCCTCGCGCTTCTTGCGTCATATATCGAGGAAATCAAGATCGGTCTTGTCCACATCGGCAAAGCCACGATTGAAGTCGGCGGAGAACTTGTGGACGCAGCGACGGCGACAATACCTCAAATCGTTGAATATTATCATGTTGACCTGATGAATCCACGAGTGCTCGTGGGCGTGTTCATCGGTGCCATGATGGCTTTCCTCTTCTGTGGTCTGACGATGAATGCAGTAGGTCGTGCCGCTCAGAAGATGGTGACGGAAGTACGCAGGCAATTTGCTGAGATCAAGGGCATATTGGAAGGAAAACAAAGACCGGACTATGCCCGTTGCGTGGAAATCTCCACCCTCGGTGCGCAGCGTGAAATGATATTGCCATCCATCATTGCGATAGTCGTTCCGGTGATTACCGGTCTCTGCCTCGGTGCTGCAGGTGTGATGGGGCTTCTTGTCGGCGGCCTCGGCGCAGGCTTCGTACTGGCGATTTTCCTTGCAAACTCAGGAGGAGCCTGGGACAATGCCAAGAAATATGTCGAGGACGGACACTTCGGAGGAAAGAATTCGGATTGTCATAAGGCCACCATCGTAGGTGACACCGTGGGAGATCCTTTCAAAGACACATCCGGTCCTTCATTGAACATTCTTATCAAGCTTATGAGCATGGTTTCCATCGTGATGGCAGGGCTTACAGTGATGGTAGGATAGCAGCACTGTCAATGTTTGCTGTCGAAATATTTGATAATGTTAAAAATAAACGTTAAATTGCGTTGTTAATTTAATTGCAATCGTTTTAATAAAAGAAAGAGGGCTTGCAGTATGAAAAGAATCACTATTCGTGATGTTGCGCGTGAGGCGAAAGTGTCGGTCACGCTTGTATCATTTGTGATGAACGCAAAAAGAGATAAAGACGGAAATCTCGATTGTCCTGTAAACGCTGAGACAGCAAAGCGCGTTTTGCAGGTTGCCCAGAAGTTAGGTTATAGAAGAAATTTTGCAGCGGCTTCACTCAGAAGCGGCCGCTCCAATTCCATAGCCGTCATTCCTAATGACATATCCAATAAATTCTTTGCCGGAATCTCCAGATGTATTGAAGACAAGGCCAAGAGTTATGGCTATACGGTACTTTTCGCCAGCTCGGATGAAAGTGCAGAGAGACTGGACAGCGTGATGGATGCTGTTCTTGCGCATAACATTGACGGTGTGATCGTTGCACCTTGCGCGGGAGGAGAAGCCGCCATCCGCAAGGCGACCGATTCCGGAGTTCCGGTAGTTCTTCTCGACAGGGATATCGAAAGCATTGAAAATGTCGGAAAAGTACTTCTGGATGACGGAGAGGCCGGAAAGATGGCTACCGAAATGTTTATCAACCATGGCTATAAGAAGATAGAAATGATTTCCTACTCCCTGGGTATTTCCAGTCTGGAAGAGAGAGAGGCAGGATATCGTCAGGCCATGATGGACCACGACCTTTATGACAATGTTGCAGTACATTATACTTCTTATGCGAAAGCTACGGAAGACGTGCCTGCCATTATCAAAGATGCCGTTGCCAGAGGCGTGGAAGCATTGTTCCTTCCTACCTATTCATTGTCGGCACTTGTCCTTATGACCATGCGCGACATGAATCTCAAGACTCCTGAGGATCTGGCGGTTATCGGTTTCGACGTCAGCGATATCTATCAGTTGTACTCGACATCCGTAACCCATATCGTCCAGCCGCTCAAGCAGCTCGGCGAGAAATCTGTCGATGTCCTTATCGGCATGATCCATGGAAAACCTGCCGAGAAAGTCATCCTCAAACCGGAAATGATAGAGGGCGACTCTACGAAAGCGAAGAAATAAACTACCAATAATATTACACTAACGAGCCATGGTCTGACATCTTCAGTCCGTGGCTTTTTTGTCGTTATGTGTGATGGTAAGTTTATCGTCCTTGCGGCCGTATGATGTTTCTGGCCAATGTGTTGGAACACAGGAAATCCGTCAGCTGCCTGCAGTCCGACGACAGGATCGAATGCCTGTCGCCCTCCCACAGGATCGTGCCCTTGTGCAGAAATCCGATATTGTCCCCGATTTCCAGAATCGAATTCATGTCATGAGTATTCATGATGGTCGTGATGCCCAGCTCCTTGGTCAATGAACTGATTAGCTGGTCTATGACGATGGACGTCTCGGGATCAAGCCCCGAATTAGGCTCGTCGCAAAACAGATATTCAGGGTTCAATGCAATTGCACGGGCGATTCCGACACGTTTCTGCATGCCGCCGGAAAGCTCATCAGGATATTTGTCCTCCGAATCCTTGACATTCACCTTGTCCAGAAGGTATCTGGCACGTTCTTTCTTCTCCGCCGGGCTCCAATCCGTGAGAAAATCCATAGGAAACATGATGTTGCCCAGCACGGTGCGGAAATCGAAAAGCGCGCTGCCCTGGAAGAGAACACCGATTTTCTGGTGCAATGCCTTTTTCTCCGTTTCCGACATTCTGGTAAACTCCTCGTTTCCGTACCAAATCTCCCCGGAATCGGGCTCTGTCAGACCGATCAACATGTTGAGCAGCACTGTCTTGCCGGAACCGCTGGCTCCGATCAGCATATTGCACTCGCCGGGGCGGAAAGACATTGAAATATCCTTTAGAACCTGCTTCCCGTCGAAGCTTTTCTGAAGATTCTTGACTGTTATCATATCAATAAAGGAGAAGCTGGGTGATTATAAGGTCCGACATGAGTATCAGGATACTGGATGCCACGATAGCCTTGGTGCTGGATTTTCCCACTCCGAGAGACCCGTCCTTGGCATTGTATCCGTGATAAGAGGCGACAGATGAAATTATGAAACAGAATACCGCCGTCTTGAAACAGCTGTAGACCATGAAAAAGCCATTGAAAGAAAACTTTATGCCTGTGAAATATTTTCCGATGGGAATAATCCCCGTCGCCCATGTTATCAATGCTCCGCCGGCGAGTCCGAGAACGAAACTGAAAAGCGTCAGCACCGGACTGAGGATGGTGGCTGCGAGAATTTTCGGGCGTGCCACGAAAGACGCGCTGTTGATACCCATCATGTCGATGGCGTCAAGCTGCTGGGTGATTCGCATGCTGCCGATTTCCGAAGCAATGCTGGACCCCATTTTGCCCGCCAGGATCAATGCTACCATTGTGGAACTGAATTCCAATATCATGCTTTCGCGCACCATATAGCCGATAAGCATCCTGTCCAGAAATGGATTTTCCATGTTGGATGCGGTCTGGATTACCAGGACGCCTCCCATAAACAGGGAAATGACACCGACGATGACAATCGACGACATTACCAGCCTGTCTGTTTCTATGATGAATTGCTTCCTGAGCATGCTGCGTTTCTCCGGTTTGCGGAACACCTGCCTGAGAAAGAGCGTGTACTTTCCTATTGAGCTGAATATATTGGCTTTCATGTTATTCTCGTTTTTCCTTCTGCCGCGTCGAAGTTAAGAAAATTTCCCCACACGGAGGAATTTTCCACCACATATATATCTTTTTTAATTAATCCAACAGGCTTTTCCGTCGACCTTGGCAGAAAAAATCTGAACTATGCTCATAAATATTTTCTGTGCGAAATGTATTGGTATACAGGCAGTACCTGTGACGGTGGAAGTGGACATCAATTCCGGAATCGGGATTCATCTGGTGGGACTCGCCGACGTGGCAGTGAAAGAAAGCCTGCTCCGTACGATGACGGCTCTCCAGTCCATAGGATTCCGCATTCCGGGAAAGAAGATAGTCATAAATCTGGCACCCGCGGACATGCGCAAGAACGGAAGCGGGTATGACCTCCCCATTGCCCTGGGAATCATTGCCGCGTCAGGGCAATGCGACCTCCCCGCATTGGACAAATACGTGATTATGGGAGAATTGGGACTGGACGCGACGATCCGCGGAATCCCCGGAGCCCTGCCGATTGCCGAATATGCGTCCGCAGCTGGGTTTGAAGGCTGCATTTTTCCGGAAGAATCCGCATTGGAAGCGGCGGAACTCGGCGGGACCATGGTGTTAGGCGTGAAGACGATTTCCGACGTGCTGCGTATACTCGAAGACAAGGAAGATGTTTCGGATCTGCTTGTGACTGGACGCAATGTGCCTCAGACTGAAAAAACATTGAAAGACTACATGGATTTCGCGGACATCGTCGGCCAGGACGGGGCGAAACGGGGGCTGGAAATCGCGGCTGCCGGCGGGCACAATGTGATAATGGTAGGCTCGCCGGGGTCCGGAAAGACATCTCTTGCCAAGGCGATGATCGGCATAATGCCCAGGATGCAGACGGCGGAGGCGATTGAAACCAGCAAGATATATTCCGTGGCGGGCCTGCGGACTGCCACATTGGGACTTATGCGTGAACGCCCGTTCAGGGCACCGCATTACAGCGCGTCCATGGCGGCGATAATCGGAGGCGGAAACGGTGAGAACATCTTGCCCGGCGAGGTGTCGCTGGCGGAGAACGGCGTGCTGTTTCTGGATGAATTCGCGCAGATGCCGCGCAATATCACGGAAGCGCTGCGTGGGCCGTTGGAAGACCGTAAAGTGGTGATTTCCAGGCTGCGGTCCAAGGTAGAATTCCCTGCTTCCTTCATGCTGGTGGCAGCCTCCAACCCTTGCCCTTGCGGCTATTACGGAGTGAAAGGAAAATGCACCTGCACGCCGTCCCAGCGGCAGGCTTACATGGGTCGTCTGTCTGGACCGATAATGGATCGCATTGATATTCAGCTCACTATGCGGCCGGTGCCGCCAGAAGATATGGTGCGGCGGCAGCGTTCGGAGGGGAGGGACAATGCTTGTCAATGTGAGACCAGCGCGGAAATCGCCCGTCGCGTGCTCGTGGCGCGCAAAATCCAGCAAATCCGATTCGCGGGCACCGATGTCCATGTCAATGCCGGGATGACCGGTGAAATGCTTGGAAAGTTTTGCCGTCTGTCAGACGAATGCGCCGCGCTTATGGAGAAGATGTCGAACCGGCTTGGGCTTTCGGCGCGTGCCTTTTCCAGGGTGCTGAAACTATCACGCACCATTGCAGACCTGGAAGATGCCGCCGCGATGGTTTCCTCCGGATGCCGTTTGACCGGGCATGAAGACCTGTCCGGAGAAAGTGGTTTTGACGCCATGGGATATGATGCGATAACTCTTCCTGCATCATACCGCGAAAGCCCCATTGCGCCCCGCCATATCCTGGAATCTTTCAGTTATCGCTTTCTGGACCGCCTGGACCGGTAGAAACTTGGCTTTATTTGGGAATGTTGGCTTAAATGAGTAACTTTGTAGCTTGACCAATACTAATGCAGTTGCATAATGAAACACTTTACATTGCCTAAAGAAGGCGGTCTTGTCGAGAAGAACATACCTTCCGACATTCTCCACAGTTATGAGAAAATCAGGACTGAAATCTATGACCAGTCCACAACAGCCAGCGAAGTAATTGCTGACGAGATCATTGATTCCATCAATGCATGCCAGGGAAGAACCTTCAGACTGGGTCTTTCCACAGGTGTTACCCCGGTATCCCTCTACAAATGGCTTACCAGGAAGTACCAGGAGGGAAAAGTATCATTCAGCAACGTTGAGGTCTACTCTATAGACGAGTACTATCCTTATGGGAAAGGTGAGCCGCAGAGCCGTAACAGCATCCTGCACAACTCACTCCTCAATGCTGTCGATATCAAGGAGGAAAACATCCATATTCCTGACGGCAGCGTTCCGGAGGACAAAATCACCGCTTATTGCGAGGAGTATGACAAGATGGTCCGCGGACTGGACATGCTCGTAATCGGCATGGGCGAAATGGCCCAGGTAGGATTCAATGAGGCCGGCACGTCGCCTGTCAGCAGGACACGTACCGTACTGCTTTCTTACCAGTCGAGAAAACGTCAGGGAAAGAACTTCAACGGCGATTTCAAGCATACCCCTTCACAGGCCATCACCATCGGTATTGACACCATGATGAGCGCCAAGAAAATCGTGCTCATGGCTTGGGGCGAGGACAAGGCAAATGCAGTAAAGCATGTCTGCGAATGCAATCCTGACTACGAATATCCGGCATCTCTCCTCCAGGGACACCAGAACATCTGCTGCTATGTGGACGAGACAGCCGGCTCTCTCCTTACAAGAGTCGTATCTCCTTGGTTGGTAGGCCCTTGCGACTGGACCAGGAAGTTCATCAGAAAGGCTGTCGTATGGCTTTGCCAGGAAGTACACAAGCCGATTCTGAAGCTTACCCAGAAAGATTATCTGGAGCACTCTCTCGGAGAACTGCTTGACAAGTTCGGTCCTTACGACAAGATCAATATCGAGGTGTTCAACGACCTCCAGCATACCATTACCGGATGGCCGGGCGGAAAGCCTAATGCTGACGACAGCCAGAGACCTGTATCGGCATTGCCTTACCCTAAGACGGTGCTCATCTTCTCGCCGCATCCTGACGATGACGTCATTTCAATGGGCGGAACATTCATCCGTCTCGTTCATCAGGGCCACAATGTCCACGTAGCGTACGAGACATCCGGAGACCTTGCAGTGCATGACGATGTGGTTCTCCAGCACATGGATGCAGCTCATCAGCTCGGATTTGCAGATGAGTTCGACAGGGTCAAGGCTATCATTGATTCCAAGAAACCGGGTGAGCCGGAGCCTAAGGAACTTCTCGCCATCAAGGGCGCGATCCGTCGTAGCGAGGCCAGAGGCGCTGACAGATCATTCGGTCTTAACGACAATACCAATGTCCACTTCCTCAATCTTCCTTTCTATGAGTCCGGCGGAGTGAAGAAACTCCCTCGTACACAGGCGGATCTGGATATCATCAAGGCGTTGATCAAGAAACTTCGTCCTGACCAGATTTTCATGGCAGGCGACCTTGCCGACCCTCATGGAACTCACAGGGTATGTACCGAGGCTGCTCTCGAGGCTATCGAGCAGTTGAAAGAGGAAGGCGAGAACTGGCTGAACGAGACCCACGTATGGCTCTACAGAGGCGCATGGATGGAGTGGGAACTCGGTCGCGTGGACATGGCAGTTCCATTGAGCCCGGACGAGGTGGTCGAGAAACGTCACGCCATCTTCCGTCACCTTTCACAGAAGGACATCGTTCCGTTCCCAGGAGATGACCCACGTGAATTCTGGCAGAGGGCAGAGGATCGCACCCAGAACACGGCACGCCTCTACGATGAACTCGGCATGGCTGAATATCAGGCTATTGAGGTGTTCCTTAAATTATATTAACATCGTAAAACAATAGAGAAATGAAACTTGTCATCAGAGAAAACAGCAGCAAAGGATCCATCTGGGCTGCTCACTATATCGCCAAGAAAATCAATGAAAAGGCAGCACGTACGGATGAGCCTTTCGTAATCGGACTCTGCACAGGCTCCACTCCTATCGAGACTTACGCAGAACTTATCCGTATGGTAAAGGCCGGCGAAGTGTCTTTCAAAAACGTGATTTCCTTCAATATGGACGAGTATGTAGGTCTTCCGGAATCACATCCTGAGAGCTACCACTCATTCATGCACAAATACCTCTTCGACCAGATCGACGAGCCGGCAGAGAACATCCACATTCTCAACGGCAATGCGGCTGACGTAAAAGCTGAATGCGAAGCATACGAGAAAGCTATCGTGGACGCAGGCGGATTCGACCTCTTCCTCGGCGGCGTAGGCGAGGACGGACATATCGCTTTCAATGAGCCGTTCTCCTCACTCCAGTCCAGAACCAGAGAGGTTGTCCTTACCTACGACACACGTGTGGTGAACTCTCGTTTCTTCAACAATGACGTTAACCAGGTGCCTAAGTCCGCTCTTACCGTCGGTGTCGCTACAGTGCTCAGTGCCAAGGAAGTAGTTATCCTTGCATTCGGCAGCAAGAAGGCACGTGCCATCAAGGATGCCGTAGAGGGACCATACACTCACTATTGCACACTTTCAGGCCTCCAGGCTCATCAGGAAGGAACCATCGTTTGCGATGAACTTTCAGTAGGTGAGCTCAAGGTCAATTCATACAGATATTTCAAGGCTGTAGAAGAGGCTGAGAATCAGTAGAAAAGGTTATCGGCAACATAAAGCGGGCGTGGATTTGCAACGAATCCACGCTTTTTTCGTATTTTTGTCTGATGGCGTGTTTATTGCACACTGTGATAACCGCATTGATAAAAAGACATTGACATGAACAAGATACTCAGGACATTGGCGATAGCCGTCATTGCGATAGCAGGGACTTTCGGGACGGAAGCATCGGCGCAGACCGGATATGCGGAGGGGAAGCCGGCGCAGGAGGGAATCCGGGCGGACGGCAGGATTGTGAACGCCGTTCAAATGTATGAAGATGAGAACTTTACAGGAGCGAAAACCATGTTGGACGCCATCCTGAAAACATCTCCGGACAATGACGCTGCATGGTATTACCGCGGGCTTTGCAACATGCGGCTGAAGAATGCTGCGGACTCTGAACGGGACCTCAAGCAGGCTGTGGCGCTGGACTCCACGAACTATTGGTACCGCTACATGCTGGCAGGTCTGTACGGAATGACCGGGCGGTCGGTCCTGACCATCGACATGTATGAATCCCTGTTGCGCGACTTCCCGAAGAAAAGCGAGTTGTACTATGGGCTTGCGAACCTGTATATCAATCAGGGTCAGGCAGATAAGGCGCTGAAAATCATCGGTGACATCGAGACCCAGTTCGGAAAGAGCGATGCGACGGTGATGACGCGTTTCAATATCCTCAGCAGGCAGGAACGCCACGAAGAGGCATATAAGGCGCTGGAAGAATACAATAAGGAATACTCGTCTCCGCAGGTGTTGTCAATGCTGGGCGACTATGAGATGGGAATGTACAATGATTCCTCGGCCCTTGCATATTACGATGAGGCCCTGTCACTGGACAAGAGCTACGCTCCGGCATTGCTGGGAAAAGCTGAAACTTACAGGATAGCAAGGGATTACGTGTCATATTTCAAGACATTGGATATCCTCATGGCTGACCGCGATGCGACACCTGCCGGCAAGGCGGAATATCTCCAGGCCGTATTCAGACAGTCGGATCCGAGGTTTATGAAATCATTTTCGAGTCAGCTGGATTCGACGGTCAATATCGCTGTAAATGCCCATCCTGCAGACTCTTCCATTCTTCAGACAGCCGGATTGTACTATCTCGTTACCGACAGGAAAGAGGCAGCCGCCGATGCATTCAAAAAGGTGATGACGGAGTTTCCGGACAATGTTGGTGCTACAGCCAGCTATATCCAGACCCTGCTTTATATCAATGATTGGGACAAGGTGGTCAGCGCATGTGATTCTGCCATGGTGAAATTTCCGCAAGAGGCTGGTTTTCTGGAGTTTGCCAATGCTGCTGAATTCAACAGGAAGAATTATTCCGCTGTCATAGAGAATTGTGTGAAGATGCTGCGGATTGCGCCGACTGACAGCGCCACGTTCGTGACTGCGTGGAGCACCATCGGTGACATGTATCATCTTCTGGGTGATCAGTCCAAGGCGTTCAAGTCGTATGAAACGGCATTGAAAGTAGCTCCGGACAATGCTCCGGTTCTGAACAATTACGCCTATTATCTGTCCGTCGAGGGCAAGAAACTGAAGAAGGCTTATGCGATGAGCAAGAAGACGGTTGAGGCTGAGCCGGACAATGCGACTTATCTGGACACCTTCGGATGGATACTGTATCTGCAGGGCAAAGCATTGGAAGCCAAGCCTTTCTTCAAGCATGCGATGCTGTACGGAGGCAAGGACAGCGCCACTATTCTGGACCATTATGCCACGGTGCTGGAGGCGTTGGGCGAGAAAGACCTTGCGAAAGTCTACAGGCAGCAGGCGAAAAACAAGGCATCGGAGGGTAAGGAATGATGAAGAAACTGCTTATCAATATCATTGCTGCAGCGGCAATGCTGGTTCCTCTGAGTCTTTCAGCGCAGGATACACGGGTGCAGGAAAGCCGTAAGGCCAAGCTGGAAAAGGAAATTGCGCTCATTGACAAGCAGTTGAAAGAAAATGCTGCGAAGAGCAGCAACGCATTGACGACATTGAACCTGGTCCGGAAGAAGGTTGCGGACAGGAAGGAGCTTGTGGCGGAGAGCGACAGGGAGATTGCGGCATTGACCGGCAGGATAAATGCGAAGCAGAAGGATGTGGACAGGGTGCAGGCGCGTCTGGATACGCTCTCGCTTTATTATTCGAAACTGGTCAAGAGCGCTTACAAGAACCGTGATTCCAAGGTCTGGTATATGTATATCCTTGCAAGTGAGAATGTCGGACAGGCCTTCAGAAGAGCAGGTTATCTTCGTAACCTGTCCGCTGAAATGAACCGGCAGGGAGAGAAAATTCTCGATGCCAAGTCTGAATTGCAGCGGGAAATGGATTCGCTCAGTGTCCTGAAACGTGATGCCGAGGTAATCAGAAGCCGTCGGGCGGCGGATGTCCAGTCGCTTCAGCAGGAAGAAGCCGAGTCTGCAAAGATTGTCACGCAGCTGCAGCGCAACAGGACGAAATACCAGAAGGAACTGGCGGCGAAAAAGCGTCAGGTGGATGCCCTCAACCGCGAAATCCAGAGAATCATCGCCGCTGCCGTCAATGGGAAATCCGGCAAGTCGACTACACGTAAACCGGTGGATATCAAGCTGGATGCTGAATTTGCCAAGAACAAGGGCAAGCTTCCTTGGCCTGCGGATGGCGCGGTAACGGATCATTTCGGCCAGCATTATCATCCTGTATTCAAATCAGTCAAACTGCCATTCAACAACGGCATTACGATTTCCATGGCGAAAGGTGCTGCGGTACAGGCGGTTTTCGACGGAGTGGTGAAGCAGATCGTGGTGATGCCTGGATATAACAAATGCGTCCTGGTGCAGCACGGAAATTATTTCTCGTTCTATTGCAAACTGGGAAGCGCGGTCGTGAAACCGGGAGACAAGATCAAGACCGGTGACATAATCGGAACCGTCGACACCATTGACGGAGCGACGCAGTTGCATTTCCAGATTTGGAAAGGTACCACGCCTCAGGACCCGGAGAAGTGGTTGAGATAATTCGGGTTTCAAAATCGATTCCATGCAACATATCGCATTTGAATTGCATCTTTAATTACGGACAACTAGAGTTTAGGCCTGAAAAAGAATGGGAACAGCGGCATATAGCGATGTCATAGAGGGCTGTATAAAAGGGGAAAGGAAAGCGCAGAAGCTGCTGTATGAGCATCTTGCGCCGAAAATGTTCTCCGTATGCCTCCGCTATATGGGCGAACGTAAAGCTGCTGAGGATGTCCTGCAAGATGCCTTTGTGACATTGTTCTCCAAGATAGACTCATTCTCTGATACAGGTTCATTCGATGGTTGGGCAAGACGGATCTTTGTCAATACTGCACTTATGTCCCTGCGGAAAAAAGACGCGCTCAAGATGAGCGATGATCTGGATTCTGCGTGGAATGTGAGCAGCGACATGCCGTCTCAGGTTCAAGATTTGGGATATAAGGAGCTTATGCAGCTCGTGGCAGCACTGCCGGCTGGCTACAGGACTGTTTTCAATATGTATGTGATAGAGGGTTTCTCACACGATGAAATCGCCAAAGCCTTGAATATCAGTGCGGCTACATCGCGTTCCCAGTTGTTGAGGGCACGTGCGATGCTGCAGGACAAGATAAAAAACAGGAAAGATGCAAGACATTAATACAGAGTTTGACAAGGAGATTCGCTCCATTCTGGCAGATGCTGAGGAAGAAGTTCCTTCGTATCTGATGGATGAGGTGTTCTCCCGCCTTGACAGGAAGCATGAACCTGTGCTGCCATTGTGGCTGAAGCGCACCACTGCGGTGATGGCTGCGGCTGCCGTGCTGGTGACCGGGTTCGTTCTGCTGTTCCCTGAAAAGGAGGATATTACAGTGGTGGAAAAACCGGCTGTCACTGCCGAGGTGAGGGAAGACTCTGAAAATCAAATAGCTCATTCAGAGGAACTTATAGCTGATGTAGTGAAGCCTGTCAGGAAAATTTCCCGTCCGGTGCTTGTGAATGAAATCCCTGTGGAAGAAAGTTTGCCGGAAGCTGTTCAGGAGGACAGCGTATCGGAAGAACCGGTGGAACTTGGTCAGGCAGAAAAACCTCATGAGCAGGTTTCGGATCAAGAAGTTGAAGAAGAAACAGGAAAACTGAGCGACTATTTCGATTCCATCGCAGATGAAGATGAGCCGAAAGGACGCAGGAAGATTTCAATGACTGTCGGCGGAGACCTTGCAAGCAATGGCAATGCCAAGGGCTACAATGGCTTCGGCGGTTTCCGTGCACCGGGCGAGGGTATTCTGGAAGCGACTTATATCGAGCAGGTCGGCAAGAACTCCAAGTATATGATTCCGCTTTCATTCGGATTCTCCACGAGGATTCCTTTCGCGAAACGCTGGTCGGCAGGTATCGGACTGAACTATTCGATGCTCCAGAGAACGTTTACCGGAGTCTACACGAACATCCATGAGGGAAAAACGACAATTGTAACCTCTTCAGATATAAAGAATACCTTACATTATGTAGGTATCCCTGTAAATGTATATTACAATATCGTGGACGGGACCAAAGTCAAGTTTTATGCCTATGCGGGCGGTGCTGTGGAGAAGGGTATTTCCAATGTCTACAGAATCGGCCGTTCAGAGGGCGATATTCGTTATCATGAAAGCGTAAAAGGTGTTCAGGCTTCGGCCGGTGCCGGCTTCGGAGTGGAATTCACGCTTGCTGACAAGCTCGGATTGTATGTAAATCCAGGGTTGAGATATTATTTTGATTGCGGACAGCCGGTCAGCATCAGGACTCAGCAGCCGTTGATGATGAACTTCGAAATAGGCTTCAGAGTGGGTATATAGGCATTAATTGAAGATTTTTATGTTGTGGGTAAATTAAAAATCTTCCATTTGTGGTAAAAAGCTCCAGTTCTTGGTGAAAGAATTCGGAGCTTTTCTTTTTTATTGCGTACTTGCGAAAAAAAAGCATAACCATGAAACAGACTACTTTTTCGGCCATTGCCGTACTGCTGCTATTGTTGTTCGGATGCGGCCTGCTGGACACCGGAGAGTCCAGACTGAACAAACACAGATCAGAAACACTTTTGGCGGAACGCCACAATAAAGGCACATCATCTGAAGATGACAAGAAAACTGACACCGCAGTCTTCATTACGGCTGTGGAATTCGCCCCCAGCTATTTCTGGCAACGAGATACGGCAGGAGACAATGAGCCGTTCCGGATCAATGTCTACAAGAACATGGAGAAGATATTCTCCATAGCCGGCGGACCGGGGACAAACATCAGTTATGCTCCGGACATGCACAGATACATTGACGGACACCTTTATACGGACTGGTCTTCCGGCTCGGAGACGGTCATTTGCAGGGACGGCGAGGAAATCATCAGGTTCAAGGGCAGGGAAATGATTTGCGGTTTCCTTGTCAAGGACGGACAGATATACACTCTCAGCCAGAACCGCGACGGGGCGGGCTTTACGTGGCGCTGCAACGGCGAAACCCTGTTCCATGATTCCCAGGGATATGTCATTGGCGGAATATCGGACCAGACCAATACTGCCGGTGCAGTCAGTGATGACGGCGGAAATCTGTATTTCGCTTATCAGATACCGTCCAAACGGGTGACGGAGCAGCGGCCTGAGGTATTCCTGGTGGAAAATGATGCCTCCTCACCGTTAAGATGTCCTTATGAGATGACCAATGTTTCCGATGTCAGGGTGATTGACGGAAAGATTTATATATCAGGTAATTCCGGTGGATATAATGCTTATGCGATAATGCTGGCGGGCGATGATGAGCGTCGTTTCTATGCAGGAGGCGGGTGTTATATGGCAGGATGCAAGGCCCTGTGGTCCGGAAAGAACATGTACATGAAGACGGATTACTCCAGAAATGCATGGTACTCCTCGTCCGCGCTTATGTGGGACATGAAAGGCAATATCTTCGGCACGATGGACAACGACAAGCGAGTTTTTGACTATTATGCCGAAGATGACGGATATGCTTATGTCGGCATTGACTACTCGTCGGGCGGGACATTCGTCCGCAATGTCCAGGATGATGAAAATGTGTACACCTGTGTCCTGCCCAAGCGTTACAACCTTATGGACACGCGGTGCGCCGCACTATATGGAGGAACATTTTATGCCGGCCTGACGTCACATGAGCGTGGGGGAGTCCCTGTATTGGTAAAGAACGGTGTTTCTACCGAGCTGAAGATCAATGGTTTCATATCTTCAGTCACGGTTACTGGTCTTCCCAAGTGATGACGCGGCTCTCGTCCGGGCGTACGGCAATGCTGACTTTCAATGTCTCTTCAGGAAGAATGCTTTCGATATTCTCCGGCCATTCGATGAGGCACAGGCAGCCGCTGTCGATGTAGTCGTAGAAGCCTATGTCGAAAGCCTCTTCCGTGCGGGTGATTCTGTAGAAGTCAAAGTGGAATACCGAATCTCCGTCAGAAGTCTTGTATTCATTGACAATGGAAAAGGTAGGCGAGCTTACGGCATCTTCCTTTACGCCCAGCCTGTGGCAGAGGGCAGTGGTAAATGTCGTCTTGCCTGCACCCATCGGTGCGTAAAATGCGATGACGCTATGACCGGCAGTCTCTTTCAGGAATTTGTCGGCAGCCTCGCCGATATGCGCCAGGTCGTTTATGATAATTTCGTGTTTCATCTCCTTGATATTACGATTGCAGGCACAAACTTACACAAATTCAATGGATTTTATGTAAGTTTGTCCGAATAACGTCATTCATGGAGCTGTAAAAAAAGGAATGTTATGATAACTGAACCTCCTGTAAAAATAAATCTCGGACTCAATGTCCTCAGAAAAAGAGAAGATGGATATCATGATCTGGAAACATTGTTCTATCCTTGTAAACAGATACATGACACATTGGAAATAATAAAGGGGGATGACTATAGCCGGACATCCGCGAGACTGTCTGCCCTCTATGGTGACCGGCCCAAGATTACTGACCTCACTGCATCCGCGTCGGAAGAGTTCGACGCGTTCGATGACGATGTGATGCCTACATTCGCACAAGGCATATCCGGCGACGGGAAGCTGATGATAACCGTGGCGAGACGTGAAGGAGTAGACTGGCCGGTGACCAAGGACCTGTGTGCCAAGGCTTACCACTTGCTTGATGCAGAATTCAATCTTCCTCCGGTGAAGATATATCTGGAGAAAACATCTCCTGTGGGCGCCGGACTTGGCGGCGGCTCCGCAGACGCTGCATATACATTGACCATGCTTTCCGAAATGTTCGACCTTGGGCTTTCCAAACAGCAGGTCTCCGACTATGCTGCCAGGCTCGGAAGCGATTGCGCGTTTTTCGCGTGGAACCGTCCGATGATGGGAAGCGGCAGGGGAGAGATCCTTTCTCCTTATGATTTGAATATCAATATAGTAGAGTCGTCTGATGCCGCTCCAGGCTCATACGGGCTCCGCATTGTCGTGCCCGAGGGGATAGAAGTGTCTACCGCCGAAGCATATCGCGGCATCAAGCCGGCCGTCCCTGCCGTCAGACTCGGAGATGTCCTCGCCAAGCCTGTCCCGGAGTGGAAGGATTTGCTGGTCAATGATTTCGAGGCGACGGTGTTCGAGGCACACCCTGAACTGGCTGCGATAAAGCAGTCGCTCTACGATTCGGGAGCAGCTTATGCGTCAATGTCCGGCAGCGGGTCTGCGCTTTTCGCCCTATATGAAGTGTAAGCAAGCGATCGGATTACACGCTTTTCAGGTGCAATTTACTTGAACGGGATGATTTTTACGGTGCCGGGGATCTCGTCGTTCTCTTCCGGCGTGAGATGGATGATCCGCTGGTTCGAGCTGCCGCGGAAATGCAGCTGGGTGTCGCGCAGAGCCTCTATATATGGCCCGTCCACGAGAACATCCAGATATGGGAGAAGCATTGACAAATGACTGTCTGCCAGGATTTCCTCGTAGGTGAAGCCGGTCCAGCACCAGATGGTCTTGTCCGTTTCCGTCTTTATCCGTCTTGCCAGCTCGGTGAACCCCTCCACCTGGTAGAACGGATCTCCTCCGCTGAAAGAAACATTGCTGATATCGTCATCCTTGATGACCTGCATGAGGTCGTCGATGCTCATCTTGTGCCCGTTCTCGAATTTCCATGACTGCGGGTTGTGGCATCCGGGGCAATGATGTTCGCATCCGGCACAATAAATGGAGGTGCGGAGGCCCGGGCCGTCAGCCATGGTCTGCTCCATCACCTCCATTATGTATAGTTCATGCATATTCTTTTGCTGGGTTTTAATGCGAGGGTGGTTGCTTGTTTGAGTGTGCCGGCCCAACGCACGTTATTACGTTACCCTCACCCTAAATTCCTCCCCTCGGGGAAGGGACTTGCCCTCGCCCTTACGGGCTCTAACTAATTCTTTAGTAATCCTTATAATCGTTGCTTGTCTGGTGGTCTATATTCCTGCCTCATCAGTCGTGTATGTCCAACACACTACTCCATCTTCGAAAAGCAATCCTTCCTCTAAAACGACTATTTATGGACTACGCGGTCCTTCAATTCGGCGAGCTTGGCGCTGTTCCAGCGGTTTGTCGTACCTACCAGGTAACCCGTAATCCTCTGGAGCGTGTCGATGTTATGTCCGTGACAATGAGGACATTCCTCAAGTCCCTCCGTCGCATCCTCATATCCGCAATCCAGACATCTGTTGCGGTTGTGGTTCACGCTGCCGTAACCGATGTTGTACTTGTCCATCAAGTCCACTATGTTCATGATGGCCTCCGGATTATGTGTCGCGTCACCGTCGATTTCCACGTAGAAGATATGGCCGCCCCTTTCAAGATCATGATACGGAGCCTCTACCTCGGCCTTGTGCTTCGGCGTGCAATGGAAGTAAACCGGAACGTGGCTTGAATTGGTATAGTAATCCTTGTCCGTAACGCCCTTTATGATGCCGAACTTCTTTTTGTCCATCTTCGTGAAGCGTCCTGAAAGACCTTCAGCAGGCGTACCGAGCACGCTGAAATTGTGCTGGAACTTCTCTGAATAAGCATTGGCCTTGTCACGGAAATAAGTCACGATTCTGAGTCCAAGCTCCTGAGCCTCTTCGGATTCGCCATGATGTTTTCCTGTCAATGCGATAAGGCATTCCGCCAGGCCGATGAATCCGATGCCGAGCGTTCCCTGGTTGATTACAGACTCGATGGTATCATCCGGGTTCAGGTCTTCGCTTCCGAGCCAGAGTTTGCCCATCAGCAGAGGGAACTGCTTCTTGAGCGCAGTCTTCTGGAAATCAAAGCGTTCGCAGAGCTGCTGCGCCGTAATGTCCAGGACGTGGTCGAGTTTGTTGAAGAACTCCGTGATTCTCGCTTCCTTGTTTTCAATGCCCATGCATTCGATTGCCAGACGGACAATGTTCACGGTCGTGAAACTGATATTGCCCCTTCCTACCGAAGTCTTCGGTCCGAACCTGTTCTCGAAAACACGTGTGCGGCAGCCCATCGTCGCCACCTCATGCATATATCTCTGCGGGTCATCAGCCCTCCATTCCGCGCACTGGTTGAATGTCGCGTCGAGGTTCAGGAAATTCGGGAAGAAACGTCTTGCGGAAACCTTGCAGGCGAACTTGTAAAGGTCATAGTTCGGGTCTTCAGGCAGATAGCTGACGCCGCGCTTCTTCTTCCAGATCTGGATAGGGAAGATGGCTGTGGAACCATTGCCGACACCCTCGTATGTCGTGTTGAGGATTTCCCTGATGATGCAACGTCCCTCGGCAGAAGTGTCCGTTCCGTAGTTTATCGAGCTGAATACCACCTGGTTGCCGCCTCTGGAGTGAATCGTGTTCATGTTGTGAACGAATGCCTCCATCGCCTGATGCACCCTGCTCACGGTCATGTTGATGGCATGCTGTTTCATCCTTTCTTCGCCCTTGATGCCGACCAGGTCACGCTTGATGTAATCGTCAATAGGAGCATCTTTCAATGCGCTGAGGTCAATGCCTTCCAGTGCGGAAAGCTGGTCGATTTCCTCCTTGTATGTCTTTCTTACGAATGGTGCCAGATAGAAGTCAAATGCCGGAATTGCCTGACCTCCATGCATTTCGTTCTGTACGGTCTCCATGGAAATACAAGCCAGGACAGCTGCCGTCTCTATTCTTTTGGCAGGTCTCGATTCGCCGTGCCCTGCGTGAAATCCCTCATCCAGAATCTTGTCCAGAGGGTGCTGGAGACAGGTGAGACTTTTGGTCGGATAATAATCCTTGTCATGGATATGGATATAGCCGTTGTAGACAGCCTCGCGGACATCCTCGGAAAGCAGGCACTCGTCCACGTAAGTCTTCGTCGCCTCGGACGCGAACTTCATCATCATGCCGGCAGGCGTGTCGGCATTCATGTTCGCATTCTCACGTGTAATATCATTGGCCTGAGCGTCAATGATTTCCTTGAAAATTTCGCAAGTCTTGGCCTTGCGCGCGAGATTTCTCTGGTTTCTGTACGCAATATATTTCTTGGCGACTTCCTTGCGTGGACTTTTCATAAGTTCGAACTCGACGCAGTCCTGGATTTCCTCGACACCCATTCTCTCTGTTTCTTTCTTCGAGATGGTGTCTGCAATCTTGGCTGCGAGAACAATATCTTCACCTGTTTCGGTAACATCCATTGCCTTCAGTATGGCGGCAACGATTTTCTGATTGTTGAAGTCGACGAGTCTTCCGTCGCGTTTTACTACGTACTTTACCATAATAATATCGGTGTAAGGTTATCAGTTATTAGAAGCTTTCTTCCCTGTACGGCCCTGAACTGCTTTCAGAAGCCGCTTCTTACAAAGGTAGCTATAAAACCACCACATTGTCCTGATATTGTATGTAAGTTTTCAACAGCGACATTGTGGATAAAATAAATACAGAGCCGCCCAAATGGTGACTCTGCAATGCGTAATATGTTGATGTTTAGTTAATTGCGTTCCGTGCCAAACTATCCTACCACCCAGACGAGGACATGTCTGTCGAAGGTCATGTACTCCAGTTCGTACTCGTCCTCGTAGCCGTCCTTGCTTACGAATGTAGCCTCCAGTTCGCCCTCTCCGCGAGGATGGAATTTCTCTATCTCGATCTGCTCCGCGAAATCCACATTGTAAATGGACAGCCTCTTGTAAATCGCCTCTTTCGCGCACCAGTAAATCGCCAGCTGCTCGTTTCTTTTCTCGTCGTCCAGGTCCTCGATTTCGTCTTCCGACAATGCTTTCAGCTCCACTGCGGAAAAATCTCTGTCCAATGACTCTATATCTATGCCGACATCTTCCGTATCATGCAGAATGACTGCGACATACTTGTCTGTATGTGTGATGCTGATATTGGTGACCCTGTTTTCCAGGAACGGTTTTCCGTTGTCATGGTGGCTGAGGTAGACTTTCTCGTCGAAAAGTTCATTGAGAAGAGCCCTTACTGCCAACCTCTGCTTGCGCATGGTCTCGCTTTTGATCCATGAAATTTCTTCCATCTCATCTGATGGTGTCGAGCTCAATGTCTTGAGTTCTTCTTCGGTTTCGGTTATCTGCCAGACGGCGATTTCTGCTTTGTTTTCGAGTTCTTTTTTAAGATATAGTGCCATAATTGATTGTGCTTCAGGATTTCATTGAACTTGATGTGCCCAGATACGAAAGACCTGTGAGCGGAGAATATCCGCACACGACATATCCGCAGCCCTCCATCTCATCTGGAAGACCGGTAACTACAAGGTATGATTCGTCAGTAAAAATTTTCGACAGAGGATCGTCCACTGGCGCCCCTGTTGTCAGATTTTGATCACTATTTACAGAACTGGGAGGTTCCATATAAAATCCAAAGCGTTTTGTTAATGCTGCAAATATAGTGTAAATAATTCAATCCCAAAAAAATTTATGACTATACAGCCCGGCCTATGCGGCGTCTATTCCTTCTGCCGCCTCCACGCGTGAGAGCGCCTCTGTCTTTACACGCTGTTCTATTTCGCGCTGTTCTATTTCCACCTCTACCACTATCCCCCGCAACCCGCAACATTCCGATTTTCCGAACAAGTTGGCATGGATGCGGCTCCGGTTATTTGGCTGTAAATCCTTGTGACTCAATTGTATATGGCGATATCTTCCGCAACTGCACCCTGCCAAGTCCCATGTTTTTTCATGAGACTTGGCATGGGTTCAATGTTGTAAGTGGCTGAAAAATAAATGATTGTGCAAAATTGCGCCTGCCAACTTGTTCCGTTTTCCGTTAACCGCTACTGTGAAGTTGGACATTCTCTCTGGAGGCATGGATGCCCGTCTTGTGAACGTGTGTCAGACGACAGCCTGTCGGGATGCGAGATGAGAACTTCAGGAGGCATACCCGACGGGGTGCGTCAGAGGTCGATGTCGGGATGCGGCCACGCTCCGTTCTGAAACAGCGCTGATTTTCAATGAGTTATAAAACGTGGCGTGGAAACGTGGCCAAAAAAAGCCTGCGTTTCCACGCCGTCGTTAAAATGATATCTGATTATCAGTGAGTTACCAATCTTGCCGTGGCCGCGTCCCGACATCGAGCTAGGGCTCACGGGACCTTAGCCGAATGCCGGAGCCGCCGCCTTGCCGGATGCCGGAGCGCGGCCCTCGGGCGCAGACATTGCGTGTCAGAGAAATCACTCCGGACGCTCCTGGCCCTCTACAGTCCGGCCCGGCCCATGCGGCATGGGAAGATCGGGAACTTGGACTTGTCGCCGTAGGTGTAGGTGCCGGTGTCCCCTACGCCGATGTAGAACATCATTGAAAAAGTGATGTTGCCGGAACTGGTCTGGAGCGTGTAGCCCTTCATTGTGCCGTTCTTGCCTTTTGAATCCAGACTGCACGTGCAGATGTAGTAAGAATCGCTGTTGTCGTCAGAAACACCGTAGTAATATTTGCCGGCCTGGCCTACCAGCATCTTGGTGACGGAAACCACGCCGTCGCCGGTAGGAAGGTCATGCTTGCCGTAGTTGTATGCGGAGAGGCACAGGTTGCCTGTCTCGTCATCTATGACACCATGTATAGGAGTATCTATCACGCCGTTCCAGCCGGTAATCTTCAATGTGTAGTCAGCCTTGCTGTCCTCCTCGATGGTGATGTCGTAGCCGTAGCCGTCATTGTCGACCACCTCCCATTTTCCGAGCCATTTCTCATATACGTCGGACCAATCCTTGCCTTCGATGTAGAACTTGTCGGAAATGGCGAACTTGCCTGTGAAATAACCGTTCTTGTCAATGCCGATAGCGAAAGCATAGTAGCTCTTGCGTGTGCGGAGCGTGTAATACATGCTGCCGGTCTGCGTGAACACGTACTTGCTCCAGCCGGTCGAGGTGGATGTCAGATTCTCAATGGCATATTTGATATACTTGTTGATGTCATTGTCGAACCCGGTCTGCAGATTGTTCTCGGAGATGACGCTGATGAAATAGCGCTCTGAGTCAGTGGAAGTATTCGTAATCTTCCGGTACGGCTTTTCTGCGCCCTGTGGCGTAACGTAGCCGTCGTATGTCACCTTCCACGCGTCGTTCGCCGTAGCCTCTGGAGTCAGACGAAACGCGAACTCGGCCGGTTTCCCGAAGACCTCGCCGTCCGCATCCAATCCCGTAATGATGGCGCGAAGCTTCTTTCCTGCCTCCAATTCCTTGAAGGTCAATGTTTTTTTGCCGGAGTGCAGTTCCTTGGAAATATCCTCGTGCTTTCCGATTTCCTTCTTTATGAGATCCTCTGCCGGCGAGGCAGTGTCGTCGCTGACGAATGCAAACCATGTGTCGGTCGAGCCGCCTCCCGGGGTGACCGTCAGTTCCGCACTGGAAGAAGTCTCGGCGGTGAGCTCTACCTTATATGTAGTCTCCATGTGGACGGTCTTGAACTCACATGACGCCGGCTTGCCATATACGGTACCCTCTGAAGTGAGACCGAATACCACATATATATACTTGGTGGCCGGGGCAAGCCCTTCATCTATCCTTATTCTTTTCGAACCCCTCTGGATGACACTCTTGATGCCGTCCTCCTCGCCTGAAAGCTCCTTGACCTTTCTGTTTATCGCCGCCTCCGGAGACGTGTTCACGTCGTCGTATGCAAACGCATACCACGTGTTCTTGTCGGTTCCGTTGTTGGTGATGAGGAAAGTCGCGCCCTTGTCGGTCGGGTCGGACACCTCTATCTTAAACTCTATTCCATCTTCGGAAAGGTCGGGAGTATTCTCCTTGATGTTCTCCAGACAGCCGGAAACGGAGAAAGTGGCGATAACGGCAAAAGCCGCTGTAATTGACTTCGAAAAGTTCATAGGACGTGTAATTTTACAATCGGTCGCTAAAGTTATTTATTTAATGTTGAGGACCAATATCTTGCGCGAAAATTTGCGTCGTTTGATTGAAAATTATTAGTGAATGACTTAAAAATCATAAGCCTGCGCGTATTTTATCAATGCAATAAATCGCTAAAATATTGACACTAAAGTATATACAAGCAAGAAAATCGTAAATTTGTGGCGAAAAAATTGTGATTAATCCGAAAAATCCATAATTTTAGCACCGCTTTATGTGAGAGCCTATGACAATCTGTAACTAGACTCGCAATTAAACAACCAATATTATATATAAGTACCAGATGAAGGCTTCCAAAACTCTGTTTTCTCTGATGTTACTGTTTCTGACCTTGACCATGCAGGCCCAGAAGGTTTCTGTATCGGGACAAGTATTGGATTCGGTGACTGGCGAAGGAATCCCGTTCGCCGGCATATTCATCAAGGGCACCACCACCGGAGTGTCGACTGATGATCAGGGAGTATTTGCCATTGACGTCTCGAAAGGTGACATCCTGCTTGTAAGTTCCATCGGATATGTGGAGCGGGAGATTGCCGTCGAAGCGGGCAAGAAACTTGTCGTGAAACTCGACCCTGACTCACAAGCCATTGACGAAACCATCGTCGTGGCCTATGGCGTGCAGAAGAAATCCTCCTTCGTGGGATCTGCCGCACAAGTCAGCGGAGAAAAATTGCAGAAGATGCAGTCTACCAACATCTCCAAGTCGCTTGAAGGTGCGGTGGCGGGCCTGCAGACATCCAGCTCATCCGGAACCCCGGGTTCTTCCGCCAGCATCATCATCCGTGGACTCGGCTCAGTGTCGGCATCACAGTCACCGCTTCTGGTCGTCGACGGAGTGCCGTACGAAGGCAGCCTTAACTCCATCCCGACCCATGACATCGAGTCAATGACGGTGCTCAAGGACGCTGCAGCGAACTCCATGTATGGCGCCAGAGGTTCCAACGGAGTCATCATAATCACCACCAGGCGAGGCACTTCCGACAAAGTCCGCATCGAATTCGACGCGAAGGTCGGAGTGAATTCCAGAGGAGTCCCGACCTACGACATCATCACCAGCCCGGCCGACTACTACGAGATGACCTGGGAAGCGCTTCGCAATGAAGTCTACTACGGCGGTTCAATGGGACTGGGCCAGGCCAATGCTTATGCTTCCGGAGCCCTCGTCAGCAAGTATCTGCGCTACAATATATATAAAGGTGTGGAAGACGGCGAAGTGGTACTCCCCGGAACAGGCAAGATCAACCCTGCCGCCAAGGAAAGAAAGTGGACCGACGACTGGAACAAGGACGTCTTCAAACGCGGCATCCGTCAGGAATATACCCTCACGGTTTCCGGTGGCTCTGAAAAGACAAAGGCCTATATGTCAGTCTCTTACCTGAATGACAAGGGCTATGTTCCCAACTCCGGCTTCCGTAGGGTGACCGTCAGGGGAAAGGTGGACCAGAACATTGCCAAGTTCATCAAGGCCGGCATAAACATCGCTTATTCCAACACGAACCAGGACCAGTTCGGCGCAGAAAGGGCCGGATCATATTCGAACATCTTCTTCTTCGGCCAGAACATCGCACCGATTTATCCTATATATAAATACGACATTGAAACTGGCGAAAGGCTTTACGGACAGACGGGCGAAGACCTTTACGACTGGGGCGAGCAGCGTGCATACGGCCAGTTGTCGAACCCTTACGGCCAGCTCCTTTCCTCCATCGTGAACACCGTCCGCGACAACACCTCGTCCCGCGGTTATGTGGACATCAATATCCTTGACGGACTGAAGTTTACGGTCAATGTCGCCTACGATGTCTTCAACACCAAGTCTGACAACTTCTTCACCCCTGTCGGCGGCGATGCCTCCACCGTGAACGGACGCGGCACCCAGAATACCAGCCGATATTCGGCATTGAACACGAACCAGCTGCTTTCCTACAACAAGGACTTCGGCCGCGAAGGACAGCACAATGTCTCCCTGCTTTTCGGGCACGAAATCAAGAGCGACCATTCCTACGGACTCGCCGGTTCAATGACCAACTTCGTCGACCCGACAGTTTCTGACTTTGCCAATGCCGTTGTATACCAAGACCTTACATCCAACAGGACGTCATATTTCCTTCAGGGTGTCTTCGGACGTGGCGAGTACAGCTACGGAAACAGATACTTCCTTTCGGCTTCCTACAGACGTGACGCATCGTCCAGATTCGCTCCGGACAAGAGATGGGGCGGTTTCTGGTCACTCGGCCTTTCATGGAACGCCAAACAGGAAAAGTTCCTGCTCCCTGTGGAAGCCGTCAACTACCTGAAATTCAAGGCAAGCTACGGCACACAGGGCAATGACAATATCCTTATGACCAAGGTTTACGAAGACCTTTACCGCATCGACCGCGTGAACGGCGAGGCCTCTATCGTGAAAGTCTTCCGCGCAGCGCCCGACGTCACTTGGGAGAAATCCAATAATTTCAATGCCGGTATCGAGTCCCGATTCTTCGACAGGCTTTCGGTCAATGCGGATTTCTTCATAAAGGAAACCAAGGACATGATTTATTACCGCGCATTGGCCCCTTCACAGGGAGACCCTGCAAGCCAGCTCGTCAACGATATGGATATGAAGAACATAGGAGTGGAATTCGAGGTCTCCGCAGACATCTTCAAGCACAGGAACTTCGGCTGGAACATCACGTTGAACGGCACATCATACAAGAACAAGATTACCAAGCTTCCGTCCAATGAACCTGCAGAGGGCTATGCCTCAGGAAACTATTGGCGCCGTAAGGGCGGCTCCCTCTACGATTTCTATATGTACGAATGGAGGGGAGTGGACAGTGAGACCGGCGAAGCTTTATACACCGGAAAAGAAAAAGACCTCGTCCATGAAGCTGCCAATGCCAAGATGATTCAGACGGGGAAGAGTTCCATACCTGCCGTTTATGGAGGCATCTCCACGTCCTGGACATTCTTCGGGGTGGACCTGAGCGCACAGTTCGCATACCAGATTGGAGGATGGACACTGGATTCCAACTACCAGAGCCTGATGTCCGGCGGATCTGCCGGCACGAACTGGCATAAGGACATCTTCCGCCGCTGGACACCGCAAAATACGGACACTGACGTTCCTAGAGTGCAGAACCGCTATCAGGAAGCCTCCCAGACTTCGACGAGATTCCTTACCAAGGCGTCTTACATCAGCCTGAAGAACGTCACCGTGGGCTACACTTTCCCGAAATCATTGACACAGAAAGCCAAGATTTCGAACCTGAGGGTCTATGTCATCGGGGATAACCTGTGGTACATGTCGAAACGCCGCGGACTGGACGTGCGGCAGTCGTTCAGCGGAGCTGCCGGCTTCACCTATTCGGCATTGAGAACTGTCTCTGCCGGACTGTCATTCACCTTCTAACAGCGAGAGAATATGAAACGGATATTTATAATATTGACTTCGGCTGCATTGATGCTGACCTCCTGCGAGGATGCTTTCAATGTGGATTCCACCGGTAATCTTACCGGAACCAAGGCGGCCGAGATGGTGGAGTCGGACCCTGAATTCCTCGCCTCGTATGTCTCGGGTCTGTATTCCTGGATGGTGACCCCGTTCACGGTCTACAAAGGGCATGACGACGGCGGATTCATCCTCTGCAACATGCTTACGGACTTCATGGGACAGGACATTGTTCTGGACGGCACCGAAAACTGGGGACAATACGACTACAATTTCGACTACGGAATGGACCAGTATGTCAGGACCTACCAGTTCTGGACCCAGTATTACACGCTTATAAACAATGCCAATGCGATATTGGATTTCTTCCCTCCGGGAGAGGAGCCTTCTTCCGTGACCGTCCGGGGCTATATCGGCCAGGCTTACGCGATAAGGGCAATGGCCTACATGTATCTGATGCTTCTGTACCAGGACCCCGTGGATGAGAACGGAAAACTTCGTACGGATGCCCCTTCAGTGCCTCTCGTGTATGCCACCAGGGACAATATTCCTACGGATGTGGCTTACAGCCGTCAGGGCAGGAACCCTTACTCTGTCGTGATGGAACATATCGAATACAACATTGCGGAAGCGGTGAAATACCTGGACGGCTACAGCCGCACGTCGAAGAACGAGATTGACCTCAGCGTGGCCTATGGCATCGCGGCCAGATATTACCTGTTCGTGCAGAAATGGCAGGAAGCGGCCGATGCGGCGTCCAAGGCGCGTCAGGGCTACGACATCATGGACAGGGAACGTCTGCACGGCGGATTCATGGAGCTGGAAGATGCGGAATTCATGTGGGGCTTCAACCATACGACCGAGACGCAGCTGACCTATGTGTCATTCTCCTCGCACATGAGCAATGACTGTCTGGGATATGCCGGACTGGACCAGCCGGCCAAGCTGATAGACAAGTCGCTCTATGACCAGATTTCCAAGACGGACTACCGCAAGTCGCTTTTCAACGGACCTGAGGGTGACAAGACCGCGAGCGCCGATACGCCGGGAGCTGCGAGACCTTATGCTTCCAGAAAATTCGGCTACATGGCGCAGTGGCTCCAGGATTACATCTATATGAGGGCTTCCGAAATGGTTCTCATTGAAGCTGAATCCTATGCGCGTCTGGGAGACGGGGCGAAGGCCGCATCTGTCCTGGGCGAACTGATGGCGAAACGTGACATTGCATGGAAAGCCGCTTCGGTGACTGTCGACGACGTGCTGCTCCAGCGCCGCATCGAGCTCTGGGGCGAGGGACATGGCTACTATGACCTCCGACGTAACGGCAAAGGCATTGACCGGAACTACGAAGGCAGCAACCACACGCCTGCGAACAGGATCAAGGTGCCTGCGCATGACAATCTCTGGTGGTTCCAGCTCCCTCTGAAGGAAATTACCGAAAACGACATGATTTCCGAGGACGAGCAGAATCCATGGTCTAAGGAACAGGACAATGATAAGGAGGACTAGCATGAAACATAGAATTCTATATATGATGATCATGGCTGCGGCCATCTTCTCTTGCCAGAAGGCAGAGGAAAAGGCCGACGTCGAGGCCGGTTTCGATGCCCTAGGACGTGTCCCTAAAGTGGGGATTGCATCGGAAATCAATGTGTACCAATACGATAAGCAGGTGTCTGCTACCGTTCTCGTCTCCGGCATTGACCCGGACATGAAGAGCCTGGAGGTAGGGCTGCTCTCCTCGCTGGACGAGTATTTTTCCGATCCGAAGGCAGTTTATGCGAAGCGCAACCGTAACGGAAGCTATACTCTCCGTGTCCCGGTGACTCCGGGCAAGACGAACTGGATAATGGCTATGGCGGCATGCGGCAGCGGCGCGGCCTATTCTGCCAAGATTTCAGTCGACGTGCCGGATGTGCCGTGGCAGTACAAGATTGCTGACCAATATGTCGGCACGATGGCCAATGACACCATCAAGCAGGGAAAAGCATCTTATCCGGACCATACCATGGTGCTGAAATACAACTCCAAGACGAAGAAACTCACCATCGGCAATGTCTGCGCGTATTCTCTGTCTGAAGGTCTTGACTATACGAAGGACAACAGCGTGAACTACATTGTCGGAGATGTGGATATCGAAGAAATGACCGTTTCATTCCCTGTCACGCAGAACGGCGTCGATGCCCATCTCGCCACCGGAATGTCGCTTATGCCGTTCATATTGAAGGACAAAGACGTCTATTCCGACAAGGAATTCATATGGAAGTTCAATGAAGATGTGTCTGAACTGTCTTACCCGATGTTCGGAGTCGTTTCCGGCACCAGTATCAAGCAATCGTATGACGCAGGCGTATTAAAGGCTAAATAATGAGCAAGATGAAGACAATTGGATATATAGCTGGTTTTATGGGGGTTATGGCGATTGCCGCCGGATGCGCAAAGGAGCAGGAAAGCATCGCGCCGACCACGGTGGCCGTGGAAGAACCGGCAAGTTCAGCCGTCCCCGGCATGATAAGACTGAAGGTCAATGCTGATCTGGCGGAAAAACTGATTGCCGCCTCTGATGAGGATGGCAATGTCAGTGCGGAAGCGGCTGCCGCGTTGAGGATTGACGGCGTGGCAGTGAAATCTGTCAGCACGACATTCCATATCGGAGGCCCTTACCTGAAACAGCAGAAACAATCAGGACTGCATCGCTGGTTCGATGTGGAATATGACAAGACGGAACCTATTTCGAAAGCTGCCGCCGATTTCTCGGAAGTGATTGGCGTTGAGCATATTGAGCCTATCTATATTCCGGTGAAGACAGATGTGAAGATGAATGACCCGGACTATTCCGTCCAGTGGCATTATCACAATACCGGACAAGGCAGCGGCCGCAAAGGCATTGACATGAAACTGCAGGAGGCCTGGGACCAGTACGGCATGTTCGGCAATAGCAATGTCATCGTCGCGATTCTCGACAGCGGTGTGGATTATGACCATCCGGACCTCGCCGGAAATATCTGGACTAACGAGGCGGAACTGAATGGCAAGCCGGGCGTGGATGACGACGGCAACGGTTACAGGGACGATGTCCATGGATATAATTTCGTGGCAGGTTCCGCTGAAATCCATCCGGAAGACCACGGAACTCATGTTGCCGGTACGGTGGGCGCTGTGAATAACAACGGCGTGGGAGTCTGCGGTGTCGCCGGTGGACGTTATCCTGAAAAGGGCGTGCGTCTGATGTGCCTGCAGATCATGGATGCCACGCTTCCCGACAAGGGTGCGAGCCTTGCCAAGGTGATGCAGTACGCGGCAGAAAACGGAGCCGTAATCGCCCAGAACAGCTGGGGTTACAAGAAGGATGTGACCACGATGCCTTCAGCCGACAAGGACGCGATCGACTATTTCATTGACAAAGCCGGAATGAAGGACGGCAAGCAGGTCGGTCCGATGGCAGGCGGTCTGGTAGTTTTCGCGGCGGGCAATGACAGTCAGAGCTTTGCATGGCCGGCACAATACGACAGGGTGCTCTCCGTGGCATCCATTGGACCTGACGGTAAGGCGGCATATTACACGAACTATGGAGACTGGGTGGATGTCTGTGCGCCTGGCGGAAACATGCAGCTTGTGGAAGGCGGGGTATACAGTACATTGCCGGGAGGAAAATACGGCTATCTGCAAGGCACGTCCATGGCATGTCCTCATGTTTCCGGACTCGCAGCTCTGGTGCTCTCTGCCTGCGGCGGCCCCGGCTACACGAACCAGGACCTCTTCAAGACCATCGTGAACAGCTCGGACGAGACCATCTACAAATACAATATGTCGATGGACGGCCAGCTCGGCAAGGGTATGATCAATGCTTTCAATGCATTGTCTTCCATCAGTACCGTGCCGCCGGAGAAAATAACCCATCTGGAGGTTGCTGCCAAGTCCAACACGTTGACTTTCACAGCGGACCTGCCTAAGGACCCGGATGCGGACTTCGCGTATTGCTACAAGGTATACTACAGCACATCGCCGTTCACGGAACTGGAACACTCCTCCGCGATGACCGCCACATTCGTCGCTGCCATGCAGGAAACCACCGGAGACGGCTACTATAAATTCTGCCTTAACGGTCTGAAATTCAATACCGATTACTACTACGGCGTGGTCGCTGCCGATTTTGCGGGCAATGAATCCCCTATGTCGGAGATAACCAAAATTACCACCGGCGGAAATACAGCGCCTGTCATCACCGTGGACAATGAAGCCCCTGTGGAGCTGGAATCATTCGGCAAGGCGGCGCGCATCTATACCGGTGTCGACCCTGACGGCCATGCTGCCTCATTTACCTGGACCTGCGACGAGCCGGCTGCGGTGACGTTCACCAAGATGCAGGATGATGTGCTGATGGTGGAAATTTCCGGAGTCAAATCCACACCCGGAGCACACAAATACGTCATTACCCTTACGGACCAATATGACCTCCCGACCGTGCTGGAAGTGCCTTACGTGGTGAAAGTGAACCACGTTCCCGCGGTGGCTTCCGAAATCGGCAGCCTGACGGTAAACGGAATCAAAGGACAGACGGAAATCGATGTCAATGAATGGTTTACGGATGAGGACAATGAATCATTGTTCGCCGTAGTCACGGTCGCTGACAGAAGCATTGTCTCGACTGCCGTCGATGGCGGGAAGGTGACGTTCACCGGCAGGAAGGTAGGGCGCACGCAAGTCACGCTGACGGCTGCCGACGCGAAAGGCGAGTCCGCTTCGCAATCCTTCACGCTCGTGGTCCGCGACGCATCCGCGCCGATGGATGTCTACCCTAATCCGGCGACCGATTATGTCAATGTCCGTCCGGGTGCATCTGAACTCGATGCGGAAGTGATCATCTACAATGCTGCCGGAAGCGAAGCGTCTCACGTGTCTGCGACTCTCGGCATCAATTCACCGCTGAAGGTGGATGTCAAATCGCTGGCGCCGGGCAGATATACCGTCGAAATCCGTACTGACGGAAAAGTTTATGGAACATCAACATTTGTAAAGAAATAAGGAATATGAGGAAGATAACTGTTGCAATATTGCTTCTGGCGGCCATGCGTGTTTCGGCCCAGGAAAGTGCAGGCGAGTTAGCGGCTCTCCCGTTCCTTAACCAGATCCGCAGCGTCGTGTCCGCAGGGTCTGCAGGCGTGATCATGAAGCCGGATGCCTATGCGCATTTCGGGAATGTGGCTGACGCCGTGTCGGGTGAAAAGAAGATGTCTGCCGGAGTGTCATACGGCCTGTGGCAGCCGGATGTTACCCATGCCAATATGTTCTCTGTATCAGCAAGTTACAAGCTGAATGACAGGATGGCGGTGACGGCCGGTGCTTCCACGTCCCTATACAAGAAGGACGGGAAATATGACGAACTGGGAATCAAGACGGCCGAAATGCACCCTGTGGATGTATTGGCCGGTGCAGGCTTCGCGTACAAAATCATTGACGGACTCTCCGCCGGTGCGGCATTGAACTATGTCATGTCGAAGAACATTGCCGGTACGGCGAATGCTTTCGCGGCGGATGTGCAGGTGGCTTTCCGCAGAAACGGTCTGGACCTTTCGGTGGCTGCGTGCAACCTGGGAATGCAGGTGAAGGATGAAGGCGGAGCGGGCTATCAGCTGCCGATGAACGCGAGACTGAATGCGGGTTACGGCTTCGGTTTCGGGAAATCCCGGCTTTATGGTGCATTGCAGGGCAGATATTATTTCGGCGGACCTTCCGCTATGGCCGGCGGTGTGGCGCTGGAGTATGAGTGGAACGGCATGCTGGCCGTCAGGGCAGGTCTAAGCGAAGGACAGAAGAAGAACGGTATCCCTTCTTACGCTGCTGCAGGCATGAGCCTGAAACTGGGCGGCATCTGCATTGACCTCGCTTATTCGGCGATGGCGTCGGGACCGATGAAAAACACATTGGCCTGCGGAATAGGATATAGTTTCTAGAACACGTTTCGAAAATGATGATGAAAATGAAAATATGGAAATGGGCGTTGGCACTGGTATTGGCTTCAGGGCTGGCCGTGTCGTGCGCCGAGGAGGAGAAGGAACAGGAGAAGGTGCAGCTCCTTGATTGCTCGTTCAAGATCAATATCTCCGACATTACCGGCAATTCGGTGAAGCTGTCAGCTGTCCCGACCAAGATGTCGGTAAAGTATTGGCTTTCCGTGGTAAGGAAGGATATCTATAAACTGTATTCGTCTGATACTGAGTTTGCTGCGGACTATCTTACGGATATGAAGATGAATGCGGCGGAGAAAGGCATCGCTTTCAATGAATATGTCGAGGCAAACCGCATTTCCGGCTATTCGCCCAAGCTGATAAACGGACTTTCACCGCAGACGGACTATGTGGCCTATGCTTATGGCCTGTCCGATGACGGGGAAATCACGACCCCGCTTTCGACTACCGAATTCCGTACGGGAGAAGGTAGCAAGCTCATTGACATGGACTTTACCTTCGAGATTTCGGACGTGACCGGTACGGAGGCTGTCGTGAAGGTGACGCCGGAGCGCAATGACGTGATGTACTATTACGACATCCTGCCTGTTTCGACAATGACGAAATATACTGAGGCCCAGATAGTTGAATCATTGAACTCCGAAGGGACGCTCGTGGACCACTGCCTCTATGGCGAAGATACATATACGTTCACGGGGCTCAAGCACCTGAACAAGTACTGCGTGTTCGCGTTCGTTTTCGATGAGGATTCAGGGGCAGGCAAGTTCTCTTACAAGGAGTTCACTACTCAGGCGCCTTCTGACGAGGTTCAGGACAATTACAAGAAGTGGATAGGCATGTGGACCGTAACCAGTACCTCTTCCGAGGTCAGCGGCAAGCCGTTGTCGTTCGACATCGTAGTGTCCGAGAAGAAGTTCTGCGAGAGCTACAATGTCCAGGGATGGGGCATTTCCATCGCCAGGATGCTCGCCACCGAGGCGAAATTCGACATGGAGACCGGATACATGTATTTCGAAAATGCTTATCAGGTAAGCAAATACGTCGATTCAGAGATTTCCGGCTGGATCTGCCACTTCGGACGTTTCAACCATGGCGACGGATATTACATGGTGACGGAAGGCGGTATCGTGACGATGATTGCGCGTCTGGAAGATGAAAACGGCGGCAAGGCTGTCGGCAATGAATTCTATGCGGATTCCGAGAAGCCATACCAGTTCTCATGTCTCGATTACTTCCTCTATGCGGGCGGAACCATCTACAATTTCTCACCTGCATCGCAGTACTTGAACGGGGATTTCCCTATCGGGCCTTATACCATCAAGAAGAAGAATTATGTGGTGTCCAGTGATTTGACATTGGATCTGGAAGTGGAAGAAACCTCCAGCACGACGGCTCGCATCGGCGTGACCCCGTCCAATGCAGATGAGACATATTTCTTCGATGTCATGCTGGCTTCCGATGTCGACCAGATGGATGATGCCGTGCTTGTGATGCAGCTGGAGAACGTTTATGCCAGCTATGGCGGCCTCGCCAACTTCCTCTACAAGGGCTCGCGTTATCAGGATTATTCCGGAATGACCGCCGGAACGGAGTACTGCGTGGTGGCGTTCGGATATGATACCGACCATCCGACCACGGCCGTGACCAAGAAGAGATTCGCCCTTTCGGGTTCGTCGGAGTCCAATGCTCTTGTACTCACCGTGACCAATCCTTCTGACAAGGGAGCGATAATATCGGTATCGCCGTCCAGCACTGAAACATATTTCTGGAACATTTATCAGAAGAGTTTTGTGGACAGGTATGGCTCTGATACTGACGCACTTATAAAAGGAATCGACACCTTCCTCGGCTCGCAGGGCGGTATCGGCGCATTCCTGCAGTCCGGTGCCAAGGCGATGGAAATCACGTCTCTCGACCCTGATACCGACTATTACGTGGTCGCGTTCGGGCATAACGGCAATGTCGCTACTTCTTCGGTCTACAAGAAGGCGTTCAAGACAGATGCTTCCGGTGTTGCGACTGACGAGTGGAAGGCATGGCTGGGAACATGGGATGTGACCAGTGCCACCTCTGAGGTCAGCAAGAAACCTGTGACCATGCGCGTGGTAGTCCGTCCGGGAACGGCCGGAAAGAAGTACAATATCCGCGGATGGGGAACTACAGCGCCGAGAAACACTCTCGTGGCTTCCGTCGAGGGCGAGTTCCAGCCGTCAGATAGTGCCCTTTCCGTCAAGAACTATCAGATTTTTGCGAAGAATGCGAACTACGGCTCATACGGAACGGCAGACGTGGCGTATTGCGCCCGCGTCTATGACCGCAGCACCGGCAAATATGTGCCTATTACTGGAGAATTCTATGCGATGTCCGCAGTTCTGGACAAGAACGGAGAAGGCAAGGTGAGGATGGGTGCCCCTAGCGTAGGCACGAAACAGTATGTGGTCTCATCTATGGAAGTAACCCTTATTACCACGAACGGTGGAGTTTTGTATTACAATGCTGCCGAGGGCTTTACCTACGGCGATTTCCCTGTTGGGCCGTATACGATGAAGAAAGTATCTGACTCTCAGGATATTGTGGAAAATGCTGTTCCGTCGTGGTATGCCAGCGGCAAGAGCCTGAACTCCACCCGATATTGGCCTGTTACCGTCGGCTGCCCCGAAATGACCGTGAAGCCGCAGCCTGGGAAATCCAGGACTCCTGTTTCAATGTCGGCCCGCAATCTTTACAATGCCCCTGTCCGTTTCTATGCAGGTCCTTCCGAAGGAAACCTCAATCTGGGCACAGCATTCATGATCCAGGGCGGCAAACTCTCTTATAAAATCAACCAGCAATATTAATTCATCAGCGTATGAGAAAAACTATAAACGTACTAGCAATGCTTTTCGCCTTCTTCTTGATGGCGGGATGCTCTGAAAGTGAACCCGAAGTGGTTCCTCAAGCCTTTATGTCTGCTGACCGGCTGATTTTCGACCAGACCGCGTCAGAGAAGCCGGTTACCGTGACTCTTGTGGGTGAACTGGCTGTTTCATCTGTCGAAAGTTCTGCCGAAGATTGGTGTACCGCTGAGATGTCGGCAGATGCGATTGTAGTCAAAGTGACTGCCAATGACACGGAAGAATCCCGATCTGCCGATGTGGTGGTGAAGTTCGACTCCGAGGCCGTGCTTCCTATGACCATCAAGGTGGCGCAGGAATCCGGTGAAGTGCCGTATCTGAAAACCACGGCTTCCGAGTCCTTCGAATTCGGCTGCCGGGGCGGCGAATACAAGTTCTCTGTCTCTTCGTCCGCTGAATGGAAGGCTGAACTCGTGGACTGCAGCTGGGCGACAATCTCTTCAGATGCCTCTTCCGTTACCATCGAAGCTCCTGAAAATAATGGAAATGAAGTCCTTTCCGGCAAGGTGAAGGTTACCTCCGGCGAGATTTTTCTCGAATATGCGTTCTCGCAGGCCACTCTTGCGTCGGACAAATATCTTGCGCTGCTCGGCGAGTATGACATCTATGCCGAAAAGTGGTATGAGGTAACCAGATATAATTCTTACTCGCAGAAAGGATTGTGCGGCGCGCTTGGCAAGAGCGGCACTTTGAGGGAACTCTGCACGTCACCTGCAAGTGCGCTGTTCACTACGACGGCGACATTGACCGAAGACAAATACGGGGTCTCATATTATCTGGAGGGCTGTTTCCTTCAGGGGCAGAAGATGCCGGTGAACCTGAACAAGGAGACCGGCAAACTGGAGATTCCTACCCTGTGGAATACCGGAACAGCACTCATTTATTATAGTAGATATAGTCCTCCGGAGGACATGCCTTGCTTCCTCGTTAATTTTACCATCAATTCATCCGATGTGTCGATGAAATACAACCAGTATGCTGCCGGTGTAATAACGGCTTCTGTATCAGAGGACTGCAACACGATTACAATCGACACCTCCAAGGAACAGAAAGACGGCGAAGTCGAAGGCTCAGGCCTGACTCTGGTCTATATGAACATGGGCATCTCTTCTCCGGTGCTTACGCCTTTCGAGAAGATCTACATGCCGTATGGCAATGCTGTCGAACTACGCAGAAAAACGGATGAATAATAATTAAACCAGAAGAGTATGAAAAAATTACCATATATGTTCATTGCCGCCCTGATGGCATTTGCTTCATGCGGAAATGAGGAAAACAACGAACCGGAAAAGCCGGCGCCATCGCGCGATTCGCGCCTGGAAGTCGTTTCCGACAACGGGCTTTTTGTCCCTGCGGAAGACGGAACTTCAGCATCATTGAACTTCAAGAACGCCGGTGGCGAAGTCGTCGTGTCTGTGTCCACCAACATGGAGAACTGGACATACGACATATCTGACGATTCATGGCTGGACGTGACTGCCGACAAACATTATATCACATTGTCCGCAGGACAGAACGAGTCCGCCGAGTCCCGCAAATCGGCGATAACCGTGACGGCTTTTGACAACAACGACAACAGCATCAATTATGTCATCAATGTCTCCCAGAATTATGCCGGCCAGCCCGAAATTACGGTGGGCTCCAATGCGGTCCGTTTCCCTGCTTACGGCGAACTTTCTTCCGAAGTGGTCGTGGAAACCAATCAGGATGACCTGGATTTCGACTGCACATGCCAGTGGCTGCTGGTCGAGAAGACTGACAACGGCCTCAAACTGACCGTGGACCCGAATGCGGCTACGGACCAGCGTGCCATCGATCTGCAGCTGAAGGCAGGTTCCGGGAAAGATGCCGCTTCGGATGTCATCCGCATCAGCCAGGACGGCAAGGCCTATCTGGATTTGTCTTCTTATATGGCCAATGCATCCCCTGCCGGCGGTTCGAAGGAAATAACTTATGTGTCTAATCCGGAACTCGGCATTACCTTCACCAAGGGTGGCGACGATACATGGTTCGACTTCGTGGAAGACAAGGAAAATCACACCGTCAAGGTGAATCTGACGGCTTCCGACGGCAAGCAGCGTGAGGGTTGTATCAATGTTCTTGTCGGCGAAAAGGAAAACACGACGGCAGCCAAGCTGCGTGTCCTCCAGATCGGCGATGATACCGAGTCCCTGATTTTCGAGGTGAGGATCAATTATGATGATTACACCTTCAAGAACGGCGGTGTCTATAAGACGAGCGCTGGCGATCTGGATGTCACCATCGACTGGGGTGACGGCTCCGAGCCGGAGCATTATGTCAATGTCCAGCCGTCGCACAAATATGCGAAAGCCGGAAAATATACTGTCGAGACCAAGGGAACCGCACCTTTATATTGTCTGACCGATATTGCTGGTGATTATTACAATGTCTCTGACGGCATCAAGCATGTGAATATCCTGAACATCATTTCCTGGGGAAAACTCGGGGTGAAAGACGTCAAGAATGTCTGCCAGACAGATGAGGAACTGGAATCCATCCCTGACGACGTATGCGGGACATTTGCGGAGATTACCGATTTTACCGCGATGTTCGTCAACTGCTACAGCCTCAAGGCGATTCCTGAGAATTTGTTCAAATATGCGGTAAAGGCCCAAAAGTTCTATGAGACATTCGGATGTGATGCATCGCTGAAATCTATTCCTGAGAACTTGTTTGTGAATTGCCCTGAAGCTACTGATTTCGGACTATGTTTCAAAGGCGCCGGTACTGGAGATCCAATTCTTCAGGGCGAAGGTGCCTCTCATGCGAAAGTGCTGAAGCCATTTGTTTCTAAAGGTAACAGGATAGAGATTCCGGAAGGCCTCTTCCGTAACAACACCAAGGCTACAAATTTTACGCATGCATTCGAAAACATGAATATCGCCACTGTGCCGGAGAACCTGTTTGCCAACAATACGGAGGTCACTTCGTTCAACGGATTGTTCACAGGATGTACTGAACTTGAGACTGTTCCTGCAGATTTGTTCAAAAACAACCAGAAGGTAACGGATTTCAAGTGGCTGTTCTATGCTACGGATGTCAAGACTCTTCCTGTAGGCTTGTTCAAATACTGCGCTCCTTCTAAGCAGATATTTATCAACCAGATGTTCCAGAATGCCATAATTGAAGATTTTCCTGAGGGATTTTTCGAAGGGCTTGACGAAGTTAAATTCATATCCCAGCTTTTTGAAAGCGCCACGTTCCTGAAACCGCTGAAGAATGGCATATTGAAAGGACTGGTGAATGCGACAGCTGCTGAAAAGATGTTTTATCGTGCGGATATTACAGAAATACCTGAAGGGTTGTTTGATGGCTTCGGAGCGAACTCAACATCTGTCAATCTGGAATATACATTCTTCGGCTGTAATGGTCTTGTGTCTGTTCCGGCGAGAATGTTTGACCCGATAGCGGACAAGGTTAAATCTATTAAACAATGTTTCCAGAATTGCACGAACCTCAAGTCCATTCCTGAGGGATTCGGCAATTCATTGACCAACCTGACGAATGCCAGCAATGCCTTCTATGGCTGTGAGGCTCTGGAGACATTGCCGTCCGAAATGTTCAAAGGTGCTGCCGCCAAACTCAACAATCTGTCATCAATGTTCTGGGGATGTACGTCTCTCAAATCCGTTCCTGACGGACTGTTCGGATTCATTACTGTGAGGAATGCCAACTTTGCCAACACCTTCACCAGTTGTACTTCATTGACCTCAGTCGGTGCTGATGTGTTCCCTTCCACGGTAGCTTCTTCCGGATTGAACAACACATTCAGCGACTGTACGTCGCTTACCGACATTTCCGGAAAAGTCTTCTCGAAATGCGGAAGTGTCACTACATTGATGCGTACATTCTACGGCTGCTCGTCCTTGGAGACATTGCCTTCCGGACTGTTTGCTGGTATGACGAAGCTGGCCACTTTCGATCAGACATTCTCCGGCTGTACCGGTCTGGAATCCATTCCGGAGGATTTGTTCGCCAAGAATACTGTTGCGAACAAGTTCCAGAAGGTGTTTTACGGCTGTACATCTCTTAAAGCCATCCCGGCCGGTCTGTTTGCGAACAACAAGAGCGCCAGGGATTTCAACAACATGTTTTATAAGTGTACATCCCTGACCAGTGTTCCGGAAGGTCTGTTCAAGGCTTGTACTGCAGCCCAGACGTTCAGTTATTTGTTTGTGGACTGTACGGGTATCAAGACAATCCCTGCCGATTTGTTCATCAACAACAAATCCGCATGTTATTTCATCCAGACATTCGCCGGATGTTCATCTCTCCAGGAAATTCCTGAAGGCTTGTTCGATTCCGTGCCGTCTGCATCTACAGCCGCCACATTCAAGGAGTGCTTCATCGCATGTACGTCGCTCAAGACGATTCCAGCAGCATTGTTCGACAAGGCTTTGAAGGCATCCAAATTCGATTATGCTTTCGCAGGCTGTACCGGCCTGACGGGAGAATCGCCTTATACGATGTATAACGGAAACAAGATTCACCTTTACGAGCGCAAGAAGCACTATAATCTCGGCGGTTTCAATAACCGTATCACCGGAACGAAATGCTTCTATAACTGTACCGGACTCTCTGATTACGAGGATATTACGACTGACTGGAAATAAACAACTTGACTGATGATTATGAAAATATATGACAATGTCCTTATGAAAGGACTCTATATGATGGCGACGGCGGCATTGGCATTGACCTTTGCCGGTTGCTCGAAGAACGATGAGCCGGAGGAAGAACTGAAGCCCGAGGTTCATGTGGGCAAGGTCGAGGTTTCGTCTTCGCAGGTGGTTTTTCCTGTGGACGGCGGGTCGAAGACCATTGCGGTAGCGACGAATGCGGAGTGGCATCTGGACTGTGACTATACATGGATGAGCTTCGATGCGGACCTGAATTCCGGTACCGTGACCATCAGTGCGGAAAAGAACACCACCGGTGCAGACCGCTATGGCGTGATTTCCGTGATTTGCGGAGACGAAGGTTATACTGACAGCCGCGATATCCGCGTCATGCAGACTTATGAACCGGAAGACCTTGTAAAAGACGGAGTTACGGCGAATTGCTACATCGCCCATACGAAGGCTTCCTACCGTTTCCCTGCCAAGGTGAAAGGAAACGGCGCAGGTGACGGCAACTCCAAATACATTGCTGCCGAGGGGCTTGAAATCAAGAATGCCGCTTTTGCCGAGCTTGTCTGGGAGGCTGTTCCGGACGGTGACAAGACCAGAAGCACATACGTCATCGACGGCGAGCCGATGTATGACGGCGAGAATGTTTATTTCTCCACAGGCAAGGCCGCCGGCAATGCCGTTATCGCAGTGTGCGCTGCTGACGGCACCATCCTCTGGAGCTGGCACATCTGGGTTACGGATGATGAAATCACGACCAAGACTGACAAGAACGGCCTGGTATGGATGGACAGGAATCTAGGCGCGCTCAGTGCCAAGCCTTCTGACGCTGTGAATACCCGAGGCCTGTTCTATCAATGGGGCAGAAAGGATCCGTTCCTTCCGTCTGCTGCCGAGTTCGTCGACATACCGACCATTTATTACGCGGACGACGATGCTACCGCAAATGCAAAGTACGCCGAGCAGGTAAAGCTCCGCCCGTCGGCCAATGTCGCCAATCAGCAGAAAGGCGACGGCGTAAGGAGAATCAATGCAGAGAAGGCCGTAGTCGCATATTCCGCTCCTGGCAATGCGGTTTACGCCGTACAGCATCCGGAGACCTTCCTTACCGTCCATCCGGTTTATGCCGGCGGCATCAAGTGTGACTGGTATATCATGAATCCTGACAATTCTGATGAAACAGATGAACAGACTGAGTCCAACCTTTGGGGCAACACTTCCACTGACGTGAAGTACAAGAGCATCTTCGACCCATGCCCTGCCGGCTATGTCGTTCCTAAGGGCAATGCTTTCGCGACATTGGAAGGAAGTGATAAATTTACCAGGATAGATGTGGTCCTGGACGGCGACAATCAGGAGACCGGCGAGAAACTCTGGGAGGAGGATGAGGACGGCTACGGCTGGTACTGGAAGAATTGTGACAATGCTTATTTCCCTAAAGCCGGTATGCTCAGCCTTTTCGGTGCTCCGCAATATACCTGTGAAGATGTTTATTATTGGTCTGCCGACCCGCTGCCGAAGGCTCTCAATGAAGGCTGGGGACGTTCATGCTGCCTGTTCAATTCATTGGAAAGACTGTTCTTCGGCGTTTACTATGCTGGAAGTGCCCTCACGGATCCGTCAGGTCTGGGCGCACGTGGAACCGGCGCAAGCGTACGGTGTGTAAAAGAATGACTTACGAGTGTTTTAACTCACAATCTTTAATCTTCTCGCGTGTTTATGTTATAAATCGCATTAAAAATAGCCGTGGCTGCTAAAAAATTAGCGATAATTAAATCTTTTTAGTTTTGCTTATATATTAATTACTAAAGAGATACGATGTCAAAAAAATGTAAATTTTTTCGATTAAAGATTGTAAGTTTCAAAAAAACTTCTTATCTTGCTCGTCGGAATCAGGATAAGCGTTTTTTAGTTAGTTTTTTACGCGCTTTCACTGGTTTGTACCTATTGTTTTAACATAGATATATTAGAATTTCTAACCTGGGCTACCGCAACATCGTGAGATGCAGCGGTAGTTTTTATTGTGCACTTTCCTAAAAGGCTAATTCAATAAAAATCAGCGATATAAACCGTTGTAGTAGAGAAAAATCATATTTTTCCTTGGTTCATGGTTTTTTCCGGGTCAGGGGGAAAACCCTGTGTTTAGGATAACTAAAAAGTATGTACCTTTGAATAGATAAAGGTACATGATATGACAACAAGAGAAAACGATTTGCTTCTCCAGTTC